>Ga0335074_10005833_pt1 | contig 17061 bp, 12 predicted proteins | sample Lox_Sample_23_FD_206715 | JGI IMG/M metagenome (GOLD analysis project Ga0335074, IMG submission 206715) | Soil microbial communities from Loxahatchee National Wildlife Refuge, Florida, United States - Lox_Sample_2.3 | ecosystem: Environmental > Terrestrial > Soil > Wetlands | place: USA...
ATTCCCGTGCAGTTGGTTGACACTGCCGGTCTGCGCGAAGCTGCGGACGAGGCCGAATCGATCGGAATTCAAAAATCACGCGAGGCCCTGGCCGACGCCGACGTCGTGCTGGTCGTGCTTGAAGCGGGGTTGCCGATGCGCGAAGACGAGTCCGCGCTGATCGTGTCGCTTGAAGGCCGCCGCACGCTCGTTGCCCGCAACAAGAGCGATCTCGCGCGGGACGAAGAACCGGCTCCCGATCTGTCTTCGATGGCAGTAAACACATCGGCAGTAACGGGACAAGGCATCGCCGAGTTGCGCGAGGCGATTCTGACCCTGGTCAGCAACTCGGCCGGAGAAGCTGAGCATGGAATACTAACCAACATCCGCCATCACGACGCAGTCACCGCAGCACTGGCGGCGCTGCACAAAGCCACAGAAGCAGTGACGCAAAAGACTCCCCATGAAATGTTACTGCTCGACCTCTACGCGGCGCTGCGTCAACTCGACAGCCTGACCGGAGAAACCACCGCCGACGATATCCTGAATCGTATATTCTCTAGCTTCTGTATAGGGAAGTGATCAATTGACGACTTCGGACTTGGAGACAAACAAGGAAACCGCAATCCTGAAGGACTTGCGTGTTGCAATCGTACATTACTGGTTTGTAACCCAGGGAGGGGGAGAAAAGGTCGTAGAAGCGTTGGCGGATATATTTCCCCAAGCCGATCTTTTCGCGCTTGTAGTTAATCCCGAGAAGCTTCCTCTATCGCTTCAAAAGCGGAATATATATACTTCATTCCTGCAAAAATTTCCCGGGAGCAGAAGGTTTCACCGCCATTTTCTTCTATTGCATCCCTTTGCCCTGGAACAGTTCGATCTGAGTGGTTACGACCTTGTAATCAGCTCTGAATCGGGTCCGGCCAAAGGTGTAATTACCTCCTCGAAGACCTGCCATGTCTGTTATTGCCATTCACCTATGCGCTACCTGTGGGACATGCACGCCGAGTACCGGGCGGCAATGAACCCTGCCGTACGATTCATCTACTCAGCAGCGTCGTCATGGTTGCGAGTATGGGACTTAGCGACTGCCGCACGCGTGGATTTTTTTATAGCAAATTCGAAATTTGTTGCTTCGCGAATCCGGAAGATATATCGTCGGGATAGTCGCGTAATCCACCCACCGGTCGACGTCACAGCAGGCACAGTTCAATCTCAGACTGGAGAGTATTACTTGTGCGTAGGGCGGCTGGTCGATTACAAGCGGGTCGACCTGGCTGTGCAAGCTTGTTCGCGCTTGGGACGGCGATTGAGAGTGGTTGGGGCGGGGCCACAACTTAAACAGTTGAAGCGTATGTCAGGGCCCACGATCGAATTCGGCGGCACAGTCTCTACTGAAGATCTCCGTTATAGCTATGCCCACTGCCGGGCTCTTCTGCATCCAGGTGAGGAAGATTTTGGGATTGTTCCGCTGGAAGCCCAAAGCTTTGGGCGGCCTGTCATTGCTTACGGTTCAGGGGGGGCACTGGAAACCGTCAGGGGGGTCTGGCCCGAACGGCCGCTTGAAGCAAGTCACACAGGCATTTTCTTCCGAAACCAGACGATAGATGACACCGCAGAAGCGATCCTGCGCTTTGAATCATTCGAAGAAGAATTCTCGCCCGAAACCATTGCGAGCCACGCTCGTCAGTTTGGGGCCGACCGCTTTGATTTAGAGATACAACTATTTCTTAGCCAAGCCTATCGATCATTCCAGAAGCAGAGCGCAGAAAAAGAGCAGAATAACCTGTGCGTGTAGTGAAAGTAATTCTAGTAAACGTGCAAACTTATTCTAAACTATTAGATTTGGCAGGAAACCGCTGAGAGGATAAGTCATGAAGAGGATATGTAAGGTTTCAATTCTTATGTTGCTGTTATATATTTCTTCACCTGTGTTTGCTCAAGTTACTCTTTCTGGAACTAGCAGCCTTGATCTAGGTGCGCAAGTGAATGCTGCTGTGGCAGCGTTGCCTACAAATGGCGGGAGCATCAAGATTGAACCGCAGTCAAACGGGCAATGCTATCCGTTTTCCACGCCGATCGTGATCAATAAGCCCGTGATTTTGGAAGGAGAAGGACCCGGTACATGCATCATGTTCAATGGATCAGGCGCAGCGATCAGCTTTTATAGCAACGCTACATCCTATACACCCGTTCATACCTACTCTGATGGCTTCGGGTTGCGCGATCTTACCCTGATGGGCACCGGGCCGGAGGAGGGGCAAATAGGCGTAGCGTTAGGAGGAACAGGGAATTCTGTAGGTTTCTATGGCACAGGGCTGAATATTGATAATTTTGGTCTTGGACTTCAGTTCAATCGCGGCGTATGGAACTTCAAGTTGGAGCACGCACTATTTGGAGAAAACAATCAGAACGTCTTGTGGCCGTCCGATCTGGAATTTGGGGGCGAAAACATGGAGTTCGACAGCGACACCTTCATCGGTGCAACCTTTACTAATTCGCTCGAGTTTGGCACCACTAGGTCTGGTGAAATTAGCAATCTCAATAACCTGACTTTTATATCCTGTAATTTCGACGACGCTCAGTTGGTGATCAATAATGGGTCGGGCGCTGTTCGGCTTTATTCTGACCACTTTGAAAATCCTTCGCAGTTATCCGGAAACAACCCTTTTGTCCAGATCAGCGCATATACGGCTGCAACAGATGTATTGATGGACGGTCCAGATTTTTATAATGATCAGAACAATCCTTATCCTCCCGACTTCGTTGAGATTGACGGCACTCCGACTGTCACGATTTCACAGATTCGCTCTGTGAACTTGGACGGTTCGACCAACGTTCCCGCGAATATTGCGATCAACGGGAGCGCTAAAGTGACTCTCCTCGGAGACGCACCTTTGCGTGCTACCCAAACTCAATATGTGGTCAATTCTGGCAATCCGCAAATGTGGGTCATGGGTGGTTGGGATGCCAGCAACGCAATAACTACCCCCACGCCAATGATGTATTCCCAGGAAAATGGTGCGGACAGTCAGTCGCCTGTAGTTCAGATCGGCGGGAATGGTTATCAGCCCACGATTGGATTTAACCTATGGACTGGTAACGGAAACTCTTTCTATGGTGCGCAAATTCGAGAAACAGGTCCAAATGAGCTTGATTTTTGCACCAATGGCTCAAACACGATAACCGGCGGAACCTACGTATGCAATGCTGGGGTCGTAAACGGAGTCTTTAAGAGCTTGGTCAGTGACGGGACAGCACCGCTTACCGTCGCGAGCCATACTCCCCCTGACAATCTCAACGCGTGGCCGGCAACTTTTGCCCCGTCGGGACAGCAGATACAAAATCCGCACATTACCACAGCAAAAGTCATATTGCCCACTGAGGGAGCTGCCTGGGTTCCCTTTGCGCAATCAGCGACGTTTACGACTACACCGCAGTGCACAGCCAGCTATCAGACGGGATTCGCGCCGGTGAATTTCCGTATCTTGTCAGTGAATCCAACGACAAATGGCATTACGATTTTTGGCCAGCCATATATAGGAGTTTACTTTACGTGCATTGGAAACTGATGCGTTACTGCCTGGATTGCCGCCAACAGGGTATGCGGTAAAATTGCGGCATGGTCAACCCACAAGCATCACTGATAGGCATAGACCACGCTAGTGATGTAGAAAGCGACGACAAGATTGACTTACTGGACCTGCTGCTGTTCCTCGCAGAGAACAGGCGGCGCATTTTGGGCGCTACCTTACTGGGCCTGGTAATTGGGGTCGCTTTGGCGATTTTTCTTCGGCCTACATTTTCGGCTACTACAGTCATACTTCCACCTCAGCGGCAAAGTTCGACCGCCTCAGCGTTGATGGGAGAAATCGGTTCTCTCGCAGGACTGGGCTTAGGATCGGAAGGGGGTTTAGCACTCAAAACTCCGGCTGACATGTACGTGGGCTTTCTCGAAAGTCGAACCATTGCGGATGGCCTTGTGCAGCAGTTCCATCTGGAGTATGTGTATCACACGAAGACCTTGATAGATGCTCGTGCTGCACTTAAAAAGCACGTGACGATTACGGCTGGCAAAGACGGATTAATCAGCATCACTGTCGACGACCACGACCCAAATCGCGCCAGTGAGCTTGCTAACGGATATGTCAACGGCCTCTATGAAATGAATTCTCACCTCGCCATTACCGATGCCGCTCAGCGACGGGTCTTCTTCGAGCAGCAGTTGAATCAAGAGAAGAGTGCTCTAGCGAATGCAGAGACGGCATTTAAAAACACTCAGCAGAAGACGGGATTGATTCAGTTGAGCGGCCAGGCTGAGTCGATCATTCGTACAATCGGTCAGCTCACGGCAGAAATCGCCGATCGGGAAGTGCAACTACAGGCAATGAAGACTTTTGCGACAGACCAAAATCCGGACATGCTCCGCACACAACAGGAAATTGACGGATTGCGCATCCAGCTCGCAAAACTTGAGACAGCGCAGTCGAAAGAACAATCTGACAACTTTGAGGTGTCTGCGGGAAGAGTTCCGGAAGCGGCGCTCGAATATTCACAAACGTTGCGCGACCTCAGATTTCATGAGGCTCTATACGAGCTTCTGGCCAAGCAATATGAATCTGCTCGGATCGATGAGGCGGCATCCGCACCTTTAATTCAGGTTGTTGATAAAGCTGTTCCCCCAGAAAAGAAGTCTGGCCCCTCCCGCCGATTGATTGTATTGGGAGCTATTGTTGCGGGATTCTTGTGCGGTGTTCTGTGGTCTTTGGCCGTTCATTCTTTGCGTAGAGTGCGAAGTAATCCGGAGAAGGGTGCAAAGCTGGACCGCCTCCACCTGACACTGAAGAGATAATGTCTTTCGCGTGGACCTAAACGGAGTTTAATTTCAATTGTGGTCCTTGTCTTTCCACGGTAAACGAAGAGCTCAATCGGCCCCGCATTATTTATACAAGCTTTGATACAGTTGGATGTGAAGCTGCGCAATTCTCTCCCAGGAAAACTTTTTTGCGTACGCTATGCCTCTTTCTCGAAGATCATTCCACGCTTCATCGTCATTGGCTAACTTCTCGGCTTGGGTGAGTGCGGTCTCGGGATTTGCGGCGAACTGAACTGCTGCCTTTAATTCCTCTGATAGGTGATGGCCCATCGTTGTCAGGACTGGGGTACCACGGCTCAGGAAGGTTAACAGCGACGACCTCCTTTCGGACGCACCATCAGGGAAGGGAAGATAAGCTATTTGGGGCTCCGCCAGCGCTGCATCCAGATCATACCCTTGTAGGCCTACTCGCCAGTCCACCGGTAGTCCGATACTTTTCTGGCGTAACATCGAATAATACTCATGTAGGCCTCTTGAGGTCGCTCCAATGACGATAATTTTGAAGGGCGCGTTTTTGCTGACAGCTAATGTTGCCAGTTCTATGACTTGCTCTAATCCCTTATTTGGCCGAATAAGTCCAAAATAACCGATGGTATTATGTACAGTCCCTGCTTTTGAAGAATGAGTAAGGACATTGGAACCAATCGGAATAACAGTACTCTTGCCTGAAATCCACGGCGTCAATCTCGTTGCAGCCGCCTTCTCAAAGCTAGTGGTGAAGATAAGTGTCTTGGCCGCCGCTAAAAATGCACAAAGAGACAGTTTTCTTAGCAAATGCGCCTGACTTACCTCATGAATCGTAACCACACATGGGCGTTGTAGATTCAAAAGTTGAGGCCCCAAAACTCGTCCATACCCGACGCTGGGATATTGGATATGAATGATATCCGCACCAGCTTCATCAACCACTCGGAGGACGGAACGGCTATCGCGCAAGCGCCAGCGAGCGTGCTTTAAGAGTTCAACATCCAGCCCTTTTACTCGTAATGCCTTTGCTAGCTGATATGTATACTCGCCGACGCCGCACGGTTCGGGAGGGTAGCTTCCGCTGATAAGTAGGACCTTCATGCCGCTTTCCTGACAAAAAAAACCACGTCATTAAGCCGTTCGGAAGTCGAAGCGATTCCCATGCCGAGGATGAACCAGAAATGGCCGAAGACATCTGGAAACTCGGTTATGGAGGCTAACAGCAGCATCTCAACACAAGCTATAAATAGAATCGTCGATGGTTGATCGAAATACCTTTTGGCTATTACAGCTCGCCGCGATGTACGTAACATGTTTGCAAGTAGAAGCCCTACGAACACGCTAAAGGCCGTAAACCCGACGATGCCCGTATTAGACAGGATCTTCACCACAAGATCATGGGATGTGACGCTGGCCCAACCGACTCCTAATACGGGGTAGTCAAGAAAATATTGGAATGCGTAGTAAATTGTTTTTGCTCGCTCTAGAGCAGAAAAAGAAGTGCCCTTGTTCAGGAGCGTGTTGGTGGCTATGGTATGAAAGACGCTAACCGTAAAGTATGCGCCGATGACAGCAATAGCACCGCAGACGAGCCCAATTACAATGCGTGCCCGGAGACGACCGGACTTATACATAATCCAGCACACGAGCAGGAGCAAGAGGGTAAGGCCTATGTACCCGGTGCTGGAGGTCGCTGCCAAGCAGGTAAAGATAAGCATAGTTGCTGCAATGCGATCCTTCTGCAGGCCCAAGATATATCCATTACCCAGCAGTGCCGGTAAGGTAAAGGTCAGCCCTAATAGAAGGGTCTGAACGAGCATGCTAGGCTCGACAGCAACAGAGGTTAATCGCGTAATCTCACTCATAGCCAATGTTTCGGTGTAGCCCGCTGCAGAAGGGGTGGCGCTGTTGTTGAAGATCATAGCTGGATATGGAAGATGCAGCACGTTGAGGCTGAGCTGAAACAAGCCCCATGCCGCCACGAATACACATGATAGGAGAAATAGATATGAGCTGCGTCTGAAGTTGTGAGGATCAGCGTTCTTATTTGCTACAAAAAGCGCAAAGCAGAAGCCAATGAGAATATATAAAAATCCAGTTATATTTTTGGAAGTAAAAACAAGAGGGGTAGTCGTGAAGTCCAACAAGTAAGGGGACATGACTTGCAGATGCCCATTAATCCAAAGAGGCATGAGCAACGAAATGGCACAAATGGCCACAAAGACGCTTAGATATAGGCTAAGGCGTCTGATTGTATTGTTAATCTGAATTTCGAGCCTGAAAAGGCTAATAACTGCCCAACGCAGTAGCAACAGCGTGGCAAGATAGAGCCAGACCTGTACCCCCGACGCCGAACTACTATCCGATCCTAGGTTTATCACGGCTGTTGCCGAGAACGGCAGAAAGAAGACTGTCGCTGCATAAACCCATTCCGGCTTCACCACAATCATCGCCAAGCCTAAAGGAATAATGATCCAACCGAGCAATGTGACTGTCATCTTATCTATCGGTAAACGAGGTCGCTCGTGTACTGGATGCTATTTGTTCGTGAGGCGATAGGGCTATCGCTCTACCATCCCGCAAGCCACGCCGCTTTTCGGCACAACGATGCCTTGTATCGGCTCCGATCATTGGGCGGACGATATAAAGCATATCGGTAATCATCGTCCATAGCCAGCCGTTAAATCTGCCGAGGTTCTTATATAAAAAGAGCGCTCTTCCACGGGCAGCATGGTAGATGGTGAAGTCTGATTGCAGCCCTCCGGTAAGACTGCTAACTTTATGCCACAGTTTCGCTGATGGAATGAAAGCGAGGCGTAGATTATTCTGTCTTGCCCGGAACATGAAGTCGGCATCATCGGAATATACAAAGTACCGTTCATCCATCAAGCCGATCTGAGCAAATGTCTCGCGTGTAATCAATACACAGCACGTAGGGGCATAGTCAATCAAGCAAACAGCACTAAATTGCCCGATATCTTCTTCAGTTTCTCCTCTATGGTAGTTGCGAAATCCTTTTAGCGGCTGAAACCCGCCTCCTGCAGCCCATATACGATTACGCGGCTGGAAAAAATAGATCATCGGCACGGCCATTGAGGATTGCTGTTCTTGGAGCCCCTGCACGAGATTTTTAAACAAGCCACTTTCAAAGTCTACGTCGTTGTTCAATAGCAGCACATATTCACAGCCGGCTTCGGCGGCAGCACGGATCCCTTGGTTGTTTGCTTTTGCGACGCCGACATTGTCCTCATTAGCAATAACAATCCGCTCATGGGTTGTATAAGAATGCAGTTTCTGGACACTCCCATCAGTGGAAGCATTGTCGACGACGATGAGAATGAAATTGGTATAAAGTTGCACATCAAGGGACGCAAGAAAATCGTCGAGCACCAAAGCACTATTATAAGTAATAGTGACAATACCAATCTTGCCTCGGGAATAACTTGCCGGCAGGGCAAGCTTCTCATCATAATGGCTATGCTTATTCATGGAGTAATCCGCGAGTCCTCAGTTCACTAAGGGATCGTTCGTAGCCATTGCTGCCCACCTCGCTCTGGTCCGCCCAGCGAAGGAAATTGTTTAAGCCTTCGTGGAAGAGCCATTGGGGCTCATAGTCGAGCAAAGTACTGGCTATTGCTAAATCAGCAAAACCGTGACGTATGTCGCCATCGCGAAAAGCGCCGGTGATCCTTATATTGGAGCGGTTTCCATAGAAACCATTAATCCTCTGTGCTACTTCGAAAACAGTAGTGTGCTTTCCGGAGCCCACATTGATCGTATGATAGCCAGGAATATCACTAGCAGTGCACCTTGCAGTGGCGCGTACTACATCATCGATATAGACAAAATCACGACTCTCTTCACCGTCTTCAAACACCTGAATAGGAAGACCACGTCGGGCTAGATTGGAAAAGACTGCGAGAATACCGGTATAGGGATTGTGCAGTGACTGCCCCGGACCATACACATTCTGATAGCGCAGTGCGACCGTCGGAATACCGAGTACTTTGCCAAATAGAAGCGCGGTCTGTTCCTGCACCTGCTTGGTCAGGCCATAAAAGGATGAGGGCTGGGGGGGAGCAGCCTCCGGCGTTGGGTTAGTCTCACATGTGCCGCCGCATTTAGGGCACAGGGGATCAAATTGGCCGCGCTTTTTGTCCTCCACGTCGCGGGTACTGGGATATACCACACCGTCTTGTGGACAGTAGTAAGCGCCCTCTCCATAAATCGCACGCGATGAAGCGATGATGATACGCTGGACGCGATGGTTTGGGTTGTTAGATAACAATTCGTAGAGTACAGCAGTTCCACCTACATTAGTCCGCTCATAACGACCAACCTCGTACATTGATTGGCCGGTGCCGGTTTCAGCTGCAAAGTGAATGACACACTCCGCACCTTCAAGCCCTGTTCGCATTGCGGCTGGATCGGCGACATCTCCAGTGATCAGATGCACGTGAGGCGTCAAATCAGAGGCCAGAGCGCGTTTGTTTCCGTGAACCTGCGACAGAAAGCTGTCTAAAACAACGACTTCGTGTCCTTGCGCCAACAAACTACGCGTGAGATGCGTCCCAATGAAGCCAGCTCCTCCGGTGAGAAGAATATTCATGAGAGTAAATTCTAGTTGAGCCAAATATTCCGCGCATCTGCCCGCCCCGCCTCGTCAAATTTTTAAGAAGCGCTAGTCATCAATCAGATATCCTGACGTTTCCCCATTCTTCCGGAGAAGCCATCCCAAGTTCCAAGCAGAAAATTCCGAAACTTGTGAACTCGATCGCGCTCACCGATGAAACATTTGATCGTTTCCCGGAGGTCTACCTGAAAGGATTGAAATATCCAGAGCGGAAAGCGGCGAAAATATTTCTTATACAAGGCGATACGATTGCGTGACAGGTAATAGCGACGCACGGCGTTGTGATGCATTGGGAGGAAACTGAATCCCAGGATCGTATGCTTTTTTGGATGGCCGGCTTTATGGAATAGGACAGCCAGTTTCGAATCGGCAATAAGGTAGCCGGAGGCGCGCAGGCGGTAACAATATTCGGTATCCACTTCATCAACGAAATATTCAGATGCAAACCACCCAACTTCATCGAACACGCGGGTAGGCATGAGAGCTCCGGAAGTCAGGGAAATTATAGGACCGCCGTCGCTTGCGCGTCTCACCACAGGTTCAATCCCCGTTTCCGGGTTTACATATCTCGGGTGAATGGATCCAACACGATCGTGATTGGAATGAGATTCCCACGCTTCAAACATCTGGCGTATGAACCCATCGGTAATTCCGCTGTCCTGATCGAAAAGGACTACCCAAGGGTATCTTTGATCCTTGGCCCATCGAACACCTTGATTCAGGGCCTCGGCAATGCCTAGATTTTGTTCATTTTCGATCAGGTGGAACCCTAAATCCTGCCGTGCGGTGTGGAGCAAAGCCACTTCGTTCGGCTCTGAGCCGTTGTCGACCACTACCATCGCTTGTGTCTGGGACAGGACTCGGCCCAGATGTTCCAGCACTTGGACGCCGGGATGATAGGTAACAACAATAGCGCACACGGACTGGTTTGCCATCCGGGGCGTACTCCTTAGCAGGTAGGGAATGAGTTTGCAGCGGCTGTGTCTCATGCGCCGCCACAGAATGACAACGGATCAACACAGGGCTACTACTTTAATACTAAATTATTTGCAAAAGAAGAAAGCTTCTGAATGCGCATGAAGTGCTTAAATGCTACCTTAACTATGGCAAACTATGTCTGCGTCTTGGTCTGTCTCCGGGACTCCTGATATCCGATGGTATAATGAACACGAAGCAGAAAGCCCGCAACCTTCCCCCTGCAGCGGTTTCCCAGAATCCGGTATACCATGCCCGTAACCAGTCGGGTAAAAGCGGGTGACGCTGCAAAAAAGCTAAACAAAATGCGCTTAAAACGACCCCAGCTCAGGGCAACGCTCTTTGCTTCTGGCCAATAACACGCAAATTGATATGCTGCATATCCCACAGTCCGCATACGTCGGCATCCGTCCAGCAATGATGTTGGATGAACATGTGTGGCAAATGCCTCAGGCAGAAAGATGATCTTCAAACGTCCCTGCTTTGTCAGGCGATAGCCTAGTTCAACGTCCTCGAATGCGGCCTTTCTGAACCGTTCGTCAAACGGCTCAACACGTACCAGTTCAGTCTTGAATGAAAGATTGCTGGTATAAAAATGTCTCCAATCTGGCTTAGTTCCGGCGATCAGATCCTTATACAGAAACTGGACATCTTCCAGCCAGGTCATAAATGGCGTAAGATCCTGCAAATCTTTATCCCATTGGGTCAGCCCTAGGCCTACTACTTCTATCCCGGGCGATTGTTGGTGAAGTTTAAGATGCTTTTCAACGAATGTTGGAGAAGCCAGAATGTCGTCCCCAATCAAGATAGAGATCGGCGATCGCGCATGACGAATAGCCAGGTTTCGTGCGCGGGCCGGGCCGCTATTCGCTTGCTGTAACACCGTGATACACAGTTTCTTGGTCCCGCAGTAGTCCTCAAGCATCTTAAGCGTTGCATCGGTTGATCCATCGTCAACAATGATGACTGAGAAGTCTGTGAAAGTCTGGTTCTCAAGCTTTTTCAAACAAATCTTCAGCGTCTCTTGTCGGTTATAGGTTGGAATAATGACTGTGACTGGGCGTACCGTTTTTTGGGGGTCCTGGGGATTAAGGCCGTTCACGAGGACTTCTCCGTAGCACTCACCATCTGCATGGATAGATTTGAAGTTGGCATATCTCCATCAATGGACCCGTTCCGCGCCACCGAGACCCTGTTCAAACGGATAGGGTATCGTTTTTTGACATCCCCGGTTGAAGCGGAATCCTTCTGGAGTGACCATAAATAGCGATGTACCCGTGAGTCAGAATGTAACAGAAACTCGAAGTGAAGCTGAAAAAGACAGCCTCTCGCGTTGTACGCACGCCGATCCAAATGAGAAACCCAATCTGAACGAGAAACACCAATGCAAGTTCGAGAGCGGCTCCTCTCCAAAAAACCCATTTTCGCGAGCGGTTCATGATCCACATCAGCCCGGCAACGTAGTTGATGCATGCAGTTGTGATGACCCAGCCGATCAGGCCGCGAAGGCTTTGATATTTGGGGCCCAAGACCCATACAAAAGGTCCCGGCTCTAAGAAAGCAAACATGCTGAGACCGACCGCAGCAACAACACCACAGCCGAGAAGCTGTAAGTATGTAGCGGACAATTTTGCTTCCGGAAGACGGGCAACAAAGGGCTCGATGATGACTACATTGAAGGTCATGAACACGGTAAATATCTGGGCCAAACGGCCAAGTGCCGCAACCTGGGCAATACTCGTAGTGCCTCCGAAAACGCTGATCAGAAAAAGAGATATCTGCCCGTGAAAGGCTCCCAGAACGATTGCGGGAGTTGCGGGGAGAATATAGCGAACGACCTCTTTTTCGATAGACGCGTCGTTGTGATCTGGCCAAACAAAATATTTCTTGCTTTCACGGCCAATCAGCCACCCGTTTGCGGTGAAGTTCAGAGCGCTTAACAGTGCTGCGCCACTTGCATTCAGCCATCCCGCTGTTCCAAGCACAATATATGAGGCAAGCCGTCCCAGCGCGGCGAGTGTCTGTGGAAGGTAATAACTCCGGAAGCGACGGTAGAGGAATAAGGGAGCCGAGAAGTAGGAAACCTTGCCGCTCGAATACAGTGACAGCAAGACCGAAAGAAGGAGCAGTATCTGAGTACTCGCGGCCCAGTTATTCTTGCGAGCTATCAGGATAAAAGCTATTGCCACAATAGGAGAAGTCAGCCAGAAGGACAGGTCGCGCAGATGCTTTGCCGCACGCACGTAGCGACCGACAAGATGATGATCCTCGAACCGTTCTCCGACTAAAGGGATAATTGTGCTCGCAAAGCCAAAATCCATCAAAATAGAAGCGGTTGCCTGGAACCCGAAGGCTAGTCCGAATTGCGCATAGGCAGGAATACTAAGCGTTCGCACAAGGTATAGGCTGGCGAGCAGGGATATTCCCTGCATTGCGCCTTGCCCTAAGAAAAACGCCGATAGAAGGCGTACAAGCTTGCGCAGTCGTTCTCGCTTACCACCGGCAGTGACGTAGCGACCGTTGTCTTTGTCCGAAGTCTCTATATCAGCATTCACATAAACATACCGGTGGAACGATTTTCTCGATCGGATTTGCAAAGAGACCAGACTTAACTCTGCGCAGCCTATGCCCCGGCGGAATTATGATGCTTACGAAGAACGAATATCTGCCGATAGTATGGAGAACGGTCCGCTCTCTTCAAGGTAGATTCTACAAGGCGCGGTGCCAGGCGTATGCCAGCAGAACTCGCAAGGCAAAAAACGCGCGAAAGCTCTTTGCGCATCATCCAGGCATGAAATTGGAGATTATCATTTCCGATTTGTTCCACAGTCCATCCCGTGACGCCTGCGAAAATCTCCGGCCCCGGAAAAGGCGCAAGCATATGCTCTTCAAGCCACTCAGGAACGGCGAGATTCGATTTCCTGTAATAGTCTCTCAACTCACGATCCGATTCCCAGGCTGCTTCTCCGCAAGGGAACGCAAAGATAGCGAGCCTTTTGCTGACCCGCAAGGCTTCGGTGACAACCTGCGTCCGCAGTGCAGGCGGAACGTGTTCGAGTACATCGGAAGACAAAACTGCGTCGAAGATGTGATTCCCAAATGGAAGCTCCGTAGCAGAGGCTTTCATGGGAAACATTGGAGGCTTAGGCTCAAATCCAAACGATAAATCACATCCGATAAAGGGGACCTTGCGAAATAAGCCGATTCCGATAGGTCCAGATCCAATTTCCAACAGTGATCCCTTTTTCAGCAACCCTTCGGATTCCAGAATTCGTACGATAGGGTAGTACCTGACCGCCCAGTTAAGCACTAGAAACCTCAAGCAAGAATATGACCCGCATTCCCAACATACATGTTCATGTTCGGTGAAGTGCTCGCAGACAGCGCACTTGGACCTGGGGATAGAACGTAGTTATATCGAAAATAGCATAGGGTAAACAATCACAGCTGATGGCCCAGTTCATCAACAGCCGTGTTAAGGAGCCGAAAGCGTTTGCCCGCACGGATCGATCATAGATAGACCGATTTCTCATCCACCAAAGTCTTTGCCTTGGCGATAAATCCCTCCAGAGCGATCGATCCCTCGTCCCCCTTGCCCCGCGTGCGCACGCTGACTGCGTGAGAAGCTGCTTCTTTGTCGCCCATCACCAGAACATACGGAATCTTTTGCAAGGTGAAGTCGCGGATTTTCGCGTTCATCTTTTCGTTGCGGCTGTCGAGCTCCACGCGGAAGCCTGCGGATTCCAGCTCTTGCTTTACCTGCTCCGCATAGGCTTGGTGGCGCTCGCTGATCGGCACCAGCCCAATCTGCACGGGAGCCAACCACAGTGGAAACGCCCCGGCATAGTGCTCGATGAGATAAGAGACCATGCGCTCCATTGTGCTGATAATGGCGCGGTGGATCATTACAGGCCGGTGCTGCTGGCCATCCGCGCCTGTGTAAGACAGGTCAAACTGGTTGGGCAGGTGGAAATCGACCTGAATCGTCGAATATGTCTCTTCGTGCCCCATGACGTCCGCGAGTTGAATATCGAGCTTGGGGCCGTAAAAGGCGGCGTCGCCGATGCTCTCACGGTACGGGAGGCCGAGAGAATCGAGGGCTTCGCGGAGAACGCGCTCGCCAAGCGTCCACATCGCGTCGTTGTCTACGTATTTTTCCTTGTTTGCAGGATCGCGCAGCGACAGGCGGTAGCTGTAGCGAGTAATGCCCAAGTCCCGATACGCGCGCTCCACAAGCCTCATCACATTGGAGAACTCTTCTTTAATCTGTTCAGGCGTGCAAAAGATGTGCGCATCATTCAGGGTCATGCAGCGAACGCGGCTGAGTCCGCTCAGCACGCCCGAACGCTCATAGCGATACATGGTTCCAAGTTCAGCAAGACGGAGGGGCAGATCGCGGTAGCTGCGCAGCTTCGACTCATAAATCAGGATGTGGTGCGGGCAGTTCATCGGGCGCAGGACCAACTGCTCCGTCTTCAGGTCCATCGCCGGGAACATGTCTTCGTGGTAATGCGCCCAGTGGCCGGACCGGACGTAGAGATCCACTTTTGCCAGCGCCGGCGAATAGACGTGCTGATATCCGGATTCCCGCTCCAACTGAAGAATGTATTCCTCGAGGAGACGGCGGATGGTGGCGCCCTTTGGAAGCCAGAGCGGCAGGCCTGAGCCTACTTCGTCGCTGACAGTGAACAGCTCAAGCTCTTTCCCAAGCCGCCGATGGTCACGCCGCTTCGCTTCTTCGAGAAGATTGAGATAATCCTCCAGGTCTTTCTTTGAGAAAAACGCTGTGCCATAGATGCGCTGAAGCTGCGGATTCTTCTCATCGCCCAGCCAGTAGGCTCCGGAAAGGCTCATCACCTTGAATGCCTTCACTCGTCCAGTCGAAGGCACATGAGGGCCGCGGCAGAAGTCCACAAAGTTTCCGTTGCGATAGAGCGAGACCTCTTCGCCGGGATGCGTGAACCGCTCGACGAAATGTACCTTCATGAAGTCGCCATCGGTTTTGAATTCTTCCAGCGCCTCTTCGCGCGGCTCAAACTCGCGCACAAATTTTTCGTCGCGCGCGACCACCTCAGCCATGCGTGCTTCGATCAGCTTCAAATCTTCCGGCGTAAACGGAGTCGGCCGGTAGAAGTCGTAGAAGAATCCCGAATCGGTCGCAGGCCCGTGGCCAAGCTTCGTTTCCGGAAAAAGCTCGAGCACCGCCGTTGCCAGCACATGCGCAGCCGAGTGGCGCACCACACGCAGCGCATCGGGATCTTTCTCTGTCAGCAGTTGCAGCTCCACGTCTTCCTTCAAAGGAGCGCTCAGGTCGACCAGCCGCTCGGCCTGCGGATTCTCGGCAGAATACATGGCCTCTTCGGCACTAGCTGTAGTTGCAGCAGCTACAGCATGCAGCGGCTTGATGCGTGCCACAACCGACGCAGCCGCAAGACGCGGCGAAATGCTCTCGGCGATCGCCAGCGGTGTGGTCCCCGGGGCAACCTGCCGGACGGAGCCATCGGGAAGTTTGATCTGAATAGAGTTTTCCGCAGAATTCATAGACAGGATCGGTCTCAACGTCTCTCTTGAAGGTTCGTATTCTCTTTAGGATATGGTGTTGCGGGATTTGCGTCGAGAGCAGTGAGGTCGCATGGTTTGCTGGTACCATCAAGGCCAAATGAAATGAGCGAAAGTCGGCGTTATCCCGTTCTGCACTTTCTGGGAACCAGCTTTCTTGTTCTGCTGCTGACCCTCGCCACTGCTTGGGCCGCCGCGGCGCTCTATTTCGACGTGCGGATTGCCTGGCTGCGCATTCCGCTGATGTTGGTGTATCTGGCTTCCGCGGTCGCAGTGCTGTTTTTTGGCCGGCACTTCTGGAGACGTATCGGATTCGGCTTTCTGTGCTTTGGGGTCGTACTCGCCTGGTGGCTGATGCTCAAGCCGCCGCAGAACGCCGACTGGCAGGAAGATGTGTCGCGCACGGCGTGGGGTGATGACAACGGAAACATCGTCACCCTCCACAACGTGAGGCTCTGCGACTACCGTGCGGAGTTCGACTACACCTGCCAGTGGCAGACGCGCACCGTGAATCTGAATAACCTTCGCGGCCTGGACCTGTTCCTCGATTATTGGGGCTCGCCCTGGATCGCGCACACCATTCTCAGCTTCGACTTTGGCAACGACAACCGCATCGCCTTTTCCATCGAAGCGCGCAAGACCGTTGGCCAACAATACTCCGCCATTCGCGGCTTTTTCCGTCAATTCACGCTCATCACGGTCGTCAGCGATGAGCGCGATGTGGTGCGGCTCAGGACCAACTATCGCAAGGACGAGAACCTCTACCTCTACCACACCACCGCAACCATACCCTTCGCGCGCGAGCTATTCCTCAACTACGTCACATTGACCAACAATCTCCACGCTCACCCGAAGTGGTACAACGCGGTTACTGACAACTGCACCACGCAAATCTTCGCTCTGGATGCCATGAGCGCCCAGCCTCGAAGCTGGGCCATTCTATTCAACGGCAAAGGAGACGAGATGGAATACAGGCTCGGCAACCTTGCAACAGATGGTCTCAGTTTCGACGAGCTTAAGCGTCGCGCCTACATCAACCCCGCAGCCAAAGCCGCCGACCAGGACCCGGATT
>Ga0335074_10005835_pt1 | contig 17055 bp, 3 predicted proteins | sample Lox_Sample_23_FD_206715 | JGI IMG/M metagenome (GOLD analysis project Ga0335074, IMG submission 206715) | Soil microbial communities from Loxahatchee National Wildlife Refuge, Florida, United States - Lox_Sample_2.3 | ecosystem: Environmental > Terrestrial > Soil > Wetlands | place: USA: Florida...
GCTTTTTACCCTTACTAAAAACTACAGCTTACTCCTTAAATTCTAAATGGGTGTTCGTTTAAGAAGAAATACAATTATTACACTCAACTTACTAATAGAACAAATACATACGATTTAGAACTATAAAAATTAATAAGTAGCTAGCATGTTCTATTTTAACGTAATAGGCGCATTTAATTATATCTTTTATCCCTAGCTATTCTACATCTTTTATTAGTATGAAATCCCTACTTAGATTGTTAATTAAGTAGAAAGCTTCCTTTAAGATAAACAAAGCACCTTCTAAATTATCTTTAAAGAATTAAATCTTCATCTAGTTTAAAGTAGGATCCTATAAGGCTTTCCAATCTTACTTATCTTATTCTTATTCTTTAATAAGGAGCTTGTACGAATATGTAATAGTTTTAGACTTTAATTAAGTGCTATAAGATTTATAAACAATATAAATATCCTTGCTTAAAGCAACTTAACTAAAAACAACTATATCGTACTAACTAGGATTTACAGCTAATATTGCAAATAAGCTAGGTGTAGTAGCTTAGTTAATATAGAGTAGGATTACTAGCAAGGAGCAAGCGGACTCAATGAATTAGTAGCTTATATAATAAGAATTTAAAGCTAAAAAGAGAAGGAGAGAAGAAGAAAGTGAGTGTTGCACTTAAAGTCTAATATATACGTCCATACGGATTAATATCAGCTTAAAAGTGCTAAGTGCCAAACTGCTTATACTAACAGTCTATCAAACTGCTTATTAACTTATAGCTTAAAGTTGTAATAGTCTGTAAGGTTTATTTGTTAGCTAACTACTTGTTTGTAGACCTATAACGGTCTGTAAGCAGCTATGTTAAGGCTATAACATTACTTCCCCCTTCAAAAAAGCTTGCCCTCAAGCTTTAAGAGCATTCCTGTTGCAGTATCTAGTAGGTTTGTTGTTGCCGTACTAGCAATCAATCTATTCGTTTAGATATTTTAAGGGCCCTAGTTGTTCTAAATAGTTGTTATAAAACTCCTAGAGCTTCTATGAGCATCCTATAAAGTTCTAAGTAGGGTACCAAGTAGGATTTAAATTGTAGCCTGTCTATTTTACCTAGTAGTATAAGGCCTCCTATAAAAGCTTGCTTGCTAGGATTTCTTCGACCTCCTACTTATTGTTGCTGTTAACTTGTATTAGGAGTAATAGGTTATTATTTTGTTTAAGAAGTAGGTCACCTAATACCTTTTATAGCTTGTCTAGTAAGAAGATGGGGTGCACCTAGATTGTTTTTAGTAAGTCTACTTCGTACAAGTTCCCTACTTTTTTTAAGACCTTATACGGGCCTGCTATTTAGTAGTCTAGCTTGCAGCTAGGCTGTTCCGTCTTCTAGTTCTTAGTAGTAACTCACATTAAGTCTTTAACATTAAAATCTAACTTTTTTTAGTGCTTGTTAGCCTGCTTTTCTATTACCTTTTAAGCCTTTTAGATGTTTTCTTAGGCAACCTTTTAGGCCTATTTGAAGCGCTTAACATATTATTATGCTTCTTTTTAAAACAACTTTTCCTAAACGGTTTATAAGTTTATAAGCCTATCCTAATTGAAGCTTGTATGTAGCAAGTATCCTATTTCTAGTTCTATTAGTATAAATCTTATAAAGCTATAAGGTAGCATAGCGCCTGCATAGTCTATTATTAGTAGTAGATTAAACTAATTGTCTTAAAAATAGTTAATAAAAGGCTGTAGCTGCTAGTTAAAGTATTAGTTTGCAATTTCTATTTGTCTGTCTGTTTGCAGGTAGCACGCTGTTAAAAGCTTAAGCTTGATTCTTAGAATGCTAGTAAATTCCTTTTAAAATGCTAATATAAACTGTAGCTTACAGTCTAAGACTACTATTAGTAGTAGTCTGTAAATAGGGTAAACGTATTAGATGTACAGTTAAGCTGTTTCTTTTGTATTTATAATCTTTTAATAGGGGATAAATATCGTACGCTTCCTAAAGCGGTCTACAAATAGTAGGATAGTATTATAACCCCTTTTATCTTTAAGTAGTTTATAGAAATCTACTAATATGTATTGTTAAAGTTGGTTAGCAATTAAAAGTGGTTTTAATAGGCTTAATGTCTTATTATATAAGATTGTCAATCTTTAACAGTTATTGCAGTTTTATATATACTAGTCGATGTCCGCAGTCATTTCAAGCTAGTAGTAACAGTTTGAAAGGAGCTTATAGGTCTTAGTCCTTTTAGGATAAGCTGTAAAAAGCTGTGTGTAAGCCTCCTTAATTAATTGCGTTTGTATATTATTATTTGCTACAACAACTAGTTGGTCTTAGTGCTTAAAGAGCTTGTCTGTTAGGGTTTATAAGTTGTTAACTATAGTTGTTGCAGCCTTATCCTAGTAGTCTTAAAGGGAGGTTGCTGTACAGTTTGCTTAGAGCAGTTTGTTAATAAAGTCTAAGTCTAATGTCTTAATAGCATATATTCCTACATCTAGTCTGTTTTCAGCTAGTTCGGCTTATATTTAAAGGTCTAATTGCTTTAGTTTTAATAGCACTTATATACAAATAGCAATCTTTGCGGCTATCTAGTTGTTTAAGTCCTATTCCCTTCTTATAAGAGCGTCTATGCAGTTTGTAGTCCTTAGCTTGTACATAATCTAAAAGTTGAACTAGGATAACACCTCAGCCTATTATGCCTATTAGGCTGTAAGTGCCTTAATAGTTATAAAGTATTTTAAGGCCTTATAGTTGGATACGATTTAAATGGTATTTAAGGTCCTTATAAGGTGTATATGCTAGTATAAGAGACTTAAGACTATTACTAGCATTTCCTTATTGTAGATTAAGTAGTTGAGCTTTATATTAATTATTATTTTTAAGTAGTATGATATTAAGTGCTATTCCCTATTAGACTGCTACTAGGAGAGGACTCTAGCTACTACGCCGTTTAAAGCGTTTGTTTCTATTAGGTGGACTTATTTAGGTCAAAGTGGACTAGTAGGAGTATAGCAACTAGTTGTCTTTTAAGTTTATTAAAAGCCTACTAATAAGATATATTAAATGCAAAGATTTAGCCCTTATAAGTCAAACGGTTTAGTAGCCTTACAATTCGTCTGTAATCCTTAATGAAGTACTAGTAGAAGTTGTAGAATCTTAAGAATAACTGTACCCCTTTTATGGATCTTAGTAGCTCCTATTAGTTGATTACAGCTGTCTTTTCTAAGTCTGTTTTAATACTATTAGTACTAATAATAAATCCTAAGTACTTTATATGCTTAACGTTGAACTTTAACTTCCTAATATCCACTTAAAGCCCTACTTTATAAAGCCTTAAAAGGACTTTATAAACGTGTTCCTCGTATTCTAGCTTATTTTTAAAGTAGATTAGGATGTCGTCCAAATAAGCTGTGTAGAAGTCGTTTAAATATTTAAAGAGTATATTATTTATATATTACTAATATGTAGCTAGGCTATTTGTAAGTTTGAAAGGGACTACTTTGTACTTGTAGCACTTGTAATAGGTCTAAAAAGTAGTTAGGTCCTTTAAGGCTAAGTCTATTTGTATCTAATAGAACGCTTAATAGATATCCAACTTAATAAAAATCTTAGCTTTACTAATTCAAGCTAATATTTCATCTAATAATAGGAGTAGGTAACTGTCTCTATAAGTTATAGTATTTAGCTTATAGTAGTTAACATAAAATTAGAGTCTTCTATTTAATTTACAAGCAAAAAGAATAGGGGCTGCAAATAGGGACTAGCTAGGTGCAATAAATCCTTTATTTAGGTTGTTAATAAGGTATTACTTGCAAGTTTGAAGTTCCTTAGCTAAGTACTAATATAAAAGGTTAATCCTTAAGTTATAGCCTTTTTCTAATTTGATTTTCAAGTTGTATTTCTTATAAGGTAAGAGTACGTTTAAAGCAGCTTTTAAGAAGATGTCTGCTAGATTATAAGTATAAGGGGGAAGCTTTTAGGTAATTAGTTCTTTATTAGTTAATTCGTTCTAAGTAGCCTGCTCCCAAATAGTCTTAGCTTCTTTTTCCTTAATAATCTAATCGATTTCGTACAGACTAATAATAAAAGGTTAAACTTCAAGCTAGGTGATAGTTTAATAGAATCTTATAGTACTAATAAAGTAGATATCAACTAGTAGAAGGTTTACAAGTTGTTTAACTTGTTTTATAAGTTGTCTGTTAACTGCAATTATAAGCTTGCCTTATAGTTCCCTCTCCATCTTTTATAAGCTGTCCTTTCAATTAATACGTTCTAAGTGCTTAATAATATCTTTTAAGGCCTACATCTTATATACAGTTAATTTTAGGTTTGTAGCAATCTTTATAGCAATCTTTTAGTTAGTAGGTTTCCAAGTAGTTTCTTAAGCCCTAATAGGAGTTATAGTCTTAGCCTGATAACTGCAGTTATTAAGGGCTATAGTTACTAGCTCTAACTGCTTTAAGATTAAAACCTTCTTACAGCGTATTACGTCCTTAAATGCTTAGTCCTTATAAGTAGTATCAGCTTGGTAGGCTGGATTGATAGTAGTAGGTTCTAAGAGGTCTTATATAGTAACTATAATTTCCTTATTAAAAGAGGGTGTTAGTAGCAGCTTTACAGGCTAAATTAACTGCCTGTTTTATACGTCAAGCTAAAGATCAAGGTAGGCCAACTATTTACAGTTAAAGATGACATTGTAGTACTTTAAGTTTGTAACTAGGAAGGGCATATTGTATAGTCGTTGTCTGTTAACTTATAAATAGGTCTGTAAGATTGATATAATAGGTTTCTTAGCTTGCTTGTTGTATCCCCTAATAGGAACAAGCTGTTTTAGTATTTCTAATAGGGTGTTTAAAAATTTAGAGATCTTCCTAGCACACTTAGTATTAAAAAGAGCAAAAGCATTTGCTTTAGTATTAGCTAAAGCGGTAGTGTTAACTTTACATTTATTGCGATATAAAGTATATGAAGTAGTAAAGCCCTTTCTGCTTAATAGCCGACTTAGATCGACTTCTAACATATTAATCTTATACGACTTTAAAGAGGAGTCTTCCTTTAAGGTTCCTCTTTTCCTAACTCATCTAATTTGTTGCCTGACTTTGCATTTACTTCTTAGACTATAAGAGCTTAATCTTTAACCTTTAATACGTAGTCCTTAAAGAAGTAGCCTTACTGTTTGCACGAAAAACATGCTCCTTAATTGCTTAGTGCTTGGGTTTTTAAATCTAGGTATAACAGGTAGGGACAGTTTAAGGTGCCCTTATACAAGGAGGTACAAGCTAGTGTTTGTTCCTTAGTGAATGACCTTGTAGGTGCGTTATAAGTTGTAGGAGTTGTATTAGAATCCTTTACAAGTAGGTTTTAGCCTGTAAAGGTGGTTTTAGCCTTCAACTAGTCTGATTAGACTTTAAGTCTGTAAAGGCCTTAATTTAAGGATAAGCACTTGTCTGCAAGGCTCTTAACAGTCTGTAAAGTAGAATATACAAGTAGGATAGTCCTTTAAAGTTTTAAGGTTAGCTTGTTAAAAAGGTCTAGCTGTAAGTCTTCTTTTAAGATTCAAGCTTGTCCTACTAGGTGGAGGAAGCAGGTATAGAAGTCTATAAAGGTTTTAGAGGTCTTTATTATTAACCCTTTATATTTTAAGTAGGCGTTTTAGACTTTGTGTGGGTCTTTATAAATGCTTAAAAGGTATATGATTATATCTTTAGCTGTTAGGAAGGGATCCTTTAATTCCTTGTTGTATTAAGGTTGTAAGTGCTTTTAGGCATTACTGCCTGTACGGCTAAAAATGTATGTCATCTTGTCTTCTTCTACTAGAAAGTAGTCTGTATTAGTTTGGAGTTTGCCCTTAATCTAAAGCTTCTAGCTGTTAAAAGTTAGGTCTTTACTGTCTGTAAGTAATAGTAGGTTAAAGATCTTTGTCGATTTTAAGGAGCAATTTAAAGAGTCTTTTCTAGTAAGACGCTAAGCAATTGCCTCTAAGACGTTTATAAGCCTATTAGAGTTTATTGTCTTAGTCTTTAAGGGGGTTTCCTAGCTGACAAGTAAAGCTCTTAGCCTGTTAATTTCTGCATTAGCTGCAGCTAAGTCTTAGATTGCTTTGTTAGGGCTTTTATTAGAGGGTCCTGCTAGTCGTCGTACTAGTACTATAAAGCTAGTGTTCTAGCAGTATAGCAGTAGCATTCTTAATTGGTTGGTATTGATTCTAAGTTTAGTTTTAAGTCTAAGAGTTCTTGTAGTTTGTGCGTAGTCCTTTTCAAAGTCAACTTGATACCTTAAAGTTCTAGTCTGATTTTAGTGCTTGTAATAAGTATTGCGATCCTAAGTCTAAGTTCTAGTCTGGTTCTAGTTGATATATTTAAGTTCTTTTACAAGAAGAAGAGTGTGGATGAGCTTTAAATAATGTGGTAGCTTAGTTAATATAGAGTAAGATTGCTAGTAGGGAGCAAGCGGACTCAATAAATTAGTAGCTTATATAATAAGAATTTAAAGCTAAAGAGAGAAGGAGAGAAGAAGAGAGTGAGCGTTGCACTTAAAGTCTAATATATACGTTCATACAGATTAATGTCAGCTTAAAAGTATTAAGTGCCAAACTGCTTATACTAACAGTCCATCAAACTGCTTATCAACTTATAGCTTAAGGTCGTAATAGTCTGTAAGGTTTATCTGTTAGCTAACCACTTATCTGTAGACTTATAATAGTCTGTGAGCAGCTATGTTGGGGCTATAACACTAGGAAATATAAAGCTACATTCTCTCTTACTAAATACAAACTCATCTACTTTACTTAACATCCTAAAAAATTCAACCTTAAAGCAACTATATTGTTTAAAGTAATAGAGGTCTCTTTAAAAGCTTATATTTAAATACTAGGAGTTGAAATAGACTTAAAACTCTAATAGGGCCTCTACATATAAAAGATTTAAAGTAAAATAGAATATTAAACTAACACTTTAACTTAAATTGCAATATCAACTTAAAGAGCTACATTTAAAAAATCCAAACTTGTCTACATAGTAGTCGTACGACTTGTACTAGCATATAAAGCACTAATCTAGTTCTTACTTAAAAGGAAAGAGGCTACAAAGCCCTCCTTAATCTGCCTACTTAAAGTAATTTAAAACTAGTACTTTCAAACAATTATTAAAGCTTATAGAGTTATACCTATCTTATTACTAGAATTAGAAATAGGTGTCCTCTTTGTATAAGACTACTTTTTTAAACTTTAAGCATAATACTAGTTTAAGAAGTAGAACTCCCTTAAAGAAGGACTTATCACTTTTACTTGCAAACAAATTTAAAGATAGCTGCAAGGTAGTAGGGGACGTATATAGTACCACCCTACTACTTTAAGTACTTAAAAGCTTACTTAGTACTAAAAGCTTTTTCGTATAAACACTTAAAGTCAAACTGTTACACCTTAATCTTAAATTAATAAGACTATTTACAGCTAGTAGGCAAGGAACTAGATAAAGCAAAAGAACAAGGTCCTATTAGACAAAAAGGTTGTAGCATACATACAAGATAATGCCTTAAAGGACTACTACTTCTACAAAAACTTATATAAGGCTAAAAGCTTCTTAGCTATACAACTTCATATTAAAAAGATAGGATTCAACGTGTTCCTAGCACAACAAAGAGTCTTAAATGTATCCTCAAATTATACGTGCAAATACTTAGATTAGTCTGTTAAATATGTTGTGCTCTTCTATTTAGATATTAATTGCTTAAACAAGAATCTTAGCCCCTCATCCGACTTCAACTTAATACTTACAAATACTATTAGCCTTAAAAAAGCCGTTTAGTAGCTTATAAGCTTTAACATACTCCCTTAATTCTACCTCGCATGCAAACTACTATAAGACAATATTAGCAGCTAGTAGAACACTTACCCTCTTCCTCCCTTTCTCTCTTTCTCTTATTTTAAGGTCTTTTATATAATAGCTATTACTATTATATGCTATTAATACTAGTTCAATTAGATGTCCTTTACAGACTTCTAATTAGAGTAATAGAAGTGCAGTTTTATTCCTTAAAAGGTTTCCTTTACTTAAATATATTGTATTTTAATATAGCTTTACAAGCCGAAATAGTAAATGAAGAATCAATCAATCAATTAATAACAATATAATATTAGATTCTTAGTGTTTCTATAATATTTCTTAGTTAGTTATATATATTAATAATACTTATATATAAACAAAAAGGAACTATAATAAAATACTTTTATATTTCCTCTTCCTTTTATTTTGCTATACTATTATGTTATAAGCAGTTTTATATTTATTTAAAATATTTATAATATATTTTAAAAACCTTTTATAAATTTATTTGTTATACTCTTACAAAGAAAAAAAAGGAGGAAAACTTTTATACACATTAAAATCTAATACTTAATCTTACAAACTTTAAATTGTACAAGCAGACTATAAAATAGCTGTTCGACTAGCCCTAACTAGAAAAATACTAGCGTCAAGCTAGTAGAGCCTTAAGGGAAGTTAGTCTAGCAACATATTATTTAATAATACAACTAGCTTAAGCTGTATAACCCTTTTAAAAACTATAAAGTACTTGCAGACTAATATAAAAGCAGATATTAAAACAATTACTACTTATCTTGTTAAAGAGAGAGCCTTAAAGGTAGTACAAGCAGCCTTAAAGCATATTAACAACGCATACAAACAACATGTTAAGCAAAGAGCTATAAAGCAAGCAATCTATTAGCTTTAAATTGTTATTTAAAAACTAGCTAACAAGGTAGAAAACAAGTTAGACGAACAAGTCAAACTAGGCTTATATGCTGTAGCAGTTATATAAGGACTTCCTACTTAAATACATACTTAATAGAGCTTCAACTCTAATTATATAACCTTATAGAAGTTAGTCCTATTATGCTATAAACACAAGATAGTTGTTGTATAAGGCATTAAAACAGCAAAATAAAAGAGAAGGACCTTTAAGGAGCTCTTAAAGCAAATAAATAAAGCTAAAGTTGCTAGTAAAGCAGTTGCTATTTACAAGTTAAAGAGTAACAATATAATAATAACTATAAAAAACAAATAAGCTTGTACAAGCTAGCTAGTATGCACTAAATAGCTAGCAGCCTTTAAAGAGGGAGTTAGAGTAAAATAAAAGGAGTTTGCTATAATAGCTTATAAAATAAAAGTCAATTAAATTTAAAGTTAAACTTAAACAATTAAAGAAATCTACAAATAAAACCTAAAACTAAAAGGTACAGTTAACATTGTACAAGTAGCTTTTACTAAGAAACTGCTTTAATTAGGTTGTACGACTAAGCTACTAATTATAAGTGTTATTAAGTTAAAGCAAGCTAATCGCTTAATAAATGCTAGCTTAATATAATAATACAAGCTTTATAACTACAAGCTATTTAAAAGGAACTATATAATTATATAATGCTTTAAATGCTACTAGTATAAACATATAAGCTACAAATACTAAAACACTTAAAGATATAGTTTCTATATAGCTTTAAGGCATACAACAAATAATTGTCTTAGCAAAAAAGACAATAAAAGACATATATACATATTATACTATAAGAACTACTTGTTTTAAGTTAAAGAATACCTTGTACAAGTAAAGCATATAGAATTTGTAAAACTAGCTTATATTAACTGCTTAGTATAATATTAAGCTATATTAAGCTTTATATAAAGGCCTTAACAGACTATAGCCCCTATATCCCCCCTATCTTTTAAAACTAAACGAACTAAGCTAGCCCTAGCTAGGACGAACTAGCAATATCTAAAACTATCAACTACTTACTTGTAGTATAATAAGAGCTATAAATAGAAGTAAGCTATAAAAGGACCTTTAGCCTATATAGCTTATAAAGTATAAGCGTACTACTAGTAAAACGCTTATAAGGACAGCTAGCTAGTGTAAGGGTAAGCGGTGTGGAGCTGACGTAGTCAGCTGACACTAGGCCTAACTTGGAGCGGTAAAGCAAGCAGGGCATGCAGGCGGCATGTGCCAGGCGAGCCTTAAGCATATAAGTAGTATTAAGCGTATTCTACTTGAAGGGCAGAATACTTTAGTCTTTTAGCTTAGTAGTTGGAGAGCAAGCTCAACCTCCCACATTACAGCTAGATTAACTAAAACTTCTAAAAACAATATAAACATTTACACGTTTACAGCTACCTAATAAGTATGCTAAGAGTATTATAATATAACATATTATAGTAGGGTTCTATAGTCCCCTATAAAATCATATGATTTAGGCGAGGTTGAGTTGGGTTAAGTCAGCTGATCTAGGCAATTGTTATTCTTATATTAAGCACCTTAATGTATATAGCTAGTTTGGAGGACATTGTAGAAGCATTATTAAAGTAGAAATCAAATAGGGATTAGTAAGGGACGCGCGACAAACGTACAAAGCTGTTTACAGCAGGTTTAAGCAGTTTTACAGACAGTTTTATAGATATAGACTAAGCTTTACAGACACCCACATAGCATTTGCAAGTTGTTTATTAGGCTTTACAGACATAGTGCAGTTGTTTCTTGTGTTAGCTACTTATTATGTGGTTTTAGGTCCTATTCCTTCTACTAAGCACCTTATTAAGCGCACGTTAACCTACCTATCGCCCTAACAATTGTGTACTATAACAGCACACCCACCCTAACCATCTATATTAGTAACTAGAAAGAGGCATTCGAAATAGTTGCTTAAAGTACTATAAGAAGGGAAACTACAGCTTAAAGCAAGAGGTTTGCTAGTAGGAGAATAAACTGCATTAAGGACTAAAAGATTAAAGAGGTAGCTGGTGCCTACTTATTCGAAAAATTAAGGGGCAAAGCAGAGAAGGAAGTAGGGGGACGGAGATTACAGTAGGTTGCTACTAACAATAACAGTAAAGGACTAAGATTGGAGCTGAAATTAGAGCTGAAATTACGCCCTACTAAAGGAGTATGTAGTAGCTACAAACCAAACTCGTCCTAGAAAAGGAGCAAATTAGATGCTAGTAGTATTAGGACGCTATAAGACTGTCTAGAAAGTATTAGACTAGTTGGAGGGCTTAAGGATGACTTTTAGGAAATAGGAGGTCTTAGATATACCTTTATTTTTAAGACATTAAGGACGACGCTATTAATTTTGCTTGCAATAATACGAGTAGGCGCTTTAAGAGCAGGTTATATTAAGAGATAGCTAGATAATAAAGCAATAGGGGAGCAGAATAGAGACTATAATAAAGAGACAGGCAGGACGGACTAGGACAGCTTTACAGATAACATTACAAGTTTTACAGACTGAAAAGAACCCGTATGGACCCGTAAAGGACTATAAGCGTCTATAAAGGACTCTACAAACAACCAAATGCACTTAATAGACTATAACGCAAACCTATTATACACTACATTCTTACATTTAAGTGTAAGCGTATTACTAGTAACGTTATCTACTACTATAACCCCTTCATCTTCTAGTAACAGTTAGGAGAGTCTTTAGACTTTTCCCTTACAGCAAGCAACAATGTCAATGATGTTCTATATGCTAATACCTCCACCTAGCACCTTAAAGAGCTTAATGTTTAAGGGGGCTAATGTGACTAAGTTTCTTAAATGCTATAAAGACTTTTACTTAGATTATTATATAACAGACGAGGACAGACTTATAAGACTCTTATGCTACTACATCCAACTTATTGCAAAAACAATTAAGTCCTTAAAGGAGTAAAAGAATTAAGACTATACTACGCTAAAGAAGGTTCTCCTTGCCAAGTATAAAAATAACAACACTTACTAGCTTCTCTATTCCGTTTTATTCTTTAAGAAGTATAAGAACATTGCTTGTACAAAGAAGGATGATGTCTTAGACTATTATTGCAAATTTAACTGGATTGCCTAATACTGCATAGAAAAGAAGGTTCTAACTAAGTATACTGTTAGGGTCTAATTTATTTATAGACTGCTACTTCCTACTACTAGCAAACTCATTTAGAAGCTGGAAATTAACACTAAGGACCTTAAGACAGTTAACTACAAGAAGCTGCTTAAGCAAGTTGTAAAGCAAACTGCGTCCAACAAGGCCATCTAGCAAATAAATGCTATACAAAGCCCATTTTAGCAGCAGACTAAAGCAGTAAATCAAGTGGTATAGCAGTTACAGCCTACTATCTCTATAACGAAAGAGCAGCAACTAGTAGACCTTGTAGTTAAATCAGCTAAATTGAAGATTGTAGTAGTAGATCAACTTACTAAAGCCTTTAAGAAATTAAGTGTTAATTTATTGTAGTAAGTGCAAAGGCAGTCCTATCTGCTAGCTAGAGGTCCTTACAAACAATATTCTTAATTTATAGACTAGCAACTACCTGTAAACCGTCTAGAAGACCCAAATAGACCTTAAAATAAGAAACTGCTATCTGTAAATGTAAGAGCTTACGTAGTAAGAAGCTGAAGAATATTGAGAATGCTAATGGATGTGTGCTAGTACTATTTCAACTAGAACCCTTTCTACTAAGACCCTCTATATAGGTTTAAGGATTAATGCTTATAGTACAAGCAGCACCTAGCAATTAGGACAGCACACGTTAATAAGAATAAGCGACTTGCACATAAACCACCTTGCCTAAGAGCCTTAAAATTTTTTATCTAGCCCGGCCGCCTTAAAGGAACCCAAGTAGTTTTAGCGACTGCAAGGACCCTTAAAGATGAAAACATTAAGAATCGTCCTAAAAGCAGCTAGTAGCAGACATTGGAAGTAGAAGTAGCTAGCATCACTCTTCTTAATAGGGTTAACAGCAAGGACAAAGAAGAATTGGAAGGTAAGGAGCTAGAGGTTTACTAGATATTAGTAGTGCAAGTGGAGCGGACTCGTACAAATAGGACCCGTACTAAAGACAGGAAGTAGAAGAACCCAACTAAGATTATAAAGAGGACTAAGCTTAAAGAGTGGAAGCTAGCTATCTTAAAGATCGTACGACCTAACGCTATTGCCCCTTAAAATTAGCCCCAATTCCGGTTTACTAAGGTTAAGCAAACTAATCCTTTCACACGCATTTATTCGTTTGCCTAAGGCCGAACAGGAATTAGCACCTAGATCTAGGTACCCAATTCTTGCAATTAGTCATCCTTAAAAAGAGGCCTAATTCTAGCACGTTTGTTTTAATGTTTCTAGTTGTTAGCAACCCCGCTATCAATTAAATTATGTGGGGTATGTTGGTGTTGCCCGTAGATGCTTAAGGCTTAAAAAGGCAATCACTCCGTCCAAACAAACAAACCGGTTTCTTAACTAGCTCTTTAGCTCTCAGCAGGCTTTCGTGCTCCAACGTAAATAGTAAGACCTAATAACACTTACTTTCTATTATTGTAAATATAGCAGCAACTTGCTAATAATTTACAAGCGTTATCAATAAGTAACTCTTTTACAACCTTGCAAAGGAGTTTAGGGGACAGAGAAACTAGGGAGTAAGGCACTATGTTTTAAACAAGTTAATTAAAACGGTAGTAGAAAGAAGAAGGGAGGAATATAAGCTTGCTATATAGAAACAAATACTGTAGTTCTATATCCAACTCCAACGAACATGTTAGAACCCCTTCTATAAGAGCTAAAATGTAACCTGATTCATTTGGCATACTAATATTAGACATATATTGGAATCCAAATTTATAATGAAGGAGAAAAGATGCAAAGCAGTCGGAAAAGAAAGCTAACTAGAGAACCCACTTCATCTAGCGTTTCCAGTCTATATCACCCTTATTCTAATTACAATTCTAAAAATGTAAGACTAACACTATCAACCACTATCAAACCAACAACCAGATACTATAACCTGCCTGTTTTCATCCAAGAAAATTTGCTAGACATAGCAGACGAGTTCTAAAGTACTTAGAGATGCCTTGCAATATTTGCAGCCTGGAAACGTCCGTTTGTAAATCAAATAAAGTAGCACCTAGTCCGTCAAAATCACTTCTTAAAGCCCAAATAAGTAGTCGAAGTAATAGATCATATTCAGCAATGCTTCGTTTAGCCTTATTCCTAAGATTACCACTCTGTTTATAAGGGTAGGATCAGCAACAATCCTTAAAATTTTCATGTTTATCTGCATATCTAGCTTTATAACAGCAAAGAAGTAGCAGGCTTAATTGAGATAAAGGGTTTTCCTTTTAGGGACACTAGGAATTTGTATAGAAGTGCGCTTTAAAAGTCTTTTTACTAAAGAATAAGAGCGGTAGCATATATATAAAGCTACTAGCAACAAGAAACGTACAATCCTACCATGCTACTATTTACAAAAGCATGTTTCTCCGCTAATTAGGCGGGGTTCTAATAGAGTGAACTCCCATATTATATCTTAGAGCTTGAAAGGTAATTTAGGAAAGAGGGTAAATGTGCAAGGTGAAAGTAGTAATAACATTGTTTGAAGTTTGCGCTTAGATGATGTTATATTAAACTTCGTCGTCTTTCTAAAGCTTTTATAGGGCTTTAGTTGGTGTTAGAGGTCTATAAACGGCCTTAAGGCTGTAATAAGAGGTAGGCGCAGCGTTATAAAGAGCCTAATCTGTTACTTGATGTATTAGTAAGATTATACTTTAAACGCTCTAATTTAAGCATAGCAGAACAGACTAATAATTATTGTTAAATTGACAAACTAAAGCCACTTAAAACTAAATATCTAAGATTCTAAATCACATATTAATTTACTTCCCGCCTGCTCTTCTCTTTGAATTACAAGAAAGATAGGATAAATAATCCTTAGTATAAGATTATAAAAGGCCTATAGGGTTATCAATTTCATAATGCTTTATGCCATTATCCTCCTAAATTTCTTCTAGAGAAACATTATTTAGAGAGAGGCAGTCTAAAATATAATTAACAAAACAGGTAAATAATCCGTTATAAAACATTATCTAAAAAGAGGCAGTTTGAAATATAATTAACAAAACAGGTAAATGATCCGTTATAAAACATTATCCCTTATAATCTTATTTCCTTAATAGAGGTTTTTAAAGGGTCTAAGATCTCTTATAGCTAAGATTTAGTAGTTTGAAATCCTTTAAGTGTTAAGCTCTTAAATCTTTTAGAATTAACTTTTATTATAAGTTCCAAGATAGCGTTTGAACTAAGAATATTGTTGTTATTGTTAGCAGTAGTGTTAGTAATAAAAGAAAGCTCTATAAGGCTTGTTATAAGCGTTAGCGCCTTATTTAATGCATCAACTAGATCCTACTTGCAAACTATAATTTTAAGGGAATATACTTAATAGAGGAATCCTTTTCCAAGATTTAGGAGGGCATAAAAATCGTATAGCGTTATTCGTTGTATTTAAACGTTGAAATAATTTACTTCTTAACTTGCTAGAACCCGATTTATAGCTCACACTACAGCTTTTATCTTATAGTAGTTATATCCCAAATTAAACTTTATTGTAATAGTCTTACACTTAGTAGAAACTTGGAGGCTGTTTTCTAGCAATCTAGCTAGATTATGTTAAACGTTTTCTTAAGTTATATTGCAACATAAAGGGTTGTTAACCCAATTTAATCGAATAAGAATCTCTTAAAGAAAACAACGTTGGCTTTCATTTATAATTCGATTGGCGTTTGCTAAACTTGTCGATTTTAACCTAATTGGTAGGGTACGAAAACATATTTTATTAAAAGCATACTTACTATTATAGTAGATATATTAGCAATTTAATAAAAAGTTATAAGCGTCTTTAATAAGTAGATCTTTTATAACTTCACAGACAAGTTCAAGCGATAAAGAGAGCAGAAAAGTATGCATCGTTTTGCAAAGTAAAGTCTAAAAGCTATGCTAGCTAGATAAAATGAAAGCGGAATATATATATAATTACTTATAAATGCAAATAGTAAAAAGCTAGATATAGCTCTAGTAAAAGATTAAAAAGTTGTATTCGCATAATAGGAGGTAGTAGAATTAGTCCCTAATAAGGCTAGAGATAATTTCTCAACATTTATATTATTAAATGTAGCCTATAATGTGCACTTCTACTTGCACTTAGCCTTCTTACTAACTTAAAACACCTCTTATGCGTATTTGTTCACTCTATAAATCAACATCCATATATAGTCTCCTATACGACCTTGTCAATTAAGCGAGAAAACTTGTTAGTTGAAAAATCTAAATTTATCTGCAGTTGCTGTCTTAAGCATTATAGATAGTAAGGGCAACTATAGCTAGCTAGCAAAATTTCTTGCAGTCAGCTTAGACATCCTTTCCTATATGCATCCACTCCTCTTTAAAGTTCAACTACCCTAATCCCATTTGCAACCCTTCTACTCCTATATGCTTCTATTTGCGCCTCCTTTTACGCTCCTTCCTCCTACTATTCTCCTATCTATCTTAGTCCTTGTAACAGCTTATATAAGAGAAACCAAGTTTTATTCTGTTATACTTATTGCTAGTTGGAGTAGATAACTTAAGCTTACAGCCTTATTGAAGAATACTGCTTCAACAACTAAAAAAAGGAGTTTCTTTAGGAAGTTGGAGAGGCAGATTTCTTAGTATGATCTTATATTGTATTGATTGATTGATTGATTGATTCTTCATTTACTATTTCGGCTTGTAAAGCCACGTTAGAGTACAATATATTTAAGTGAAGGAAACCCTTTAGGGAATAAAACCGCACTTCTATTACTCCAATTGGGAGTCTGTGAAGGACATCTAATTGAACTAGTATTAATAGCGTATAGTAGTAGTAGCTACCGTACGAAAGACCTTAGAACGAGAGAAAGAGAGAAAGGGAGGAAGAGGGTAAGTGTTCTACTAGCTGCTAATGTTGTCCCATAGTAGTTTGCGTGCGAGGTGGAATTGGGGGAGTATGTTGAGGCCTATAAGCCACCGAACGGCTTTCTTAAGGCTAGCAGCGTTTGTGAGTATTAAGTTGAGGTCGGATGAGGGGCTAAGATTCTCGTTCGAGCGATCGATATCCAGATAGAAGAGCACAACGTGTTTGACAGACTGATCTGGGTATTCGCACGTGCAGTCTGGGGATACGTTTGGGACTCTTTGTCGTGCTAGGAACGCGTTGAATCCTATCTTTTTAGTACGAAGTTGCATAGCTAAGGAGCTTTCAGCCTTGTATAGGTTTTCGTGGAGGCG
>Ga0335074_10005836_pt1 | contig 17053 bp, 16 predicted proteins | sample Lox_Sample_23_FD_206715 | JGI IMG/M metagenome (GOLD analysis project Ga0335074, IMG submission 206715) | Soil microbial communities from Loxahatchee National Wildlife Refuge, Florida, United States - Lox_Sample_2.3 | ecosystem: Environmental > Terrestrial > Soil > Wetlands | place: USA...
TGACGGGGGCGCTACGAAATGCTTGGACGGCCATGAACAGCTACTATTCGGTGAGCTACCAGCCTCCGTGGTAGCGAGTAGGTCGTCTCTCGGACAAGCTAGGGGTGAGGTTCCTTTATGGGGGGGGCATTTCGTGACTGAAACATCAGACAGCCAAGAAGCCGATGCTAGCCATGTTCGACTTGCATTGTAGGTGGTCGGGTATATACTTTGGTGCGTATTTAAATCCTAGTTCAGATTGTGCCATTGCTGTTCGATGAAATTCCTGCAGCCGGCGATGTCTCCGTCTAAGAATCGTTGGATCGATTCCGTTAACCTGGGTTGCGATCACATGAGACGTCGTGCGTTTTCGCTAGACCGGCGTAACAACGGGCCGCGTGGTGGTTCGGCTTAGGAAACTCGGTCTGATCCTGCAAGGACAGGAGGCGATCGTTATGAGCAACACAATCGGTCGCGGAATGGCAGAGGATTTAGCGCCGCAAACTCAAGCCATTGGGCGCCTTCGTCGCAGGTGTGGAGAGATTTGTCTGGCATTGCTGGTGTTGGTGATTGCGGTAGCGGGGCTAATGATGACGAAGCAGATTATCCAGCCGTCGTCTCAGGTGAAAGCTCAAACCATCCCCACCAACGCCTCGGGAGGCTGTCCGGTTCCTGCGACAACATTCAACGGATGGTTTCAGTCTGGAACGCCTACGGTCAACGGCGTAGTCAGTCCAGCTAACAGTTTGGCCTTCTCACCCTCCAGCCTATGCTCCTTTTATCAGTGGTCAGAACAGATGTTCCTATGGCTGCTCTCTCCCGCCCCATCGACTTATGGCGGCGGCGCACACATCTTCGACTCGCCGACCTTCTATGATGTGTCGCCGCTCAATTCGAGCAACCAGCGCACGCTGACTAAGCACGTATCTAGTCGGTTCCCGATCGTTGGGGTGCGCGTCCCCACGCCGGGCCCTCATGGTCTTCCGGTGATCCTGGACACGAACCATCGGCTTTTCGAGGTGGAACCCGCCAAGCTCGCGCCCAATGGCAAGCCGCTCATTCTGAACAGCGCAGGCAAGGAAGTGGAGATTCAGAGCGCTACCATCACGAAAGGCAAAGTAGTATTCAAGGATACGGCGGGCAAGGTGATCGTGAGCCCAAAGCCGATTCTTCGCCCGGAGCTGCTCAAGCCGGTGACGGCGCCGAAGGCTGCTCGGCGCATCGCTCCGCAAGTTGCCCCAAAAACGGCGGAGAGGCCGGCCGCGGCGCAGGTGCAAATTCCGCAGATCGCGCAGCGATTCATCATCAATGGGCGAACGATCTTTATCAACTCTCTGGGTGCCCTGATCACTCCGCTAAACCCGGAAGAAGGCCAGGCGACGGGTGACGCACTCTTGTCCCAGGCCCCATCGCTCGTCTACTACACAATCGTGGTCAATGATGTTTATGCCTACTTCCTGACTGGAAACAAGACTGATGGCATCACGCCGGCGGCATCGGATTTTCCAAACACAGCCGCGCAACTGGCCTCGGTCACGAACTACGCCTCATCCAAGGGCATAACCTTTCCCGATCCAAACGCCCTGACTGTTGAGGTCAAGATGTCGTGGGTGGACGCGTCTACCCTCTCCAACTCGGGCAACTACATAACCGTCAACGCGACCGTGCCGAACTATAACACGTCCAATCCAAGCCAGTGGGTTCCCAGCGGGACGAAGAACATTACCCTCGCCCTCGTGGGTGTGCACTTCGTGGCTACCGTCGCTGGGCATCCGGAGATGATCTGGGCCACGTTTGAGCACTTCGGCAACACGCCCAACGCGGCCTACATCTACACGTCAAACTCGGGAAATCAGACCAACCCTCAGGATAGTACAGGGGCTTGGCTCTTCTGCACCACGAACTGCCCGACCGGCAGTACGTTCAATCTTTCACATGCCCAGCTATCGGGAGCTAATATTGTCGGGGTACCCTCAGGTTCGCCCATCACTCCTAGTAATACCTTGCGGTCTAACCCTTGGGGTTTGCCAGGCACAGCGACGGCCAGCGTGGCATCTAATACGCAAATCGTGTCCATCAACAGCAGCATTCTTTCGCAATTGCTTTCGGGCGACATGCGCCGCAACTACTTCATGCTTGGAGCAACTTGGACCACCGGCGGACAGCCTCCGTCAACCGGCGCGCAGGTTGGTACCAACGTACTGGCTAACTCCACCATGGAAACCTATGTGCAGGGCAGCGTGAACTGCTTCGCTTGCCACAACGACTTGGGACAATCCAACGGCATGTTGGGCCTTGGTCCGGACAGTGGTCTCAGCCACATTTACTCCCCAATGCAACCGCTTCCGTAATTTTTGAGCGATGGTGTGAGGAGCTTTGGTCCGGGCCAAAATCGGCGGGAATCATAGCCGATTGGACACCGCTCACATCCCTACGTCAGAAGGCGGGGCGGAGCGGAGGAGCAGCGCCCTCAAATAGAGCAGCCCGTCAACCTGTGACCTATCTGTGACCATCCGACCAAAATCGGACCTCACAAAACCTCACCGATCAAACGCGAGACAAAAAGAGAACCCCCGGAAATCCGGGGTTTCAGACATCCTGCGAAGTACGTCCAACGACTTAAAATCCGCAGCTGCGAAAGCGGCATGGGGGTCAAGTCCCCCCTCGGGCACCAGAAAGCCTCGAATTTGCACAAGGCTAATTGACCGCCGTTGATGTGGAGCGGTTGGAAGCGGAAACGTCACCGTGACCAATAACGTGACCTTCCAGCTCGCGACGGTTGCTCTCCAGCTTTTGCATAGCTTCCGCAATGTCGCCACGGTTCACGATCGCGTAGCGCTCAAACAGCGGTAAAAGAGCGACCGAAATGCTACTCATCCGGCTGGTCACTGCCCTGCTACTACTCTCCTTCCATAGGGCAATCGAATTCGACACGTTCATCCTGGACCGCGTCGGTGTCGGCTCGCTGAGAACAACGACAAGACAGCGTTCCGAACAAACCTGATAAGACCTGAGATCGCAGGCTGTCACGACCATGATTTGGCCCACGTCAACAGACCTACATGAGCACGCCAATCGCGCGGCTCCGCGCGATTCATTTCAGCTATTCTCTAGGAATCTTGGGAAAGCCGTTTCAAGATCGGCGTGGAACACTCTTTGGGCGTAATCGCGATCTGATCTACCTTACTGAGCGCGCCGAGCTAAAAGGCGTCACGGCCGTAGTCGGCAGAGCCGAGATGGGGAAAAGCTGGGTACTCACCGAAGCGGCGCGCCGCCTCTCCGAAGGTTCGAAACAATATCTTGTCGGGTTCTCCGAGGCCTCTGGGCCCACCGACCTTTTCCGCCAGACCGTATCCGACCTCTATTCGAGATGGCTAACAAATTCCACTTGGCCGCAACAAGCCCAGATGATCTGGAGGCAGCAGGAGGAGAATCGCATTGGAAAAGCCGGGACAATCGCGGGCAGTATCTTCAGCAGCCTCTCCAAATTATCGATGCAGCCCACAAAGGATGTCGATTCGCTTCGGTCTTCAATACGTGGCGAGAAGGCTCTCGCACACTGAAGAAGCGCTGCTCTCGTCGTTCTCTCCGCTGCAGGAGAGCGTCGTCGTGCCGTCACCCCTGGGAACGTGTCCACCTCGACTCGTGTCATGCCATGCCGCAGGCCCAGTAGTCTCGCCTTTGTGTTGAGGGAACATACAGACTCGAGTGGCGGTTCGCCCTCCATCACCACACAGGGTTTGTCTCGTAGCTCAGGGTGAAGACGCAGTAGGGCTTGGGCAGGGAACTCCTTGGCATAGACACAGGCATAGAGTTCGGGAAGTTGGCTCACCGGGGCACCGACCAGGTCGTACGGTTCTCCCAAGTGGCGACGCGAACGCTCTGGGGTGGTTTGCGTAACGCAACGACATTGCTTTCCGGTCGCGCAAAGCGCTGCCGCACCACTTCTACTCGTGGCTGAATTCCCGAGAACACGGTTGGATCGCCGGCAACTTCTTCCGCCGGAAAGAACTTCAGCTGCAGTTCCGAGCTGCTCTTTGCACACGCGTACTGTGTGAGAAGAAGAATGCTCGATTGCGTCCGTTCCGCAGCAAGGCGGTAGCGGTGCCAGGTCGATAGCTCGATCCTCGCGACAAACTTAGGCGCTACGCTCGCGAGGTCGAGAACGATGGCGCCGAATCCACCCGCTTGTAACAAGAGATCGGTACTACGTAATCCTTGTTCGATTGCGTCATACTGCTTCGCTCGCCATTGGAATCGAGGTTGGTCGATTGCTAGGTGGAGAGTGGGTTCTGCAGCCATCTGTGTTGCTCGGGGCCGATGCTCGGGTTCAGCACATCGAGGCGTGAAGAGATCGCCGACTGCCCCGGACAGTCCTCGCGCCTCGGTGCGCGGATGGGGCCCGAATCCTCCGCCGTGCAGGCCACGCTTCGCGGGTGGCGGAATCAAATACTTTTTGGGCAGCACGAAGCGCTGCTTGCGCCTACGGGTGTCAGAATCCTGAGTGCCGCATCGCACCCACAGCAACTTCCCAAGCGACACGCCCACGCTCGCAGCTGATGCAGGATCGAATGCGTTCGAGACATCAATCCAGGCGCATACTTTGTCTTCCTCGGTGACGCGGGCGAGAAACGAGAGAACGGCGGACGTTCGACCAGAACACTCCGGTCCAGTCAGCTCGCTAAGGGCACCTATGGGAAGTCCGCCCCGAAGGAGGTCGTCCAGGGGTGGAATTCCAGTCTCGAGAACCGGTCGGAATACATTTGGCTGGGGAGTGAGCGCTGCAGGAATCTTCTCGGCTAAAGCCGATTCAATTTGCAGCCGCAATGAGGAGGCGCTCGGCATAATCTTCGCCTTATATTCGCCTAACCACCCCCTGTCGCGTCAAGGCACGAACTGCCAGAGAATTGATGCAACGCCGTGTAACCTGCACAATCTAATGAGGAAAATATTGCAAAAGTCTTCAACCATGAGCAGTCTTGCGCTAGCGACTCCCCATGCGACTGTTACTCCGAATGGCGCCAGGAAGGACGACAAATACGGAACCGTATTTTAAGAGGCTGGATTCCGGGACGGCCTCCACGACGATTCGGCCATCTTCTTCCTATCAGTAATTATCCCGTCGGAGGTCAGCACTGAAAGCCAAGGACCGGGAGCGAAACATCTCGAAGTACCTCGACGTGTCTCTAAAATGCGTAACTGCATGTAAGCACAGAAACTGGGGGATCCGAGAATGGCTGAGAAAACGATCGTGGAAAAGGCCGGTGAGGCCGTTGGCTTCGGAATCGCAATGGCAGAAGATGTCGCTGGAACTGTCAAAACGGCAGTTGGTGCAGCGATGACGACGGTGACACTGGCTTTGAAGAAGACGCCTGCGACGAAAGCTCCGGCCAAGCGGTCTGCTAAGAAAGCTCCTGCAAAGAAGCCGCCGTTCGCGAAAGGTGTCAAGAAACCCGCGACCAAGACAGCGAGTAAGAAGGCAGGCCGCGTGCCGAAGCCTGCCAGAGCAATCGCAGCCAAGAAGACGCCGGCTAAGAAAGCGTCGAAAGAGACCCTAAAGAGAATTGTGAAGAAGCCTGCCCAACGGCAAAAATAATTGTGAGGAAATATGGCGAAGGACAACGCAAAGAAGAAGGCGGCGAAGAAGGTTGGTGAGAAAAGCTGTGAAGAAGGGCTTAACCGAGAATGCGGTAGAGAAAGCGGTCGGACTTGGGTTCCAACGCGTTCCGCCCAAAGACGAAAGGCACCGTGATCGCGTTCGCGTTGCTACCGAGGTACGTCTTCGGCGGCAGCTTCTTCAAGCGTTTGGCATTGCCGCCGCCCAGCACACATAGTCTGCCTCGAGCGCGTTGCTCAAGCCGGAGGGCAAGGCGATGACTTCCCGTTGCCGCTGTGTGCAGAACTTGATGTGAGTGCCACCGATGTCGATCGCGAGAACGTTCACGCTTGCCCCAGCGCCTGCCACTCATGGCCGTTTGCCGCAAGTAGATCGTCGGCTGCCTTGGGACCTGCAGAGCCCGCAGCATAGTTCGGAAACGGCTCGGCGGGTGCCGGTTGCCACTCGTCTAACAATGGCTGCACCAGTTTCCACCCTTGTTCTACAAAATCTGCGCTTTGAAAGAGAGTTGCGTTCCCAAGCATAGCGTCGCGCAGAAGTGCTTCGTATCCCTTGCCGTGGGTACCGAAAGGGCCAGCGGGAAACTGAAAGCTCATCACCTGCCGGCAGACGGTCGTGTCGATTCCCGGGGACCGCGCGCCGAAACTTAGATCGATCTGCTGATTCGGCTGCAGGTTGAAAATCAACTGGTTGGCGGAATGGTCGTTCCATTCTGTGTTCGCAAATAGACGTTCCGGTGGCTGTCGGAACGTCACGACGATCTCCGTAAGCGCTTGCGTCATGCGCTTGCCTGTGCGCAGGTAGAACGGCACGCCGGACCAACGCCAGTTGTCTATCTCCACCTGCATGGCCGCATAGGTCTCGGTAATCGACTCCGCTGGTACATTCGGCTCTTCGCGGTAGCCGGCGACGGCGGTGCCGGCAATCTGACCAGGCCCGTACTGTCCTCGAACAGCGTAGCGGCTGACCTCCTCGGGTTTCATTCTGCGGACCGATGCCAGCAGTTCCACCTGTTTGTTGCGCATATGCTCGGGACTGAAGGAGATTGGTGGTTCCATGGCGACGAGCGACAGCAGCTCGGCCAGATGGTTGGGCACCATATCGCGCACAGCGCCCGATTTTTCATAGTAGCCCGCACGCTTCTCCACGCCGACGGTCTCGGCCACTGTGATCTGCACGTTGTCGACCAGGGACCGATGCCAGAGAGGTTCGATCACCGCGTTGGAGAAGCGAAAGACCGCCAGGTCCCGCACAGAATCCTTACCGGCAAAGTGATCGATCCGGTAGATCTGGTCTTCTCGTAAAGACTTCTGCAGCTCCGCATTCAGTGCGATGGCAGACGGCAGATCGTGCCCAAACGGCTTTTCGATCACCAGCCTGCGCCAGCAGCCGGCTTCTTCCGTCAGCAGACCCACTTGGGAAAGCTGCGTGGCGAGGCTGCCAATGAAGCTCGGCGCCACAGCCAGGTAGAAGATCCGATTCCCGCCCGTATGTTCCTGCTGTTCCAGCTTCCGTACCTCCTGCTGGAGAGCGTCGAACCCGGCAGCGTTGTCAAAATCCGCCTCCTGATAGTGAGCTCGAGTCTTCAGCCACTCGATCACAGCCTGATCAGCATCTGCACCCCAGAACTGCCGCAGCGACTGCTCGATGTGTTCGCGGAAGGCCTCATCGGTCCACGCGTCCACGGCCACGCCAAGCAGCCGGAAGTTATCCGGTAGAAACTTTTGCGCCACAAGGTTGTAGATCGAGGGCAGCAGCAGGCGCTTCGTCAGGTCGCCAGTCGCTCCAAAGATCGTCATTAGGCAGGGTGGCGTTTCGACGGATTTTTCATCCATGATGCTTTAGCCTTTCTTCTCTTTGTGTCCACCAAAGGCGAAACGCATCGCCGACAGAACCTTGTTGGCATAGGCAGCGTTGTTCTGCGAAGCGAACCGTGCAAACAGAGCTGCGCTCAGTACGTCTGCAGGCACGCCTTCGTCGATAGCGGCGATCGTCGTCCAGCGGCCTTCGCCGGAATCCGAGACACGGCCGCTGTAGTCTTCCAGATCAGGGGACTGCACCAGTGCGGCTGCCGTGAGGTCAAGCAGCCACGAGGCCACCACGCTGCCTCGGCGCCACACCTCCGCAATCTCAGCAATGGGCAGGTCATATTGGTACAGCTCCGGCTGTCGCAACGGAGCAGTCTCGGCATCGGCCGTCTCCTGCTGGGAGCCGGCGTTGGCATGCTTGAGGATGCTCAGCCCCTCCGCATAGGCGCCCATGATGCCGTACTCAATCCCGTTGTGCACCATCTTGACGAAATGGCCAGCGCCCGCGGGCCCGCAGTGCAGATAGCCGTTCTCCGCCGTACTTTCCGGCCCTTTGTCCCTGCCAGGAGTGCGTTCAACAGACCCGATTCCCGGTGCAAGCGTCTTGAAGATGGGATCGAGATACTCGACCGCTTCCTGCGCCCCACCGATCATCAGGCAGTAGCCCCGCTCCAGCCCAAAGACGCCGCCGCTTGTGCCCACGTCCACCCACTTCAAGCCTTGCTGTTCGATCTGCTTCGCTCGCCGTAGATCGTCGACGTAATAGGAATTTCCTCCGTCGATGACGATGTCGCCCGGCTGCAAATGATTCAGGAGTTCATCCAGCGTGTCATCGACAACTCCTGCGGGCACCATCAGCCAGACCGCGCGAGGTGTCGCCATCTGCGTGCACATGTCCTTCAGAGAGGTGCTCGGCCTGGCCCCGTCTTGCGCAAGCGCCGTTGCCGCATCGGGGTTGCGGTCGTAGACCACACACTTATGTCCACCCTTGATCAGGCGCCGGACCATGTTTGCACCCATTCTTCCTAATCCGACCATCGCTATCTGCATTCGTTTTCCTCCTTCCAAGAGCTTCGCACTCTGGGCTTTGTCGCTGAGAGAGCACTCGCCTTCAGTCAAGACAGATGCGTACTGCTTGCCTCTCCTCGGCTCCTGCGGGGTTGTGCGTGAATTGAACATCTATCAAAGGCCGGCGTACCAGTCATACCCAAGTCTGGTCCAGTAATCGTCCGGTTTCTCGTTGGTGTATGCGACCAGGCCAATACGCTTGATTTGCTTATAGCCGTACTTCGTGGGGGTATACAGCCGCAGTGGGGCGCCATGAAACTGGGTGAGTGGTGCTCCCATCATTTCTGTGACCAGCAGCGCTTGCGGGTGGCGAAGATTATCAAGATCGTAGCCAACGTAGTAATCTCCGTCTGGCGTTTCCATGTACACGTACCGGGGTTCCTTTCCATCGATCGGGGCCGGCGGGAACATCTCAAGAAAGTCTGCAAACCGGACCCCCGCCCATTGCACGATCTGGCTCCAACCTTCGATGCATTTGAACTGCAGAACCAGCTCATGGCGTTGGAGCCGGGGAAGAAAATCCTCCAGCTGCAAAAGCAGACCGGGCGTGCCTGGCAGGAGCGTTGAATGGCTCTCTCCCGCCTCTTCCAGACCTCGCGGTTTCCTGCCGGTACGGTTCTCATCCTCTTCGGTCTTCTGCTGCATGCCGTCCGGCGCCATCTTGGTAGAAGACATCTTGCTCGGATCTGTCTTGGTATCGTGTCCCTGGTCTTCGGGAGAGGTTCCGACTTCGTATTCGTACTGCCAGGCTGTGACGTCGCGAACGTAGAACGGAGATCTCTCGGCGTCGCGAGCACCCACAATCTGAAGGCGGTAGCTCTCAGGCTTAAGCTGCTTCTTGAGTCCGAATACACCATTGACCCGCAGCGTCTTCGCCTTGCTACGCGGATACGTCGGCGCCAACGCGTGGTCACGCAGTATCTCGCGAGAGACGTCGGCGTTCCACGCATAGTTCTTGTGGAGCAAGCCCGGAATCATTTGGTCGAACGGAGCGTCTTTCAGATATCTCCGGAAGCTGTATGCTGCCGCAGCAGCAGCTCCGAAGCCCACAAATGCACGCCGTGTACGTCTGCGGGAGGTGGCTAGTACGGCCGCATCCGCAAGGGTTTGTTCCGAGATTGCAGGTCTCTCGCTTTCCAGCGTATGCCTCAACACATCGTTCGCCTCCTGCGGGTCCGCCGGCTGCGCCTCGTTATTTTGCACCGCCTCGTCTTCACCGGCGGACGAGGCGCTCTGCGCAACAGGCTTTTCGTCCTGGGGCGGCAAGGTCTCTTCGACTCTTTGCGAAGCCTCTCCGTGGGCCTCCGGCCACTCGTCGCTCATTGCCAACTCCTTCGTTCCGCCTCCGCGGAGGCGGCTTCCACGCGCTGAACTTCGTAGCCGCTTACCATCGCCCGGAAGTTGTTCCAGCCCGCGAGTACGACCTGCACGATGTGCACCAGGAAAAAGCCAAGAAGGCCCATCGTGGTCCAGAAGTGAATCCAGCGGGCCATCTCATAGCCACCGAAGAGAGATGTCAGCAAGTGCAGTTGGGTGGGCTTGTAAATAGCCAAGCCCGTCAGCAGCATGAGTGCGCCCATCAAGGCGCACGAGGTGTAGGCGATGCGCTGCGCCCCGTTGTACTTGGTCTGTGACGGCAGGCCTTTGCGCAGGTGCAAATCTACGAGCGTCACCTGGATCGCGTCTCGTAAGCTACGACGCTGCGGCAAAATTAGGCGCCACTCACCTGAAAGCCATGTGTAGAGCACCCACGCCACGCCGTTGATGGCGAAGATCCACATGAAGAAGAAGTGATAGCTCAAACCCATCGTGACGTGATACGGCACGTGCAACCACTTGTAGAACCAGTCGGGAAAGAAGCGGAACACCGTGATCTTGCCCAGGCCGATACGGTACACCCGATGCGGATAGCGATACGCGTTATCGGAGTCATTCCAATAGATCAGGATGCCGCTCCAGATCATGGTGAATAGCACAGGGAAGTTGACCCAGTGCATCCACCGGATGGCGAGTGGATGCTTGCGCTCGAGCCGGATGGACGCGGCCATGGGCTGGGGCTGCGCCGCGGTTGTGTTTGCCCGGTCGGGTTCGCGCATTGCGGACACAGCCGCCTCGCTATTCATCGGCAACCCGCCCCCTGTCCTCGCCCGGTATGCTTGGCCATGAACTGGAAGATCAGGTCCGCGATCTCGTCCGTCTGTTCGTCCAATGCGAAGTGCCCAGCGTCGAGCAGGTGGATCTCGGCGTTCGGTAAATCCTGTCTGAAGGCTTCTGCACCCGCGGCGATGAAGGAAGGGTCGTTCTCACCCCAGACCACGAGAGTTGGAGGCTGGTGTTCGCGAAGCCAGGTCTGCCAGTTCGGGTAGGACGCGACATTTGTCCGGTAGTCGTAAAGCAGGTCTGCCTGGATTTCGTGCTGACCGGGCCGCGACAGGTCAGCATACTCACTGATCCAAGTATCCGGATCGTAGCGATCCGGATGGGACGTCCCAGCGATGTGCCGGTCTTTGGTGGCTTCGAACGAGAGAAAAGCGTTTAGCACTTCAGGATGCGCCTTCGGATCCGCCCAGAATTCTGCAATCTTGGTCCATTTGGCTCCGAGGCCCGCTTTGTAAATGTTGCCATTCTGCACGATAAGCGCATGCAGTCGATCGGGGTGTGCCAGAATGATGCGAAAGCCGATCGGCGCGCCGTAGTCGTGAACGTACAACGTATATTCGGTGATCTTCAGCTTATTGAGAAGGTCACTCATTGTTTCGGCAAGATGATCGAAGGTATACGTATATGCCGTTGGCGGCGGCGCCTCGCTCAGACCGAAGCCGGGATAGTCCGGAGCGATTAGATGGTATCTCGTTGCGAGCAAGGGAATGAGCGTGTCAAACTCGCGCGAAGAAGACGGAAAGCCATGCAGGAGCACGATGGTTGGGGCGTCTTCGGGACCGGCTTCCCGGTAGAAAATCTCGACGCCGTTGACCTGCACGCGATGGTATGTCGTCGTCGCATTTGTCGACGACTGCGGCGCGGCTTGTGCTGTTCCTGCAAGAAGTGCCGTGCCAACAACGTAATTTGCTATCCGGTTCATTACGATGTTCCTTCTGCGAATGCTTCTTGCCGGAAGCATCCAGTAGGGAAGCGAGGTGTGTGATAGAGATGCACTGGCAGCGCTAGGGGCGTCTAACTTTTTCGAGCGCCAAGGTATCGATGTATTGACGATGGTGTTCGATTTTCCCGTCCTGGATATCCCATACATGCGCGTATGCAAGGTCGGCGCGTTTGTGCGTTGCACGGTGTACGCAAGCGAAGCGTCCCAATGACACCACCGTCGAGCCATCGACAAGAAATTCCGAAGGAGTTGGTGAAAAGCTCTCCCACTCCTGCATGAGTGGAACAAACACCTTTTTCATAACCTCCTCGGGACCTCTGTTCTGAATGTTGAAATCAACTACTGAGACCCACTCGATGTCAGGAGCCATGAGGCCAACCATCTTCCCGGTGTCACCTGCTGCTATTGCCGCGTAGAAATCGCGTACCGTGTCGACTGGTGTTGTCATTGCCTCTCCTCTGCCATAACTTCATCTTCCATGGCGCGACGGTAGTCAGCCGTCCCTTCCAAGAGCAAGCTCCGATCAAGTGAGCTTTCTACTCCTGCGTACCGTCTCTTCAGGGTAAGGTCCCATAAGCGAGAAGAATAGTTCTAAATTCTCGTCACATACTTGAGCAAAACTGAAGTGTTGCCGGGTGCTACGTGGAGGCTGCTGTGTCATGATCGACTCATCTGGAGCCCACATGAATTACAGATGGATGCAGAAGCCAGAAGACGACACGTGGACGACTGTCAGTTAGCTTTCGCCCGCTCTGGGAAGTCGATGCGGTTCTGAGCCAGATATCGATGGATATCCGATATGACCACGGAACCTTCTCCGACGGCAGATGCAACGCGCTTTACTGAAGCGGATCTGACGTCGCCAACAGCATAGATGCCGGGAACACTGGTCGCATAGGGCGTAACTTCGAATCCGCTGCTACCGCTGGTGAGAACGAAGCCTTTGCCATCGAGCTTGACCGTCCCATAAATCCAACCGGAATTTGGCTCCGCGCCGATCATAACGAAGACACGAGGAATTAGCTTCCTCACCGACTCGCCGGTTTTGCAATTTTTCCACGTAACGTACTCAAGGGCGGTCTCACCTTCAAGCTCGACAATCTCTGCGTCTGTGTAGAGGGTGATGTGCGGAGAACGCTCGATCCGAGAAATCAAATATTGCGACATGGTGGCTTCTAGAGAAGCACCGCGGATGACGTGGTGTACATGTTTTGCAACTCCCGAAAGGAAAACCGAGGCTTGGCCGGCAGAATTTCCTCCTCCTACGACAATTACTTCCCGGTCACGACACAATAGAGACTCCATTGCTGTCGCAGCGTAATAGAGTCCCCTGTTTTCGAAGTCCTTATGTTTTTTCAAGTCAAGCCGTCGGTACCGTGCTCCGCTCGCGATCACAACGGAGCGTGTGCAAACAGCAGCACCGCCGCCAGGATTAAGCGATGGACACCATTCACATGCGCTGCACTCACAACGTCACGCGAGATGGCAAAACGAACGCCAAACTTGAGAGCTTGAAGGTGACCACGGCTCGCCAGTTGGGCTCCTGAAACCCCAGTTGGGAATCCGAGATAGTTCTCGATCTTCGAGCTGGTACCCGCCTGTCCCCCAGGGGCAATTCCTTCGACCACAATCGTCGATAGGCCTTCGGAAGCTGCATAAACCGCTGCAGCGAGACCTGCGGGGCCAGCTCCGACGACGGCAACGTCATAGATCGTATGAGGGTCCGGCGTTTCGGTGATGCCGAGTTCGTCAGCAAGTTCGGAGATGGTAGGACGAAGCAAGACGCGACCATCTAGCAGCTGGACTGCAGGTGCCCGTGTGCGGTTTAGACCTTGGCCACGTTCGCCGTCTTGTGGAAGTTCCTCGATCCGATGTGGGTAATAGTTGCGGACGAGAAAGCGGCGAATCTGCAAAAGATCTGGATCATCGTCGCATCCTCGAAGAATGACCCCAGTTGAGGGATCGCCGGTGATGCCAATGCGACGCCATATGCAAGCGGAAACTATGATGTTTGCGATGTCGCCCTCGGCACGCATCAGCACCCGCAAGTTCTTGCGAGAGATTCGTAGTAGTCGACTCGCCATTGTCGTTCGTGCCTCGGCGATGGATCGCTGCGTGTTTAAGAGATTCAGTTCGCCACTGAAATCGCCCGCAGACAGAGAGCGGAACACTTTGTATCCACCACCCTTCACCGGAAGCCGGCTCTCAATCGCCCCGGAAAAAACAACGAGCATGTCTGTGTCACGATCGCCATACGTGTACAGACAAGTGTCTTCTGGCACGAGCTCCTCCTGCCCATAGGAGCCAAGTCTTTGAAGCACCTCTTCACTCAATCCGGGAAAGGCTAGGTCGCGACGAAACTCGACGTCCGAACCCGACGAAGTGAGGGGTTGAGGTGATACGGCTTCAGACGCTGCCGCCATTTCTTCTTTTGGTTCGATCATCTTCCACCTCCTCCGAAGATGGCTCGGTGGTAGCGGAGCCTATTGTGTCGAGAGAAGAGCATCCCGGAGAGCTTGTTGACTCCGCGTCGTCCCTATTTCAGATGGTCCGCCTGCATTGCTGAAAAGGTCATCATTGCCATTACATTTGATTTTCCTTCGGTCGCCCAGCGAGCCGTCAAGATAAGCCGGTTTGTCGATATCGCTGCTCGCTGAATGGCTATGAACGACATGGCGCCGACCCCGAGCAGAGTGGGACAAACAGCTGCCCGGACGCGCGTACCCAGTTCATGCTGATCGTATTGACTAGAGTCCTCTCTACGCCTGCGACAGGAGTAACAAGCTTCAGGCTTAGACGCCCTTGTTCTGGCCACCATCGACATCGATGATGGCTCCGTGAATCCATCTCGCTTCTTCTGTCGCAAGAAAGGCGACGAGTTCGGCGACATCGCTTGGTTGGCCGAGACGAGAGATCTTCAAACGTCGGGTCGAGTCAAGAAGATACTTGGCATAGTCGAGACCCTCTTGCGCGGCAAGCTTCTCCATCATTCTCTTGCGACGAGAAGTCTGGATCGTGCCCGGCTGGACCAGGTTGACATGAACGTCATCCTCGACCCCTTGCTCGGCGACGGACTTGGATAGTGCAGCGATACCTCCGTTGACAGCCGAAACCAATGACAGATGGCGTTCCGGCGTCCGCGCCGTGCCTCCCCCGATCATCACTAGGTGGCCCCTTGCCACCTTCAACATTGGCCATGTGTTCTTGATGAGCCGAAGGTTTGCGAAAAGCTTCAATCCGAAACCTACTTCCCAGTCCTCGTCTCTGAGTTCCAGAAAGCCACCCTGGGGCGCAGCACCTGCATTGGTCACCAAAATATCTAGTCCACCCCACGCTTGCTGTACGTTTGCGGCGAGCTTCGCAGCGGCATCAGTCGTAGTCAGATCGAGAGAAGCAAATTCGACTGCAGACGCAAACGGTCGCAGTTCGTCGGAAGTGGTGGAAAGCTCCTCATGGCTTCTAGCTGTGAGATACACACGAGCGCCTTCGAGCGCAAATCGGCGTGCAATTGCTGCACCGATCCCTCTGCCAGAACCTGTCACAAGTACACGTTTGTTTATGAACCGTTGCATGCGGCCTTTCGTAATCGGATAGGAGAGCTATGCTGCGCGATGGTGTTCTCCCACGGTGCAGCCAACGCTCTCGCCTTTTGTTTTGGAATGGATGGTGGGAGGTGCTAGTGGCCGAAAACAGCTTTGATTTCGTCCGCGACCACATGAACGTTCTCGTCCAGCACAAAGTGCCCTGCATCGAGCCACACCAGCTTGGCTGCCGGCAGATCACGCAGGTACGCCTCGGCTCCGGGCGGCACGAAGAAAGGATCCTTCCTGCCCCAGGCGATCAACGTTCGGGGCTTGTGTGCGCGGAAAGCGGCCTGCCACTCAGGATAGAGTGTGATGTTGGACTTGTAGTTCTCTAGCAGGTCAACTTGGTAGTCCTGCACACCTGGTCGATCAAGCAATGCTTGATCGAGCACCCAGTTGTCCGGATTGATGGCCTCTGGATCTTTTGCGCCGACCAGCCAATGGAATTTTGTTCCTTCCAGACTGACAAACTCGCGCGCTGGTTTCTCGGTTTCAGGCGTGCGCTGCTTCCACAGCGGCATGAGCACGCGCTTCGGCGCCTCACCAACGCCTTCCATGTAGGCGTTGGCGTTCTGAATGATGAACCCGCTCACCTGCTCCGGCTTCTCAGCGAAGAGGCGGAAGCCCGCCGGGGCGCCGTAATCCTGCATATAAAGGATGTACGACGTGAGACCGAGCTGATCCAGCAGACCACGCACATGGGCTGCAAGATTATCGAAGGTATACTCGAATTCCTCTCTCGACGGAGCATCAGAATGGCCAAAGCCGATGTAATCGGGAGCGATCAGGTGAAAGCTGTCAGCGAGAGCAGGAATGAGCTCACGAAACATTTGGCTGCTCGTCGGAAGTCCATGCAACAAAATGATCGTAGGCAAACTGGGGTCACCTGCCTCGCGATAAAAGACCTTGCGGCTTTTGACGGTTGCCGTCCGATAGTGGGTCAGTTGCGAGTTTGCTTGAGATATTGACGGGGTCATGCGAACTCCTTATGTTTGCGTCCTCATTGGGACAGCCATTTCACAATGTAGGGCCGAGTAAGCACGAATAAAAGTTCCAAATATTGAAGGGGTGAGTGAGTATTTGTTACGGATATCTTTGCTGCCGTCATACCGTTCAGCACGACCATGTTCGCGTGAACTCAATGAACCATAGGTCAAAAGGTTGATACCTGGAACGAAGATGGAAGGACATGTAGCGTAGCCGAACCCGACCTAACGCCAGCAGAGCAACCGGTTCTGCTGCAACAAGGGTGAATCATCCGCGCGGACACGGGATTCTGCAGGCGGAGCTTCGAGAAGATCGGCTCGAGGGCGATACGAGGGCTATGTCGATAGAATCACAGGATCAAGTCTCGTCTACACGGCCCGATACCGTTGATCGCCACGCTGGCGTGACTTCCGCTACAAAGCCGTCGCCTCACAAACGCGGCTCAAGAATCTACGGTTCTAGGCCGCCTCTCGCCCCATGTGGGAACGAAGATAAGTAGCGACCAACTCCTCTGTGATCTCTGCGAACCGCAGCGCGTTCGGAGCCCGGAGGCTGCGTCTGCGATGAAGGGTGATGGGTATGTTTCCCAGTGGCGGGAGGCCAAAGTCGATGGTTCGCACGTCTGCCGGTAGGCCAAGTTCAGCTCGTGTGGTCAGTCCCAGTCCCGCGCTGACAGCGGCCCACAAGCCCGTAAGGCTGGGGCTCGTCATTGCAACGCGCCACGGGCGTCCAGCTCTCTCCAGCGCCTCCAGTCCCGGTGTCTGACATCCGCACGGGGGGCTGAAGAGAGCAAGCGGTAACGGCTGCCGTACGCGATCCCTGAAAGATGGGCTTGCGATCCAGTGCAACGGCAGCTCGCTCAACAGGTGGGCCGTCTTTTTTTGTGCGCCGCCTAACGTCAATACAA
>Ga0335074_10005837_pt1 | contig 17053 bp, 15 predicted proteins | sample Lox_Sample_23_FD_206715 | JGI IMG/M metagenome (GOLD analysis project Ga0335074, IMG submission 206715) | Soil microbial communities from Loxahatchee National Wildlife Refuge, Florida, United States - Lox_Sample_2.3 | ecosystem: Environmental > Terrestrial > Soil > Wetlands | place: USA...
GTCCTGTCGACGGTGATCTGGGTACCCATCGGGGTCAAGATCGGCACGGGCCCCCGCCTGGCGCGCTTTGCACAACCACTGGTCCAGGTGATGGCGAGCTTTCCCTCCAACCTCCTCTTCCCGTTCGCAGTGATCGTGTTCATCGCCCTTCACCTCTCGCTCAACTTGGGCGGCGTGGTCCTGATGATGATCGGGGCGCAGTGGTACATCTTGTTCAATTCGATCGCCGGAGCGATCGCGATTCCGGGTGACATCCGCGAAATGGCAGTAAATATGCGCCTTACCCGTACTCAGAGGTGGCGCCGGGTCATGCTGCCGGCGATCTTTCCTTCTTATGTGACCGGTGGTGTCACGGCGGCCGGCGGCGCCTGGAACGCGTCGATAGTCGCCGAAGTCGCCACCTGGGGCAGGCACCATCTCCACGCCACGGGTATCGGCGCTTACATCGCTGATGCCGCAAACTCGAGCGCCAGCAATGCTTTCGCGAAAGTGCTGACCGGGGTCGTGGTGATGAGCCTGTACGTCGTTACCATCAACCGGCTCTTCTGGCGGCGGCTGTACCGCCTGGCCGAGGACCGGTGCTCATTTTGATGTCCCCTAGCGACGGGAGGAGATCTTGGCAGCTGCCACCATCATCGAGGTAAGCAACGTCACCAAGGCCTACTCGTCGCCTGACGGCACTCCCCTGCCGGTGCTGGACGGCATTACCTTCGACCTTCACGAGGGCGAGATCGTCGCGCTCCTGGGCCGGTCAGGTTCGGGAAAGAGCACATTATTACGTTGTATCGCCGGGCTCATCGCCCCGACGAGCGGGGTCGTAAAGTACAAAGGCGCCCCCCTGACCGGTGCGAACCCTGGTGTTGCAATGGTGTTCCAGAGCTTCGCTCTCCTGCCTTGGTTGACTGTCAGGCAAAACGTCGAGCTCGGGTTGGAGGCGCTTGCGGTGCCACCGGCCCAACGGCACACCCGCGCAGAGGAGGCTATCGACCGGATCGGTCTCGACGGCTTCGAGTCGGCCTATCCTAAGGAGCTTTCAGGCGGTATGCGCCAGCGGGTCGGTTTTGCCAGAGCACTCGTAGTCCAGCCTGACGCCCTCTTGATGGACGAACCCTTCTCGGCGCTCGATGTCCTCACCGCTCAAAACCTCCGCACCGAGCTGCTGCGGCTGTGGTCGGCACGCGACTTCCCGACAAGGGCGATGCTCATAGTGACGCACAACATCGAGGAGGCTGTGACCCTTGCCGACCGCATATTCGTCCTCGGGACCAACCCGGGCCGGATAAGAAAGGAGTTCAGCGTCCCCTTCCCCCACCCGCGCGACCGCAACGGCAAGAACTTCGGGGACCTGGTCGACGAGATCTACGACTTGATGACCGGCCCGGACCAGAGGTCGGCCGCCCACGTTTGGGCGACGGCGCCTGCCGGAGACGAGCCAAAGACGGGGGCCGAGCCCTCTCCAATTGAAGCGCCCTTGCCCGAGGCCAGCGTCGGCGGCATGTCGGGCTTAGTCGAAATCCTCGCCGCCAGGGGTGGTCGAGAAGACCTGCCCAACCTGGCAAACGTCCTCACCTTCGAAGTCGACGACCTGTTACCCCTCGTGGATGCCGCCCAGATGCTCGGTTTCGTCACCGTCAAAAGCGCCGACATAGAGCTCACTGACGAAGGCCGGGCATTTTACGAGGCGGATATCGACGCATCCAAGCATCTTTTCGCGCAAGCTGCCCGCCAGCGGGCGCCACTGGTGCGCGCCATCGTCAATACTCTCGAAAACGTCCCCGACGGCTCGATCAACGAGCGGTTTTTCCTGGACCTGCTGCGGCGGGGCTTTACCGAGGACGAGGCGAGGGCGCAATTGGACACTGCAATCGGGTGGGGCCGGTACGCGGAACTGTTTGACTTCGACGTCAACACGCGCCAACTCGACCTCGAGGTCCCTCTGGTCGATGAGGACGGGGAACCCCGGGCACCCTTGAGCGCGGCGCCGCACTGAGCCGCACTGAGCCTCAGCGCGCGCCGAGCGCGGGCTGGGGCTTGTTATGACTTTGTGAAGACGACGGGCGCCCAGCCTTCGAGGACGCCGGCCACGTAGACTTCGGCGAAATACGTCCCCACCTCGGTGTAATCGCCCTTGGCGTACGCCGAGTACCAGTTGGTCGCATCGAGCTTGGAGGACCACGTGTACTGGTACACGGTGGTTGTCGAAGGCGAGACGACGCGGAACTCCACATTGGCGGACTCGGGCTTGCTCGTGAACACGAAGAAGACGAAGTCGAGCGTGCAGCCCTTGCTACAGGTGGTCCACGAATTGGAGATGTCGTTGGCTGTCAAGCCCACACCGTAGGTTTTGCCATCGGGGCCGCCCGAAAGAGAGTCGCCGACGGCGAAAGTCGCGGCGGGGAGCACCGCCGCCTGTACGTATTCCTTACTGCTCGACGATGCTGTAGCCGAAGCCACCATGCTTGTCAACATCGCTTCGGTCCGGGAGGCGGTTCGGACGGCGGCGGGCGTCGCGCCAGATTGCAGGAGCTGGAAGTTCACGCAAGCCAGCGACCCGAAGCCGGCGGCACAAGCGGCCGCTATGACAACGGTTTTCCTCATGCCCGGAGGCTATCACAGAACAGCTGATGGCCCACTTGTGATCAAGCTATGAGGGTTTTGTGAGCGGGCCGGCTTTCATGCATACGGATGGCTGGTGCGGGTAATTGAACCTTTGGAGCCCAAAGAGAGGGGCTCGGTGAAGGCCGTAGGCGTGGGCTGCAGGGCGAGAACGCTGCTTACGTCAAGGTCGCCTAACAGGAGGGTAAACGAAATGAAACTCATGTCCTTGCGCGCTATCGCCGGCGTTGCGGCCCTTGGCGTGCTGGCTGGCGGGCCTTTCGTGCTCGGCGCGGCGGCTCCCGCCTATGCGCAGGGCACGGTGGCCACCGAGCAGTACACGGTCGGCAATGGGTCGGTCCAAAACGCCACTGCGTCGGCCCAGCCCGACACGGCCGGCGCAACCGCTAACTACACGGTCGGCTTCACGACCCCGAGCACTTTGACCGGGGGTTCGAGCACCGTGACTTTGTCCGACCCGGCGGCTTCAACCGTCTTCCCCGGCAACACAGACGATTACTTCATCGTTGACGACACAAGCTCCACTGCAGACCAGGCCGTTTCGTCGGCAGAGGTGGCTTCGGGCGGGCACTCCGTGACGGTCGGGCTCTCGGCCACTGTCCGTGCAGGCGCTTCCCTGTCGATTTACGTCGTAGGTGCCACCAACCCGTCCTCTGCAGGTACCTACAGCCTTCAAGTGTCTACGTCGGCCAACCCCGTACCGACCAGCACCGGTACCTACCAGGTGGTGGCGGCAGCGGCCGCTCCGGCGTTCGCCCCGTCTGCGGCCCCGCCGATGGTGGGCGGCTTTGCCACCTATACGATCGGGGTGTTCAAAGCGGCGTCGGCCCTGTCGGCCGGGGATTGGCTGAAGGTTGTTTCCTCGAGCGGCGCGGCGGCAGATGACAACGTGGTGTTCCCGGGCGCGGCTTCGGCCTATAAGGTGACCGACCTGACGACCGGGGGCGCGGGCACGGTCCCGTCGGATGTCGAGGTTTCGGGGGTCGGTACCGGCCTCACCGGCGAATCCGTCGCCCTCAAGGTCGCCGGCTCGATCGCTTCGGGCGACGAGCTGTCCGTCACCGCAAACGGCGTGAAAAACCCGACTACGACACAGCTCGATACGCTTGGCGCGGCCGCTCCGCAGAGTGCGGCGCCCGTCAGCGCCACCGTGCAAGTGGGCACATCGGTCGTCGGCCCGACTATCGCTCTGTCCGACAGCACCGAGGGTGCTTCCGGGGTGGGGTACGTGGTCGGTTTCAAGCCCCTGACGGCGCTGCCCGCCGGTGGGACCGTGACAATCGTGGCCCCGTCGGGGACATCTTTCAGTGGGGCCTCAATAACCCTTGTCGACGTAACCCACTCGGCGGCATCGGCCAATATCCAAGCATCGTCGGTCAAAGCTTCGGCAACCTCGTCCTCGTCGAGCGACAACCAACTCGTTTTCGGCGTCCCGGCCGCGCTGTCGGCGGGGGACACCGTGTACGTGGAGGTCGACGGCGCCACAAATCCTCCTGCCGGTGATTACGGCGGCACCGAAGGGGATTTCACCGTTGCGACGAGCGCCGACGTCATCCCGGTGGGCGTGCCTTCGTATGCCGTGACGGCCGCTCCCGCCCCGGTCCTCGCGACCATCCAACTGAGCTCGAGCGTGCCCGGGGAGACCTCCCAGTACACCATCGGCGACCTGAAGACCACGGCGGCACTGGTAGCCGGCAGTTCCACGATCGGGCTGGCCACCCCCACCGGGACCGTACTGCCCGGGGCGGCCGCGGGTTACGAGATCGCCGACCTTACAAACACAAAAGCCTCGGCTGCCCCGGCATCTGTCTCGGGCGGCGGGTCGGACGGGGTGACCCTGACGCTCGGCGCGAACGTCGCTTCGGGCGACTTCATCGAGATCGTCGTGCGGGGAGCCTCCAACCCACCGTCGGGTGTGTACAGCTCGTCCGTGGAAGGTGACATCGTGGCCGCGGTGGCACCAGCGACGGCGCCTCCCGTGCCACCGGCGCCTGTCTCTCAACCGCACCACAACCCCCGTCCGGCACCGGTCCGGCCCGCGTGGCCGAAGTACCTGACGAGCGGGACGCTCCTCGTGTTGGGCCACCGCTACTACGTGGTCGTGGCGCACTCGTTCCGCAGCGTCACCGGTGCTCGTGTACTGGTCGCTTATCGCGGTCGCCACGGCAAGGTCATGACCCGCTGGAGCTACCGGGTCACGCTCCGGCCCCCCATGGGCAGGCGCCTCATCGAGGTCCGTTATGCCAACAACAAGTGGGTGCGTTGGGACGGCCGCCTGTACCGGGTCAGCTCCCTCAGCAAGCTTTGAGCTGACCTTTGGCTTTGGCGCTGCGGTTGGGTGCCGGGGCTGGCTCTGAGGTCGCGAACCTCTTCCTGCCCGGCAGCGGTGAGAAAACATCGCCGCCGGGCAGGGGTTCGCGTCTCGGAGGTAGTTGGACGCCGGCCACTGCGGGGGTAGGTTTGGCCAAGGCTCATCGGCTGCCGTCGCGTTCCCGAAGTCGTTGTGCCCCGTTTTGCACGAGCGTAGGGAGAGCGAGGAAGAGAGGCATGTGCCGCACCGAACGCCGGTAAAGGGCATCAACCGTCCCGGTAATTGGGCTGTGGCGAGCTTTCTCGGTGCGCTTGCGGTAGCGGCCGCAATCGTCGGCAGGGCGTACGGCAGGACGACCGGCCACGACATGAACCCCAAGCTCATCGCTTGGGTTGGGGCCGGAGTGCTCCTGGTGGCGGGCATCATCTCGGTGACGCGGCTGTCCAAGCTCCTGAGCCACCTTGCGACGAAGGGCTCACCCGCCGCCGGCGGGGCGGTCCGGATCGTCTCGGCTGGTGCCGGCTACCTGGTCGTGCTGTTCGCCGTCCTGGCCGTCCTCGAGGTCCAGACAGAGCGCTTGCTCGTCGGGGCCGGGGTCGTCGGGGTGGTGCTCGGCATTGCCGCCCAGCAGAGCCTCGGGAACGTCTTCGCTGGCCTGGTGCTGCTGCTGGCGCGCCCGTTTGAGGTGGGCGACAGGATCCGCGTGAGGTCGGGCTCCCTTGGCGGGATTTTCGAAGCGCAAGTTACCGAAATGAGCCTGACCTACGTCTCGCTCGTCATAGACGAGGCGCCGCTCAAGATCCCCAACTCCGTAATGCTCGCCGCAGGTGTGGGCCGGCTCCCTCCCCTTCCGGCCGCCGAGGTGGCGGCCGCCGTCAACCCCGCCCTGAATGCCGCTGCCACCGACGGCGCCTCGGCGCCCCAAACAATCGCTGCAGGCACCCCGAGCTCTCGAGCGAGCACTGTAGGAGGTTCGGTCCCGCCCAGTTCGGCGAACGACCCGTCAGCCCCGCCCGGAGAAGGGCCGCAATAGCCCGGCTGGTCGAGGCGCCGGCAAGTGCCGCGGCAATAAGCAAGGGCCGCCGGCACCGGCAGAGGGGTCAGCGGGCTCGCTTGCCTCTCTGGACGTAGGTCTCGAGACCGCGGAGGATGAGGTCGACGCCAAACTCCCAGCGGTCGTCGCGGTCGGCGCTGAAGAGCAGGTCCGCTGCCCTGATCACGTGCGGGAACTTCTCGGCGGGCAGCGTGACGATGTACTCCCGGAGCATCTTGGCGACCTCTTCGGGGCGCATGTCCTCGCCCGTTGGCGACGATACGCCGATGCTTTCTTCGAACAAGAAGGCGCCCACATAGAGGCCGAAGAAATCGCCGAGGTAGGCGATGGCCCTGTCGGGGATCCCTAACGGGCTGAGCAAGCTGAAAAACCACTCCCCGATGACAGCGCTTTGCTTGCCGCCGGGGGCCCGGCCGAGCGACAACCGGCCGACGTCGCGGTGCTGGCTCATCACCGACCGCGCCCGCTTTGCGAGGTCCCTCAGTTGTTGCTTCCAATGGGCGGGGTCGGGAGGGGGCAGCGTCAGTTCCTCCATTACGGCGTCGAAGACGAGCTGAAAGAGCTCGTCCTTGTTGCGCACGTGCCAGTAGAGGGATGCAGCGCCGGTACTCAGCTTGTCGGCCACGCGCCTCATCGACAGCCCGTCGAGGCCGACCTCGTCCAGTACGGCGAGCGCGGCGGCGACGATCGCCTCTGTCGTGATGGGCGCTCGTGGCTGGCGGGGAGGCTTACGCCAGGGCGGGTCGGGCGCGAGCGCGACGGCACGCGGCTCGTCGTGGGGGGTCGCCTCAGCCTTGGGGCGCGGCATCGGCCCCCAGTGTACGACTCTCGAACCATGTACGACACTCGAACACCGTTTGACTGCGGGGCTGGGCGCCGCTAGAATGGTGTTCGATATTGGTACGACGTTCGAGAGGACGCCGGAGGAACACGCCCGGAGAGGGCATACACGCAACGGAAGGGATCCCATGGCGAACGCCATCGAGGCCAGGGGCCTCGTAAAACGGTTCGGGCGAAAGGTCGCCCTCGACAACCTCGACCTCGTTGCTGAGGCGGGTCAGGTCGTCGCTCTGCTCGGGCCCAACGGTGCAGGCAAGACGACCTTCGTACGGGCTGTCGCAACGCTCCTGCGGTTGGACGCTGGCGAGCTCCGCGTCGAAGGCCATGACGCTCGCCGCGACCCGGCGGGGGTGAGGAGGGCAATCGCTCTGGCAGGTCAGTTCGCCGCCGTGGAGCCTGCCATGACGGGACAGGAAAACCTCGAGATGGTGGCACGCCTTTTTGGCCGGGGCCGGCGCGACGCCGCATGCGCTGCGAGCTCGGTGCTCGAGCAGTTGGGCCTATCGGAGGTCGCGGGCAAGTTGGCCCGGACGTATTCGGGTGGCATGCGCCGCAAGCTCGACCTCGGAGCGAGCCTGGTGGGGTCGCCACAGCTCCTCTTGCTCGACGAACCGACGACAGGCCTTGACCCGAGGAGCCGCACGGAGCTGTGGGACGCCATCCGCGCCCTGGTAAGGGGTGGGACCGACATCCTGCTCACGACGCAGTACATGGACGAAGCCGACCAGCTCGCGAGCCAGGTGGTCATCCTCGACGAGGGGCGCCTGATCGCAGCCGGGACGCCAGCAAACCTGAAAAGCCAAGCCGGGGAAAGGGTTATCGAAGTGCATGCCCGTTTTCAAGAGGACCTTCCTCTCGTTGCCGCTGCGCTCGAGCGCCTCGACCACGGCGCCGTGAGAATCGATGAGCCGGCGCGCAGGGTCAGCGTCCCGGTCGGTGCCGGGGGCCAGTGGCTGTCGGCGGCCCTGCAGGCCGCTGAGGCATCGGGGGCACATGTCGACGACATCTCTTTGCGCCAACCGAGCCTCGACGAAGTCTTTCTTGCATTGACGGGAGGTAAATGACGATGACTGCAGCAATCGCAACCGTCCCCGCCTCACGCCGGGCACCGGGCTCGCCAAGAGTTTCGTTTTTGGTGAGCACGCTCCAGGTCGCCCGACGGGCTCTGCTCCGCTACTTCCGGACCCCGCAACTGGTGGTCGTCGGGAGCGTGCAGGGGGCACTTTTTCTTTTGATATTCCGGTACGTTTTCGGGGGCGCGGTATCGGTTCACGGGACCAGTTACGTCAACTTCCTCGTCCCTGGTTTTGCAATGACAGGAGTCCTGTTTACCGGCCAGGGCGCTGCGACCGGGGTCGCCGAGGACTTGTCTGAGGGCTTTGTGGACCGCCTGAGGTCGCTCCCGGCCCCGCGCGCCTGCTTCCTGAGCGGGCGAGCCGTCGCTGACACGATATGGAACTCCTACGGCCTTTTCCTTGCGGTCGCGGTGGGTTTCGCAGTCGGGTTCCGGCCAAAGGGGTCTGTCCCCGCTGACATTGCGGCCCTCGGGTTGTGCGTGCTCTACGGCTTCGCTTTCGAGTGGCTCTTCATCGCCCTCGGGCTCGTCGCAGGCAACGCTCAAGCAGCCCAGGGCATGGCCTTGCTCATCTTCCCGCTCACGTTTGTCTCGAGCGCCTACGTCCCGGTTGCAAGCATGCCGGGCTGGTTGCAGGCCTTCGCGATGCACCAGCCCGTCACCTACATGGTCGATGCCGTCAGGGCGCTCGCTCTCGGGGCCGGCGAGGCCTCGTACACCGGGCACTCCGCCTCATACTTCGTCGGGTGGTCGGTCGTGTGGGCGCTGGGTACGGTGGCCGTGCTGGGCCCCATTTCGGCGGCCAGGTACAACAGAGCCTGAGACCTCAGACGCCGGCGTCAGATTTCAGGGGCCGGGCGTCCCGGCGGTGCCCACCGCCCGGAGGCGCTCGGCGGCCACCTCGGGCAGGATGTCGTTGGCGAAAGCGTCCATCCCCGACTCGGAGCCGGCAAGGTACTTGAGCTTGTCGTTCGCCCGCCGGAAGGTAAGCATCTCGAGGTGGAGGGCCATCTCCTCGCTACCCCGGCCCCGCGGTGCCTGGTGCCACCCCGAGATATAGGGCGCCGGGGTGTCGAAGAGCCGTGCGAAGCGGCCGAAAATGTCGAGCAGGACATCGGGGAGCTCGGCGCGTGCTGCGCCGGGGAGGCTGGCAAGGTCGGGTACCCGAGTATTGGGGTAGCAGTGGACCTCGTACGGCCAGCGCGACGCGTGCGGGACGAACGCGGTCCAGTTGGCCGTGGCGACGATCACCCTTGTGCCCGCTTCTTGTTCTGCGCCAAGTTGGTCGTCGAAAAGGTTGCCGCCGCAAGCACGCTTATACTCCTCGGCCGCCGCCAGCATTTTTTGGGTGCGGGGCGTGACAAAGGGGTAGGCGTAGATTTGACCGTGCGGGTGTGGTTGGGTGACCCCTATTTCGCGGCCGCGGTTCTCAAAACAGTAGACCTGCTCCACCCCGGGCAGCTCGAGGAGATCCTGTGTCCGGTCGACGAGGGCCGAGATGACGAGGTCGACGCGCTGGGGGGACAGATCGGCAAAAGAGGCACTGTGGTCGTCGGTGTAACAGACGACCTCGCAGCGGCCGGCCGAGCCGCGTCCCTCCAATAAGCCCTGCGCCCCGGCCCCCCCTCCCGGGCCGGGAACTGCACCTCCGCCCCCGCCCGGAGTGGTGCCCCCGCCCGCACTTGCGCCGGCGCCTGCGGGGGAGTGCACGAGGGCGGGGAAGCGGTTCTCGAAAACGACGACCTGGTAGCTGTCTTCGGGGATCTCCGTCGGGTGCCCGGGCCGGCTCGGGCAGAGCGGGCAGTCCTCCTGCGCCGGCAGGTAACTCCGGTCCTGGCGGTGGGAGGCGTACATCACCCAGGAAGAGAGCAGACGGTTGTAACGCAGTTCGGACGAGACCGACAGGAGAGGAAGGTCGCGACTGTCCACGGCGGCGCGCGGAGGCGCGGGAGGCAGGTCGTAGTAGATGATCTCGCGGCCGTCGGCCAACCGATTGCTTGTTTTCCTCAACCCGGGACCGAGGTTACGCCACAAGGCCGCGCTTTTCGTTCACCCCGGGCCGGCAAGTGCCGGTGTGGTAAGGTCCGCTTCGTTTCGGGCTCGTCCCCGGCTAACCATTAGGGGGTGCAGGCGCCATGACCGACGTCGACCAGCGGATCCAGTGCCGCTGGTGCCACTCGCAGAGCCCGGCCACGGCCAGGACGTGCGACCACTGCGGCGCCCCGCTCGACGTGCGCGACCTCGTCACCGACAGCGGCTGGCGCGAGGCGCCAAAGCTGCGGGATCTCACGCAGTTCCACTGGGCGGCGAGCGAGATCCAGCTCGACGCCGGAGTGGTGCCGGTCGTCGAGATAAACCTGTCTCCGCAGGACCAGGTGTTCTTCGAGCACCACGCGATGCTCTGGAAGGACGAGATGGTGCCGATGGCGGTCATGCCGAGCCCGGGGGGGGCCAGGCGCCTGCTCGCCGGCGTGCCTTTCGTCCTGAGCGTCGCTCGTGGGCCGGGCAAGGTGGCGTTCTCGCGTGACGCTCCCGGCGAGGTCGTCGTGCTGCCCATCGAGGCGCCGGCCGAGGTCGACGTCCGGGAGCATGCTCTGCTGCTTGCGACCGGCACGCTCACCTACAGCTTCGAACGCCTTGCCGGGGTGCGCGCCATGCTCGCTTCGGGCAGCGGGATGTACCTCGACCGTTTCGTGGCGCAATCGGCTCCCGGGCTGCTCGTGCTCCATGGGTACGGCAACGTGTTCCAGCGGTCGCTCGCCGAAGGTGAGACGGTGCTCGTCGAGCCGGGTGGCTTCCTCTACAAGGACTCGAGCGTCGCTCTCGAAACGACGTCGGTCAACTTCAAAGGGAGCCCTGCCGAGATGCCAGCCGGTGGCGAGGGTGCGGGGGTTGGAGGCCAGGCTGGCGCGGCGGCAGCCGCGTCCGCAGCGGCTCCCGAGCCCAAGCGAGGCGGGTTGTTCGGGAAGCTCAAGTCAGTGACCTCGGCGGTCAACGTCGGCGGGCTCGTGGCCGCTGCCGGCGAACTGCGTTCGGGCGGCGGGATCGCCGGTGCCCTATCGGGCCTGGCCGGTGGCGGTGGGACGACCGTGTTCCGCTTGAGGGGCCCGGGACGGGTGGGCATCCAGTCGATGTTCAAGCCCCACGAGACCCAGTAGCGAGGTCTGGCGAAATGACAGGTACAGCCACCGCTTCGGCGAGCACCTACACATGCCCTTATTGCCGGCAGGCTTCTTCGGGCGCCGGTACGAGTTGCCCGAACTGCGGCGCACCCGTCGACATCCAGCTGCGCACGACAGCGTCTGGCTGGACCGAACTGCCGTCGATCGCCGACATGGCCAAAATCCAGTTCGGCCAATCGAGCTGCCAGGTCGAGGGCCGGCTTGTACCCGTCGCCGAGATGGACCTCGCGGCCGGCGACGGCGTCTATTTCACGCACGACGTCCTGCTGTGGCAGCAGCCGGGAGTCCAGCTCGACGCGCCCGTGCTTTCCAAACCCTGGAACAGGAAGCGCAACGGCCTGCCGCTCGTCATGATGCAGGCGACCGGGCCGGGGAGGGTCGCCTTCTCGCACGACGCTGCCGGCGAGCTTGTCGCGCTGCCCCTCCAGCCGGGTGCTGCGGTCGACGTGCGCGAGGGAGCGCTCCTCGTCGCAACTTCGGGGGTCGGCTACGACTGGGTCGACTCGGGGGTCTGGTTCGTAGCTCCCGAGGGCGGCCACCAAGAGGCGGCGTCACCCGGAGGGAGCCTGCTGAGGGCGGGCCTCGAGATGGCGGGACGAGGTGGCGGCGGCTTGGACCGCGGGAGGGATAACCAGCAGCCGACCTGGCACTACCCGGTGGGGCAGTACCTCGACAGGTTCCACGCGGGCGACCGGCCCGGCCTGGTGATGGTCCAGGTGAGCGGCAACGCCTACGTGCGCGATATTGCGGCCGGGGAGTCGCTGCTCGTCAAACCTCCGGCGCTTTTGTTCAAAGAACCGAGCGTGGGCATCCAGCTCCACGTCGAATACCCCGCAGCGGGCGTCAAGATCTGGCAAACCTGGAACAACCGCTACCTGTGGTTGAGGGTCTGGGGGCCGGGCCGCATCGGTCTGCAGTCGTGCTACGACCGCCTCGAGGACCCCGGTACGGATTTCAGGGATCTCTCGCCCCACACCGACCACTTGTGGACTTAGTGCCATGCGAAGTAAGCAAACGTTCCTGGAGGCAGCACTAGGTTGGCGGCTCCCCCGCCAGGCCGTCTGGTGCGGCCGGCAGTAGTCCTGCTGAGCGGGGGCCTCGACTCGGCGACCGCGCTGGCGGTAGCGGTTTCGGAGGGCTACGACGCGCATGCGTTGAGCGTCGATTATGGCCAGCGCCACCAGGCCGAGATCGCAGCGGCGCGCCGGGTGGCAGCGTCGCTCGGCGCCAAGGAGCACATAACAGTGAGCGTGGACCTGCGCTCCTTCGGGGGCTCGGCCCTGACCGACGACATCGCCGTGCCCCACAACAGGGATGTCGAGGAAATGGGTACCGGCATCCCGGTCACCTATGTCCCGGCGAGGAACACGGTCTTTTTGTCGCTCGCCCTCGCATGGGCCGAAACACTCGGTTCGGACGACATTTTCATCGGCGTGAACGCGATCGACTACAGCGGGTACCCCGACTGCCGGCCCGAGTACATCGCCGCCTTCGAGGCGCTGGCCAACCTGGCGACCAAGGCCGGGGTCGAGGGCCGCCAGCACCTACGGGTGCACGCACCTCTTTCGCTGCTGAGCAAATCTGAGATCATCGGGCGCGGGCTCGAGCTCGGGGTCGACTACTCCCTCACCCACAGTTGCTACGAACCGCTGGACAATGGGCGCGCTTGCGGCACCTGCGATGCCTGCCTGCTTCGCAAGCGGGGATTCGCCGAGCTCGGTATGACAGACCCGGCGCTCAGCTGAGCGGCCAGGCCTTTACGGGGCCGGCGACCTTCAGCGTGACCGTGCTGCCGCTGCGAGGGGGGCTCCCGCCCGCAAGGCGCGCAATTACCGACGAACTTTGCCCGCCATTTCCTACGGTCACCGTCACGAGCATGTCGTGCCCGTAGAACTCGCAGGCGCTCACCCGGCCGCTCAAGGGCTGCGCGTTGGCGTCGCCATCGCGGAGCGACACCTGTTCGGGCCGTACCAGCACGAGGATCCGGTCGGCTTCGCGGAACGACGACGCCCGCGCGCCGAGGTCCAATGTGCCCAATGCCGTGTGGGCTTTGCCCGAACGCACGATCCCTTCGAGGATGTTGGCATCGCCTAGGAAGCGGGCGATAGAGGGGTCGAGGGGCTCGGCGTAGATTTCCTCCGGCCCGGCCGACTGGGCGACGCTGCCTTGGCGCAGGACGGCGACCTCGTTGGCAAGGGAGAGGGCTTCGTCCTGGTCGTGGGTGACCAGCACAGCGGTCGTACCTGTCTCTTTCAGCACTTTGGCGACGTCGGCGCGCACCTCGGCTCGCAGCGCAGCGTCGAGGGACGAAAAGGGCTCGTCGAGTAGCACGAGGTGAGGGCGGGTCGCCAGTGCCCGGGCGAGCGCAACCCGTTGTTGTTGGCCGCCCGAAAGCTGGTGCGGGTAGAGGCTCCCCTCACCTTCCAGGCCGACGAGGGCGAGCAGCTCGTCAACCCGGCCGTTCCTGCGTTCGCGCCTCGCCAAACCGAAGCCGACGTTGCCTGCCGCGTCGAGGTGCGGGAAAAGGGCGCCCTCCTGGGGCACGTAACCGATCCTGCGCCGTTCCGGCGCGACGTGGGTGGCGGCGTCCTCGACAACGGTGCCGCCTATCGAAACCGACCCGGCGTCGGCGCGCTCGAAGCCCGCCAGGATCCGCAGCAATGTCGTCTTGCCGCTCCCGGACGGTCCCAGCACGGCTGTGAGCGAGCCCTCGGCTACCTCGAGGTCCACCGAAGACAGCACGACGTGGTCGCCGAAGGATTTTCGCAAGCCCCGGACGAGCACGCTGGACATCGACTGCAGGTTACCGGTGAGCGGCGCTCGCCAGGGTTTACGGGTCGGCACCCGCCGCCCGGAGCGGCCTTCCCTGGCACTCGACGTCCATCCTGGCTATCCCCTAGGCAGCGGGCACCGGCTCTCGGAGCGCGCCCGGCCCTTCCTGGGCCCGGTCGCACGCCCCAAGCACCACGCAATTCGTATGGTTAGTGAATTAATTCGGCCCGGCGAGGCGCCCTGTGAGGGGACTTTCGGCCTTTGGGCGGGGGGCCAACGGACAGAGGCCCGCACCGGCGGAGGTCAGGCGATGCCACCGCTCGGGCCCTGGAGAGCGGCCAAGCGGTCCAGCTGTACCGGGTCGTTGAGCGCCGAACCGACGCCCACAACCCTCGCTCCGGCCTTCAGGAAGTCGGGCGCATTGTGGGCGTCCACCCCTCCGGTAGCGACGAAACAGGTCAACGGGAAGGGCGCGAGCATGGCGCTGAACCACGGAGCGCTCAGCTGCGCCGCCGGGAAGGCTTTGAGCCAGCGAAAACCGAGTGCCGCCGCCTGCTGCACCTCGGTCGCGGTGGCGACGCCGGGCAGGTGCGCCAGCCCGGCGTCCAAAGAAGCGGCGGCGATCTCGCTGTCGAACCCGGGTGCGACAGTGAAAGCGGCCCCTGCCCGGGTGGCTTGGCGCAGTTGCTCGAGGGTGGTCACCGTGCCGACGCCGAGGAGCTTGCCGCGCCGCTTGGCGGCTTGGGCGGCGGCGTCGAGCGAGGCGAAGGCGCTCTGGCTCTGGACCGGGACCTCGACGACATCGATGCCTGCTTGCCAGGAGAGCTCGCAAATTTCGACCGTCTTGGCGGGGGAGAGGCCGCGCAGGATCGCCATCACCTGTTGGCGGGAGAAGATCCTGTCGAAGAAGTCGTTGGAGCCCGCGGCGTTCAGCATCGGGCCTTTATACATCCGTACGTATACGCCTGTACGTCGGCTACGAGCCTGTGCCCGAGCGCTCGTGGCCGAGCTGCACTTCCGCCCACCCGTCGTCGTCCAGCTCGAGCACCCCGGCGAACCACGGCACGCTCGAAGGGCGTTGGTAGTCGTCCGTCGATAGCAGTGCCACGCATGCCACCGCGTGGCCGAGCCGGAGGCACCGCTGCGCCTCGAGGCCCCTCAGCCAGCCGGAGAGCCAGCCGGCGACGAATGCGTCGCCACCGCCAACCGGTTCTTTTATGACGACGTGCAAGGAAGGCACGAACGTTTCCCCGTCGGGCGAGAACGCTGTTGCGCCAACCGCACCGTCCCTCACCACGAGCACGGCCGGCCGGTCGATGAGCCGGCGGACGTCTTCGGGGCCCTTGGTGCCCCACAGCCCGTGCGCTTCGTCGGCCCCGACGAAGACAATGTCGGCTTGCTGCGCGAGCGAGAGGAGGCGCCCAGCGGCTTGATGTTTTTGCCAGAGCCCGGGCCGGTAGTTGACGTCGAAGCTTGCCGTCGCCCCCCTCGCCCGCACAGCCCGTATGAGCCCTTCGGCCATCGCGTCACATTCAGGTGACAGGGCAGGCGTTATCCCGGTTACGTGGAACAGCCGCGGGCCGGCCGGCACCTCGAGCAAGGGGGCCACGACCGCCAGGGTCATTTTCGATGCCGCCGAGCCGCGCCGGTAATAAAAAACGTCGGTGCGCCCCGCCCCGGGGTCCTTGAAGTAAACCCCCGTGGGGGCGTCACGGCCCATCTCGACCCAGGAGGTATCGACCCCCGCCGCCGAAACCCTGCGCAATACCCGCCTCCCGAGCGGATCTTCCCCGAGCCTGCTCACCCATGCCGCCCGGTGGCCGAGGGCCGCCAGGTACATCGCCACATTGGACTCCGCCCCGCCGGCGTTGACGGCGAAGTTGCCCGCGATCTCGAGCGGTTCGGGCTCTTGCGGGGTAACCATGGCCATCGTCTCGCCGACGCAGGCGACCTCGGGAGGTTCGGGCGATTTGGCCATTGGTGGACCGTGCGCCGGGGACCGCGCCCGGCACGGGGGTTACCTGCTAACTGGGGGCAACCTTGGCGCCGGCAGCGCCGGATGCGCACGCCGGGTCCATCCCGGGGAGCGACCTCCGGCAGGGCCGGCGAGGACGGGCTGCAGCGAAGGCTCCGTCGAGGAAACTGTACCTGCGCCTCAGCTGCTGGTTGCGCATGGCGCGGTGAGCAGCGTCGAGGTCGAGCCAGCAAGGTGCGGCAAACGCGCCTCCCACCATCTTGACGGACTCGGCAGCACAGAGGTTTGCAAAACGGAGCCGCCTGTCGATGGGCCAACCCGATAGCGACCCGTAGACGAACCCGGCGTCGAACACGTCGCCCGCTCCCGTCGTGTCCCGGGCGTCGACGGGTACTGCGGGCACTTCGACCGGGGCTTCGGACCCCGGGCACACGGCCAGCGCCCCGCTCGCCCCGTTTTTGACCACCACGAGCGGGCCGCGGAGCGACAACGCCACGGCGGCTTCGGCGACAGTCGCGCAACGCGTGGAAGCCAACGCTTCAGCCGCGTTCGGGAGGAAGACATCGACGAGGCCGAGCCGTTCGAGCTGTCGTGAGGCTGCGACCGGGTCGTCCTCCCATGCAACGTCGGCGAAGACGAGGGGAGTGTCGCGCCTCACCATGCTCAGCCAGCTCGAGGAGACGTCGGCGAGGGAAACGATGACTGCATCGGCTCTGCGCCCCATCGGGAACAGGTCGTTCGCCGAGACCGGCGGGGCCTCTGCGTAGGTGACCATCTGACGTTCCCCGGCGATCGCGACCGAGCTCGTTACGGGAGTGCTCCAGCCGCCCACCGTTGCCGAGTAGGTGAGGTCGATGCCCTCGTCGGCAAGCGCGGCCCACAGGTAGTGGCCGAACGGGTCGTCCGCGAAGACGGCCGACATGGCCACATCGACCCCGAGCCGGGCGAGCGCGACAGCGATGTTGGCCGCACCGCCCGGTGAAATACCCAGGTAGGAGGCCTGCACCTCGGTACCGGGGCGAGGAGCGGTTGGCAACCCCGAGAAAACGAAGTCGAAGAAGACCGGCCCGACGACGTGGGCCCGGGTTGTTTTCACTACCCACCATGATAACTCCTGGTCAGGGCGCTGGGCTAGGCTCCGCGCCCCTGGCCCCCCGACCCTCGGCCCTCCCGCCCCTCCCCTTAGCGGCCGGCGGCGTAGGCCTGCCGGCCCCGGGGGTCTGCGGCA
>Ga0335074_10005838_pt1 | contig 17052 bp, 11 predicted proteins | sample Lox_Sample_23_FD_206715 | JGI IMG/M metagenome (GOLD analysis project Ga0335074, IMG submission 206715) | Soil microbial communities from Loxahatchee National Wildlife Refuge, Florida, United States - Lox_Sample_2.3 | ecosystem: Environmental > Terrestrial > Soil > Wetlands | place: USA...
CGTGCAAAGTTACGCAACCTTGAGCAATCCCCGGTCAGTATGGGTGCGCCACCAACGGACCGAAGCAACTGGTTGGATCAAGTATGAACCCGCGCGCGGGCTCCTCGCCGCTGTTACAGCCCCATTCGCTCCAGCTTGCGATACAGCGTCTTGCGCTCGATCCCCAGAATCTTCGCGGCGCGGCTCTTGTTTCCATTGGTCGCGGCGAGCACTCTGCGGATCTGGTCCGTCTCCGTGTCGGCCAGCGTTTCGCTCGCGGCATCGCGCGAATCCATCTGCTCGATTGCCTGGCGCACCGCTTTATCGTCGATGCGGCCGCCCGGCGCGAGAATCGTCAGCCGCTCCATCATGTGCTGAAGCTGGCGGACGTTGCCCGGCCAGCTGTATTCGCACATCGTTTTCAAGCCGGAATCGGCGAGGCGCGTTTCCAGCTCGTAGCGCTGGTTATAGCGCTTCAGAAAATAATGGACCAGCAGCGGGATATCGCTGGGCCGTTCGCAGAGCGGCGGAACGGTCAGCCGAACCACGTTCAGGCGATACCACAGATCCTCGCGAAATTTCGCTTCGTCCACCATCTTCTGAACGTCTTTGTTGGTCGCCGCGATCACCCGCACGTCCACTTTTTTGGCGCGCGCCGAACCCAGCGGACGAATTTCCCGTTCCTGCAAAAATCGCAGCAATTTTAGCTGAAACCCCAGATCAATATCGCCGATTTCATCCAGAAATACGGTGCCATTGTTGGCCGCTTCGAACACGCCCATGCGATCGCGATCCGCGCCGGTGTAGGCGCCCTTGAGCGTGCCGAACAATTCGCTTTCGAGCAGGGAGGCCGCGATCGATCCGCAATCGACCGGCACGAACGGCTGCGCGGCGCGCTTCGAGTTGCGATGAATCATGCGCGCGATCAGCTCTTTTCCGGTTCCGGTTTCGCCCTCGATCAGCACCGTCGCATCGGTCGGCGCGACTTTCGACAGGGTCTTATAAATATCAATCATGCGCGGCGAGCTGCCGATCATTTCCGTGTTCGGCAGATCGTCAATCGACGCGGCGTCGTCTTCCGCCTCTTCCGGATTCAGCGTTTTTTCGGCGCGTTTAATGGTATCAATCATCTGCGCCATCTCGAACGGTTTGGCCAGATATTCGAAGGCGCCGCCCTCGGTCGCCTGCATCACCGTTTCCATGCTGCCGCGCCCGGTCATCAGGATCACGGCGCAATCCGGATTCTGCTGGCGCGCGGTGCGCAGCACATCGATGCCGGTGCGCTCATCCAGGTAAATATCGGAGATGACGATGGGGTACGCGGAGGAACGCAGCCGGTCGATGGCCTCGCGCGTGGAAGCGACCGCGTCCACCGCGTAGCCTTCCAGCTCCAGGCACATCACCATCGTATTGCGAACCGATTGGTCATCCTCGACGATCAGAAGCTTCTGCATTCTTCACCGCGGCGGGCGAAACCTGGGCCGCCACTATCATGGTAAAACACGATCCTTTTCCCGGCTCGCTGGTCACTTCCATGCGCCCGCCGTGATGGGCGACAATCTGTTCCACGATGGACAGGCCGATCCCCGTTCCCACTTCGCCGGACGCTTCGGCGCGCTTGGTGCGATAGAACTTTTTGAAGATGCTTTTCAGCTCTTTCGCGTCCATGCCGATGCCCTGATCGCGCACCCGGACGCGCAGTTCGCCCCCGCCCAGCTCGCTCGAAACATGCACTTCGGTTTCGGCCGGCGAATATTTGACGGCATTGGTGAGCAGATTATACAGCGCATATTCCATCAATTCGCGATCGCCGGTCAGCGTCGCACTGGCAATTTCGTCCATAAATAAGCGGATTTTTTTTCGTTCCGCAATGGGCGCCGCGCGCTCGAAACAGGTCTCGATCACCTGCGCGATCGGGAACGCTTCGCGCTTTAATTCCATCTGGCCGTCGGCCAGCCGTTCGACGTCTAAAAACGTCTGGATCATCCGCGCCAGCCGCTTCGATTCGGAGTTGATCATTTCACTCAACTGCTGGCGCTTGTCGTCGGGCAGCGCGTAGCGGGTCATGATTTCGCTGGACCCTTGAATCGCCGTCAGCGGCGTGCGCATTTCGTGCGCGGCCCAATGGATTGCCTGCTGATAGCGCGATTTTTCCGATTCGCTGCGCCGCAATTGCCGCTGCACGAAAAAATACTGGAAGCTCGCCGCGCCGCCCACCGAAAGCCAGGCCACCGCGACCGGCTCGAAAAACGGAAATACCACGTCATGATGGAAAAATTCGACGGGCGTCCACAGCGCCAGCGCCAGCACCACCGCGGCCAGCGCGTACGCCGACCACCCCGAGCGCCGCGCGAAAATCAATCCGGCCGCGGCGGCGAACATCGCGCACAGCAACAATTCCAGGTCATTGCGCGGCGGCGTGAGAAATCGCCCGCGCGCGATGGTCTCATAAATCTGCGCGTGCATTTCGACGCCGGGAATGTCTTCGCCGAACGGAATCGCCGCCTGATCGTTGGCCGCCTGCGCGGTCACGCCGACGAATACCGCTTTGCCGCGCAGCAGGTCGCGATGCGCGGCCACCTCCAGCGCGGAAACGATGGGAATGCCGGAGGCGAGATAACGAATGTACATCAACCGGCCGTTCTCGCCCGGTTTCGCGGGAATCGCGACGCCGCCGGTGTCGATCTCATCCGGCCCGTTTTGAAGGGGTTCGGTTTCGCCGTGCGCGACGCTGAAGGTTTTGAGCGCCAGCGTCCAGCGCTGCTGTCCGTCGGCGATCTCTTCGAGCGGCACCTGACGATTGGCGTCGTCGTTATCGTCGCGATAAACGTGGCCCAGGCCCGCCGCGGCGCGGGCGAATCGCGGCAGCGGATCTTCCCACCGGACTTTTCCGTTCACCTTGATCAGGTCGCACGGCAGCACCAGATTTTTGGTCGCGTGCAGCGCCGCTTCGAGCGCCTGGTTGCCCTGCGTATCCAAATTATCGTCGGCGAGAAGAATATCGTCGGCGACGGCCGCGGGACCGGCGGCATTGATCTGCGTAATCGTCTCCGCCAGAATCGAGCGGATATTACGCATTCCGCCGCGCTTTCCGAGCGTCTGCTCGTCGATTCCCACCACCACCGACTGCGGCGTCCAAATTTCGGCCGGCTGCCGCGTCACCATCGCGTCATAAAAAATGTTGTCGACGCGCTCGGCCGGCGGCAGCCATCCGACGGCCATGCTGACGGCGAAACACCCGGCAAGGACGGCGATGTACGCGGCGGTCTGGGCGCGGCCGGTCACTTCGTTACCAGGCGTTCGATTTCGTCCGCATCGCGCGGCAACGCGCCGCTCAGATTTTTCGACCCGGTTTCCGTCACCAGGATGGTATCTTCAATCCGCACGCCGATGTTTTCTTCCGGAAGATAAATTCCCGGCTCGATGGTGATCACCATCCCCGGCTGGAGCGGCGCGTTCACGTCGCTCAAATCGTGCACGTCCAGGCCGACGTGATGGCTTAAACCGTGCGTGAAATATTTGCCCAGCGGCTCGCCATGCAGGTCCTTGCCGTGCGAATTGATGTAATCGTAGGCGATGGTATAGAGCGAATTTTCGCCGCGAATTTTCATCCCCGGTTTCACCGCGGCGATGGCGGCCTTCTGCGCGCCCAGAACAATGTTATAAATCTCCCGCTGCCGCGGTGTGAATTTTCCGTTCACCGGAACCGTGCGGGTCACATCGCTCGCGTAGTCCGAGCATTCCGCGCCGACGTCCATCAGCAGCACCTCGCCCGAATCCATGCGCCGGCGATTGGCCATGTAATGCAGAATGGTGCTGTTCGGACCGCTGCCGACGATGGGCGAGTAGGCGCTGCGCTCGCAGCCCATTTGTTCATAGGTGTCGACCATGGTCGCCGCGATCTGGTATTCGAACAATCCGGGGCGAATCTGTTTCCAGGCGGCCAGGTGCGCGGCGACGCTCGCATTGGCGGCCTGCGTGAGCAGCTCGATCTCGGCCGGCGATTTGATCATGCGCCTCCGTTCGAGCAGCTCCAGCGCCGATCTTTGTTCGTGCAGCGGCGCCAGCGCGGCCAGCTTCTGCGCCTGCGCATCGGAGGGGATCGCGTAAACATGTTCGGACTGGCGGGCCAGCCGCAAAAATTCCGGCTCCAGCGCACTGCGCGGCATCACCTTCTCGAAACCCGTTTTTTCCTTCGCGCCGGCATCCTCCGGACCGACCTTGCGGCCGGTGAAATTTTCCATCCGCAAATCGCGCTCCGGAAGAAAAATGATCTCTTCATTTTTGCTGAGCATCATGGCCGCGCCCGGCTCGCGCCATCCGGAAAGATACAGAAAATTCGTCTCCTGAAAAAAGCTGAGGTGCAGATCGTCCGGTTCATTCGCGCCGAAAAGTACCAGTACGCCATCGAGAGACTGGCGCAGCTCCATTCGCCGCGACTGATACTCCTGGCGCGAGATCCCGCCGCCAAAAAGCGGCCCCAGCGCGAGCAGCACGGCGACAACCCTTCGCATCTTTTAATAGTAATGCCGCGCCCCATCAGTGTGAGAAAAGCGCAGTAGCACAGGCTTGTGCTCCGGACGGCCGGAAACCAGCCCGCAGTAGCATAAGCAGGCTTGTGCTCCAGACGTCCGGAAATCGCAGTGGCATAAGCCGCCAGGCTTGTGCTCCGGACGTCCCGAAATCGCAGTGGCATAAGCCGCCAGGCTTGTGCTCCAGACGTCCCGAAATCAGCCCGCGGTAGCATAAGCCGCCAGGCTTGTGCTCCGGACCGCCCGAAATCAGGCCGCGAAGACGCAAGCCTGGCGGCTTACGCCACTTCCCGTCTGTGAAGTAGTACTCGCAGAGTTAACAATCCGCGCGACTGGTGATATACTGGTCACCACTTTTTTCCTAGCGAGCCCCGATGGTTGCGACCTCAGTTTTATTACTCGTCTTCGCGTTCCAGACCGCCGGACCAATCGAGCCGCGAACGCATCTTGCAGCGTCCACCAAAGCGGAAGCGATTCCGCGCGCGGACCTGACCGTGGACGTTCCGCTGGTGCTGATCCCGGTGCACGTCACCACGCCGCTCGGCGCCTCCGTCACCACTCTTGAAAAGCCTGATTTCCACGTCTACGAAAACGGCGTGGAGCAGAGCATTACCCATTTTTCCTCCGACGATGCCCCCCTTTCCGTCGGGTTTCTGTTTGACGCCAGCGGCAGCATGCGCAACAAGCTGCGTAAATCGTCGGAAGCGGCGGAAGCTTTTTTCCGCACCGCCAACTCCGGCGACGAATTTTTCCTGATCGAGTTTAATGAGCGTCCGCATCTGGCAATTCCGTTCACACAGAACGCCCAAGCGATTTACCGCCGCATCGCGCACGTGCACGCCGAGGGAAGAACGTCGCTGCTCGACGCGATCCACCTGGCGCTGGTGCAAATGAAATACGCGAAAAACCTGCGCAAAGCGATCGTCATCGTTTCCGACGGCGGCGACAATCGCAGCCGCTATACCGAAAGCGAGATTAAGAACGCCATGCGCGAAGCCGACGTGCAGGTTTACGCGATGGGCATTTATGATCCCGATAACAAGCCCAAGCAAACCCCCGAGGAACGCAACGGCCCCAAGCTTCTGGACGAACTGGCGGAGCAGACCGGCGGCCGCCACTATCCGGTGAAAAATCTCGACGATCTTCCCGCGGTTTGTGAGCGCATCGGCAACGAACTGCGCAACGAATACGTGATCGGCTACTCACCCGTGAACGACGCGCAGGACGGCACCTATCGCCAGGTGAAAGTGACCGTGACGCCGCCGCCGGGAATGCCCGAATTGCGCGCGCACAACCGCCAGGGCTATTACGCTCCCGCGCTGTTCACCCGCTAGTGGGGCAGGCCCCCGGCCTGCCGCGCCGCCCGCCTCTCGTTGAGCCGACCAGGCAGGCCGGAGGCCTGCCCCACCCGCGTATGCCGTGATTTATTGCACGAATCATTGGGACAGCAGACCAGGGTGGTGGTGTTTTCTAAAGTGACAGCTTACGTTACTCTACGGACATGCGTTTTCGGATTTTCGGTTTTCTCTTCGCCGCCGCGTTCGTCTGCGCGCAGAACCGCATCACCATCGATGCCGGCACGCTGATCGACGGCAAGGGCGGCGTTCACAAAAACCAGCAGATCGTCGTCGACGGCTCGAAAATCGTCGAAATCCGCCCGGCCAAAGGCAAGTCGACCTACGATCTGCGCGCCTTCACGCTGATGCCCGGCTGGATCGACACGCACGTCCATCTCACCTGGCATTTCAACCCGCAGCACATCCTGGTGAACGGCCGCGAAGATCCGGCCAGTTCCGCTCTGTACACCGCCGAAAACGCCTACATCACGCTGATGGGCGGATTCACCACCGTGCAAAGCGTCGGCGCGCCGATGGACGCCCAGGTTCGCGATCGCATCAATCAAGGTTCGCTCGCCGGCCCGCGCATTCTCACCTCGCTGCACCAGATCACCAACCTGACCGCCCGCGACGGCGATCGTCCCGCCACGCCCGAAGCGCTGCGCGAATACGTGCGCAAAACCAAAGCCGAAGGCGCCGATCTGATCAAGCTTTTCGCGACCTCCGGCATGGGCGCCGGCGGAGCGCAGACCATGACCGACGAACAGATCCAGGCCGTGTGCGGTGAAGCGAAAAACGTCGGCCTGCGCGCGATTGTTCACGCCATCGGCGACCCCGGCGTGAAGGCCAGCGTGCTCGCCGGCTGCACTTCCATCGAGCACGGCAATTACGTCAAGGACGACACGCTGGAACTGATGGCGCAGCGCGGAACATTCTTCGATCCCAATCTGCTGGTGATCCACAATTACATCGATCAGAAAGCCAGTTTCCCGAGTATTCACGATTTCAAGCCGCTCGAAGACGCGCTCAAGCCCACCCAAGAAGTTTTCGCCCGCGCCCGCGCCAAACACGTGAAGATTGTGCTCGGCACCGACGCCGTTGCCGGCGCGCACGGCCGCAATGCCGAGGAATTTATTTATCGCGTCCAGGAAGCGCACGAAAAACCGATGGACGCGCTGCTGAGCGGGACGTCGGTGGCCGCGGAATCGCTGGGGATGGGCGATAAGATCGGCGCCATCGCTCCGGGTTATGAAGCCGATCTGGTGGCCGTCGCCGGCAATCCGCTAGACGACATCACCGCGGTGCGTCGCGTAGTGTTCGTGATGAAGGGCGGCAAAGTTTATCGCAACACGCGATAGCGCCGGGCGTTGTGGCGCACGCACTCGTGCGTGCCGCATCGACACTCCTGTCGATGCCTTCGGAAAGCGCGGGAAAAGGCGTCGAGAGGAGTCTCGACGCTGCACGCAGGAGTGCGCGCGCCACGGAACGAAGAACTCGTCCCAAGCATTTTGATAGCATAAAATTTTCACCCGAGAAAAACATGATTCGGTCTTTTAAAGGAATCGCGCCACGTGTCGCCGCATCGGCCTACGTCGATCCCAGCGCGCAGGTCATCGGCGACGTGACCATCGGCGAGCGGTCCAGCATCTGGCCCAACACCTCCATCCGCGGCGACACCGGACCCATCATCATCGGCTCGGAAACCAGCATTCAGGACAACTGCGCGCTGCATTTGGATGTTGGTTTTCCCCTGACCGTCGGCAATCGCGTGACCGTCGGCCATTCCGTCACGCTGCACGGCTGCACCGTCGACGACGAAGCGCTGATCGGCATCGGCGCGACCATATTGAACGGCGCGCGCATCGGCAAAGGATCGGTGGTCGCCGCCGGATCGCTGGTTCCGGAAATGATGGACGTTCCGCCGTCGACGCTGGTGATGGGCGTCCCGGCGAAACCTCGCCGCGCGGTGTCGCCGGAAGAGCAGGCGCGATTCGCCGAAGGCGTCGGCCACTACGTCGAGAAGGCGCAGATCTATAAGAAGGAACTCTCGTGATTCAAGCTGTCAAAGGCACGCGCGACATTCTGCCGCCGGCGACCTCCGTCTGGAATCACGTCGAATCGGCCGCGCGCGAAGTTTTTCGCGTCTTCAATTACCAGGAAATTCGCACGCCGATTTTCGAGGAAACTTCGCTGTTCGTGCGCGGCGTCGGCTCCGATACCGACGTCGTTTCGAAAGAAATGTACACCTTCGAAGATCGCGACGGCGCTTCGCTTACGCTGCGTCCGGAAGCGACCGCGTCGGTGATTCGCGCCTACATCGAACATCGCCTGGATCAGCTTCCCGGCGTGAAGAAGTATTACTACATCGGCCCCATGTTCCGCCGCGAACGGCCGCAAAAGGGCCGTTTTCGCCAGTTCTATCAGATCGGCGCGGAAGCGATCGGCTCGGAATCGCCGCTGGTCGATGCCGAAGTGATCGAGCTGGTGATTGAAGTGATCACGCGCGCCGGCATCAGCGGATTCGCGCTGCTGCTCAACTCCATCGGCGACGCGAATTGCCGGCCCGCGTATCTGGCGCTGTTAAAAGATCGCCTGCGCGACGTCGCGCCGAAAATGTGCGGCGATTGCCAGCGCCGCGCGGTGACCAATCCTCTGCGCGTGCTCGATTGCAAGGTACCCGAAGATCAGCCGATCATCGCCGAGCTCCCCGCGATCGTCGATCATCTGTGCGCGCCGTGCCAGGAACACTTCGCGACGGTGCGCAAGCAGCTCGACGCCCGCGGCATTAAATATGAAGTGACGCCGCGGCTGGTTCGCGGACTTGATTACTACATGCGAACCACGTTTGAGATTACGCACGGGGCATTGGGAGCGCAAAATTCGGTGCTCGGCGGCGGGCGCTATGACGGATTGGCCGAGTCGGTCGGTTCGCGCGTTCCCGCGCCGGGAATCGGATTTTCCATCGGCGAAGATCGATTAGTCATGAGCGTCGAAGCCGCGCACCCGGACGAATTTAAGCCGTCGATCGACGTTTTTCTCGCGCCCCTCGGCGAAGCCGCGGAATTGGCCTCCGGCGCGATCGCGGCGGAACTGCGCGCGGCCGGTCTGGTGGTGGAGCGCTCGGCCGATCGCAAATTGAAACGCGCGCTCGAAGTCGCCAACAAAATCGGCGCGAAATTCGCCGTGATTGTCGGAGAAAATGAGCTGGCCTCGGGAACTTATCAATTGAAGAACATGACGAGCGGAGAACAGATTTCGGTTGCACAACGCGAGCTGGTCGAAAAATTGGCCGGCTCGCCGCTCGCCACCAACCAATAACATTATGTCCGTATCTCTCGATTTTTTAGGCGACCTTCAGCGCACCCACTCCTGCGGCCAGCTTCGTGCCGCCGACGCGGGCCAACGCGCGCTGCTCATGGGCTGGGTGCATCGCCGCCGCGACCTGGGCGGCGTCATCTTCATTCACCTGCGCGACCGCGACGGCGTGGCGCAGCTGGTTTTCCACGCCGGCGACGACGGCGGATTGCACGACAAAGTGAATGAACTCAGCTCGGAATACGTGGTCGCGGCCGAAGGGATGGTCGCGCTGCGCACGCCGGAGACGGTGAACCCCGCCATCCCCACCGGCGAAGTGGAGCTGGTGGTGGAAAAACTCTGGATTCTGAACGAATCGCGCACGCCGCCGTTTCCCATGGAGGAAACCGTGGACGTCAAGGAAGAGGTGCGGCTCAAATATCGCTACGTCGATCTGCGCCGCCCGCACATGCAGCGCAACGTGATCCTGCGCTCGAAGGTTGCTTTCGCGATTCGCGAAGTTTTGTACAGCATGGGCTTTCTCGAAATCGAGACGCCGTTCATGACCCGGTCGACTCCGGAAGGCGCGCGCGATTACCTGGTTCCGGCGCGCGTTTATCCCGGACATTTTTACGCGCTGCCGCAATCTCCGCAGATTTTCAAGCAGCTTTTGATGGTCAGCGGATTCGACAAATATTTTCAGATCGTGCGCTGTTTCCGCGACGAAGATTTTCGCGCCGATCGCCAGGCCGAGTTCACGCAGATCGATCTGGAGATGTCCTTCCCGCAGCAGGAAACCGTCTTCAACGTAATCGAGCCGCTGCTGGTCTCGGCGTGGAAAGTCGCCGGCTACGAAATCAGAAAACCGTTTCCGCGCCTGACCTACGCGCAGGCGATGCGATCCTACGGCAGCGATAAACCGGACATGCGCATCCCGCCGTTTCATTGCGTCGAGGATCTGTTGCCCGATCTGCGCGGCCACGGGCTGCCGCTGGTGGCGATTCGCATTCCGAACGTCGGTACGATCAGCCGCAGCGAGCGCGATGCGCTCAAAGATTTCGGCAAAGAACGCGGCCTGCGCGTCTACGACGATCCCAAGCGTCTGGATCGCGATCATCCCGACGCGATGGCGCAGGTTCGCGCGCGCATTCATTCGGCCGAAGACGATCTTCTGCTGCTGGCCGCATGGGCCGGAGAGCCGAAGGGTCATCGGCCGGAAGAAACGGTTTTGCAGGCCGCCGGGCAATTGCGCCTGCACGCCGCGCAGAAGTATGCCGAGAAACACAAGCTGCTCGATCCCAAGAATTTTCAATTTTTGTGGGTCACCGATTTTCCGATGTTTGAATGGGACGAAGAAGAGCAGCGCTGGAACGCGGCGCACCATCCCTTCACCTCGGTTCACGATGAAGATCTCGAAAAGCTGGTGACGGACCCCGCGCGCTGCCGCGCCAAATCGTACGACATTGTGCTCAACGGGACGGAACTCGGTTCCGGCTCCATTCGTATTCACCGCCGCGACGTGCAGTCGAAGGTTTTCGCCGCGCTCGGATTCAGCGACGAAGAAGCGCGGCGCCGCTTCGGATTTTTGCTCGACGCTTTGGAATACGGCGCGCCGCCGCACGGCGGAATCGCGCTGGGTCTGGATCGTCTGGTGATGATTCTGGCCGGCGAATCGTCCATTCGCGAAGTGATTCCATTTCCCAAGACTGCCCGAGGCACCGACTTGATGTGCGACGCTCCGTCGGAAGTGCCGGATCGCCAGTTGCGCGAACTGGGAATCAGCATCAAGAAAACGTAAGGCGGCCGCACCCGAACAAACCCCGGCATCACTCGCAGCGGAGTGGCGTAAGCCGCCAGGCTTGCGCTCGGCGCCTGTCGATTCGTCGGCCGCGAACAGCACAAGCCTGGCGGCTTATGCCACCAGTGAAAAATGCTCGGCCCGCGGGGTTTGTGGACGAGTGATTCTGCCGCCGGCTTACGCTGCTCGCTCGCGTGCTAAAATCCGCTCTTTATGCCCTTTTCATTGAAAGGAAAAGCCGCGCTGGTCACCGGATCGGGGCGGGGAATCGGACGCGCCATCGCCAGGCAGCTCGCCCAGGCCGGCGCGGCGGTGATGCTCACCGATATCGACCGCGAGCCGCTGTTTGAAACCGGCGCGCTGATCGATTCCGCCGGCGGGACGGCCAAGGCTCTGCCGGGCGATCTCACGCAGCCCGAGTTTCCGCAAAAACTGGTCGACTTTACCGTGAACGGCTTCGGCTCCATCGACATCATCGTGAACAACGCCGGCTACACCTGGGACAACGTCATTCAAAAAATGACGGATGAGCAGTTTCAGGCCATGCTCGATATTCACCTGGTGGCGCCGTTCCGCATTCTGCGCGCGGCCTCGGGATTTATTCGCGAAGCAGCCAAGCGCGAGATCGCCGAAGGCCGCCGGGTGATGCGCAAGGTGGTGAATATCACCTCCGTTTCAGCCGTCGACGGGATCGCCGGGCAGGCGGGTTACGGATCGGCCAAAGCCGGGATCAACGGACTCACCAAAGTGATGGCCAAGGAGTGGGGGCGCTACAACGTCAACGTCAATTCGGTGGGTTTCGGGTTGATCGAGACGCGATTGATTCAGCCGCTCGACGCCGGCGGGACCATCGATATGAAGGGGCATCAGATCAAGGTCGGGGTGCAGCCGGCGATGCGCGAAGCGGCCAAAGCGACGACTCCGCTGGGGCGTTTAGGGACGCCGGAAGAAGCCGCGGGACCGGTGCTGTTTTTCTGCTCGCCGTTATCGGATTACGTGAGCGGCGAAGTGCTGATCGTCAGCGGCGGCGCGCGATCGTAAAACGTGGCGCACGCACTTTTGCGTGCCGCATCGACTTTAGTCGATGCCCGGCGAGGCGTCGAGACGAGACGCGGCACGCAGGAGTGCGTGCGCCACAAAAAATCACGCGTTGACGTCGACCACTACCCGTCCGCGGATTTTGCCCGCTAAAATCTGCTCGCCCAGGGGAAAAACTTTTTCAAGCGACGCCGTCACCGTCAGGCTATCCAGCAAATCGAGCGGCAGATCGTGCACAATCCGCGACCAGATCTCGCGGCGCCGAGCGTTGGGCACTCGCGACGAATCGATGCCCAATAAATTCACCCCGCGCAGAATAAACGGAAAAACGGTGGTGTTCAGCGCCGCTCCGCCGGCCAGGCCGCAGGAGGCGATGCTCCCGCCGATCGCCATCATGCGCAGCATTCCGGCCAGCGTCTCGCCGCCGACGTTGTCGATTCCGGCCGCCCATCGCTCCGCCTCCAGCGGTTTTTTCGACGGCGTCGCCAGCACCTCGCGGCCGATCACGTCGCTCGCTCCCAACCCGCGCAGATAAAGCCCGAACTGCGGCCGTCCCGTTGAAGCGACCACTCGATATCCAAGCTTGCCCAGAATCGCCACGGCTACGCTGCCGACGCCGCCGGCGGCTCCGCTGACCACCACTTCGCGTCCGCCGGATTTCAATCCGTGACGTTCCAGCTCCATCACCGATTGCATCGCCGTGAATCCCGCGGTGCCGACAGCCATCGCCTGCTTGAGCGACATTCCTTTGGGCAGCGGCACGATAAATTCCGAATCGAGCCGCGCGTATTGCGCGTATCCACCCCAATAAATTTCCGACGTTCCGCATCCCGTGACCACCACTTCGTCGCCGGGCTGAAAAACCTCCTTGTGCGATTCGACCACCGTTCCCGCGAAATCGACGCCCGGGACCATGGGAAACCGCCGAATCACGCCCGGTTTCCCGAGAACGGCGAGGCCGTCCTTATAATTGAGGCTCGAATAGGCGACGCGCACCAGCACTTCGCCCGGCGGAAGCGCCGCCGGTTCGATCTCCTCAATCGAGGCGTGAAATTTCCCGTCTTCCTGCGTGGCGATCAAGGCTTTAAATTTAGACATTCCTCGTTCATTTTAGTAGACCGTCTGCGGGTCAGTCACTTTTTTCGCCAAGCGGCGCAAAATCAATTTTTTACGACTTCGGATCGGCAAAATCGACGAACGGAAAAGGTCGCGGCAATACCAAGGGTGCGGAAAATTCCGAAATCGCGTCTACGCGCGTCCTAGGCCCCGCCAAACGGATTTCGCGAAATCGCGGCCGGAACCGTTCTCCCCCTGTTCGCTATAATTGAAGTGTTCCAGGTCCTTTCTCTCCTTCGAACGCATCTGATGAGAAGTGTGCTCACGCTGAAGTGGGGTTTTTCTTTTCGCGATCTATACGACCGTGCGGGGCTGGCGCGGCTGGACGCGCGCTTCCTGGAATTTCTTCAGGAAACCGATCCGGCGCTGTCCGTTCGCCTGCTCGCCGCGCGGGAAAATCCTGCCGTTATCTTACGTGAGCGCAAGGACAACTCCGACCTGCTGGTCGCGCTGGCGCCGCATGTCGAGGATTTTGTCGGGGAATTGTTCGGAATCGAGCGCGAAGTCCGCGATTTGCAGGCGCGGCATAACTCGCTCGAACCGATGTACGCGCTGAAGCGCAAATTCGTCCAGAAAAAAGCCATCAGCGGAGTCACCGCCGAACAGGCCGCCGCGCTCGACGGGCCGGCGCTCGCGGCTGAGCTCGAATCTTTATTCGGCGAGCCGCTCAGCGAAGCGAGTTTCCTCACCCACGTTTCGCGCTGGCTCGAGGCCGAGGCCGAACACGCGCGCCAGCTTTCCGCCGCGCAGCAGTACGCCGCCTGGGCCGCGCTTTCGCCCGCCGGACGGCGTAAACATGAACACGGCGTTTTGTTTCGCGTGCCGCACAAGCTCGATCCGCAGCATTTGATCGACATCACCATCCCGGAAATCGGCGGCATCGCGAAAATCGGCCTGCCGCACGAACGGCTGCGCCATCGCGAGGGATTCAAGCTCACCGATCCCGGCATGGACCTGACCGCCGCGCTCGATCAGGCGCATTACTGCATCAAGTGCCATAACCAGCAGAAAGATTCCTGCTCCACCGGCCTTAAAGAGAAAAACGGCGGGTTTAAGCCGAGCCCCTTCGGCGTGACGCTGGCCGGCTGCCCGCTTGATGAAAAAATTTCGGAGATGAATGTGGTCAAGCAGCGCGGCAATTCGATCGGCGCGCTGGCGATTGTGACCGTCGATAATCCGATGGCCGCCGGCACCGGTCACCGCATCTGCAACGACTGCATGAAATCCTGCATTTTCCAGAAGCAGGACCCGGTGGACATTCCGCAGGTTGAAACACGGACGCTCAAAGATGTTCTGGATCTGCCGTGGGGCTTCGAGATTTACAGCCTGCTGACGCGCTGGAACCCTCTGAATTTCGCGCGTCCCCTCCCAAAACCGGATTCCGGTTATAAAATTCTCGTCGTCGGCCTGGGACCGGCGGGCTTTACGCTGTCGCATCATCTGATGAACGACGGCCACAGCGTGGTCGCGGTCGACGGATTGAAAATCGAGCCGCTCGACCAGGAAATTTCGGGCGTGACGCCGCTGGGCGAACGCGCTGAATTTCGCCCCATTCGCGACGTGAACGAATTGTTCGAATCGCTCGACGATCGCGTAATGGCCGGCTTCGGCGGCGTCGCCGAATACGGCATCACCGTCCGCTGGAACAAAAATTTCCTGAAGATCATCCGGCTGCTATTGGAGCGCCGCGCGCAATTCTCGATGTTCGGCGGAGTACGTTTCGGCGGAACGTTGACCGTCGACACGGCCTTCGATATCGGCTTCGATCACATCGCGCTGTGCGCCGGCGCGGGACGGCCTACCGTGATTCCGATGAAGAACGGTTTAGCTCGCGGCGTTCGCCAGGCGTCTGATTTTCTGATGGCGCTGCAATTGACCGGCGCGGCCAAACACGATTCGGTGGCCAACCTGCAACTGCGCATGCCCATCGTGGTGATCGGCGGAGGATTGACGGCCATCGATACGGCGACCGAATCGCTCGCCTATTACGTCGTTCAGGTGGAAAAATTTCTGGAGCGGTACGAAGCGCTGGCCAGCGAAGGCGTCGATCCGCGCGCGCACTGGAGCAAAGAGGAAGCGGAAACCGCGGCCGATTTTCTGCGCCACGCGCGGGCCATTCGCGCCGAACGCGTAAGCGCGGCCAACGAGGGCCGCGAGCCGGATCTGCTGAAGCTGCTCGATTCCTGGGGTGGAGTGACCATCGCCTACCGCCGCCGTCTGATCGATTCGCCCAGCTACACGCTGAATCACGAAGAGGTCGCCAAAGCCCTGGAAGAAGGGATTCATTTCGCCGAATGCCTGACGCCGGAATCGGTCGAAGTCGACGAATATGGCCACGCGGCGGCTCTTATTGTTAGAAATGACGTGAAAAACGGCGCCGGCGAATCGCTGCGAATGGCGGCGCGGGCGATTCTGGTGGCGGCCGGAACGCAGCCCAATACGGTGTTGGGCCGCGAGGATCCGCACAACGTTTTTCTTGACGGGAAATGGTTCCAGGCGGTCGATGAAGAGGGCCAGGTGGTCAAGCCGGAGCGGGTGGCAAAACCGTCCGCGCCGCGGGTGTTGCTGTCGCTCAGAAAAGACGGCCGCGCCATCAGCTTTTTCGGCGACCTGCATCCTTCTTTTGCCGGAAACGTGGTCAAGGCGATGGCCAGCGCCAAGCAAGGTTATCCGGTGGTGTCGCGAGTGCTCGCGCGGCGCGCGCCGTCCGGCGTTTCGATCGATCTGAATGAAGAATTGCGGGCGGTGGTGCGCGAGGTGGTGCGGCTGACGCCGACCATCGTCGAAGTGGTGGTCAAAGCGCCGATGGCCGCGCGCGCGTTCCGGCCGGGGCAATTTTACCGGCTGCAAAATTACGAAAAGTTCGCCACCCATGCCAACGGAACCACTTTGGCGATGGAAGGGCTGGCGTTGACCGGCGCGTCGGTCGACCGGCAAAACGGGCTGCTTTCGACCATCGTGCTCGAAATGGGCGGATCCTCGGATTTATGCGCCTTGCTCAAACCGGGCGAGCCGGTTATTTTAATGGGTCCCACGGGCACGCCCACGGAGACGCCGGCGCAGGAAACGGTTTTGCTGGCCGGCGGCGGATTGGGCAACGCAGTGTTGTTCTCCATCGGCCAGCAACTGCGTGCGGAAGGTTCGCGAACCATTTATTTCGCCGGATATAAGAAGATCATCGATCGATATAAGGTAGAGGAGATCGAAAAAGCGGCCGACGTGGTCATCTGGTGCTGCGACGAAGCGCCGGGCTTTACGCCCAATCGCGTGCAGGATAAAGCCTTCGTCGGCAATATTGTGGAAGCGATGATGGCCTACGGGCGCGGGGATCTCGACGATCCGGAAATTCCGCTGAATACGGTGGACCGGCTGGTGGTGATCGGCTCGGATGCGATGATGGCCGCGGTCGCGCGCGCGCGGCACGGCTCGCTTGCTCCTTATTTAAACCCGAATCACAAGGCGATCGGCAGCATCAATTCGCCGATGCAATGCATGATGAAAGAGATCTGCGCGCAATGCCTGCAATTGCATAGAGATCCCGAGACCGGGCAGGAAACGGTGGTATTTTCCTGCTTCAACCAGGATCAGAGCCTGGATCAGGTCGACTGGGCCAATCTCCGGACCCGGCTTTCCCAGAACGGCGCCACCGAAAAGCTCACCAAGCAGTGGATTGACCGCTGCCTGCGCCGCATCGGAGTCCGGGAAGAGTCGACGCGTCTCATTTCCGTAAATCAGTAGAAATCCACAAGCCGGTGGTGCTTGGGAATCCGCAACTGCGGGCATCCGCAAAAGCAAACGGGCGATCCAGTCTCTTCCATTTCCCGGATTTACCTTAATCCGGTTCCAGATTTATGGATAAATTCGCTGCAACCCTATGCGACTAAAATACTTCTTGACATAAAACGGAAGTACGCCCTAGAATAGCCAATTGTAACCTTCATTGTTTGTGGGGCAGGGT
>Ga0335074_10005839_pt1 | contig 17052 bp, 16 predicted proteins | sample Lox_Sample_23_FD_206715 | JGI IMG/M metagenome (GOLD analysis project Ga0335074, IMG submission 206715) | Soil microbial communities from Loxahatchee National Wildlife Refuge, Florida, United States - Lox_Sample_2.3 | ecosystem: Environmental > Terrestrial > Soil > Wetlands | place: USA...
CGGGGTCAGCGCGGTGACCTCCGTCAACCTGGACGGCTATTTTCTAGGCAACCCGGTCACGGGGACTTACACCTTCAACAACCATTGCGCGCTAACCTTCGACGTGCGGGACCAATCCGGCGGGACAGAGCACTTCCGCGGCACCGCCACCGAGGGCGGCCAGACGGTCGAAATCCGCCAGACCGATCCCGAAACGGGCGAGCGCGGTGTGCTGGAACGGACCCCCGCCACCTGCCGGAACGCCAGCTTTCAAGGGGTCTTCACCTTCTCGCTATCGGGCACCGCCTCGCAATTCGACACCGAAGAAGCCCCCGGCAGCGCCTTCTCGATCGAAGGCACTGTCACCGCCGATGGCGCCGGCAACCTGGTGTTTGCCTCGGCCGCGGGAAAGACCACCGGCACCTACCAGTTGGATTCGGATTGCGTGGCCGAAATCGAACTCGGCATCCTCAAGGGCGATTCCGCCGGCATTCTGAAACTGCGCGGCGTGCTGGTGAAGCAAGGCAAACTGCTGCTGGCGGCCGAATCCGACCCGGCGCGGATCGCCACCGCCCGGTTCACCGCCAAGCAGTAGCCTCACGGCTGCGAACGCCGGGCCGCCCCGCGCTCCACCTTGTTTTCGGCCGTGCCCCAGATCTCCTGGCGGCTGGTTTGGTGCACCAACCGCTGTAATCTGGACAACTCCTGCAGCCGCTCACCGCCGCAGTCATTGCCCTCCACGGTCGAAGCATGCGCCACCACCGACCGTAACGACGGCATCACGGATTCCCCAATTGCCAGGGACGCCAGATTGGCCAGCGCCCGGAGTTGCGCAATTTGGGCCAGGATTTCCTGCTGCAGGCTCTCCGGAATGGGGCGATGTTCCTGGAGCAGGCTGCGCCGTTGCTTGGAGGACTCAATCAACGCGGCGATCGTCAGGCTCAGATTGGAGTAGACGTCCTTCCGAAACGCCCAGCGCAGATCCTGGCTCCGGCCCTTGGCGGCAATTTCGGCCTTCAGGCGCTCCACATCCAGGGCATTCTGCCGATTGGCGGCGTTTTCGGCCGCCCTGCGTCTGCCTGCCAGCCAGACACCGATCAGCACGCCGCCCGCCCCCAGCATCCCGGATAAGCAGATCGGGAGTAGCGCCATCCAGGCGTTCTGTGGTGGCAATCCGGCACGGGAAACACCTTGGCCCTGGCATACCGCGGTAAATGCCAACGCGGCCAGAATGAGGCGGCGCATGATTCCGTGAACTCCCTCCGGCTTGATTGTAGACCGAAGTGGACACGCACCGCAGAGCGCTGGGTGCGGCAGGCGCCATTCGCAATCCCCGCGTCACCGCCGCTCGGGTCGCCCCAATCCGCCATCACCCAACCGCCGTCGCCCAATCGGCTCGTCGCACACCCGGCCGTCCACCCAACTCGCCTGCCACGAGTCCCGCTCTATCGCCCCGTCCGCCGCCAGTCCACCCCATCACCGGGCCCCCCACCGCGGCCGCCATCCCCACTCTCCGAATTCTCATCCAATTTCAGATAATTTTCGGCGCCCGCCCCCACTTAACAGTCAGGGGCGCGCTCTTCGGGCGCGGGGGGAAAATGCCAAAAACAATCGACCTGCTGTTGGGAATTGCCACAGTCATGCTGCTGCTGAGCCTGGTGGTCACGGCTGTGACGCATTACGTGGTCAGCCTGTGCAACCTGCGCGGCCGGCACCTGCGGGCTGGGCTGGCGTCGCTCTTGGAGCGCCTCGATCCGCGCATCGGCTCGCGCGACGCCGTTTCGCTCGCCACCGCCATGCTCCAGGACCCGCTCATCTGCGAAACCGGCGGCAAAATGGCTTCGTTCCTGCACCGTGCGCAATTCACCCGCTTCTGCCTCAGCCTGGCGGCGGAAGCCGTCGGGAACTCCCCTGCGGAAACCCCGCAGGACGACCCACGAAACTACGCTCAGCCGGCGGAGGCCCTCTACTGGACCCTGCGGGCCCACGGCATCGCCGATCCGCGCGCCACCCTCGACCGTATCTCCCTCCATGCCTTGGAGTTGGAGCACGCCCAGCCGGATCTGCCGGAACTCGCGCGGCTGGAAATGGCGGTGGTCTCGGCCGCGGCGGCGCCCTTCGTCGCCAAGATCAACGCCTGCTTCGATCAAACCATGGACCGCGTTTCGGCGCGATTCACCACCGCCGTGCGCGCTGTCACCCTGGCGGCGGCTCTCGGATTGGCTTCGTTTTTGCAACTCGACTGCCTCGCCATGCTCAACCACCTCGCCATGGACGAAGGCCTGCGCAGCCAGTTGGTCAAGGCGGCTTCACCCCGGCCCGTAGAGTGGGAGTTGGTGCCTGTCCCGGCCTCCTGGAACGAATGGCGCCGGCAGTGGACATCGGGCGAGAGCGGTCCCCCCGGCCCGGCGCGCCTGGGCGGCATCCTCGTCACCGCCATGCTGCTCAGCCTGGGTGCGCCTTTCTGGTATAGCCTGCTCGGAGGAACCCTGCGCCTGCGCCCGGCCCTCGACACCCGCGAAGACCGCTCCGCCCGCGCCCGCCGGTCCCAAAGACCGGCCCCCGTGATTCCGTTTGCCGCTACTTCTTTACCGGTTTCTTCAACTCGGCTTCCAGAATCGGGCGAATGGCTTCCAATTGGAGGGAGCCGTTATAGCGTTGGCCGTCGATGAAGAACGTCGGCGTGCCGCCTACTCCGGCTTTTTCGCCTTCGGCTTCGTCGCGCTCCACCGCCTTCCGGGTCTCCGGAGCGTCCATATCGCGGGTGAACCGCATCATGTCCATCCCCAGTCCGCCGGCCAAGGTCAGGATCTCCTGGCGGGAAAGCCGCGTGCGGTTGGCAAACATCAGGTCGTGCAATTGCCAGAATTTGCCCTGCTGGTGAGCGGCCAGCGCCGCCTGCGCAGCCAGCGCAGCCTGGGAATGCTGATCCAGCGGAAATTCCTTGAAGATCAGTTTCACCTGCGTGGGGAAGGCCTTCATCACCGCGGCCACCTGCTTCACCGCCTGCGCACAGTAGGGGCACTGAAAATCGGAAAACTCCACAATGGTGATGCGGGCATTGGCCGGACCCAGCACCGGCGAGCCTTCGGTGTGCAGCGGCACCGGGTCGTCCAGAATCTTCTCCGTGCGCGGATGCGAAATCGGCGAGGCTTCCACCGCGGCAATGGCGTCATCCACGCTCTTGCCGGCTCGCAGCGAATCGGTCACGATCCCGGCGATGCCTCGGCTGAACGAGCAGCCGGAGTCCTTGGTGCGGCACTCCGCCAGCTTCATATCGCAGCCGCAGGGGCACGAGCGCATGCGCAGCAGTTTGAGCGCCGCGGCCTGCCTGGCGGGCGTCAGCCCGTGCAGATCCACGCCCGGCAGGGTTGTGGCGGTTTTCCAATCCTGCGCCAGCAGCACCGCGGCGAAGACCAGGCCCATGACGCCCACGGCACGTGGGCCCACTCGGAAAGCATCCATATATCCTATTGTAGTGGGGAATGGGGCAGTCCGAGGGTCTTCTGCAGCCAGGCGATCATCTCCCCTTTCCAGTGCTGCATGTCGGGCGCCCGCCAGCCGCCCATCCCGTGGCCGCCGTTCTCGATGGTGATCAGGTCGCAGACCGCGCCCACCCGGTGCATGGCCTGGCACATGGCCGGCGATTGCTCGTACGACACCTGGTCGTCCTTGTTGCCGTGGATGCACAGAAACGGCGGCATCCCCCGGTGTACGGCGAAGATCGGCGAATCTTTGTGCAGTTGGGCCAGGCCCGCCGCATCCAGCCGGTCGACCCCGAAATAGTGGATCCCGGCGCCCTTGGCCAGGTGGCGGTTGAGGCTGGTCATGTTGAAGCGCTCGGGATGATCGCGCCGCTCGAGCGACAGCTTGCCGTAATCCACCGGCCCATAAAAATCCACCACCGCGGCAACCTTGGTTTCGGGCGTCTCGTGCGTGCCGGCGTAGTTCACCAGGAAGCCGCCGGCCGATTCTCCGATGATGACCATCTTGGCGGGGTTCAGCCGGTACTCCGCGGCGTGCGCCTTCACCCAGCGGATGGCGGTGTTCAAATCGTCGCTGGCGCAGGGGAATTTGAATTCCGGCGCCAACCGGTAGTCGATGCTGAACCACGCGAAGCCGGCGTTCGCCAGCGGCTCGAACAGCGGACGCACGTTGGTGCTCTTGCTGCCTTCATCGAACCCCCCGCCGTGCACCAGGATGGCCGACGGAAACGGCCCGGCGCCATCCGGAATGTGCAGGTCCAGCAGCAGCGCCTTGCCGCCGGCGTTTCCGTACTCCACATCCTTCTTGTCGAGCGGCGCGCCCGCCAGCCCCATCGCGCCGGCCAGCGCCACAACCGAAAGTAGTCTGTACATGGAGCCCGATTGTATCAACCGGAGCTGGAAGAAATCGCCGGTGTGCCGGAGCACCGGAAGGGAGCGTACCGGTCAGGGCCGTGTGATCAGAAAGTCTTCGCGCAACCCTTCCGCGGGTATAGCCCCCAGTTGCTTCAACAGCCCGAGCTGATCCAGGCTATTCCACGCCTCGGCGATCTTGCCCCCCGAGAGGCGCACGATCAAAATCCCGCCAAAGCGGACTCGCCGTCCACTGGGAGGAGGTCCCAGCACCGAGCCGGTGTGCGTGCCCTCAGCGGTAATACGCACCGCCACTTTATCGCCCTCTGCCAGTATGTCGTGAATTTGGACGTGGAGGTCCGGCAACGTCTGCCGCAGGTTTGAATAGAATATTTTGAACGGGGCTTCGCCGCGGCTCTCTTCGTTCCCTTCTCCCAGGCCGATCGCCACCGCATCTGGGGCACGCAATTCGTCAATCAGATCCGCGCGGCCCCGGTTCCAGACCTCCTCGAACCAGCGCGCGACCAATGCCTTGTTCTCCCGCTCAATGTCCGCAGGTGACATGGCATGAACTATATCACGGCCGCGTGCCCTACCACGCCACGTCCACAATCGCGTCCTGGCCTTTTTCGGCACGCAGGCGGATGTGCAGATTCCTGCGCGCGGCGTCCCAAAACCAGGCGCCGGCAGCCAGCCGGGCAAGCGACGGCGCTTCCTGGTAGCGGTGCTCCTCGAAGCTCACCGTGCCGGGCCGCTCCACGTGGTGGACCACCCACTGGTACGTGCGCTGCGATTTCGCCTCAATCTCCAGGCGCATCACATCCGCGGCCGGGGCGGCGTGGACCTGCGTCCAATCCAGCGCATCGTTGTCGAGCAGGAAAAACTCGGCCGCCAGTTTGGGAAAGTAGTGCAGCTCCACTTCGCCGTTAGCGTCCAGCGGCACAATCGAGCCGTTGCGCGCAAACACCGGCAGTGCGGCCGTGTCCACGCTGATGGTCTGGCGGCCGGTGGTGACGGCGTTGGTTTCGAGGCTGGTCCATTCGCCGGGAGGCAGGTAGACTTGGCGCCGGTTGCCCGGCTGGCAGATGGGCGCCACCAGCATTTCGTCGCCCAGCAGAAACTCGTCGGCGTGGCGGGCGCATTCCGCGTCAGCCGGAAACTCGAAAGGCAGTGGGTGCCAGAGCGGCAAACCGCGGTCGCGCAGCTCAATGGCGTAGGCCGCCAGGAACGACGTCAGCTTGCCGCGGAATTCGCTGAGGCCGATAGGCGCAGGGGCCACCTCGAGCACCAGCGAGGCCACCTGGCGCACGCGCTCGCGCAGTTCCGGCGCAGCCGCCGCCCACGGCATCAGGCTCAGCGCCGGCTCGTTCATTCCCGACAGGGCGGCGTGTACCAGGCGCAGCACAGTAGCTTGCAGCGTGGCCCATGTGCCAGGGCCCGCGGGCGCTACTTTCCACACCGTGGAAGGGCCGCGCACCGGGTTGGCCTGCTCGAAGATCTGCTTGGGCGTGGTCCCGAAAAAGAAGTAGTAATCCACCGCCGGCGCCTGCACCCGGTAGCGGTCCGCGGGAGTGAAATCGAATTGAAACGGCCCCGCGCCGGGGTGATATTCCCCATAGCCCGCGGTGGAAAGCAGAAAGGCATTCTCCGCGCGCACGGCGCGGCCGCGCAGGTTGAAGCCGGCGTCGGTGTTCGGCCCAAGTCCGTAGAAGCGGACCCCCGCGGGCGCCTGCCGCTCCCAAATTACGCCTCCGCCCGGCGCCGCCGATGGCTCCGAAAGATCCGCCATCACCGTCTCGCCCAGGCGCTCGACCGAAACCAGCAGACCGCGCTTGCGCAGCGTCACTTCCAGATTCCGCGAGCGGATGCGCAGGGCGCCCGGGTCTTCCTCGATGTGCAGATCGAAGCTGGCGCCCGGATCGTCCTTCGGCGCACCCTGCGGCGCGGCCAGCGGTCCTTCCAGGCTGCGGCGGAAATGAAACGTACTGGGGCTGACCCACACCAGTTCGGCGCTGCCATGGTCCAGCCGCAACTCAATGCGGTTACCGTGAGGAACGAACGACAGGAGCGTGGCCACCGCCGCCAGCGCCTGCGGAGGCATTAGAGCAGCGCCATCTCGCGCTGGATTTCGCCGGTAACGATTGCCTCCTTCTCGCCCACGAACATGTTGATCTCCGACCGCACTCCGAACTCCGGCAGGTACACGCCCGGCTCGATCGAAAAGCAGGTCCACGGGCTGACGCGCCGCTCATCGTGGGTTTCCAGATTGTCCATGTTGGCGCCGTTGCCGTGTACTTCCTGGCCGATGGAATGGCCGGTGCGGTGGGTGAAGAAAGAGGCGTAGCCGCGGCTGTCGATGTAGCCGCGCACGGCGTCATCCACCTGGTAGCCGTACAGCGGATCGCCCGCGGCGATGGCGCTTTGCACGCGGTGAATGCCGGCATCGCGTGCGCCCGTCACCACCGCGAACACGTTGCGCATTTCGTCGGTCGGCCGGTCGCCGCAAAACGCCGTCCAGGTAATGTCGTAATAGACGGAGCCGGGTTGATCGAGCTTGGCCCACATGTCCAGCAGCACCCAATCGCCCGGTCGGATGGGCGCGGTGCAGGCTTCGGTCGGCTCGTAATGCGGGTTAGAAGCATTGGCGTTGGCGCCGACAATCGGACCGTGGTCGGTGAACAGACCTTCCTTGGCGAAACCGTCGCGCACGAATTGCTTGACCTCCAGTTCCTGCAGCGGCGCGCCGTTGCGCGTGCGCTCGTGGATCAACTGGAAGGCCCCGGCACGCACGCGATCCACGCGCCGCCCGGCTTCCAGATGGGAATCCAGCCCCGCCTGCGTCCAGCGCGCTTCGAAGGCCTGGATCAGTTCGGCCGAGGTGGCCACCTCCACGCCCACGCTGCGCACCAGCTCAATGGTGCCGCCATCCACCATGGAAACGTATGGCACCGCGCACAGCGGCGAATACTGCATGGCCACCCGCCGCATGCCGGCGGTGAGGCGGCGCAGCGCGGCCACCTGCTCGGTCCAGCTCGAATAGGGAATCCGTTCGCCGGGCAAATCCCGCAGCATGTGGCGCTCGATGCGATGCTCCATGCCGAGCGGCTCGCCCTGGGCGGGGATCATGTAATACCACCGCCGCGTGGGCACGGTGGTGGTCGGCAGCCCGAGCACCCGGTAAGCCAGCGGGTCCCGCAGGTGATGATCGAAGAACAGCCAGCCATCCAGCTTCTGATTGCGGATTTCCCGCTGAATCTTTTCCAGGTCCATAGCGCTTCTTCAGTCTACCGCGCGGCGCTGTCCCGGGATGGGGCTTTGCCCCGGTTGGAGGCGTGACAACGGTTAAGCCGGGCTGCGGGAGCCGGCCATGGGATCCTACGGTAATCTACCCGACGCCTGAGCAGGGCATCGAGGCCCGATCGCGCTGGCCCGCTTCCCGCCCGAGCCCATGCGAAAACCCCCTGGCAGACCGGGACGCGTCCGCCGTCCCGCCGGTCTGCCTCTCCGGCCTTCCCGTGTAAGATGGTTCTGAACTGAAGGCCACCTACACTCCCGCCGACCCGAAATACATGGCGCAGAGGCGCCTGCGCCACCACGCGCGCGTGTTTCACTTGTGGGCGATGGGCGTAGGCGCAGTCATCTCGGGCGATTTCTTCGGATGGAATTTCGGGCTGGCGTCGGGCGGATTCGGCGGCATGCTGCTGGCGGTGATCGTCATGACGGCCATGTACCTGGGGCTGTGCTTTTCCATCGCCGAAATGTCGCCCGCGTTTCCGCATGCCGGCGGCGCCTACTCCTTCGCCCGCACCGCCATGGGGCCGTGGGGCGGCTACATCACCGGCCTCGCCGAAAACATGGAGTACATCCTCACGCCCGCCGTCATCGTGGTGGGGGTGGGCGGATACCTGGGCGCCATCTTCGGCACGCCGGCCTCGCGGGAGCCGTTCTGGTGGCTGGTGTGCTACGGCGTATTCGTGGCGCTCAATATCTGGGGCGTCGAAATGGCGTTCCACGTCACCGTGGCGGTCACCCTGGTGGCGCTGGCGGTTCTGGCGGCGTTCTGGATCGGCGCCGCGCCGCACTTCTCGCTCGCGCGCTGGGCCGCACCGTACTTTCCCGCGCACGTTTCGCCGGGGCGCGCCACGCTGCTGGAATTGCCCTTCGCGCTGTGGCTGTACCTGGGCATCGAACAGCTTCCGCTGGCCGCCGAAGAGAGCCACGACCCGGCGCAGGATATGCCGCGCGGCATCCTCTACGGCCTGCTGACGCTGATCGCGGTTTCGTTTCTGACGGTGGTGCTGAGCGCCGGCATCCCTCCGGGCGCGGCGAAAGTGGCCGTCTCCAACGAGCCGCTCTTCCTGGGCTTCCAGACCATCTTCGGGCACGGCATCGCCACGCGCCTGCTGGCGCTGTTCGCCTGCACCGGGCTGCTGGCCAGCTTCCACGCCATCATCTTCGCCTATGGCCGGCAGATTTATTCGCTCTCGCGCGCGGGCTATTTTCCGACGTGGCTTTCGGTGACCCACGGTTCGCGCCGGACGCCGCAGCGTGCCCTGGTGGCCGGCTCGGCGCTGGGATTCGCGGTGGCGCTGGCGATTCATTTTCTGCCGCAGGGCAGCCCGGTGGGCGCCATCCTGCTCAACATGGCGGTATTCGGAGCGGTGCTGGCATACGTGCTGCAAATGGCGTCTTTCATCCTGCTGCGGCTGCGGTTCCCCGGCATCGCGCGGCCGTACCGCAGCCCCATCGGCATTGTGGGCGCCGCGATTGCGGCCCTGATTGCCACGGTCACCCTGGTGATGCTGTTCACCAATGCCGATTACAACAAGGGTGTGATCGGCGCGGCCATCTGGTTCCTGCTGGGCATCGGCTACTACGCGGTGCACGCGCGCCACCGCCTGGTGCTGGCGCCTGAGGAAGCCTCGGCCTTCGCGCACCGGCAGGAGGCTCCACCGTTATGAACCTGGCCACGCTGCTAGCCAAAGCCTCTCCGGCGCGGTCGGGCGATTGCCTGGCGGGGATCGCCGCGGCCTCGGCGGAGGAGCGCGTGCGGGCGCAGATGGCGCTGGCCGATGTGCCACTCAAGGCCTTTCTGGCCGAACCGGTCATCCCGTATGAATCGGACGAAGTCACGCGCTGGATCTGCGATTCGCACGATGCCGCGGCATTCGCGCCCGTGGCGCACCTGACGGTGGGAGAATTCCGCGACTGGCTGCTTTCCGAGCAGGCCACCACCGAGGCGCTGGCAGCGCTCGCGCCGGGCATCACACCGGAGATGGCCGCGGCGGTTTCCAAGCTGATGCGCCTGCAGGACCTGGTGAGCGCGGCGCGAGAATGCCGCGTCGTGACGCGCTTCCGCTCCACCATCGGGCTGCCCGGCCGCATGAGTACGCGGCTGCAGCCCAACCACCCCACGGACGATTTGAAGGGCATTGCGGCCAGTGTGCTCGACGGCCTCTCCTACGGCAACGGCGATGCGGTGATCGGGGTCAACCCGGCCAGCGATCACCTCGCCACGGTGGAAGCCATCCTGGACCTGCTCGACCGCATCCGCGAGCGCTACCGGATTCCCACGCAGACCTGCGTGCTGGCGCATGTGACGACGCAAATGCAGGCTCTGCGGCGCGGCGCGCCCATCGACCTGGTGTTTCAGTCCATCGCCGGAACCGAGGCCGCCAACAAGGCCTTCGGGGTGAACCTCGCCCTGCTCGACGAAGCCTGCCAGGCCGCCCGCGAACTCGGCCGCGGCGAGAACGTGATGTACTTCGAAACCGGCCAGGGCAGCGCCCTTTCGGCCAACGCCAATCACGGGGTCGACCAGCAGACCTGCGAAGCGCGGGCCTATGCGGTGGCGCGGCGCTACCGTCCTCTGCTGGTGAATACGGTGGTCGGATTCATCGGCCCCGAGTATCTTTACGATGGCAAGCAGATTATCCGTGCCGGCCTCGAGGATCATTTCTGCGGTAAGTTACTCGGCGTGCCCATGGGCTGCGACATATGTTACACGAACCACGCCGAAGCCGACCAGGACGATATGGATGCGCTGCTGACTCTGCTGGGCGTGGCGGGGTGTAACTACATCATGGGCGTGCCCGGCGCCGACGACGTGATGCTGCATTACCAGAGCACCAGCTTTCACGACGCGCTGTATCTGCGCGAGACACTGGGCCTGCGCCCCGCGCCCGAATTCGAGGCCTGGCTGGAAACCCGGCCGCCGCTGCTGCCTGCGCCATGGCTATTGACCTGAGGTCGTTCACACCGGCGCGCGTAGCCCTGGGGCGCACCGGCCACAGCCTGCCCACCGCCGAACTGCTGCGCTTCCGCCTGGATCACGCCCGCGCACGGGACGCGGTTTACCAGCCGCTCGATCCGCAATCGTTAGGCGTACCCCATCAGCTTTTGACCAGCGCCGCCGGGGACCGCGCCACTTACCTGCAGCGTCCCGATTTGGGGCGGCGGCTGAGCCGCGAATCGCGCCAAGAGTTGGTGAAGGGCGATTACGAAGCCGCCCTAGTGATTGCCGATGGTCTTTCGGCTCCGGCGGTGCACCGTCACGCCGTGCCGTTATTGGAAGCTCTCCGGCCTTACCTGGCGGACTGGCGGATGGCGCCACTGAGCGTGGTCTTACAAGGACGCGTCGCCATCGGAGACGAAATCGGCGAGTTACTCGGGGCTAAGTTAGTGGTGATGATGATCGGCGAACGCCCCGGACTAACTTCCCCGGATAGCCTGGGTATCTATCTCACATGGGACCCGCGTCCCGGGCGCACGGATGCCGAACGGAACTGCATCTCGAACGTGCACACGGAGGGCATCGGTTACGAGGTGGCGGCCCGGCAGTTATCGTTCCTGATGCAGCAGGCGCGCCTGCGGAGGATCTCAGGGATTCACTTGTCGACGACAGGTTACGAGTTAGCCTGAAGATCAGCCAGCGCCGCGCGGAATCTCTCGAGAGTATCGGCCGGCCGCGGAACGCCCAGGTGCGCCCGCGATTCGCCCCACGAGATTTCAATCCATTTCGACGGGTGCGGGACGCGGAAGCGCTGCCACGCGCTGCGCTTTGCGGGATCAACGAGCTTCCACCGGATCGCATCGGGCGGGCCGATTTCGACGGGAGGCGGATTGCGGCGGTCCAGCCGGTAGGCCACCAGGAGCAAACCTTCGCGGCCGAGATAGAGCACTCCGAAAGAGGCGATCTGCGCGGTGGCCCACGAGCAAGGCAATTGATAACGGAACTGGCGATCGGCGGGGGGCGGGGCGATAAAATTCGGCTTGCCCGTATAGACTCCCTCCGCGGCGCTCCTTGCTCTACCTCGGATTGATGCAGCCATGAAGACGCCAAAGCACAGTCCGGCCGCCGCACACGCGGTGACGCGGATGATGAGAGGTTGCTGGAATGGGGGAGGCGGAACGAAGAACGAGAAAACCAGCATCCACAAGCCGAACATTCCGCCGGCAAACCAGCGCGTCCGCCGGAAGACTCCGCTTTCGTCGCAGTCGTAGGCTGCCAAAGGCTGAAGGTTTTTCAAAGGGTGAGGCCCGTCAGTCATCACTGACTGCCGGTTCATCTTCCGGCGCGCGCCCGTCGCCTGACCGGCGATCAGCGCCATGAGGACGACAAGGAGCAGGATCGCGTAACCAATGCCGGATGACATCCGGATCATGCTACCACACGGTGGCTTTGGACCAGCATGGAACGCAGCGCTCCAGAATGGAAGAGCCTGCTGAGCGCCGCTTGCGGATTGGTCCCGATTCGCGGAAGCCGCTTACCGGTGGCTGGCCTGGTAGTGCTCGGCCAGCAGGTCCTCGCCGAAATCGCCGTTGAAATCGCGCCACACGGAGTGGATGTGGTTGGCGTTATTCTGGGTGTCGTCGAACTCAATCAGAAACACCGGCGTCTGTATGCGGTAATAGTGCGGCTGGCCGCTCTCGATGCCGCCCGCCCAGGCGAACCACGCGTTGGCCTCGGTCTTACGGAACTGCTCCATGCGCATGTTGGCAATCTGCGGCGGGAAATCGTCGGCGTATTCCTCCACCAGCCCGGTGAGAATCTCCTTCTCTTTGGGCGTCATCTTGGACACTTGCAGACCGTTGGGCTGCCCGTTCAGGGCGGCCTTGCGGGAATCGAAAGTAATGATGTCCTTATACGCGGTCTTATCTACAATCGCCGTCTGGCGCTGCGATTCGCTGAGGGATTTGATCAGCTCGCGGCCGATATCCTCCTCGCGCATGAGGGCCCGCAACCCGGCCCGCGGACCTTCCTTCACCTCCGCCGGATTGGCGCCGAAGAAACTGGGAGTGGACGCGATGCGGCCGTTGGCCACCGTGAAGTTCAGACTGATATGGTGGCCTTCGAAGCGGTACCCCCAGGTGCCCTGGTCGGAAGGCTCGCCGAAGATCGACATGTAATATTTCTCCGGGTCGCGCTCGGGGCCGGTACCCTTTTCCATTTCTTTGAGGATCTGGTCGAGGCTCATGATGGTGTGCGCCTTGATGATGCCCTGCTCGGAAAGGCCCGCCGAAAGCAGCGCCTCGGCCAGGTGCTTCTGCGCCGAGTTCATCTCGCGCAAGGCCACGCCCTTACGCTCCAGCGGAACGAAGTGCCAGTTCATACGCTCCTGGCTTTCAAACGGGAATGTGGTGCGGGCGCGCTGTTCCGGGGTCAGCGCATTCAGGTACGCACGGGCGGCATTGGTCATCACTCCCTGCTGGGTGGTGCGTTCAAAGGCCGCCGCCAGCAGAGCAAACCCGCAAATCGCCAACAGCGGACGCTTCCATTTTTCCATGCCCCCTCCTCCCTGTGACCATACTCCGCGCCTCGCGGTTTTGCAAGTTCAATCTTGGCCGCCAATCTTCGTCGCAGCCGCGGGCCGCGGGCCGGGCGGGATTTTCAGCGCATCGCTTCCGGCGCGCTGAGCACGTCGATCCGCTCCACCATGCGAATCCAGCGGGCTTCGCGCTTCTCGCCGGGAATCACCAGGCGGAACGGCCCCTGCTGCGAGGGAAGCGGCGCGCCATCCATGCGGTCGGCCAGCAAGGCATGGGTGTCGCTGAAGGCCGGGTCCAGTTCGGGCAGCGAAAACAGGACCCGATAGCCATCGTGCGCGGTCATCACCAGGTACCGCGTGAGCAGCGTTCCGCGGAGAGCTTCGCCGGACGGCACTCCGGCGCGCTTGAGAATCTCAAACAGCGGCACCCCTTCGTAGGTATGATCCTGGTTGTCGTGGGTGCGCACCTGGACCTTGGTGCGGGGCATGCCGGCCAGGTCGCTCAGGGTGAGAGTGAGTGCCGGCTTGGCGACGCCGTCGCGGCCGGAGACGCCTTCGATTCGCAGCGAGGGTTCGGCGGCCTGGAGAAGCAGGATGCCCAGGATCGCGTAGAGGGCGCTCGAAAGGATTTTGCGCATAGTCTTAGACTACGACATCCGGGCCGCGGTCAATTGGAATCGCGCCAGGCGCTTTGCCCGTCCAGGTCTACGCCGGCGCGGTTGAGGTCTCTGCGGGCCACTCGCCATAGCGCTCGTCTCCGATCACCGAGGGAAGACCGGCGGATTGGTCGGCATGGGTCACGAAGTACGGGCGTAGTCCGTAATTGCCGATTCCGTGGATCTCGGCGCGATCCACATAGATATCGAGTGGTAACGACCAGACCGCGGCGTGTTCCAGGAGGGCCTTCGCCCCAATCGGAGACAGGACGTAACACTGAGTGCCAAATGTCCACGATCCAAGCAAGACCAGTTGAAAGTCATCCGGGAGACAGAGCATCGGCGCGGTGCCGTCCCCTTCCCTGGTGAGACCGAGACGGATCAAGGGAAATCTCGATATGAGTTTCGAGGCGTTGTCCAGCGCGAGAAGAAACGCGTAGTCCACGTCCACATCGTCTTCCATGATCACCAAGGGTTCTCGCGCACTCAGGCATCGTTGCCAGAGAAGGTAGTGGCTGGCAAAGCAGCCGATCTCGCCGGCGGCCATCGGCCGATGAAGGTCGCGCCGGGCGGCAGCCTCATTGTATCGAGAGATGCCTACATGTTCACCACGGAATGCGTCTACTCCGGCAAAGATCTCGAAGGTCAATCCGATTCTTGCCAGGTTGGATTCGATCCATTCCCGGCGATCCGTCGATCGCACCAGATTGATGACCGCGATCCTCATCGTTCTTTGACTCTTGGATAGACACGAAGCCCATGGCACACCTGCTCCACCGGCCGACAAATGATAGTTTTCAAAGCTAGCACAGCGCCGGAGTAGGCGCAAGTGGAAGCTCAAGGCAACCCGGCGCGCGCGAAAAAGTTTTGTGCCAGTCGCGGGAAACTCCATGAAACATCATTAACGCGGTCCGCAGAAACTTTCGGAGCGCAATTGCGCTTAACCTCTCGTGATGCCCATGAGGCAAACAGGAATTGCGGATAGGAGATTCCGATGAAACATTCATTGCTTTTCACGTTCACGGCTGTTTTGGCCATAGGGACTGCGGCGTATGCCCAGAAATCCGAGGTCGGCAAGCGTGCCGAAAACCAGCAACAGCGCATCGCGCAAGGGGTCAAGTCCGGGTCGCTGACGGCCCGCGGAACGGCCAATCTGGAAACCAAAGAGGCGGCCATCAACCACGAAGTCAAAGCCGACCGCAGTGCCGACGGCGGCAAGCTGACCGGACAGGAAAAGAAGACCGTCAACCAGCAGCAGAACCATCTGAGCAAGCAGATCTATACCGACAAGCACAATGCCGCCAGGCAGAATTACGGCAAGAGCGAAGTGGGCCAGCGGCAGACCAATCAGCAGCAGCGGATCGGCAACGGCATCGCATCGGGCAAACTGAGCGCCGGGAAGGCCGCGCGGCTGGAGAACGGCGAGGCAGGGGTGAACCAGGAAGTCCGCGCCGATCGCCAGGCCAATGGCGGCAAGCTCACGACCGGCGAGAAGCAGCAGGTCAACCAGCAACAGAACCAGTTAGGCGGCCGGATCTATAATGCCAAGCATTAATCGGCGCTGCCCGACCGTGCGCCGGCGGCTCGCGATCGGGCGGCCCGCCGGCGATTACTCGTTGGCCGAGTTGCTGCGCGAATCCAGCACCTGGCGGACCTTGCGGGCCAGCGCGTCGGGCAGGAAGGGCTTCTGCAGAAACGCCGCGCCGGATTCCTCGATTCCATGGTGGACGATGGCCTCGTCGGTGTAACCGGAGATGAACAGCACGCGCATGTGCGGGCACAACGGGCACACGCGGCGGACGAATTCCGGCCCGCTCATTTCCGGCATCACCACATCCACCACGGCCAGGTCGATTTCCGGGGAATGCTCCTGGCAGAGCCGGATGGCCTCTTCGCCGCGGGTGGCCTCCAGCACGCGGTAGCCGCGGGCGGCCAGCACACCCGCCATGAGCTTACGGACGCGCGTCTCATCCTCCACCACCAGGATGGTCTCGGCGCCAGTGAGGGGCGCCTGAGGGGCGGCTTCTTCCACCGCCGGAGTGCGTTTGCGAGCCTCGGCCAGCGGCAGGTAGATGCGCGCGGTGGTTCCTTTGCCCACCTCGCTTTGGAAAGCGATGGCGCCGCCGCTCTGGCGAACGATGCCGTAGGCGGTGGCCAATCCCAGGCCGGTGCCCTGGCCGGGGCTTTTGGTGGTGAAGAACGGCTCGAACAGGTGGCTCTGGGTCTTTTCGTCCATACCCACGCCGGTATCGGTGATGGCGATTACCACGTGCCTGCCGGGGCGGACGCCGAGGCGCTTGGCGGAGAAGCTCTCGTCCAGGCTGACCAGAGCCGTTTCGATGGTGAGCTGGCCGCCGTGGGGCATGGCGTCGCGCGCGTTCACGGCCAGGTTCATGATGACCTGCTCCAGCCGGCCGGGGTCGGCTTCCACAGAATCCTCGCTGGCGGTGGGAATGGTCACCAGGTCAATGTCTTCACCGATCAGGCGGCGCAGTAGTTTCTGGAGCTGCATCACCAGGTCGTTGATGCGCACCGAGCGCGCCTCGAGGGGCTGGCGGCGGCTGAAAGCCAGGAGCTGGTGAGTGAGGGCGCCGCCGCGTTCGGCCGAGCGGCGGATTTCCTCGAGCGCCGTGCGCTGCGAATCCTTCAAATCGCGGCTGGCCAGCAGCATGTCGCTGTAGCCGGTGATGACGGTCAGCAGGTTATTGAAATCGTGCGCTACCCCACCCGCCAGGCGGCCCACCGCCTCCATCTTCTGGGCCTGCCGGAACTGCTCTTCCAGGCGCACGCGCTCGCGGCGCATGCGCACGCCGCGCAGCTCGCGCTCCACGGCGGCATTCAGGCGCATCAGGTTGCGGCGGCCCAGATGATCGGCCGCGCCGGCCTTCAGGGCGGCCTGCACGTCGGACTCGTCGGCCTTTCCGGAAACCACGATCAGGGGCAGGTCGATGCCGCGGTCCTGGATGATCCGCAATGCCGCCAGGGCTCCGAAGTCGCCCACCACAAAATCGCTGATGGCGATATCGAAGCGCGAGGAGAAGGCCTTCAGCAACTCGGCCTCACCGGAGACATGCTGGAAAATGGGATCGTAGCCGCCGCGGGTCAACTCCGCGTGTACGGCTCCGGCGCCGCTGTCCCCGATGTAGAGAACGTGTAGGGCTACAGACATCCTCTGGCCATCCGAATAGGATTCATTCATGGATCGTACACCCAATCGCCTGTTCCTTTCCTCACCCTTTGTGCCCAATTACACAAAGAAGCTACCAGTACCGGTACTACTGAACCCTAAATTGACAGTTTAGATGGTTTCTG
>Ga0335074_10005840_pt1 | contig 17049 bp, 15 predicted proteins | sample Lox_Sample_23_FD_206715 | JGI IMG/M metagenome (GOLD analysis project Ga0335074, IMG submission 206715) | Soil microbial communities from Loxahatchee National Wildlife Refuge, Florida, United States - Lox_Sample_2.3 | ecosystem: Environmental > Terrestrial > Soil > Wetlands | place: USA...
AGCACCGGTTCGGCGTGGAGCAGCGCGACGCGCTGCGCGACAAGGCGCTGGGCTCCCGCCCGCACGTGCTCGTGATGACCGCGACGCCGATCCCGCGGACGGTGGCGATGACCGTGTTCGGCGACCTCGAGGTGTCCACGCTGGCTGAACTGCCCGCCGGCCGCACGCCCATCGCCACCCACGTCGTGCCGGCCAGGGAGCGGCCGCGGTACCTGGACCGGGCCTGGGAGCGGGTCCGCGAGGAGATCTCGACCGGCCGCCAGGCGTACGTGGTCTGCCCGCGCATCGGGGACGAAGCGCCGGGGGGCAGCGCCGGCGACGGCGCCGAGGACGGCGACGAGAACCCGGTCGGCGACGCGGACGCTGAATTCACTGCCCGCCGCCCGCCGCTCGCGGTCCTCGACATCGCCCCCGCGCTGGCCGACGGGCCGCTGTCCGGGCTCCGGATCGGCGTCCTGCACGGGCGGCTGACCCCGGACGAAAAGGACCGGGTGATGACGGCGTTCGCGGCCGGTGACATCGACGTGCTCGTCGCGACCACGGTGATCGAGGTCGGGGTCGACGTGCCCAACGCCACCGCCATGGTCGTCATGGACGCCGAGCGGTTCGGCGTCTCCCAGCTGCACCAGCTCCGCGGCCGGGTGGGCCGCGGCACGGCGCCCGGGCTCTGCCTGCTGGTCACCGACGCGCCGGAGGACAGCCCGTCCAGGGAGCGGCTGGAAGCTGTCGCCGCGACGTCCGACGGGTTCCGGCTGTCCCGGCTCGACCTGGAGCAGCGCCGGGAAGGCGACGTGCTTGGCGCCACGCAGGCGGGGCGGCGCAGCAGCCTCAAGATGCTGCGGCTGCTGGCGGACGAGGAACTGATCGCGTTCGCCAGGCAAGAGGCGACGGCGCTCGTGGAGGCCGACCCGCAGCTGGCCGGCCATCCCGCGCTGAAGGAAGCGATCGACGACATGCTCGGCCCGCAGCGGGCCGAGTTCCTCGACAAGGCCTGACCTGGGACACACTGGGAGCATGACACGGGTCATCGGCGGCGTGGCCGGAGGGCGCAGGCTGGCCGTGCCACGCGGCACGACGACCAGGCCCACCAGCGACCGGGCCAGGGAGGGGCTGTTCGCCACGGTGCGGTCGGAGCTCGGCTCGCTGGAGGGGAAGCGGGTGCTCGACCTGTACGCCGGCTCGGGCGCGGTGGGCCTTGAGGCCCTGTCCAGGGGCGCCGGGCACGTGCTGCTCGTGGAGTCCGACACCCGCACGGCCGCGGTGATCAAGGCGAACGTGAACGCGCTGGGCATGGCTGGCGCCACGGTCGTCACCGACCGCGCCGAGCGCCTGCTGGGCCGCCCGCCTGCTGAGTCCGATCGCTACGACCTGGTCTTCGCCGACCCGCCGTACGCGGTCACCGCGGCCGCGGTCACCCGGGTGCTGGCGATGCTCGCGGGCGGCTGGCTGGCCGGCGACGCGCTGGTCGTGGTGGAGCGCGCCACCCGGTCGGGAGCGCTGGAATGGCCCCCCGGCTACCTGCCAGGGAAGTCACGCAGGTACGGTGAGGCGACCTTCTGGTACGGCTGGTTCGGTGGCGGCGCGGACATCGATATCGCGGGACACGCCCGGGAAGCCGCGCCGCGGCCGGCGCTTGAGGAGTGATTACCGAGTGCAGCGAGTGGTATGCCCTGGTTCGTTCGATCCGGTCACGAACGGTCACCTCGACATCGTCAGCAGGGCCTCCGGCCTATACGACGAGGTGATTGTCGCCGTGCTCATCAACATCACCAAGCAGACCCTGTTCACCGTCGACGAGCGGGTCGAGATGCTGCGCGAGGTCACCAAGGGCTACGGAAACGTCCGGGTCGAGCGCTTCCACGGCCTGCTGGTCGAGTTCTGCGCGGACAACGGCATCACCGCGGTGATCAAGGGCCTGCGCGCGGTCACCGACTTCGAGTACGAGATGCAGATGGCGCAGATGAACTACCGGCTGGCCAAGGTGGAGACGCTGTTCATGACCACCAACCCGCTGTACTCGTTCCTGAGCTCCAGCCTCGTGAAGGACGTCGCCAGGTACGGCGGCGACGTCAGCGGCCTGGTTCCCGAGCCCGTGCTCGAGCGGCTGCGCGCCCGGCTCGCCGCCGGATAGTCCCCCGGAGCCGCCGAGTTGGGAATAGCGCGGGGCGCCGGTAGGCTAAACGGTCGGTTCACCAATTGCCTACACGGTAAACTGTGATGTCCAACCTAAAAGGAAAATCCGTCGCGCGCGGAGTGCCCGGTGCGCACGGCCAGGGCTCAGACTCGGGAGCACGAGCCTCAGCTAGCCATGGCCGTGGCAGCGGTGACTTCGTGTTCGACATGCGGCCGCTCGGCCGGCAGCCTGGCTCGGTCCGGGACGAGACGCGGACGGCGCGCGCGCCTGAAGGTCTCGGCTCGGGGCTTGCCTCGGTGCCTGCCGGTGCGGAAGTGGCTCTCGACCTGCGGTTCGAGGCGGTAGCCGAGGGGGTGCTCGTCACCGGCTCGGCCGTCGTCCCGTTGACAGGCGAGTGCGCACGGTGCCTGGACCCGCTGACCGCCACGACGGAGGTCAGCTTCCAGGAGCTGTACCGCTACCAGCCGGACCCCGGTGAAGACGAGGCCGACGAGGAACGTTTCCTCGACGGTGACTGGCTTGACCTGGAGTCGGCGTTCCGTGACGCGGTGGTGCTGGCGTTGCCGCTTTCGCCGCTGTGCCGGGAAGACTGCCCTGGGCTGTGCGCCGAGTGCGGCGTTCGGCTCGCCGAAGCGGGCCCGCGCCACGGGCATGGTGCGGACGTGGATCCCCGCTGGGGTCCGCTTCGCCAGCTTGACGTTTCCAATCGAGAAGAAGACTGACAGGAGAGCTGAAGTGGCTGTTCCCAAGCGGCGAATGTCGCGGAGCAACACCCGTTCGCGGCGGGCGCAGTGGAAGACGTCCGCTCCCACGCTGATTAGCTGCCCGCAATGCCACAGCCCGAAGCTGCCGCACGCCGCCTGCCCGACATGCGGCACTTACCGGCGGCGTCAGGTCATCGAGCCGGCCTGAGCACGCATGTAGGAGCGGCGGTGAGCGGTCGACGTAACGACGGGGACGGTACGGAGGCGAAAGACCCTGCGCAGCTGACGGCGATTCTGGGTGTGGCGATAACCCCGGCGACGCTTGAGCGCGCCCTCACTCATCGTTCGTATGCCTACGAGAACGGCGGGTTGCCGACTAACGAGCGGCTCGAGTTCCTCGGCGACTCGGTGCTCGGCCTCGTGGTGACCGACACCCTCTTCAAGGGTCACCCGACCCTGCCAGAAGGCCATCTGGCGAAGCTGCGGGCCGCCGTGGTGCAGATGGGCGCGCTCGCGGAGGTGGCGCGGGAGCTGCGGCTCGGCGCGTACATCCGGCTCGGCCGCGGCGAAGAGGGCACCGGCGGCCGGGACAAGCCGTCGATCCTCGCCGACACGCTGGAAGCGGTGATCGGCGCGACGTACATCGACTGCGGCCTCGACGCCGCGAGCGCGCTCGTGCACCGGCTCTTCGACCCGGTGATCGAGCGCTCGGCGCTGCTCGGCGCCGGGCTCGACTGGAAGACTTCGCTGCAGGAGCTGACCGCCGTGCGCGGCCTCGGCGTGCCCGAGTACGTGGTGAAGGACAGTGGTCCCGACCACCAGAAGCTGTTCCGCGCGGTGGTCCGCGTGGGCAGCAGGGAACTCGGCCAGGGCGAGGGCCGCTCGAAGAAGGCTGCGGAGCAGCTGGCCGCCGAGGCGGCCTGGCGGGCGATCACCGCGGAGGCCCAGGCGGAAGACCCAGACTCCCCTGAGACTCCCGCGTAACTCCCGCGAGCGATACGAAACCGGTGCCGAGTGCCAGAACTACCCGAGGTCGAGACCGTCCGCGACGGTCTTGAACGCCACGTCGTCGGCCGCACGATCGACGGCGTCGAGGTGCTGCACCCGCGCGCGGTGCGGCGCGACCCCGCAGGCCCCGCGGGCTTCGCCGCGGCCCTGGCCGGCCGCCCGCTCAAGCGCGCCGAACGCCGCGGGAAGTACCTCTGGCTGGCGCTCGACGACGACGAGGCGCTCCTCGCCCACCTGGGGATGAGCGGCCAGCTGCTGGTCGGCGACCCGGACCGCCCGCTGTCGCCGCACGTGCGGGCGTGCTTCACGTTCACCGACGGCGGCGCCGACCTGCGCTTCACCGACCAGCGCACGTTCGGCCACCTCATGCTGGTGCCGTTCGCCCATGACCAGGAGCGCGTGCTGCCACAGCCGATCGCGCATATCGCGCCGGATCCGCTGGAGGCAGCGTTCGACCCGGACGACTTCGCCGCCCGGCTGACCCGCCGCCACACTGGGGTCAAGCGGGCGCTGCTCGATCAGTCACTGGTCAGCGGTGTCGGCAACATCTACGCCGACGAGGCGCTGTGGCACTCCAGGCTGCACTGGGCCCGGCCGACCGAGACGCTGCGCCGCGGCGAGGTGTCCCGGCTGCTCGGATCGGTCAACGGCGTGCTGACCGCGGCGCTGCGAGCGGGCGGGACGTCCTTCGACACCCTCTACGTGAACGTGAACGGGGAGAGCGGCTACTTCGACCGGTCGCTGCAGGCCTACGGCCGGGAGGGCGAGCCGTGCAGCCGCTGCGGCACTCCGATCCGCCGCGACGCGTTCATGAACCGCTCGTCCTACAGCTGCCCGCACTGCCAGCCGCGCCCCCGTCGGCCCCACCTGTAACCCGGGCGGCGGCGCCGCGATTATCGTGTGGAGTTAGGCCCACGTTTTGATGCCAAATTCGACACGATAATTTAACATCAAGCAGTTCTGTTAATCGAGTTCGCTACTGTGATCGAAGAACTGCCTTCCCTGGACCCCGCGATCAATCCCTAGCAAGAGGGGCGGCGCCGCTGATGAAACCCCAGATCTGGGGGTTTTATGGGCAACCGGGTTTGTCCGGGCAATGCATCTTTGGTATGATAGTGACATAACGGGTACCAGGGTGTACCTCAGCTTGACCACAAAAGGCCAGGGTGAGACCCTGTAACTGTTGATGGCACGCATCGACGTGCGGATTACATCTGTACCCACCCTGGTCACTCAGTGTGGAGGACCTTTTACCATGGCGAAGGCTCTATTCGGCCACGTCGGCGGCCCAGATCCACGCATGGTCTCCGAGATGCGCCGCCTCCAGCAGCGCGTTCGCGACCTGGAATCCGAGCTTATGCGGCTCCAGGAAGAGAACGACGCGCTCTCAGCTGGTGGCGGTCACGAGGATGACGTGCTCGTTCTGGACCGCGAGCCGGCGCTGACCTGACGATCTCAGGTAGCTCCGCTTAACCCGCGCAACCCGGGCGGGCGCGACACGGCACAACCGCACAACGAATCAGGGACGCCCTCCCGGCGTCCCTCTTCGTTGTTTCCCGACTGAGTCGCCCGTTTTCGCCGACTGTGGCAAAAAACACACTCCCAGCATTAAACGCTTGTGGCCTGGAGTGCTCCTTTTACCCTGATGTTCGTCGATGGACGCCTGTTGTTCAAGTGAATTCCCCGTCGTCGCGCCGTTCGGCACGGCTAAACGCCGCACGCGGTAGTGTTCGTTCGCGGAGGCAGGAGTTTGTCTTGCGGATCCGGGCAGTGAGGACCGTGGCGGCCAGCACCGCGGGAGGAGAGGGCGCGTGTTCCTGAAGTCCCTCACCCTGCGCGGCTTCAAGTCGTTCGCCTCGGCCACCAGCCTGCGTCTTGAGCCGGGCATCACCTGCGTCGTCGGCCCGAACGGCTCCGGCAAGTCCAACATCGTCGACGCCCTCTCCTGGGTGATGGGCGAACAGGGGGCCAAGAGCCTGCGCGGCGGCAAGATGGAAGACGTCGTCTTCGCCGGCACCACCTCCCGCGCCCCGCTCGGACGGGCCGAGGTCACGCTCACCATCGACAACACCGACGGTGCCCTGCCTATCGACTACGCCGAGGTCACGATCAGCCGGCTGATGTTCCGCTCCGGGCAGAGCGAGTACGCGATCAACGGCGACAGCTGCCGCCTGCTCGACGTGCAGGACCTGCTCTCCGACAGCGGCCTCGGCCGCGAGATGCACGTCATCGTCGGCCAGGGCCAGCTCGACCAGATCCTGCACGCAGGCCCCGAGGCCAGGCGGGCCATCATCGAGGAAGCCGCCGGCGTCCTCAAGCACCGCAAGCGCAAGGAGAAGGCGCTCCGCAAGCTCGACGCGATGCAGGCCAACCTGACCAGGCTCGTCGACCTCACCGCGGAGCTCAGCCGCCGGCTGAAGCCTCTCGGCAGGCAGGCCGAGGTCGCCCGCAAGGCCGCCACCATCCAGGCCGAACTGCGCGACGCCCGGCTCCGGCTGCTCGCCGACGACTACGTGACGCTGCGGGATGAAGAAGCCCGCGAAGCGGCCGACGAGGCCTCGATCCGCGCGCGCCGCGAGGCGCTCGAGGCCGACGTCGCCGCCGCCCGCCAGCACGAGACCGGACTCGACACCGCCGTCCAGGCCCAGGCCGCCGAGCTGAGCCAGGCCCAGCAGACCTGGTTCGCGCTGTCCTCCCTCACCGAGCGGCTGCGCGGCATCGCCGGGCTCGCCGCGGAGCGGGCCCGCCTGCTGGCCGCCGACCCGGAGCCGGACCGGCCCGGCCGCGATCCCGACGAGCTCGAACGGCAGGCCGCGGAGCTGCGCGACGAGGAAGCCGGGCTTACCGACCGGCTCACCGAGGGCCGGGAGGTCCTCTCCGCGGCCGTCGCCGAACGCTCCGCCGCCGAGGCGGCGCTCGCCGCCACCGAGCGGAGGCTCGCGGACGCGGCCCGCGCCGCGGCCGGCCGCGCGGAGCGCCTGGCCCGGCTCCGCGGCATGGTCGACGCCGCGGAGAGCCGCAGCGCCGCCACCGGCGAGGAGATCGGCCGCCTGACCGCCGCCGCCGAGCAGGCCCGGGCGCGGGCCGAGCGCGCCCGCCAGGAGTACAGCGAAGTCCAGGACGTGGCCGACGGCGGCGACAGCGACCGCAGCGGCCTCGCCGCCGAGCTGGAGCGGGCAGCTGAAGCTCACAATCTTTCTTCGGAACGTACGGTTGCTGCTCGCAAAGCCGAACGCTCCGCCAACAGCGAGGTAGCCGCGCTGCGGGCCCGCGTCGAGGCGCTGGAAGAGAGCCTGCGGCAAGGGGTCGACGCCACCGCCGCGGTGCTCGCGGACCCGGACCGGTTCCGCGGCGTCCTCGGCTCGTTCGCCGCCCGCCTGACGGTCGCCGACGGCTACCAGACCGCGATCGCCGCCGCCCTCGGCGCGGCCGCCGAAGCCGTCACGGTCGACGGCCTGGAAGCCGCGGTCGAGGTCCTGTCGGCCATCCACGCGGCCGACGCCGGCACGGTCGGCCTGGTCATCGCGGGTCCTGATCGGCCGGCGGCCGCGGGCCCCGCCCTTCCTGGCGGCGCGCGGTGGGCCGTTGACCTCGTTACCGCGCCATCTGAGCTGTCCGGAGCGGTCCGGGAGCTGCTCGCCAACATCGTGGTGACACGGGACCTTGCGGAGGCAGCCGGGTACGTTCGGGATAATCCTGATCTTCGCGCCGTGACCACCGCCGGTGATCTGATCGGCGTGCACTGGGCCCACGGCGGGTCAGCGCGGCCGCAGTCACTGCTCGACGTGCGGGCGGCGGCCGGCGAGGCGGCGGCGCGGCTGACCGCGGCGGAGCTGGCCGAGGAGGCCGCTTCTGAGGCGCTGGCCGAGGCGAGCGAGGCGCAGGAAGCGGCCCGGGTCGTCCTCGAGGAGACCCGTGGCCAGATGCAAGCAGCGGACGCGGCCGCGGCGGAGATCTCCGGGCGGCTCGGCCGGCTCGGCGGCGCGGCGCGGGCCGCGGCGGACGAAGCCAAGCGGCTGGACGCCTCGGTCGGCGCGGCGCGGCGGTCCGCGGAGAAGGACCTGGCCAAGCTGGGCGCGCTGAAGAGCGAGCTCGCCGAGGCGGAAGCCGAGGAGCTCCGCTCCCGCGATCCGGAGTTCGAGAACCAGCTGGCCGACGACGAGCGCGAGGAGATGGGCCAGCGCTGCACCGCCGCCCGCGACGCCGAGATGGAAGCCCGGCTCGAGGTGCGGACCGTGGAGGAGCGGCTCCGCGCGATCAGCGGGCGCGCCGATTCGCTGGCCGCCGCGGCCGCCACCGAACGGGCCGCCAGGGAACGGGCCACGGTCCGGCGCCGGCAGCGCGCCGCGCAAGCCGCGGTCGCCCGCGCGGTCGCCGTCGGGGCCAGCGCCGCGATCGCCGCCGCGGAATCCTCCCTGGCCCTCGCCGACACCCGCCGCGCGGAAGCCGAGGCGGCGAACGCGAGCAGCGCGGAGACGCTGAAGACGGTGCGCGCCCGCGTCACGGCGCTGGCGGCCGAACTCGACGGGGTGGTCAATACCGCGCACGGCACCGAGATCGCCCGCGCCGAGCACCGGCTGCGCCTGGAGCAGCTCGCCGCCCACGCGGTCGACGAGTACGGCGTCGAGCCGGACGCCCTGGTCGCCGAGTACGGCCCCGACGTCCCGGTCCCCGTGACCGAAGAGCCCCGCCCGGCGGGCAGGCGCCGCTCACGCGGCACTCCGGCGGCTGACGGGGCGGAGCCGGGCCCGGCCCCCGACGCGGTGCCCGTGGCGCCGGGGGCGCCGGGGACGCTGGCCGACGCGCTCCGGGCGGTGCGCGCGGAGGCGAACCAGTTCGAGGCCGGGGACGAGCCCGCCGCCGAGCCGCCCGTGAGGGACGAGCCAGCCAGCGAGGCGCCGGGCAGCGACGAGCCAGTCAGCGAGGAGCTCGCCGACGGCCAGCCCGGTGAGGTCGTGGGCGTGCCGTACGTCCGCGCGGAGCAAGAAGCGCGCGCCGAGGCCGCCGAACGCCAGCTCGCCAGGCTTGGCAAGGTCAACCCGCTCGCTCTCGAGGAGTACGCGGCACTGCAGGAGCGCCACCAGTTCCTCGCCACGCAGCTCGAAGACCTGCGCAAGACCCGCCGCGACCTGCTCACCGTCGTCAAGGAAGTCGACGACCGGGTGCAGGAGGTGTTCGCCTCGGCCTACGCCGACACCGCCCGCGAGTTCGAGGGCCTGTTCGCGCGGCTGTTCCCCGGCGGTTCGGGGCGGCTGCTGCTGACCGAGCCCGACGACATGCTGACCACCGGCATCGAGATCGAGGCCCGGCCGCCGGGCAAGAAGGTCAAGCGGCTGTCGCTGCTGTCCGGCGGGGAGCGCTCGCTGACCGCGATCGCCTACCTGTTCGCGATCTTCAAGGCCCGGCCGTCGCCGTTCTACGTGCTCGACGAGGTCGAGGCGGCGCTTGACGACACCAACCTGCAGCGGCTGCTGCGCGTCTTCGAGGAGCTGCGGGAAAACTCCCAGCTGGTCGTCATCACCCACCAGCGGCGCACGATGGAGGCGGCGGACGCCCTGTACGGCGTGACGATGCGCGGCGACGGCGTGTCCCAGGTGATCAGCCAGCGCGTCCGGGAGCACGAACCGGCCTGACCCGGGTGCAGGTGCTCGTAAGCCGCAGCGATAACCTGACGGCTGGCAGCGCCCGGTTTACCCCGATACGTTCCGGGCGCTCCGGAATTGCGAGCTGAACCGCAGCCATACACGAGGACGGGTGAGCCGGATGCGTGCTGGCGTACTGGTCGTGCTGGCGGCTGGGCAGACGAGCCGGAATGTGGTCCCGTACCGCGCCCAGATGGCGACCACGCTGGGGTTCCACATCATCCTGGCGTGCCTGGGGATCGCGCTGCCGTCGATCGTGCTGCTAGCTGAGTTCATCGGCCTGCGGCGGCACAATGAGACGGCGATGCGGCTGGCCCAGCGCTGGTCGCAGGCGATGGGCGTGCTGATCGCGGTCGGCGCGGTGACCGGCACGGTGCTGTCGTTCGAGATGGGCCTGCTGTGGCCCGGGCTGATGCGCTCCTACGGCGCGGTGCTCGGGTTCCCGTTCGCCGTCGAGGGGCTGTTTTTCTTCCTCGAGGCGATCTTCGCCGGGATCTACCTGTGGGGCTGGCGGCGGCTGCCCGGGTGGGCGCACTGGTGGAGCGGGATGCCGATCGCGCTGAGCGGCATCTTCGGGGCGATGTCGGTGATCGCGGTGAACGCGTGGATGAACCAGCCGGGCGGGTTCACGGAAAAGAACGGCAAGATCACCTCGGTGAACGCGTGGCAGGTGTTCTTCAATCACGCCGCGATCTACGAGATGCCGCACATGATCCTCGCCGCCTACATGGTCGCCGGGTTCCTGGTCGCCGGGGTGTACGCGGCCGGGATTCTGCGCGGCCGCCGGGACCGCTACCACTACACGGGGTTCGCGCTCGGGTTCGTGCCCGCGGCGATACTGACCCCGTTCCAGATCTTCGTCGGCGACACCGCGGCCCGGTCGATCGCCCAGGACCAGCCGGTGAAGTTCGCCGCGATGGAGTACGTGGCGCGGACGTCCCGGCAGGTTCCGGAGTGGCTGGGCGGCGCGTACGTCAACGGGCGGGTGTACGGCGGGATCAAGATCCCTTACCTGGACTCGCTGCTGGTCGGGTTCGGGCCCGGCACCCGCGTGACCGGGTGGGACAGCGTGGCGCCGGCCGACCGGCCGCCGGTGGTGTGGCTGATTCACCTGTCCTTCGACGTCATGGTCGGGCTGGGGACCTTGTTGCTGCTGCTCGGCCTGTGGGCGCTGTGGGGATGGTGGCGGCGGCGTCAGCTGCCGCCGCAACGGCTGTTCTGGGTGGCGGGAGCGCTCAGCGGGGTGGCCGCGGTCGTGGCGATGGAATGCGGCTGGATCGTCACGGAGGTCGGCCGCCAGCCGTGGGTTGTCTACCAGCTGCAGACGACCAGCGAAGCGGCCACGACGAACGGCGGGATCCTCACTAGCCTCACCCTGGTGATCGTGCTGTACGCGATTCTGGGCGTCGCCACGATCGCGATCTTGCGGATGCTGGGCCGCCGCTGGCGCCGGGGCGATACCGCCGAGATCGGCGTCCCCTACGGCCCGCCGCCCGAGCTCGAGGACCTGCCAGCGGGCCAGGTGGAACCGTAATGGCGTCCGACGTCGTCGGGGGCATCCTGCTCGCGGGGATCACGTTGTACGCGGTGCTTGGCGGGGCCGACTTCGGCGGCGGCCTGTGGGACCTGCTCGCCGGCGGCGACCAGCGCGGCCGGCGGCCGCGCCGCCTGATCGACGAGTCGATCACCCCCGTCTGGGAGGCCAACCACGTCTGGCTGGTCTTCGACCTGGTCATCTTCTGGACCGCGTTCCCGCAGGCGTTCGCCTCGGTGATGATCGCGCTCGCGCTGCCGCTGTGGCTGGCGCTGGCCGGGATCGTGCTGCGCGGGGCCGGGTTCGCTTTCCGCAAGGAACTGTCGACGGTCAGCCTCCAGCGCGCGGCCGGAGCCACGTTCGCGTTCTCCTCGCTGCTGACCCCGTTCTTCATGGGGACCGTGGTCGGCGCCATCGCCGCCGGCGCGGTTCCCGCGAACGCCACCCACGCAAGCCTGGCCGCCTGGACCAGCCCGACCGCGCTGATGGCGGGTTTCTTGTTCGTCGCCGCCTGCGGTTACCTCGCCGCCGTCTACCTGGCCGGCGAGGCCAAGGTCCGCGGTGACCGGGCCATGCAGGCCTACTTCACCCGCCGCGCCCAGGCCGCGGCGATCGTCGGCGGGGCCTTGTCCCTGGCTGCCCTGTTCGAGCTGCACAACTCCGAGCCCGCGCTGTACGCGCGGCTGACCGGCCGGGCGCTGCCGCTGGTGGTCATCGCGGGGGTGTGCGGGCTGGCGGTCCTCGCCCTGACCGCCGTCGGCCGGCCCACGGGGATCCGGGTCCTCGCCGCGCTCGGCGTGGCCTGCGTCGTCTGGGGATGGGGCGTGGCCAGCTACCCGGTCCTGCTGCCCGGCACCACGGTCACCCTGTCCAACGCGGGCGCGCCGGACACCACGATGATCGCGATCATCGTCGTGTTCGTCGCCGCCGTGGTCCTCGTCATGCCGTCATTCGTCCTGCTGTACATGCTGCAGGGCCGCCGGCTGCTGGGCGGGGGCGAGCACGGAGCGCCGCTGACCGCGGCCGCCGCTCGCACTGGGCAGGCGGCGGCTGGGCGTCCCTGGCAGTCGGCCGCCGGCGACCGCCCCGGCCTGGTCGCCCGGTCCGCCGCGCTCGGCCTGGTCGCGATTACCGCGATCGCCCGCCGGCGCGGACGCCGCTGACCCGCCGAAGGCTGGTGCGGCGAGGTGGCCGGGTCTACGATCTGTAGACCACAGTCGACTCCAGTCCCTTGCCTCTGTTCCCACCCTAGGGGTACATCGATGGCGCTCTACATGTATCAAGCCTCCTACACGGCAAAGGCGATGGCGGCTCAGCTCCTGGAGCCGCAGGACCCCGTGGAAACGATCAGGCCAGCCTTGGAGGATGTGGGCGCCAAGCTCGTGGTGGCCGCCTTTCCGTTTGGCGAGTACGACCTGCTCGTCGTGTACGAGGCACCCGACGACATGACCGCTGCCAGCGTCGCGATGGCAGTCGCCGCCGCGGGCGAGGTCAAGTCAGGCAAGACCACGCGACTGCTGAGCGGGCACGAATGGCTGGAGTCCCTGCGCAAACGCAGGATCGTCACCCGTAAAGTGCGCTAGCCCGCACGACCGTCGGCGCTTTCTGACGCTCATGACGTTTCCGCGGAAACGCGTTGTGCAGAATTTCACAAGCTGCTTCCGCGGAAACGCGACGGCATGCCGGGGTCAGGGCTTAGGAAGTGACCTTGTCCGCGCGGTGTGGCAGCTTCCAGCCCGGGCGGGGGAAGTGGCAGGTGTAGCCGTCGGGGTAACGCTCCAGGTAGTCCTGGTGCTCGGGCTCCGCCTCCCAGAAAGGCCCGGCCGGCGTCACCTCGGTGACGACCTTTCCTGGCCACAGGCCGGAGGCGTCGACGTCGGCGATCGTGTCCTCGGCGGTCTTCTTCTGCGCGTCGCTGAGGTAGAAGATGGCTGACCGGTAGCTGGTCCCGATGTCGTTGCCCTGCCGGTTCCTGGTCGTCGGGTCGTGGATCTGGAAGAAGAACTCCAGCAGGTCCCGGTAGGAGATCTTGTCCGGGTCGAAGGTGATCTCGATCGCCTCGGCGTGGCCGTGGTGGTTCCGGTAGGTCGCGTTCGGCACGTCACCACCGGTGTAGCCGACCCTGGTCGAGATCACGCCGGGGAGCTTGCGGATGAGATCCTGCATGCCCCAGAAACAGCCGCCGGCGAGGATGGCCTTCTCGGTCGTCATGATGCACTCCCGGTGTCGTGTGCGGGTTCGAACAGCTTGCGGTATTCGCCGTAGCCCTCGCGCTCCAGGTCGTCGAGCGGGATGAAGCGCAGCGAGGCCGAGTTGATGCAGTAGCGCAGGCCCCCGGCATCCTTGGGCCCGTCACGGAACACGTGGCCCAGGTGGCTGTCGCCGTGGGCGGAGCGGACCTCGGTCCTGAGCATCAGGTGGCTGAAGTCCCGGCGCTCGACCACGTTGTCCGGTTCGATCGGCACCGTGAAGCTGGGCCAGCCGGTGTGGCTGTCGTACTTGTTGACGGAGGCGAACAGCGGCTCGCCGGACACCACGTCAACGTAGATGCCGGGCTCCTTGTTGTTCCAGTACTCGTTGTTGAAAGCCGGCTCGGTGCCGCTCTTCTGGGTGACCTGGTACTGCTCCGGCGTCAGCCGGGAGATTGCCTCAGGGTCCTTGCGGTAGTCGTCCCCCACGTTGGGTCCTTTCCACTGGCGCGGCCCGCTTACTCCGGGCACGTAGCGCACAGTTGGATAACTACGCGCTGACCACGGCTATTTCAGCCTCTCGGCCGGCAGGTTGAAGTGCTCGAATAGCCCGGGATCGCCGAAGAGGGTGATGCGGCGAAGATGAGTCCGGGTGGTGGCCAGGACGACGATGGCGAAGGCGCGGTAGATCTGGCCGGCGCCCCGGTAGTACGCAGCGGCGGCCAGCTGGCCATTGGCCCGGAGCGGGAGCATCGTCCAGTCCCCAGGCTGACCGATGGCCTGCGCGACGATGAATCGCTCGCAGGTCGCCTTTCCGGAGAACCAGGTGCTCGTGCCGGTCATCTCGAGCACGGCGTCGTCGGCGAGCAGGCGTTTGATCGCCTCGGCGTCAGAGTGCTCGAACGCGGCCAGGTACCGGTCGAGGACGCGCCGCGCGGCTTCGTCGGTCGGTTCGGCTATGTCGGCGTCGCTGAGGGCCGCGGACGCGATGCGGGCCCGGGCCCGCGCCAAGAGGCCCTTGACCGCAGTGACCGACACCTGCAGGATCTCGGCCGCCTCGGATGCGGGCAGGTCGAGCGTCTCACAAAGGATCAGAGCCGCCCGCTGGCGGGGCGGCAGGAGCTGAAACGCCGCCATCAGAGCGAGGCGGACGCTGTGGCGGGCCGCCACCACCTCGGCGGGGTCGGACAGCTCGTCGATGACTAGCCGATCCGGAACCGGCTCAAGCCAGGTGACCCCGTCCGGCGGATTCCGGACCGGGGCGACCGGATCGTTCGACGGCGCCCCCAATCCAGAGGGGAGCGGCCGCCGTTGGCTGCGCCTCAGCGCACTGAGCGAGGCGTTGGTGGCGATGCGGTACATCCAGGTCCGCAGGGACGATCTGTGCTCGAAGCGGTCGAAGGCCTGCCACGCCCGCAGATACGTCTCCTGCACAAGATCCTCAGCGTCGCCGACCGAACCCGTCATGCGGTAGCAGTGGGCGAATAGCTCCCGCCGGTAAGGGGCAGTCGCCGCCTCGAACTCCTCGTTCCTCGCATCAGCTGTTGCCACGTTCATGTTGACTCACGGCCTGACAGAAAAGAATCGCTTCGCACCCGGTTCCTTCGCGGTCACCGTTGAGTCAGCCTGGGCATGACTACTCAATCGTTCCGCGATCCCTTCGTGAAGGGCCGCCAAGGCGGGGCCGCGCGGCAGACTGCCATCCGCATCCTTGCCGGACCCCACTTGTCCGTTCTCTCGACCACCAACCCGGACGGCTCTCCCCAGGCTTCGGTGATCTTCGTGAAGCCCGATGGCGACGATGTCCTTTTCAGCACGATCAAGGGCCGCCGCAAGACGGCCAACATGCAACGAGATCGCCGGGTGAGCCTCCTGATCCATAGCCTGCCCGGAGGGGAAGGTGAGATCACCTACGCAGCGATATCGGGCACCGTGGAACTGAGCGACGACCCCCAGGGTGCTTTCCACCAGGTGATGTACGACCTGCACATGGGAGGCGCCACCCCGCCGCCCGAGCCAGGAGCGGAGAGGCTGATCGTCCGGCTGCGACCGGATCACGTCTACGCACCACCTCCCTACGTCCCCACGGCGGAATAGCCTGCCGGGCAGCCGGGCCGGTAGCGTCCTTCCAGGTGAGAATCGAGGAGGGCGGGCATGAGTGATCAGGCGGTCCGGGTGGCGCGGTCGGGGCCGGTCACGACCGTGTTCCTGCACCGTCCGGCGCGGCGCAACGCCGTCGACGGCCCGACCGCGGCGCAGCTCGCCGCGGCGTTCCGCGCGTTCGACGCCGACCCGGACGCCGCGGTCGCCGTGCTGCACGGCGAGGGCGGCGTGTTCTGCTCCGGTGCCGACCTGACTGCGGTCGGCACCGGCCGCGGAAACCGGGTGGCGCCCGACGGGGACGGCCCGATGGGCGTCAGCCGGCTGCGGCTGTCCAAGCCGGTCATCGCCGCGGTGTCGGGGTACGCGGTGGCCGGCGGCCTGGAGCTGGCCCTGTGGTGCGACTTGCGGGTCGCCGACGAGACCGCCGTGTTCGGCGTCTTCTGCCGGCGATGGGGCGTCCCGCTGATCGACGGCGGCACCGTGCGGCTGCCCCGGCTGATCGGCACCAGCCGGGCGATGGACATGATCCTCACCGGGCGGCCCGTTGACGCTGCGGAGGCCGCCGCGATGGGGCTCGCCAACCGCGTCGTGCCGGCCGGGCAGGCGCTGGCCGCCGCCCAGGAACTCGCCGCCAAGCTCGCCGCGTTCCCGCAGGTCTGCCTGCGCAGTGACCGCGCGTCGGTGCTGGACGCCGAGGGCCTGGACGAGACCTCCGCGCTGGCGTCGGAGTTCGCGCACGGGCAGGCCGCACTGGCGACCGAGACAGCAGCGGGAGCGGCCCGTTTCACCGCAGGCGCGGGACGTCACGGCGCCTTCGACGCACCGCCCCAGTGACTCCGGTCATTCGCGAGTGCGCAGCGCGGCCCGCAGCCATTCGAGCGCTGGCGAGAGGGACGGGAACGGCGGCCAGCCGTTGATCGTGGCTGTGAGCTGCCAGTACCGCTCGATCCGCGGATCGGTGAACGCCTCCAGGCCGGCGAGCAGCCCGGCGCGGTCCTGGCTGGCCGGGGCGATCGCCATCACGCGATCCACCACCTGAGCGGCCTCGGCGGAATCCGGCGGGCATCCCCGCAGCACGGCCGCCACAGCGTTCTCCTGCGCCCATCCCACCCACTGCTGCAGCTCGTCGCTGGCCTGCAGTTGCAGGCCGTAGTCGGTCACCTGCCGGATCCGCTGCCGGAAATCCCGGTCGCCGACCATCTCGGCCAGTTCCACCCAGGCGTCGACCTGCTCGGGCGAGGGGTCATCAGGCAGGTTCGGAGCGGCCGCCCAGCGCGCGGCGCTCGCCGGATTGGGCTCCAGCCCCTCGAACACCTCGGCCAGGAAGTCAGCGATCAGCTGCCTGCGCTCGGCCACCGACATCCTGGCCAGCTTGTTCATCATCGTCATCTCCTCATTGCCCGCCGCTCGCTTCACCATCACGGCCAGCACCGCGCGGTGCAGCCGCAGCGCACGGATCTGCGCGTCCACCGCCTCCAGGTGAGTGGCCGCGACCTCGGCGATGCTCGCCTGCTCATCCAGCACCCGGCGCACATCGGCCAGGCCAAGCCCCAGCTCGCGCAGCGTGGCGATCAGCTCCAGCCGCGCCACACACGCCGCGTCGTACAGCCGCCGGCCGCCCTCGGTCCGGGCCGCCGGGGGCAGCACGCCGATGTCGGACCAGAACCTGATCGTGCGCACCGGCAGCCCGGCGCGCCTGGCCAGCTCGCCGATGGAAAGCAGCGGCCCGTCGTCC
>Ga0335074_10005844_pt1 | contig 17043 bp, 19 predicted proteins | sample Lox_Sample_23_FD_206715 | JGI IMG/M metagenome (GOLD analysis project Ga0335074, IMG submission 206715) | Soil microbial communities from Loxahatchee National Wildlife Refuge, Florida, United States - Lox_Sample_2.3 | ecosystem: Environmental > Terrestrial > Soil > Wetlands | place: USA...
TTCCGCTCGATCAGCCATGCGTCGAGAAGAGTCTCGACGCGGCACGCAGGAGTGCGTGCGCCACCAACGGACCGAAGCAACTGGTTGGATCAAGTATATCAGGGCCGGCCTTTTTGGCCGCGCAGCGCTTCAAAGGAGGCGATGATATCCAGCAATTCGGCGGTGATGGTTTCCTGGCGCAGGCGCCGCGAGGAGGTGGTCAGATTGTGCAGACGCTCGTCGATATTTTTTTCGGCGACCTGCATGGACGCGAGCCGGCTGGCGTTTTCGCTGGCCAGCGATTCGGCGAAGGCCCGAAACAGCGACACGAACAGGTATTCGCGGACCAGCAGTTGAAACAGCCTGGTTTCATCCAGCGTGAACATCGGCAGCACTTTGGAGGGCCACGGCTTCACGCGCAGCGACTGAATCCAGTGCGCGTCCATCGGCAAAATCTGCTCGCCGCGAACCCGATACCACGCGCCCGAAACCGGCCGGGCGTAGAACAGCACCACCGTTTCGATGGCGCGTCTGGAGTGCCACTCCTCGATGGTTCGCAGCGCTGCTTCTACCGCCGGTCCGATGCCGCCCACCGACGCCGGCACCGCGATGGTCTGCTCCACCGGTTTCTCCGCGGCTTCCAGTTGGCTGGCCGCGCGCACGCCCACCGCGACCGTCGTTTGGTCATCTCTTCGCTTGGCCAGTTTTTTCATGGCGCGCAGCGCGTAGGCGACCACCTGGTCGTTCAACAACCCGCACATCCCCTGATCCGACCCGAACACGATCGCGCCCAGTTTGCGCCCCGGCGCGTAGCGCGGCGGAATCGCGTGCGGCGGCATGCGGCGCAGCGCAATCTGCAAACCCATTTCCACGGTACGATGATAATCGCCCACCGCGGCGACGGCCCGCTCGTATTGGCGGATATTGACGCCGGCCAGCGCCTTCATCGTTTTCACCACCGAATGAAGCTCCTCGGTGACGGCCAGCGCTTTTCTTAAGGACTCGGCTGCTTCCATGGGATCACCCGTTCGGCGAGGCTGACGATGGCCGCGCGATCCTGATCCGACAGCATTGCTCCGGATTCGATGGCGCGCGCCAGCGGCGTCAGGTCGCTTGCGAACGCTTCGCGCAGGCGCAGCGAGCCTTCCACCACCCGCTCCGGCGTAATGCCGTCGAAAAGACCGGCCGTCGTCGCGACCAGAATCGCAATCTGTTCCGGCGCCGGAATCGGATCGAATTGCGGCTGCTTCAACGCCTCGCGAATGGCCCGCCCGCGCGCCAGAGTTTGCCGCGTCCGTTCATCCAGGCGCGAGCCGAAGCGCGAGAAAACTTCCAGCTCCTCGAATTGCGAATAGAACAGACGCAAATCGCCGGCGACGGCACGATACGCGGGAAGCTGCGCTTTTCCGCCGACCCGCGACACCGATTTGCCGACATCGATGGCCGGCAGAATCCCTTTCTGAAATAAATCGGGGGTGAGATAAATCTGGCCGTCGGTGATGGAAATAAGATTGGTCGGGATGTACGCGGAAATGTTCTGCTCTTCGGTTTCGACCACGGCCAGCGCGGTGAGCGATCCGCCGCCCAGTTCCGGGCGCAGGTGCGTGGAGCGTTCGAGCAGCCGTGAATGAATATAAAAAACGTCGCCGGGGAAACTTTCGCGTCCCGGCGGACGGCGCAGCAGCAGCGACAATTCGCGATACGCGTCAGCGTGCGAGGTGAGATCGTCGAACACGATCAGCGCGTCGCGTCCCTGGCGCATGAAGGATTCGGCCATGCTCATGGCGGCGTAGGGCGCGGCGAACTGCAATCCCGGCGGCGCGTCGCCGGAGGCGACCACCACGATCGAATAATCCAACGCCCCATACTGGCGCAGATCGGCGATCACCTTGGCCACCGACGAGCTGCGCTGGCCGATGGCGCAGTAAATACAAACCACGTCCTTGCCTTTTTGATTCAGAATGCAATCGACGGCGATCGCTGTTTTGCCGGTCTGGCGATCGCCCAGAATCAACTGCCGCTGACCGCGTCCGATGGGGATCAGCGCGTCAATCGCCTTGGTTCCGGTGGCCAGCGGCACGCTCACCGGCGCGCGATCCATAATCGGCGGAGCCTCGGCTTCAATCGGCGCGCGCCGCGCCGCGCGCAGCGGACCGCCGTTGTCCAAAGCGCGCCCCACCGGATCGACCACGCGGCCGAGCAGCGCGTCGCCCACGATGGTATCGAGCACCCGATGCGTCCGCCGCACTTCCGATCCCGATTCCAGGCCCTCCGAGCTATCGAGCAGAACCACGCCGACCTCGTCCGGATCGAGATTGAACGCCATCCCCAGCAGACCGCCTTCGAACCGGACCAACTCTTCCGATTCGAGATTCGGCAATCCGGAAACACGGGCGATTCCGGAACCGATGTAGTTCACCACGCCGAATTCTTCAAGGGACGGCCGCAGCGGCGCTTCGCGCGACACGCGATCGATGGTGTCCAGCGTCGCGTCGACCACCGATTTGAGCGATTCGTCAGCCATGACCTATCCCGCGCGCTGCTCCAGCGCGCTGCGCAGATTTTCTTCGAGCGACTCGATGTAGCTTTCCGGATTCCAGCCGACCCTGCGGCCGTCGACGCGCAATTCCAGTCCCCAGGCCAGTTCCGGAGCGTGTTCGAAGTTCACCCGGGCCTTTTCGCCGAGCCGCCGATGCAGCGTTTCTTCAATGCGCTGCCGCGACGCGGCATCGAGCTCGCTGCGGCTGCGCACCACCAGCTCGTCTTCCCCGTGCGAGCCATTCAGCGGCGGAAGCTTTTCGAGCAGCGCCTGAACCGCGCATTGTTCCAGATCGGCCGAGGCCAAATCGGCCAGCGCCCGCCGCGCGATCGCCAGAACTTCGTACGCCGTGCGCGTGCGAATTTCGTCCAGAAACGCCGATTTTTCCCGATCCAGGTCTTCGTGCCACTTGGTTTCGAGCGCCCGCACCGATTCGCGCGCTTTTTCGAGCAGCTCCTTGTGCTGCGCCTCGGCCTGCTCGCGCGCTTCGGCGAGGGTCTGCTCCCGTTGCTGTTCCATTCGCTCCGCCGCGGCGCGCGACTGCTCCACGCACTGTTCGGCCTGGCGGTTTTTTTCCTCGGCTTCTTTTAGACGCGCGGCAATTCTCTTTTCGCGCGAGTCGATGGCATCGAGCAGCCGCCGATAGAGAAAATGCTTGAGCAGGCCCACCAGCACCAGAAAATTGACGATCTGTGCGACCACGGTGAACCAATCGATCAGCATGGCTATCTCCCCGCGATCACGTGGTTCCAGAAGGGATTGGCAAAAATCAGAATAATGGCGATGACGAAACAATAAATGGCGATGGATTCGACCATCGCCAGTCCGATAAACAGCGTGCGGCTGATGGTTCCGGCTTCATCGGGCTGCTGCGCGATGGAACTGAGCGCCTGCGCGATGGCCTTCCCTTCGCCCATCGCCGGCCCGATGGACCCGATCGCCATGCAGATGGCGGACGCGGCGATGGAAACGACGGCGATGATGCTGATGCTATCCATAAAATCTCCCATTCATTAAACGGAGCGTGGCGCACGCACTTTGCGTGCCGCATCGACACTCGTGTCGATGCCTCCGTGGGCGCCGGCAAGCGTCGAGAGGAGTCTCGACGCGGCACGCAGGAGTGCGTGCGCCACAATGCCTGTTAAACAACTTCCGGCAGGTCATGCGCCGCCCTCCTGATCGCGGCCCTGCACCGCCGCCGCGATATAAACCATCGCCAGGATGGCGAAAATGTAAGCCTGAATCATCCCGGTGAGCAGACCCAGCGCCTGCATCAGCACGGGAAAAAAGAACGGCGCGATGGCCAGCAGAATGGCCACGATCATCGACGCGCTCATCATATTTCCGAACAGCCGCACCGCCAGCGCGATGTTGCGCGAGGTTTCGCTCATCAGATGAAACGGCAGCATGATCACGGTGGGACGAAGATAATGGCGGAAATAGGCGATGACGCCCTGGCTCTCGATTCCGAACACCGGTACGGCCACGCCGACGCAGATGGCCAGCGCGGCCGTGGTCGAGAGCGAACCCGTCGGCGCGTGCCAGCCCGGAACAATATCCAGCAAATTCGAAAGCGCGATAAACAGGAACAGCGTGCCGACAAACGGCAGATACGTGTCGCCGTGCTCGGGGCAAATCTCGCGAATCTGGCCCCGCATGGTCTCGATCACCACTTCGAGCGCGTTCTGCCAGCGCGATCGCGGACCATCGGCATCGTTGACGCGGCGCGTCACCAGCCAGGATATGAGCGTCAGCAGGAACATGACGATCCAGGTGTAAACGATGGTCGCGTTCAGGTGCAGGAAACGCCATTGCCACAGCACGACATGGTCCGGGGTTATGTGCATCGCGGCAATCCTTCGTCGCGCGGCACAAGCAGGGACACGGCGAGGCGCCCCAGTCCGAAGCCGGCGAGGCAGACAATCGCGTTCTGCCAGCTCCCGTTCATGGCGAACAGAAATCCGGCGAGCGTCACCAGCGTCCGCGCCCAAAAGCTGGAAATGGTCAGCAGCACCGGGTAGCGCGACCTCAGCAGCGCGCGAACCGTGAGCCACAAGCCGCCATAAAAGAAAACGCCCAGCAGGAGACCCATCGCCGCGGCGATCACGTAATTCATTTGTCCTCCTTTATGCGCAGCCACGCGGTGGCGCAGCCGATCGCCAGGCCCGCGATCAGCAGGCTCACCGTCCAGGAAAAACTTTGGGGATAATGCCGGTCGAGCCACGCGCCCACGGCGACGCCGGCCAGCGTCGGCACCACCACGGACCATCCGATGACCCCGACAATAGCGATGGCGCCCCACCAATTTCTGCGTTCGCGCCGCGCGCGCAGCATGCGTTCCTGTTTCGCGCCGACGTCGTGAATCATCCGCTGCTCGGGAGTCTCAGGCATTTTTCTCGGCCTCCAGCAGATGCCGCACCAGATCGGCTTCGAGCTTGGCTTCGTATGCCCGCGCCGCTTTTTCCCGTTCCTCACGCGCGCGAAACTGGACCTCGACCTCGCTTTTCAATCGCTCCAGATTCGCTCCGCGAACGGCGTTACGAGTGGAAATGGAAACCTGCGCGCCGCACTTCACCAGAATTCCGTGGTCGACGGCCAGATATTCTTCCGTTTTGCCGTGCGGTTGGAAGGTCAGCACGCCGGGCACCAGCGCGGTGACGAAATCGATGTGGCGCGGCAGCAGACCGAACCAGCCGTTTTCCGCTTCCGCCTTGACGCGGTCCACTTCCTCGTCCAGCAAAATCTGCGCCGGCAGCCGCACGGTCAGCCTCATGACTTTCGCACCTCCCCGATGCCGCCGATCATGTACAGCGCCTGCTCCGCAACTTTGGCGAACTCGTCATTCAAAATTCGCTCGCATCCGTCCAGCGTGTCTTCGAGCTTCACCAGCTTTCCCGGCTGATTGGTGAACTGCTCGGTCACGAAAAACGGCTGGGTCAGGAAACGCTCCAGCCGCCGCGCGCGATTCACCGTGCGCCGGTCGTCTTGCGAAAGCTCCTCCAATCCGAGCATGGCGATGATGTCCTTCAATTCCTCGTACCCGGCGAGCGTCTTTCGAATGTCCTGCGCGATGCGGTAATGCCGCGCGCCGGCCACCTGCGGGGACAGCAGCTTCGACCCCGATTTGAGCAGGTCCATGGCCGGGTAAAGTCCTTCGCTGGCGCGTTTGCGCGACAGCACGATGGACGCCGAAAGATGACTGAAGGTGTGCACCGCCGAAGGGTCGCTGAAATCGTCGGCGGGAACGTACACCGCCTGCACCGAGGTAATCGCGCCGGTCGCCGTATTGCAGATGCGCTCTTCGAGGTCGGCCAGTTCCGTGGCCAGCGTCGGCTGGTATCCGAGCCGCGAAGGAAGCTGGCCCATCAGCCCCGAAACTTCCGATCCGGCCTGGATAAATCGAAAAATGTTATCGATCAGCAGCAGCACGTCCTGCCGCGCGTCATCGCGGAAAAACTCAGCCATGGTCAGCGCCGAGTGACCCACGCGAAATCGCGACCCGGGCGGCTCATTCATCTGCCCGAAAACCAGAACCGTTTTGTCGAGCACTCCGGCGCTTCGAATTTCGCGATACAGCTCCTCCCCTTCGCGGCAGCGTTCGCCGATGCCGCAAAACACGCTGACGCCGGCATGATGGCCGATGACGTTGTGGATCAGCTCTGTGATCAGCACCGTTTTGCCGACGCCCGCGCCGCCGAACAGGCCACTTTTTCCGCCGCGTTCGAGCGGCGCCAGAACGTCGATCGCCTTGATGCCGGTGACAAACAGATCCGAGGTGGTCGCGCGGCGCATCAGCGGAACCGGAGGCGCGTGAATCGAGCGCCAGGCACCGCCCTCCACCGGGGATTGATGATCGATCGTTTCTCCGAATACGTTGAACACACGTCCCAGGACGCGTTCGCCCACCGGGACCTTTAACGTCTGGTGGGTATCGAGGACGGCCGAGCCTCGCGACAGGCCGCGCGTCGAGGTCAGGGCCACCCCGCGGACGGTTTTCGCGTCCAGATGGGAGAGAACCTCGATGATGATTTCGCCCTTTTCGCCGGCATTCAGGACATGAAAAATCGAAGGAATCCGTTCGGGGAAAGTGGCGTCGACGACGCTGCCTCGGACGGCTTCAACCACTCCCGAATTGGGTGTAGTTTCCACCATGCGGCATCGAAGTTAAGTGCACGCCTCGGACCACCGGCCTAATATCTAGTCGGTTGAAATCAAAGAAGAATGTCCGCCGCGACGCTCTGTTTGCTGGGTGAAATCACGCACTGTAGCGCGCAGCCTCGGGGAACTTGAGTGCTTGCAACGAATTCCTTTGGCGAGGGGAATGCGCTGAGCAGGGTGAAGAGGGAGATCGAAATATGAAGCGCTTTCAAAAATTTCTTGGTGTGGCCTTGTTCTGCCCGCTGATCGCCTGGACGCAGAGCCAATCGTCCGAGGGCATCCCGGTGCAAATGGTGGTGAGCGTCGGCCATTTCTATAGCGAACAGGCTCCCGTGCCCACGCGCGAGAATCTGACGGTCAGCGAGGGTCTCGCCGACGCGCAGGTTCTCGAAGTGACGCCGGTCCGCAGTCCGCTCGAGTTATTCATGCTGGTCGATCAATGCTCCAGTTGCGAGCCGGGGTCGAAATTCGAGGAACTGCAAAAGTTTCTCCTGTCGCAGGCGCCCACGACGCGAATCGGCGTGGCCTATATCAAGGACGGCAAACTGCAAATCGCGGTGAATCCGACCACCGATCGCGATCGCGCGATTAAGGGCCTGAGCGCCCCGGAAGGCAGCAAGCCGTCGAACCCGTTTGTCGCCCTGGCCGACCTGATCCGGCAATGGGCTCCCGATTCGGCGCGGCATGTGGTGCTGATGATCTCGAACGGTCTCGATCCCGCGGGCAGCCAGGGGCTGCGCAACGCGCCGGCCGAGGCCGCCATCGAACAGGCCGAGCGCGCCGGAGTCATGGTCTTCGCGATGTACCATCCCAGCGCCGATTACGCCACCGCCGACTGGTCGAAGCTGTACGACGGCCAGGTTCAACTGGCGCACGTCGCCACCGAAACCGGCGGCGAAGCGTATTTCCTGGGCTTCGGACCGATGCCTTCGCTCGCGCCATTTTTGGCCGACCTCGGGGATCACCTGGCGAATCAGTACCAGGTGCAATTTCTCGCCAGGCCCGGCGCGGCCGGAAATTTTGCGGAAATCACCGTGAAGAGCACGGATAGCAACGTGGAAATTATGGCGCCGTCGCGGGTGTGGGTGCCGGCGGGCAAGTAGGCAGGGAAATGCGAGGCATTCTCAAACTCGCCTACAAGCTGCTGGTGAACGATAAGGCGAAATTCACGGCGCTGCTGGTGGGAATCACCTTCGCCGTCTTTTTGATGATCGCCATGACTTCGCTGTTCGCGGGCGTGCTGTGGCGGGCTTCGGCTACCGTCATCAACCTGGGAGCCTCGATGTGGGTGATGGACCCGTCGGTGCAGACCGTCGCGAATACGATTGGGATGCCCGATTACGTGCTGGACGCCGTACGCAGCATCCCCGGCGTCCGCTATGCGGTTCCGCTGTATTCGGGCGGGGCGCTGGTGAAGCTTTCAGACGGCGCCTACCAGTCGGTCAACGTGATCGGACTGGACGACACCAGCCTGCTGGGACGCCCGCGGCTTCTTCAGGGAAAAATCGAGGACATTTATGGCGAGAATGCCTTCCTGGTGGTCAAGGACACGGAATTTCCCAAACTGAAAAATCCCCGCGTGGGCACGGAGTTCGAGCTGAACGACCATCGCGGCGTGATCGTGGGGATCGCCCAGGTAGCGAGCAGTGGTCTTTTCGGCGTCCCGACTTTATATACGACTTACTATCGGTCGCTGCAATATATTCCCAATCCGCGCTTTACGATTTCCTACGTTCTGGTTGAAGCGAAGACTCCGGGCGACGTGGCCAGTATCAAGAAACAGGTGCAGGCGCTCGGATACCTGGCGCTGACCAAGCAGGAGTTCATGGACAAGATCTCGGACTTCTATAAATATCAGACCGGCCTTGGAATGAACCTCCTGATTATGACCGTGATGAGCTTCATTGTCGGCCTGTCGATCTCCGGCCAGACTTTTTACACCTTCGTGCTGGAGAATCTGGAGAAATTCGGGGCGCTCAAAGCGATCGGGGCAAAAAGCCGGGAGCTGGTTCTGATGATTCTGTTTCAGGCCAGCTTCACCGCGCTGACCGGCTACGGTTTGGGAATCGGATTATGCACTTTGGTCACCACGCTGGCCAAAGTGAGGCTTCCCGATTATGCCGCGATGATCACCTACTGGAATCTCGCGCTGGCGCTGGTGATGGTGGTGGTGATCGTGGCGGTTTCCAGTTATTTCGCGGTGCGCAGAGTGTTGCGCATCGAGCCGTTCGATATCTTCCGGGGCTGACATGGCGACTCCGGCAATCACAGCAACGGGACTGGTCAAATGGTTTGGCGAAGGCGAAGCCAGAACGCAGGCGCTGCGCGAAGTTTCTCTCGAAGCTTATTTGGGCGAGATGCTGTACATCGTAGGACCTTCGGGAAGCGGGAAAACCACGCTGTTGAGCGTTCTTTCGGGCATCCTGCGGCCGGATTCGGGCGCCGTTTCCGTGGAAGGAACGGATATCTGGAAGCTCGGGAGCGATGAGCTCGCCGATTTCCGGCTGCATAAAATCGGGTTTGTTTTTCAGGATTATCATCTTTTTCCCCGCCTGACGACCGTCGAAAACGTTGCCGTTCCCATGATTCTCAAGCGCACCAGCTGGCCGGAAGCGGTTCGCGTGGGAAGGGAATATCTCGAAATCGTCGGCCTCAAAGGCCGCGCCGAGCTTCCGCCCGTGAAATTGAGCGGCGGCGAGCAGCAGCGCGTGGCCATCGCGCGCGCGATCGCCGGGCGTCCGGACATTCTGATCATGGACGAGCCCACGGCCTCGCTGGACGGAGATACGGGCAATGCGATCGTAAGCTTCGTGCGTGACCACATTCTGAACGAGAAACGCTGCATTTTGATCGTGACCCACGACAGCCGGATCTATCCGTTGGCCACCCGGATTTTGAAGATGGAGGATGGGCGGATCACCAAGGTGGAGAAGGGAGAGGCATTGTCGTGAGAAAGCTGATCTTTATTCTGTCTTTGTTCGGCGGAGCCGCGGGAATCGCGGTCTCGTACTGGTCGAGCGTCACGCAGCCTCCGCTGCCGCCGGCATTCACCCCGCCGGCGAATCCCTATCCCAGCGGAATTTATGCCGAGGGGATTGTCGAGAGCGATCAACCGAGCGGAGAGGATATCAATCTCTATCCCGAAGTCGCCGGGACGGTGAAACATATTTTCGTCAAGGAGGGTCAGGAGGTCAGGAAAGGGACTTTATTAGTGCAGATCGACGATTCGATTGAGCGGGCGACCGTGGAGCAGCTGCAATCGCAGTCGCAGGCGGCTTTTACCATGCTTCAGGAACTGAAGGCGGAGCCGAGAAAAGAGACGCTGGACGTGAATGAGGCGCAGGTGGCTGCCGCGCAGGCGGCGTTGAAGACGGCGGTGGACGAATTGGACAAGCAACAGACGGCGTACACCATGGATCCGAAGTCGATCAGCAAAGACGCGCTGGACACCGCGGCGAACGCGGTGCTCACGGCGAAAACAAATCTGGAAGTCGCGCGAAAACAGCGCGATCTCACTAAGGCTGGAGCGTGGGTTTACGACATCAATAACCAGGAGCGAACTTATACCGCCGCTTACAAATCCTACTTATCGGCCAGCGCGCTGCTCGCGAAATATCGCCTGATCGCGCCGGCGGATGGAAAAGTGCTGACAATTACTCCGATCGAGGGCAGCTATGTTTCGCCGCAAGGCTCCTATGACACCTACACGCAAGCGATGGATCCGGTGCTGGTGTTGGGAACCTCCGAGATTCGCCTGAATGTGCGCTGTTATGTCGATGAAATTCTGGTGCCGAGGCTTCCGGATCCGTCGAAAATGAAGGCGCAGTTGTCGATTCGCGGCTCCAATGTCAAGGCCACTTTGATTTTCGTCCGGATGCAGCCATTCGTATCGCCCAAAATCGAGCTTTCCGACGAAAAACAGGAGCGCGTAGACGTTCGGGTGTTGCCGCTGATTTTCAGAATTGAAAATAGCGAAAAGCTGAAGCTTTTTCCGGGCGAGTTAGTGGACGTTTACATCGGTGAGTAGTTATGACTCGCGAAAGGTTCTATCGCATGGCAGGTGTCGCGGGAATCGCGCTGGGCCTGAGTTCATGCACTGTCGGCCCGAAATATTCGAGACCCGCCGCGCCGGCGCCGCCCGCCTATAAAGAAGCCGGCGATTGGAAAACGGCCGCGCCGCGGGACGATCTGGCCCGCGGCAAATGGTGGGAACGCTTCGCCGATCCGGACCTGAATCGCCTGGAAGAGAAAGTGAATATTTCGAACCAGAATATCGCCGCCGCGGCGGCCAACGTTCAAGCCGCGCGCGCGCTGATCAAGCAGGCGCGGGCGCAGTTTTTTCCCACGGTGACGGCGAATCCGGCGATCAGCAACAACCGGCTTTCGACCGCTTTCGGGCAGACCGTCGGGGTCAATTACACCACCTTTGCGCTGCCTTTTGAAGCCTCCTGGGAGCCAGACCTGTTCGGGCGCGTGCGAAACACGGTCAAAGCCAACACCGCCGCGGCTCAGGCGAGCGTGGCGGATCTCGAAAATGTGCGCCTATCGGCGCAGGCCACCCTGGCGACGGACTATTTCCAATTGCGGGCGCAGGACGCCCTGAAGCAGGTGCTCGATGCGACGGTGGCCGCCTATCGGGAAAGCCTGGAACTGACGCGCGATTTATACCGGTCCGGACTCGCCAACGATGAAGCCGTCGCGCAGGCCGAGGCGCAGCTCCAAACCACGGAAGCCCAGGACACCAACGCGGGAATCCTGCGCGCGCAGTACCAGCACGCCATCGCCATGCTGGACGGAGAACCGGCGTCGACTTTTTCGTTAGAGGCCCGGTCTTTCAGGTCGATTCCGCCGGCTATTCCAATCGGTGTTCCCTCCCAACTTTTAGAGCGCCGTCCCGATATCGCCGCCGCGGAACGCGCCATGGCTCAAGCCAACGCGCAGATCGGCATCGCGAAAACCGCATTTTACCCGAGCCTCACGCTGAGCGCCGCGCCGGGATTTGAGGGTCTCTCGCTGGCGGATTGGCTAACCTGGCCGAGCCGCGTCTGGTCGGTAGGTCCGCAACTGGCAGAAACGATTTTCGACGCCGGGCTGCGCCGGGCCACGGTGCAACAGTATCAGGCCACCTACGACCAAACCGTCGCCAATTACCGGCAGACGGTGTTGACCGCATTTCAACAGGTGGAAGATAACCTGGCGGCGCTGCGCCTGTTACAGCAGGTGATCGGGCAGCAGGATTCGGCGATCGAGTCGGCGCAACGAAATCTTCGCGAGGCTGAAGTGCGATATCAGGCCGGACTGGATCCCTACCTGAACGTCCTCACCGCGCAAGCGACGCTGCTGAATGCTCAGCAGGCTGAAGTGAGCTTCCGCGGGCAGCAAATGGTGGCGAGCGTTCAGTTGATCCAGGCGCTCGGCGGGGGCTGGGAAGCGGCGCGCCTGCCGGAACGTTAAGCGATCCGCCGGTCGCGCAAAAAGCGCAAAGCCGGTGAGCTATATAATCGCCATGATGCGAATCCGCACCCAGGTCGGGATCGTCGGCGCGGGTCCCGCGGGCCTATTTCTGGCGCATCTGCTGCATCTCGAAAACATCGATTCCGTGATTCTCGAGCGCTCCACGCAACAGCACGCCGTCGAACGCGTCCGCGCCGGCGTGCTCGAACAGGGCACCGTCGATCTGCTGGCCGAGTGCGGCCTCGGCGAGCGCGTTCGCCGCGAGGGCCTGCGTCACGGCGGCGTCTATCTCGCCTTTCTGGGCCGCCGCCATCGTATCGATTTTGAAGAATTGACCGGCGGACGCGCCATCACCATTTACGGCCAGAACGAACTGCTCAAGGACCTGATCGCCGCCGCGAAGGGTCCGTTATATTACCAGGCCGAAAACGTCCGCCTCGCGGAGTTCGACACCTCGCGCCCGCGCATCCATTTCCGCCACGCCGGCGGCGATCACGAAATCGAATGCGATTTTCTGGCCGGCTGCGATGGCTCGCACGGCGTCTCGCGCCCCTCGATTCCGCCGGCCGCGCTCAATATTTTTACGCGCGACTACCCCTTCGCGTGGCTCGGCATCCTCGCCCAAGCCGCGCCCAGCTCCGGCGAACTGGTCTACTCGCTGGCCGAGCGTGGCTTCGCGCTGTTCAGCATGCGTTCGCCCGAAATCACCCGGCTCTATCTGCAATGCTCGCCCGAAGAAGACGCCGGCCGCTGGACCGATGACGCCATCTGGACCGAGCTTGACGCGCGGCTCGCAACCGCGGACGGCTGGCGTCCCCATCATGGCGCCATTTTGCAGAAAGGCGTCACCGGAATGCGCAGCGTCGTGGTCGAGCCGATGCGCTACGGCCGCCTGTTTCTCGCCGGCGACGCCGCGCACATCGTGCCCCCGACCGGAGCCAAAGGATTGAATCTCGCTCTCGCCGACGTGAAGACGCTGGCCGCCGCCATCGCCGCCTATTATCGCGGGCCGCGCACCGATCTGCTTGACCAATATTCGGAACAGCGCGCTCGCCGCGTCTGGCAGGCGCAGCGATTCGCCTGGTGGATGACGTCGCTGCTGCATCGCACCGCCTGCGCCTTCGACTATCGCCGCCAGATTGCCGAGCTCGAATACGTCACCCGTTCGCGCGCCGCCATGACCACCCTGGCCGAAAATTATGTAGGCTTAGCTTTGGTATGAAGCACTATCCCCGGCCCGAGCGATGCGAGCAGGCTCCGTTATTGCACCCGCCCTATCGCGCCAGCCTGCGCCGCGCGCCGCACAGGCCGCTGATCCAGATTCCGCACACGCTCTCCGAACTCACCGGCCCGCTCTATGGCCACAATCCCATCGGCGAAACCGACAACGATCTCACCCGCCAGCATTTCGGCGAGCCTGTGGGCCAGCGCATCATCGTCGCCGGCCGCGTCATCGATGAAGACGGCCGCGCCATCCCCAACACGCTGGTGGAGCTGTGGCAATGCAACGCCGCGGGACGTTATCGCCACCACGCCGATAATCATCACGCGCCGCTCGACCCGAATTTCAGCGGCGCCGGCCGCACCCTCACCGATGAAAACGGCAATTACCGCTTCCTCACCATCAAGCCCGGCGCGTATCCCTGGCGCAATCACCGGAACGCCTGGCGTCCCGCGCACATTCATTTTTCGCTGTTCGGCCCGTGCCTGATTACTCGCCTGATCACGCAGATGTATTTCCCCAACGATCCGCTGCTGCCCTTCGATCCCATCTCGCAATCGATCCCGGATGAGCGCGCCCGCCAGCGCCTCATTTGCCATCTCGACCTGGATCTCACCGAACCGGAATTTGCTCTCGGCTATCGTTTCGACCTGATCCTGCGCGGCCGCAATGCCACGCCCTTCGAAGGACCATCATGAGCCGCTGCCTGCCCGCGCAAACGGTCGGCCCGTTTTTTCATCTGTGCCTGACGAAAGATCCCACGCTCGGCTGCATGACGCGTCCCGGCGCAAAAGGCGAACACATTCGCGTCCGTTTCCGTTTGCTCGACGGCGACCAGGCGCCCGTTCCCGACGGAATGCTCGAAATCTGGCAGGCCGACGCGAATGGCAAATACGACCACCCTGACGACCCGCAGCAACAATCGCCCGACCCCGCCTTCTGCGGATTCGGCCGCCTGGCCACGGATGAAGACGGCGTCGCGATTTTTGAAACCGTCTATCCGGGCCGCGCCGCCGGCGATGCCCCGCACCTCAGCGTGAACGTATTCGCCCGCGGCCTGCTCGACCGGCTGTGCACGCGGGTTTATTTCGCGGATCATCCCGCGCTCGCCGAAGATCCGGTGCTCGCGCTGGTTCCCGAGGATCGCCGCGAAACGCTGCTGGCGCGCCGCGACCCGGCCGATCCTGCGCAATGGAACTTCGAAATTCATTTGCAGGGCGCGGAAGAAACGGTTTTCTTCGATCTCTGATGCCGATGCGGCTGATCGACGGTTTCGCCACCACTTCCGCGCTGTCTGAAATTTTCTCCGACGCGTCCATTCTGCGCGCCATGCTGCGTTTTGAAACCGCCCTTGCCGCCGCGCAGGCTCGACTCAAAATGATTCCGCCGGGCGCCGCCGCGGCCATCGCCGGAATTCAGAGCATCGCAGCCGATTCGCTCGCCGAAGACGCCCGCGCATCTGCTACGCTCGCCGTTCCCTTCGTCAAAACACTCGCCGGCCGGGTCCGCGAAATTGATCCCCAAGCCGCGGATTTCGTTCATTGGGGCGCCACCAGCCAGGATCTTCTCGACACCGCGCTCATCCTGCAACTTCGCGAAGCCCGCGAAATTCTCAGCGCCGGTCATGCGAGGCTCAGCCGCGATCTTCGCGATCTTTCCGATCGCCACGCGAACACTGTTATGCTCGCGCGGACCCTGCTCCAACCCGCGCCGCCGATCACCTTCGGCTACAAAGCCGCCGCCTGGTTCGGCGCGGTCGAGCGAAGCTGGCAACGCGTCTCGACCGCCTTTGACGAATCGATCCAGATCCAGTTCGGCGGCGCGGCGGGAACGCTCGCGTCGTACTTCGATCGCGGACCCGAACTCGCCCGCGAGCTCGCCCAGGAATTGCATCTTCCCGACCCCCCCGCGCCCTGGCACGCGCATCGCGATCGTCTCGCGTCGCTCGTCGCGCAGTGTGGAATCTATAGCGGCGCACTCGCCAAAATCGCCCGCGATATCGCGCTGCTGATGCAGCCCGAAATCGGCGAACTTTCCGAGCCTGGCGGCGAATCGTCGGCGATGCCCAACAAGCGCAACCCCTCCGGCTGCGTCGTTGCCCTGGCCGCGGCATCGCGCGTTCCCGGATTGGTCGCGTCATTTCTTTCCACCCTGCCGCAGGAGCACGAACGCGCCGCCGGCGGCTGGCAATCCGAGTGGCCCACCATTGCCGCGGCGATTCAATCCACCGGCAGCGCGCTCGCCGCGGTCGCGGAAACCATCGCTCATCTCAGGATCGATCCCGCGCGCATGCTCGCCAACATCCAGGCCACCCACGGAGCCGTTTTCGCCGAAAAAGCCGCCATGCTCTCCGGCAAGAATGCCGCCAGGGAGGCGTTAAGGAAAGGAAAGTTGAGCGGGGAACATCCCGAAGATTACCTCGGCTCCGCCGAATTTTTCCGCCGCCGTCTTCTCGAAGGAAAGTGATATGACCCGCGAAAGTCCGCCCTTCCGCGCCGATCACGTCGGCAGTCTGCTTCGTCCCGCCGAATTAAAACAAGCCCGCGCCCGCCATCAGAACGGCGAAATCAGCGCCGCGGAACTCCAGGCCGTCGAAGACCGCGCCATCGAATCGCTGATCGCCGCACAAGCCGGGATTGGCCTGCGCAGCGCCACCGACGGCGAGCTTCGCCGCTCCATGTGGCACTTCGATTTTTTAGAAAACCTCGACGGCTGCGAACCCTTCACGCCGCCGCAGGGCATCGCCTTCAAAGGCGTCGCCACCAAACCGAAAGGCGTTCGCGTCGCCGGCAAACTGGGGTTCCGCGGCCATCCCATGCTCGATCATTTCCGCTTCCTGCGCGACCACACTCGCGCCGTCCCGAAAATGACCATCCCCTCGCCGAGCGTCCTTCATTTTCGCGGCGGGCGCAAAGCGATCAGTGAAACCATCTATCCCCATCTCGAGGATTTCTACCGCGACCTCGGCGCGGCCTACAATCGCGCCGTGCAGGCCTTCGCCGGCGAAGGCTGCCGTTATCTTCAGCTCGACGAAACCAATCTCGCTTATCTCTGCGATCCCGACCAGCGCGCCGCCATCCGCGTCCGCGGCGACGATCCCGATCGCTTGCCGCTCATCTACGCCAACATGATCAACGCCGCCATCGCCGATCGTCCCGCGGACATGCGCGTCACCATGCACCTGTGCCGCGGAAATTTCCGTTCCAGCTGGATCGCGCAAGGCGGCTACGAACCGGTCGCCGAAATTCTGTTCAACACCATCAACGCCGACGGCTATTTCATGGAATACGACACCGCTCGCGCCGGTGGCTTCGAGCCGCTGCGCTTCGTTCCCAAAAACAAGATGGTGGTGCTTGGTTTGGTCAGTTCCAAAACCGGCGAACTGGAATCGAAAGACAGCCTCAAGCGCCGCATCGATGACGCCGCGCGTTTCCTGGACGTCGATCAACTCTGCCTGAGCCCGCAATGCGGTTTCGCGAGCACTGAAGAAGGCAATCTCCTCAGCGAAGCCGAGCAATGGGCGAAACTCGCAAGAATCGTCGAGGTCGCGTCAGAGGTATGGCGCTAGCCACAGCCGCGGCTCCGGCGCCGGGGCGATGTTGAGATCGTCGAGACCTATGTTCGCCGGAGGGATGAGCACTCTAAAATGGAGGTTCATGCCGCCCGACACCGCCCCCGTCCGCAAAGGCGA
>Ga0335074_10005845_pt1 | contig 17041 bp, 11 predicted proteins | sample Lox_Sample_23_FD_206715 | JGI IMG/M metagenome (GOLD analysis project Ga0335074, IMG submission 206715) | Soil microbial communities from Loxahatchee National Wildlife Refuge, Florida, United States - Lox_Sample_2.3 | ecosystem: Environmental > Terrestrial > Soil > Wetlands | place: USA...
ACTGCTCGTCAGGAAACCACGCGCGAAACTGCTGCCAAGTCCCTGGATAATCAGGCTGCTTCGCGACTTCAGGCGTGCGAACCACAATATCTTGAGTCTACTGTATTAAGGCAGCTACCCCACTTTGATATTACATATGATGTGATATCACCTTCCAGTGAGGCTTCTGTTCGACAGCGACGTCGTCGTCGCCGCAATGCGGAGCCCTACAGGAGGTTCAGCCGAGCTCTTGCGCAGAATTCGATTGGGACGCGCAACGATGCTGATGACGGTTGCTCTCTCGCTGGAATATGAGGCGCAGTGCCTTTCCGCCGAACATAGGCTGGTCTCGAGCCTCAACGCGGCTGAGGTGAACACCTTCCTCGACCGATTGATGTCGATGGCCGAGCCGATTCAATTGCATTTCCGCTGGAGGCCCCAGCTTCGCGACCCCGGTGATGAATTGGTCCTGGAAGCGGCTGTAAATGGCAGGGCTTCGGCAATCATCACGTTCAACGAGAGGGATCTCCGTGATGCGCGATCGAGTTTCGACATCGAGGTGCTTCGCCCCGGAGAAGTGCTTAGGAGGTTGGAACCATGACCACAAAAGTCGCCACATTTCCATTACGGCTGCCTGTTTCAATGAAGGCCGCGCTTGAAAAGATCGCCAAACGCGACGGAACCAGCATGAACCAGTTTCTCGTGATCGCCGCGGCGGAGAAGATCTCTGCCATGGAAACTGAGCGCTTCTTCGCCGAGCGCCGCGCCCGCGCTGACGATGCTGCTTTCCTGCGCATCCTCAACCGCAAAGGCGGCGAGCCGCCGCGTCCGGAAGACGCGCTCGAATAGGGCGCTGACTTGCAGACTCGCTGACACGCTAACTCCGCTGTTCCTCCATCGTTGCCCCACTCACCCGCCCCGGTGCTATCATGGCGCGTCATCAAAATGCATGAGGAGGATGACGTGAAAAGAAGCATCGTTTTTCTGGCCGGCGCGCTGCTGCTTTTGGCCGGGTGCAAATCAGGTGAGCAGGCTGCCAACGCACCGCAAACGCCCAAATGGAAGGGCGCTCCCTACCGTCTCGCCTTTGGCGCGCAGCCCGCCAAGCCGAATCACGCGGGCATCGCCCTTCCCGCAATCAAATACACCGCCGACCCCGACAACCTTGAGACCAGAGCCGATCTCGTGGTGCAGGTCGACGTTTCGGGAGTGAAGCAGGCATCGCAGGTGCCGGACATGATGATCATGGCGCCGACCGATATCTCCGGCTCCGAAGGCGCTCTCTCCGCAGACTACGTGGACATGACCAGTAAGCAGTTGGGCCAGATGCTTGCGGGCTACTGCATGAAAGGAAAAGTGAAGCTCTCCGTCGCCCTTGCCCGCTCCTCGCTGAACATGGTTTCTACCGACGACCAGATCAACGACAAGCGCCTCTCAGACTGGCTGCCAACCGAGCTCGTCTTCAAGAACCCTCACCCGAAGTGCTAGTTCTCGCTCGGTTGCAATGCGAGCGCGCAGCTCGTTCCACCACAAAAAGATAGTTGCCCCAGGTCTCGCTTTTGAGACCTGGGAAAGCGCGAATCTCAACTGTCCCGCCGGATTCAAGCACAAAAATGGGTGCCCCAACTCTCAGTTCGCCATCACAACGTCTTCAGTTCAAGGATTTACATAGTCGAGGCGGCCCTGCGGCGCGAACGGGCATGCAGCAAATAATAGCGCACAAAAAAACCGGCAGCCTGACGCCGCCGGGTTATTTGCATTCCACCGCAGCCGGACAACCCCGGCTGCTCTTATTGCGCCTTACGCTCGCGCCGGTTCAATCCGCTCCACAAGAACGAGCTTGGACTGAGGATCGAGTTCGCCTGTAACCGTCACGAACTTGCCGTCGAACTTGCGCGCGTGCCGTAGGTTGTCGAGTTGGTAGACATTTCCCTTGCTGTCGCTGAGAAAGACGTACCAGCCGTCGCGCATCACAATTCCGGTAAGCGTTGTGGTTTGCGCAGCCGCACCTGCCGCTGCCGCAGTTGAGTGGTTGGGTGCGAGGAACGGACCTCCCAACGCCAGCGCACTCGCAAAAACGAGCGCGCTTAATATGATTCCGAAAAATAAATCCCGCTTGATGGAATTTCTCATCGACCGCATAGAACTTTCCTTGTTGACCTTTGGGTGCTGGATCTTCAACTTGGAGACCTGGCAAAATCTCACCCGCGAATATGCTCGGAGAGCGCCAGCATGGCATCGGATTTCACGCAATAGGCAGGCCCTTCGCTCTTCGGCGAGTTATTCCGCCCACATATGCTTAGACGCGATTATTCGCCAGGAGTTTTCCAGCCATGGTGTGAAAAGAACATGACGAATCCAACCGAGGCTTTCGCGGCAAAAGACTATTGCGCGACCGGGTCCTTCAAATGAGCGGCCAACGCCCACTTCAAATCTTCGATTCCCTCGCCGGTGACGGCCGAGACCGCGTAAAACTCCAGCTTTCTTCTTTTCGCGTAGATCGAAAGTTTCTTGAGCTTGTCGGGATTCGCTGCGTCGATCTTGGTGGCTACCACGATCATCGGCTTCCCATCGAGCCCGTTGCCAAAGCTGGCCAGCTCTTGGTTGATGACCTTGAAGTCTTCCACCGGATCGGGCCGGCCCGAAGCGTCTGACACATCCACCAGGTGCGCCAGCAGTCGCGTGCGCTCAATGTGGCGCAGGAACTGTGTGCCCAGTCCGTGGCCAAGGTGCGCGCCTTCAATCAGCCCCGGCACATCGGCAACCACAAAGCTCTGATCGTCCGGCTCTTTACCCACGGTCACCACGCCCAAATTCGGTTCAAGAGTCGTGAACGGGTAATCGGCAATTTTTGGCCGCGCCGCTGAAATGCGCGAGATCAGCGTGGACTTGCCGGCATTCGGAAAACCGACCAGCCCCACATCGGCCAGTAGCTTGAGCTCCAGCCGGTAGCTGCGCTCCTCGCCGGGCCGGCCCAGTTCGTGCTCGCGCGGAGCCTGGTGGGTGCTGGTGGCAAAGTGCTGGTTGCCGCGCCCGCCCCGCCCGCCTTTAGCCACGACGAGGCGCTCGTCGGGTTGCTGAAAGTCATGCACCAGTTCCCCGGTTTCCTGGTCGTAAAGCGCTGTGCCGACAGGAACCTGCAGCACAATCGAACGACCGTCCTGCCCGGTGCAGTTCGATCCCATGCCGTGTTCGCCGCGCTGCGCCTTGTGCTCGGGGTTGAAGCGGAAGTGGATGAGCGTGTTGTGGCGCTGGCTGGCTTCCATAATCACGTCGCCGCCGCGGCCGCCATCGCCGCCGGAGGGGCCCCCGCGCGGCACAAATTTCTCGCGTCGGAAGGCCATGCAGCCGTTGCCGCCGTCGCCGGCCTTTACGCGGATTTTGGCTTCGTCAATGAACAAGTTGCACACCCAGCACGGCTTATCGAGCCCCGTCTCTCCAGTTTACCGAATGAGAGCAACGGCGATTGCGAGGGCCCGGGTCTGTTGGCCAGTGCCAGGGTTTCGGGTTGTTCTTCAGTTTCAAATCTGGCGCGCCAAGACTGCTCAAAGCAGATGTGATGTGCGTTACTTTTTGAGCCCGATCCGGACGCTTACAATCGCAGGCAATCTCAACGGAGACTCGAAACGTGGATGCCTTTGCGCGTTCAGGGTCCCATTTTCCGCCGGATCGGCTGCGCCGCGCCTCCGCAGGCTGATCGAATTGCCCGGGCTTTGCCGGGAACAGGCTTTAAAGCCTGTGAATGGCTTCTGTAATGGTAGTTTTCAGGCGGTGCCTGATTGCGTCCCTTCTGGCCGCCACGCTCACTTTTGCCGCGTGCCCGCTGTTTTTCGCCCAAAACACACCACCTGATCCCACCGCGCCCCAAGGCTCGCTTGCCGGCAGGCTCACCGATCTGCATTCATCCCCCCTCGCAGGAGTTGCGATTGTGCTGCGCAACGTGGTTACGGGAGCGGAAACCCACACCACCACAACCCGCAACGGCAGCTACCGCTTTCCCTCGCTCCCTGCCGGCGAATACACTCTTGCAGCTGAAAGCGTGCAGCGTGGCCGGGGCCAGCTTCAAGGCGTAGTCGTCTCTGCCGGTCACGAGGCACGGGTTCAGGCGGCAATCCAACTTGAGCCCGAGACGCGAAGCGCATCGGCATTGGCGGTGAACTCCGGCACCGCGCCGTCTCGAGCAGTTCCAGTTGAAATCGGAATTGCGCAGCCGAAGACGATTGAAACGGACTCTCGCGCCGAGACGCTGTCCACTGTCATGCCGCTAATCCCGGTACGGAATACTGCCACCGAACCTCTGCCGGTCACACACCCGGTCACCGAAGCCGAGGCCGCCAATTCACGGCGGGCAGCCGTGAAACCAACCCCCTCGATCGTCAAAACCGCAGCCGTTATTGCGCCGGATGCCCTTCCGTTAGCTTTGCCTGCCACGCTTCCGGCGCTTCTCTCGTCGACGCCAGCGCCCGGCCCCTCTCCCAGCATTTCAACGATCCCACCCACGCCAGGCGGCGTTCAGCCCATGATCGCTGCCCGACCCCTGCAACTGATGCCGATTGCCGCGGCCATTGCCAGGATCGATCCGGTGGTTCCCGTACTTGCAACCACGGTGAGCTCGTCTGAACTTGCGGCATTGCCCGCTTCCGGCCGCAACTGGCAGAACTTCGCGCTTGAAACACCCACCGCTTCAGCGCCGGATGACTCATCCCAGGCCGCCTACCGCGGCGAAGACCAGGCGCCGGCCGAGATCACCATCGACGGAGCCCCCACGCGCCTCGCCTTTGGCGCAGCGGCCGATACCAAACCCACCGACCCCGATTCAGGCAAGCACATCGAAATCGGCGCCATGGGCCAGTCCTCAATGGGCCAGACATGGAACGGCGGACGGGGGTTCGGCGTCGCCGAGGCCGGCGTTCGCGAAGTGCAGACCGTTGCCGGCAACGTTGAGGCCGAGGAGGCGCGGGGAACCGGCGGGCGAATCGCAGTCAAAACTGCGCATGGAGAAAACCAGATTCACGGCCAGGCATTCCTCTTCGATCGCCAAAACACCTGGGGCGCGCAGAATCCCTTCACACAATGGGTTACCCAGACTGCGCCGGCCATGCTTAACTACAATCCATCCGGACCTCCGCTCACCGCCCCCGTATTCGATAATGGCCCGACCGGTCCGCCGGAGTCATATACACCGCCCGACCACGAGATCGTGTGGGGACTCGGCATGGGCGGCCGCATTCGCCGCGACAAGCTCTTCTGGTTCGCCGCTCTCGACAGCTACCACCGTAACGATCCGGGCGTGTCGATGGTTAAGTACCCCTATCTCATGGAGACTCCGAGCGGATGCGGAACCACTTCGGGATGTACCCCAACAACCGCCGGCTTCTTTGCCACGCCTTCTGACGCTCAGTTGCAGTTGTTGAGCGCGCAGCTCGGCTTGAGCAGCACCAATCCGGAGGTCGAGGGGCTGACGGCCTATTCGCAGATGCTCGAGACCCTGGCTGGCCTGCTCGGCCCCGCTCCGCGCAGCGCCGCGCAATGGGTCGGCTTTGGCCGCATCGACTGGCAGGCGGCGGAGCGGCATCGCATCACGCTTGAAGGCATTGGCGCCAACTGGAATGCGCCCGGCGGCGGGCTGACCCAGGTTTCAGAAAACTATGGCAACCACAGCTTTGGCTCTAGCGCGGCCAACGAGCAATGGCTTCTGGCGCGCTGGGAAGCATACCTTACACCCAATCTCTTATCCACGACGCAAGCCTCGGCCGGCCATGACATTCTTACCGCCCAGCCCAGTGCTCCCTCGGCATTTGAGAAATCATTGCTCAACGTGAACGCATGGGGTCAGCTTCCGCAAATCGTGGTCGACTCGCGCTACGGATTCACCATCGGCAACCCCTCGCGTTTTGGCCGGGGCAGCTACCCCGACGAAAAGCTCTATCACGCGCAGGAGATGGTGGACTGGGTTCACAACAACCTGCTGCTCAAAGCCGGCTTCGAAATCGATCACAATGCCGACGCAACCAGCCTGCTGCGCAACCAGACCGGCACCTATTCCTACTCCAAGGTGCAGGATTTTATCGCCGACGCGCTGGTCTTTCAAGAATTCGGGCTTCAGAATCCTGACAACTACTCCGTGCAGCACAACTGCGGCGCCACCGACAAGACTCTGGGCAGCCAGCCATGCTACTCCCACTATTCGCAAATGATCGGGCCCACCAACTGGCACTTGAGCACCAGCGATCTTGCAGGCTACGCGACCGCGCAATGGCAACCGGCGAAACAAGCTGTCGTCAGCTTCGGCCTGCGCTGGGAGCGGGAACAACTGCCGCCGCCACTGGCAGCGCTCAACAATCCTCAATTGCCGCTCACGCAAAAGCTGCCCGATCTCGGCAACAACTGGGGCCCCCGCGTCAGCATTGCCATTGGCAACAGAGACACGCACTGGCCGGTTCTGCGGTTTGGCTACGGCATGTACTACGGCCGCACCGAAAACGCCACCATCGAGACGGCGCTCACGCAAACCGGCTCGCTCAAAGGCGATCTGGACGTTTTCATGCGGCCCCAGGACGATTGCCAGTACTGCGCAGGCGGCGCACCGCCATTTCCATACGTGCTGCAAGGCGATCCTTCCAGCGTCGTCAAGCCCGGAGCGGTCGAGTTCGCTTCCAACTTCCGCAATCCTGAGGTTCACCAGGCGGTGGTTTCGGTGGAAGAGGCGCTGCCCGGCCAAATCCAGGTGACCGGCGCGGCCATTGCCAGCCTCGGCCGCCGGCTGCCCGTGTTCCTCGACGCCAACATCGATCCTGCGCTCAATCCGCAGACCATCACCTACACCGTCTGTGACGAGGCTCCTGCCGGCCCCGACAATAGTGCGTGTGGCAACCTCGGCCTGGGTCCCATCAAGACCCCGACGATCACGGCTCCCTTCTACGCGTCTTTGCCCTTTTGGCCTTCAAACACTGAGCCCTCGCCGAGTTGCCCTGGCGACTCGCCAACGAGCAATCCGCTCGGCCCGTATGGATGGTGCAACCCGAACTATCAGGAGATCGACCAGGTCACCAGTAAAGCCAATTCAACCTATGAGGCGGCCATCGTGAAAGTCACGCGCTACGGCCGGCGGGGCTTGAGCCTGCACGGGCACTACACCTACGCGCATGCCATGGATTGGAACCCGAACGCGAGCCCACTGGACCCGGCCACTTTCGCACATGACTTCAGCCAGGAGTACGGAGCAAGCGGCCAGGACGTGCGCCACTCCGCCGCCGTCATGTTGGTCTATGAGGCGCCCTGGAAGCTGCGCGATTTCGCTGGCCGGCTGGGCAATGGCTGGAAACTTTCGAGTATCGGCCAGTTCCGCAGCGGGCTACCCTATACCATGCGCGTCACCGGCTCACTGCCCGAAGTGGTCCCTGCCTCCGGCCCCGGCAACCCCACCGTCGGTCTGCGACCGGGCATCAACGGCTCCGGCGGCGACAACCGCGTCTACTGGGAGGACAGTGCTGGCCTTATCCACGCTGTTGGCCGCAACACCTTCCGTTATCCCCATACATGGAAAGCCGATCTGCGGTTAGCCAAGCGGTTCGACCTGGGAAAAATGCGCGATCTCGAGATCATGGCCGAGAGCTTCAACCTGTTCAACCACCAGAACGTCACCGAAATTGAAACCACCGGCTATACCATCGATTCCGGCAGCCCCTATCCCACGCTGAACTTTCTCACCGGCCTCAAAACCAGCTCCACGACAGGCGCCGTTCCCGGCTTCGGCCAGCCGCTGACAATCAACGGCTATGACTTCTTCCGCGAGCGCCAGATCCAGTTCGGGATGCGCGTTCAGTTTTAGAGCTGGTTGCACTAAGCGGGTTTTAAAAAGGGCACGGCGGGGCACCCTCTGGGTCCCGTGCCGTAAAGGGCGCAAAATCAGATGGGCTTACCGAGCGGGCGCACAGCTTTTCGTGGGCGAAATCGTGATGCCTCCTCCGGGAGCCGGATGCGTCAATCGCACACGTCCGGTTCGATGAGCGGGATGTGGAAACGGGACACGGTCCAGATAATGAGGCACCGGCAGAACGAAAGGGCCGGAAACAGATAGGCCGGACCTACACTACCGCGCCACATCTCGACTCCACCCAAACGGCGCGAAGGGCATATCCCCACCCCCCCATATCCGATACCCCCGCCCCCTGCGAAAAATCTCAAAGTCTATTGTTTTCAGTGCGATAGAGGGTAGACTTGGCGGCCAGGTCTATTGTTTTCAGTCGGTTAGGATCTGCTGGTCTGCCGAAATTCGGCCCGAAGAATCGCTATCTGCATTGAGAATAGAACGGGCGGGGGAATTAAACGGCAGAAAGGAGAGGCAATTTAAGTCGTTTTGAATAAGAGCGATAGAGGAGGAAGGCGGCAGCCTGGCGGTTGACCGCGAGAGTACATTTAGAGCGCATTTGAGAAATGCGCTTTAGGATGGGGACCCACTCGGTTCTGACTGCGAGCTGATCAATCAAGTGAATAGCATTGGGGCTAGCTTCCGGCGATCGGCTGCTGGCTATTGGCTGTTTCTCTCACAGCCGGCAGATGAGCAGTTCGCGTTCGTAGATCATCTCGGGCGGCAGGTGGTTGTGGAGTTCGATGAAGAGCTCCTCGTGGCCGATGACCTCGCGGCGCCACTGCTGGCGGTCGACGACCTGAAGCTCGTCGAACTTTTCGCGCGGGAAATCGAGGCCGGTCCAGTCAATGTCGTCGTAGTAGGGCGTCCAGCCTATGGGCGTCTCGTTGCCCTGGGCGCGGCCGTGGACGCGATCGACGATCCACTTGAGGATGCGCAGGTTCTGGCCGAAGCCGGGCCACATGAAGTTGCCGTTCTCGTCTTTGCGGAACCAGTTGACGTGAAAGACGCGCGGCGTTGACTTGAGCATGCGCTGCATCTTGATCCAATGGCGGAAGTAGTCGCCCATGTGGTAGCCGCAGAAGGGCAGCATGGCCATGGGGTCGCGGCGCAGCTTGCCGGTGGCGCCGGCGGCGGCGGCGGTGGTTTCGCTGGCCATGGTGGCGCCCATGTAGACGCCGCTTGACCAGTTGAAGGCCTGATAGACGAGCGGCATGGTGGTTGACCGGCGCCCACCGAAGATGATGGCCGAGAGCGGCACGCCCTCGGGTGACTCCCACGCGGGATCGATGGAGGGGCACTGCGAGGCCGGCGCGGTGAAACGTCCATTGGGGTGCGCGGCCTTCGCGCCGGTGGCGCGGCCGATCTCGGGCGTCCACAGCTTGCCTTGCCAGTCGAGGCACTCGGCGGGGGGCTCGTCGGTCATGCCCTCCCACCACACGCCGCCCTCGGGGGTAAGCGCGACGTTGGTGAAGATGGTGTTGCGCCCCAGCGCGACCATGGCGTTGGGATTGGTTTTGGCGCTGGTGCCGGGAGCAACGCCGAAGAAGCCGCTCTCAGGGTTAATGGCGCGGAGCTGGCCGGTTTCGTCGGGACGGATCCAGGCGATGTCGTCGCCCACGGTCCAGATCTTCCAGTCTTCCATCCCCTTGGGCGGCACCATCATGGCAAAGTTGGTTTTGCCGCAGGCAGAAGGGAAGGCCGCGGCTACATAAGTCTTTTCGCCCTGCGGGCTCTCGACGCCGACGATAAGCATGTGCTCGGCCATCCAGCCTTCGTCGCGGGCCATGTTTGAGGCGATGCGCAGCGCAAAGCACTTTTTGCCCAGCAGCGCGTTGCCGCCGTAGCCCGAGCCGTAAGACCAGATCTCGCGCGTCTCAGGGAAATGCACGATGTACTTGGTGTCGTTACAGGGCCAGGGCACGTCAGTCTGGCCGGGCGCGAGCGGCATGCCCACGGAGTGCATGCAGGGGACCACGCGCTTTACGTCGCGGTCAATCATCTCGAATACGGGCTTGCCAATGCGCGCCATGATGCGCATGTTGACCACGACATAAGGCGAGTCGGTAAGCTCGACGCCGATTTGCGCCGAGGGCGAGTCGAGCGGACCCATGCAGTAGGGCAGCACGTACATGGTGCGGCCGCGCATGGAATCCTGGAAGAGTTCCTTGAGCTTGCGGCGCATCTGGTAGGGATCTTCCCAGTTGTTGGTGGGGCCGGCGGTGTCGCGCGAGAGCGAGCAGATGAAGGTGCGCTCCTCGACGCGGGCGACGTCGCGCACGTCAGAACGCGCGTAGAAGCACCCGGGCCACAGTTTTTGATTAAGTCGAACAAAGGTGCCGCGGTCTTCGAGGAGGTTGCACAGCCGGTCGTACTCGCGCTCTGAGCCGTCGACCCAGTGGATGGAGTCAGGCCGGGTGAGGTCGGCCATTTTTTCAACCCAGCGCAGAAGATGCTTATTGGTGCTGAGGGCGGGACTGGAATGAGCCTTGCTAGCCATTTGCGCTCCCACAAATTATGCCAGAACGCTCGCGCGTTCAGAAGGTTGAGGTTCGCTGTGCGAGCGGCGGGGCCGTTCATTATGAATGATTGCAAACATTGATTGACTTGGTAAAAGGAGCCCGGCGCAGCGAAAAGAGCTGATAACCGCTGACCGAATTTATACACCATCGCAGTCACAGCGCGAAGTGCGCGGAGTCACTGCGGAAGTGAGGCGGAGCGGGATTTGACGCATCTCGTGCGGGCGCAGGGGCATTTGTAGATCGATTTAGGGCAGGTTTTGCAGGTCGATGCCGAGCTGCTGGCACTTTTTGTAGAGATGGCTGCGCTCGAGTCCGAGGGCTTTGGCCGTCTGGGTCACGTTGCGGCCGTGACGGTCGAGCTCGGCCAGCACCTGGGCGCGCTCGAAGGCAACCACGCGTTGGGCAAGGCCTTCGCCTTCCAGGCGCTCTGCGCTTTCACTTTTTGGACTGAGGTTTGTGACGGAGCGGGCAGACGGCAGAGCCAGGTGCACGTCGCCGGCACTCACTTCTTCGCCGGCGAGAAGCAGCAGCCGCTCGACGACGTTGCGCAGCTCGCGAATGTTGCCGGGCCACGCGTATTCCTTGAGCGCGTCGATGGCAGCGGGCGCAAAGGAGATGGGCTTCCAGCCGTTTTGCGCGCTCACCTGGCGAACGAAGTGCTCTACGAGAGCGGGCAGATCTTCAGTGCGGCGGCGCAGGGGCGGCAATTCCACCGGAAAAACGACGACGCGATGGTAAAGATCGCGGCGGAAGGCGCCCGACTCGACAAGCTGCTCGAGGTTGCGGTGCGTGGCGACCAAGACGCGAACGTCGACGGAGGTGGGTTTGCCCGCGCCGATGCGCTCGACCTCGCCTTCTTCAAGCACGCGCAGCAGCTTGGCCTGCATGGCGGCGGGCATGTCGCCGATTTCGTCGAGAAAGAGCGTGCCGCGATGCGCCTGCTCGAACTTGCCGGTGTGCCGCTGGGTTGCGCCGGTGAACGAGCCTTTCTCATGGCCGAAGAGCTCGCTTTCAATGAGCTCGGCGGGCACGGCGGCGCAGTTGAGAGTGACAAATGGGCCGGCACAGCGATGGCTTTTTTCATGCAGCGTGCGAGCCACGAGCTCCTTGCCGGTTCCGGTTTCGCCATAGATACAGACTCGTGATTCGCTGGCTGCCACGCGCTCGATCTGCGCCATCACGCGGCGCATGGTTTCTCCTTCAAATACCAGAGCGTGCTTGCCCACGCGCGCGCGCAGGTCGCGGTTTTCGATTTCGAGGCGCGTGAGCTTGAGCGCGTTTTCGAGCGTGACGAGAAGTTTTTCGGTGGTCAGCGGTTTCTCAAGGAAGTCGAGGGCGCCGAGGCGCGTGGCCCTCACGGCCATCTCGATGTGCGCCTGGCCGCTCATCATTACAACGGGGGCTGTTACGCCGGCGGTCTTCAGGTCCTCAAGCAGCGCGAGACCGTCACGGCGCGGCATTACCACGTCGCTGAGGATGAGGTCGAAGGGCTGCGAACGAGCCAGTTCGAGGGCGCGCCCGGCGTCGTCGCAAACGGTGGCTTCGTGCCCGGCCAGGCGAAAGGCACGCGAGATCGAGGCCAGTGTGTTGGCTTCGTCGTCGACGATGAGAATGTTGGCTTTCGCGGTCATAAAAAACCAGGGATCAGGGAACAAGGATCAGAAAAACAGTGAAGCAGTGATACAACGATGAGAGTTCAGAATTGGTCTCGTCAGTGGTTTTGTGAAAGAGCATGACTTTAGTCGTGCCGAAAAGGGCCCCAAAACTCGAGGGGCTTCAGCCCCTGAGGAATGCTTGAGTCACTTAAGATACGGCTGCGACCGGCAGCGTAATGATAAACGTTGTGCCGCCGCCCGTTTGCCCTTCAGTGGAACAGGATCGGCTTTCGACAGTAATTGCCCCGTGGTGATCGGCGATGACCGATTGCACTATGGCCAAGCCCAGGCCCGTGCCATGCTGCTTGGTGGTGTAGTAGGGAGTGAACAGGCGCTCGCATTCCTCGGGGGTGAGACCGGTGCCTGTGTCAGATACGCGGAGTTCCACCGATTCACCCTTTGGTTCGGCAGAGAGCGTGACCACGCCGCCGTCCGGCATGGCATCCATGGCATTGAGCACCAGATTCGAGAGCGCGCGGTGCAGCAGTTCTGGATCGGCGTCGAGCGTCATGGGCTTTAGACTGATATGCACAGAGCAACCGATCTTTTCCGGACCTCCGTAGTCTGCTCCCTCGATATTGACTCCCCTTACAATCCATGGGAAATGAAGCAGCGCGACGCGCCACACAACGTCAGAGGCATCGATGCGCTCGAGCTCAGGCTTGGGCATCTTGCTGAAGTCGCTGAAGCGGCCGATGATGGTTTTGAGATTGGCTATCTCGGCGCCGAGTGTAGACGTGCTCTCTTTGAATATCTCGTCGAACTCGGCTTCAGGCAACTGGCGCGCGCGAGTGAGATTCTCGACCGTTAGCTGCAGCGGAAAGAGCGGATTTTTGAGCTCGTGCGCCAGGCGCCGCGCCAGTTCGCGCCAGGCTGCTACCCGCTCGCTCTGGATGAGCCGTTCGCGCTGGCTCAAAAGCTGTTCGGTCATGTGATTGAAGCTCTTTGCCAGCACGCTCACCTCGTCGCGGCCGCGCTCGGGAACACGCGCGTCCCAGTTTCCGGCAGCAACTTCTCCGGCCGCCCGCGCCAGCTGCTCGATGGGCCTTGAGAATCGTGCGGCAATCCAGAGGCTGAAGACAATTGCGACCAGAATTCCCGCACCCGCAACGCCGTAAGCGATATTACGAATATGCTGCTGGGCGTCGACCATGCCGCTGCGCGAGAGCGAGACGACGAGCACCGCCAGCACGTCGCCGGAAGGGTTCTTAAGAGGAATCGCAGTGGCATTGACTGAATCTTCGCGGCGGTTCGTCAGATAGAGTGTCGACGAAACCTGCTGACCCGATTTGAACGCGGAAGCAATCAGAGGTTGATAGCGATCGGCATAAGCTACTTCTCCAGAGGCGCCAATCAGGCGCTTGGGATCGAATTGCGCAAAGTCGGGTCCGAGATGCGGCTGTTCCGTCGATGGGGCTTGGTCAGCGTCCCGGTAAAGAGCAATCTGCATCCCGGGGGCAACAGGCAAGTCAGTGAGAAACGATTTGTCGAGTCGTTGGCCACCGAGGATGTAGACGGGGTGTCCTCCGTTGAGCGCTGGAAGGCCGACGGCGCGAATTGCAAATAGGCCGAGTGCGGTGCTTCCATCGGGTAGGTCTTCGGTCTTAAGAAAAGTGCGCTGATCTACCAACCCAATAGGTTCAAAATAGCCGAAGCGTGCCGGCCACTGGGCGGAACTCACGATCTTGTTGTCGGGTCCAATGATTTCGAGAAAATCGAGTCGCGCATCCTGGGCAAGGCTTTCCGCCTCGTTTACATAGGGTGACGGGTCGCCCGAAAGCGTAAGTTGAACGTCAATCGTCCGCATACGCTCGCTGGCGGCGATGCGGTCAACGGCCGCGGCCAGCTCTGCCGAACGATGCTGAAATTCGCGCTGAAACTGCGAGACGAAGAGCGCGGTTTCTTCCTGGTCGCGCTGTTCGAAGACGTGGCGGATGCGGAGGAGTACGGTCCATGCGACGGCGGCTACGGCCGCGGCGACGGTGAGCGAAAGCAACAACAGCAATCGCTGGCGCAAGCTCATGGCGCTGCCTCCAGCCATGCATCGGCCAGGTCGGGCGTGCCGTCGCTGCGAAGATTCAGGTCGCGGACGCGCGAGCCGATGGCGTAGCCGCGCGGCAGGTCGAGCAGAGGTACAAGGGTTTTGCGATCGAGGAAGTCATGCTCCGCACGATAGACAGCAGTGGGTGAGGATGCGGCGAGGGGCGTGGTTTCGGCGACATCACGGAGGACCGACTCGAGGGCGGCGGCCGGATCGGCGGAGGCGAGAGGAATCGAGCGCAACATCAGATCGGTGTGGGGCGCGCTGGTCACCTGCACGTCGAAGCCGGCCTCGTGCAGGTTAAGCGCGATGCGCTGCGCGGCAAGTTGCATGGAACCGTCACCCTGGTAGCCGAGCGAGAGCGTGGGCGGCTTTACCCCGCCGCGCAACTCCTGCGATTTGGCCAGGTCGCGCTCGGCAGGGAAGAGGAATGCGTAGCCGGAGAGCGACTGCGGCAGGATGCTGGAGGATATCTGACCCTGCTTTTGAAAGATGACGTTGAAGAGCGCGGCACGGTCGATCGCCAGAGCGATGGCCGCGCGCAGCGTTTGGTTGGCGAGGGCGCCGTTGGTGGAGATTTCGAGCGCGAGCAGATCGACGGGCGGCGACGAGAGTACGGTCATGCGCTGCTGCTGGGCGAGGCGCAACTCTTCGGGCGGAACTTCGACTACGTCGGCGCGGCCCACGCTCAGGTCGAGCCACTGGTCGCGGACTGAACGGCCGGTGACGAGGTCGATGGAGTCGATGAAAGGCCGGCCGGCCCAGTAGTTTTCGTTGGCGGTGAGAAAGTAGCCCGGGGGGCGATGATCGGTCAATTGGTAGGGCCCGGTGCCGACGCAACAGGGTAAAGTTTTGCCGCTGCCATCATCGAGGAGTTGAATTGGATGCAAAGCCAGGGTCCAAGGCAAGGTGGGCATGGGCTCGTTGGCAGTAAAAACGATCGTGGAACCATCAGCGTGCACGCTTGCCCAGGGGCAGTTTGTCCCACAGAGCGAGGTGAGCGATGCAATGGCGCGGTCGGCAGTGAGGGGGAAACCGTTGTGAAAGGTTACGCCGTCGCGAAGTTTGAACTCCCATCGGCGGTCGCCATTCGACGACTTCCATTCGGTAGCCAACGCCGGCTCGAGCTGGCCATCTTCGCCAGTTCGCGTGAGGCCCTCGAAAACGAGGCGGAGAACGGTGACGTCGGGCGATGTGACGCCATCACCTGCGATTTCAACACGCAGCGTGCCGCCATAATGCGGACGAGTGCGTGCCCAGCCCGAAATCCCAACCAAAACGAGAAGAAAACTAATTGCAGAGCGCCGTAACACGGTCCACCTCGTATTGGTTTTGGGCGTTGCGGATTACGGCCAGCGCGCTCTTGCCGTCGGGCGCAGACCAGAGGGCGGTGACCGTGCCTTCGATGGCGAGCGGCGCGCTCGAGAGTTCGGCGTCCGAGCCGGTGATCTGGTAGGCGCGGAGGGTATCGTTGTCTGAGTTGTCGGCGCCCGAGACGATGAATTGAGCGCCATCGCCGCAGCCTGAGTTGATGAGCGCAAAGTCGCTGCCCCAATCATCTGTGCCGTTCACGGCCGTGAGCTTGCCGTTGGATTCGAGCAGCACTTTGCCGTCGATGGTGTTGATGAGCAGCGCGGCTCCTGACCTCCGAGGGAGAATCGCGGCCGAATAAAAGGGTGGCAAGTCGACGCCCATGCCGGGCGAGACAACGCCGGTGAAGTAGTTGCGGGCGGCGTTGTAAAAAGCGCGAATCTGCGGGGTGGGCAGCGCGGTGGTTGCAGGCGCTTGGTTGCTCGTTCCCGATTGCGGGCTGGTGGCGGGTGTCGCGGCGCTTTGCATCGGCGGCGAAGGTGGATTGGGCGGAGGATTGGGGGTGGGACTGGATGGCGGGAGGGTAAGGGGCACCGGGATCGAGGTCAGCGGCCATGGATCGTCGCTGGGGTGACAGTCGACAGTGAACTGACTTTCCGTTGGCCTCAACAAACCTGCACAGTGAATCCCTGGCAGCCACGCTTCAGACAATCCCGGCTGCGCCACCGGCGACAGCGACCCGCGCGGGTCGCGCGCAAGCGGCAGGCGAGCCTGGATTGATATGCTTTGCTGTTCCTTCCATCCAATATCGCTGAGCGCCAAAGACATCATCGCGTTGGGCGTGAGCAGAACTATCTCTGGGCCTGCTTGAAATCCGCCGAGAACCGGTTCGCTGGAGTTATAAAGCGCTTCGCGGCGCAAGATCGTCTCGGACCGGGGAGGCAGAATTGACGGAGCGGAAGGTGGAATGTCGACGATCGCAATCTGCGTGTTGTCGCCCTGGATCACTTCGGCGACCCAGGTGCGGCCGCGAGCGCTCTCACTGAGTGTGACGCGGATGATGGTGTCGTTCGGCGCATTGTTGGCCGTGATGCCGTGGGCGCGTAGATCCTGCTCGAGCAGTTTGCGAATCGCGGGGATATCATCCACCGGCAGCGATGACAGATTGCGGATCATCAACCGAGCTGAACCGTGCCCGAGAATCGAAGCGATCTGCGCGGCAAGGTCGGCGGCGCACGGCTGGCAGGGGCTTTGCGCGGGCGATGCGCCGCCCAAGGCAAGAAACGCCACAATCGCCGCGAAAGCACGGATCAACTTCGTTAAGCGCATCGATTTCCTGAATCTTCTCTTTGCGCGGATTATAGCTCGTGGAGCGTTCAACGATTGGCTGGAGAGCGCCCGGTCAGGCGGCCACGGTAAACGCATGAATGAGAATAGGGGCGCGCTGGAGGATTCGATCCGGCCCTACGGGGCGGACTCAAGGTTGTTTTTGCGGCTTTCCCAGGATTTCCCCTTCGACTTCGCTCAGGGTTCATCCTGGGCTATTATCGATTCGCCCCTTGTATGTTGCGTTGAGAGGCGTGAGGATGATTTCACGTTTCGGCGGTAAGGCCGTTCGCCCCTGAGGCCAACTGTGGTTGAGCCTGTCCCGTAGATCGGCCAC
>Ga0335074_10005846_pt1 | contig 17041 bp, 14 predicted proteins | sample Lox_Sample_23_FD_206715 | JGI IMG/M metagenome (GOLD analysis project Ga0335074, IMG submission 206715) | Soil microbial communities from Loxahatchee National Wildlife Refuge, Florida, United States - Lox_Sample_2.3 | ecosystem: Environmental > Terrestrial > Soil > Wetlands | place: USA...
CCGCTGCGGCAAGCATTTCCGGATTGTCGATGATGCGGATTACGGTAGCGGGCCCGTAGTCGTCACCGCGCTGTATGACTTCGGCGGAGATGCACGCCAGCACGCGGCCCTGCCAGCAGGAGACAGCACAGTTGGCCTCTGATCCGGAAATTACCTTCTGAATGCTGACCACTGGCCGCCACCGGCGCAAAAAGGGAACCAGCAGCCTCATATCTCTATCGATGAGCGCACGCTTGAGAGTGCGTAGCACTCCGGGCGGCGAGGAAAGCGCTTCGAACGCGCGCTCCGCCTGCTCGCGGGATTCCACCATCCTGACGCCGACACCTCCAGACGTGCCATCGGCCTTGATGTAGGCGGGAAGACGGTTCACACTGAGCCAGCCGGTGAGCGCCTCTTTGCCGGTAAGAATGTGGGTATCCGGGACGCTTATGCCGAGATCCCCGGCCGCGGCAAGCAGGCTTCCCCGTGTTCTTACAGTGGCGTAGTGTTGCGGGGCACCGAGCGAGCGCTGGATCAACTGGCCAAAGGCTGGGTCGACTGCAGTGTTCTCCTCGTAGAGACGATGCAGGCAGAGCGTGGCGTAGTCGTCGCAAGGGATGATGAAGTCAGGCGTAGCGGCATGAATGGCGGAGCGGATCGAACCCAAAAAGCCGCTGTAGTGGTACCAGCGTCGCAGCACCCTCGTGGTCATAATGGCGTGGCCGCGGGGGCAAACTGCGTCCACAGCACAACCAGCATGGCTAAGTGCCATTGCCAGACGAGCCGGGGGGACCCAAGAGCAGGTCATGACTAGCAGGACGTTCGGCCTCATCACCTTTTAGCGAGGTACTGCAATCTCACAAATCCCGTTCAGATTTCGCAGCAGCACACACAGATTGGCCATGCCATAGTCCACAAATTGTGCATTGTGACTTGTGAAACTAGTCCTTATTATAGGGGCAATCAGTGCGCGGGTGAGTAGTTCCTCTCCCCGCAATCCAATCTATATCGTTCATCGAAAAGAAAGATATATGCCCTATCCCTCAAAAGTCGTTATAGTCGGCGCGGGTCCTTACGGTTTATCTGTCGCGGCGCACCTGCGCTCTTGTGGCGTTAACTTCCAGATCTTCGGCAAGCCTATGTATACCTGGCGCGAGCAGATGCCGAAGGGCATGCTTCTCAAATCCGATGGTTTTGCCTCCGATATCTCGACTGCACAGTCTGAATTCACTCTGCAGCACTATTGCTCGGAGGAAGGGATCGAGTACGACCACACAAGAATTCCGGTCAAGCTGGACACGTTTATTTCGTATGGGCTGACGTTTCAGAAAAGGCTCGTTCCGGAACTCGATACGCGGATGGTCACTCAAATAGAGGAAGCCGACTGTGGGTTCAAAGTAGAGCTTGAGGATGGTGACACGGTTTACGCAAGCCACGTGGTCCTGGCCGTGGGAATCAGTCACTTTGCCTACACGCCGGATTTATTCCGCGGACTGGGGCACGAATTTGTGACTCACAGCTCGGAACATAGCGATCCGACGCTGTTGCGAGGCCGAACCGTCGGGGTGATCGGCGCCGGCGCCTCGGCGCTGGATTTAGCCGGACTACTTAAGGACGGCGGGGCGGATGTATCCGTTATGGCGCGGCGTTCGGCAGTCAAGTTCCATGATCCTCCGGGCCGGAAGGCACCTTCGTTATGGAAGCGGCTGCGCTCGCCGCGCACCGGGGTTGGTCCGGGCTGGAAATCGAAGCTGGTGACAGATTTTCCGGGATTGTTCCATCTTCTGCCGGAGAGCTTTCGGCTGCGCGTTGTAAAGCGCTACCTTGGCCCGTCCGCCGGCTGGACGGTGAAGGAGCGCATTGTCGGGCGCGTTCCGGTCCACACCGGTGTGACCCCTCGCAGCGCGCAGATCCGGAACGGCCGGATCCAGATCAAATTTACCGACGCGAGTGGCAAGATGGTGGAGCGCGAGTTTGACCAGGTGATCACGGCAACCGGATATCGGGTCGACGTCCGCCGCCTTCGCTTCCTCGATTCCTCGCTGCTAACGAAGCTCAAGACCGTCGAAAACGCGCCAATACTGTCGCCCAACTTCGAGTCATCGGTACCGGGACTCTACTTCGTGGGAGTCGCTTCAGCCTTCAGCTTCGGGCCGGTGATGCGGTTCGCGTTCGGATCGAGGTTTACAGCTATCCGGATTACTCGACGTCTGGCGAAGCTTTCGGCACGCAAGCCGGTCCCGGAATATAGCGAAGCAGTCACCAGCTAGTTATCTCGCGGACCGGTGGTGTCCGGTGGGGAAGCTCTCACTCGAGCTTTCTGACCGGCGTTCCTTCGGGAATCTTTATCTCAAACTGATCGTCGGTCAGCGTGAGATTCACGTTGATTTTCTGGACCGTAATCACAATCTGAAATTCCTCCAGCGGCCGCTTGATGGTAATTGTTCCGGGAAACATCTGGGGCCCGAATCGCTGCAGCGGCCCATAAATCGCCGTCGTCTGAATCGCGCCCTTCTGGTCATAAATGTCTTCCTGCACCGTGTGCATATCCGTGCGGGTGAAGTGGATGACCCGCTCCGGGATAAGTTCCTGGCTGTCCGGCTTGCGGCGCGCAACTGTTAGATCGTATTGCGGATCGAGCATTACCTGCTTGGTCTTTGGATCGACCTTCGTTTCGGTATCGGTAGTGAGCGTTACAAGGTCGTCAGGCTGAATGCATTTGATAAGAAGAGAATCGAAAAATATCCTCGGGCGCAGATTCTCAACCTGATTCGAGGATTCCTTTGTGACGGTGTTCGATCCTTCGATTACGTGGTCGTGAGGATAATAGATCAACAATTTGAACGTCTTCCCGTCGCTCGCCATATCGAACGCACGAGTATGGAGCACCGGCACAAGGCCGATGACCCGGACCGCTTCCGGCTTGCGCAGCAGGATGTATCCGCTGAACGAGGTATAGGTTTTTTCCTTCCCCTTGCGAGGACCCCCCTCAGTCGCCTGGAATTCTACTGTCGCGCTCAGCGATTTAATTGCCTGGCACTGTTCGTTCACTGACTGCACAAGCTGCTCGGCGGTCGCAGACAAGATCACGCTAGGCATTTTGGCCTGCCTGACGGTGCGCGTGTGAACGAAGCAACCGCTCAGCGCAGGCAACAACAGCAACAGGGCCGTCTTGTACTCGCGCCTCTTCATCAACTGATTCGCCGCACCAAGGTACGAAATTGCGAGTATAACGTCTTCATCAACGCGACCCCGCTTCGCGTAGCGACCTGCGGTACCGTTGTACGTCGTGAGCGTGCTCCTCAAGAGTGGCCGAGAATCTGGATTTGCCTGAAGGGTCGGCAGTGGCAGCCACGAAATACAGGTAGTCGGTTTGTGCCGGGTTCATCGCCGCTTTGAGAGATGCCATGCCCGGATTACAAATCGGACCCGGCGGGAGTCCGGGATAGCGATAGGTATTGTAGGGCGAGGCCGCCTGAAGGTCGGAAGCAAAGATCGCTCCGCGATAGCGGCCATCGAGCAGCGCGGCGTAGATGACGGAGGGGTCGGTCATCAGGGGCATATCCCTCGCCAATCGGTTTTCGAAGACGCTGGCCACGAGGGGCCGTTCGGAGTCCACAGGAGTCTCGCGTTCGACCAGCGACGCTACCGTCACGACGTGATGGTAGTTCGCCTGGAGACCAAGGCTGCCCGCAGCCTGGCGAAATCGCTTCACCATGACGGCCAGAATCTGCTGGGGTGTGGCCTGACGCTCGAAGCGATAGGTATCCGGAAAGAGATAGCCCTCGAGACTCTTGGCTTGGGGGTCGAGATCAGCAATCAGGCCAACATCGGCGTCAGCCGCTGCCAGGAAGGCTTCTTTCTTGCCCAGGTTCGCGCTTTCGATGCGTTGGGCGATATCAAAAAGGTTCGCTCCCTCAGGGATAGTCACCGAGATCGTGTACACATCGCCGCGCTCCAGGCGTTCGTAGACCTCGGGCATCTTCGCGGGATGATCGAAGCGATATTCTCCCGCTTTCAGAGTTCCGCCCTTCGCCAGCCGCTCGGCCTCAAAAGCGTACTTGCTGCGGATCAATCCTTGTTGCTTAAGCTGGTCTGCGATCTGCATGGTTGGGGTACCCGGGAGAATTTCGACAAAGGTCTCTTTCGTTGGGCCAATTGGCGCCAGGACCGCATAAGCTCCCCACGCAACCACTACCAGAACCAAGAAGAATAGAAGACGTCGCACTAAGAATCGAACCTTTAACCTTGGATTACTCTCTTCATTTTATGATGCTGACTTTTTTGAGGGATCTTCTTGCATTGCCGGTGTCCGATTTCCGGGGGATGGACTTGTACCATTCTGTTATGTCGATGGACGAAAATTCGCCGGACGAGGTTCCCCGGCTCATGGGTCTGGACGTTGGCGACCGCCGAATGGGAGTGGCGGTGTCCGACCCCCTGGGCTTTACGGCGCAGCCTGTTCTTACTCTTGTCCGCTCCAATCGGAGGCAAGATCTTAAGTCTCTTATCAGGCTTATTCGCAAATACGCCTGCCAGGAGATTGTCGTCGGGAATCCCCTCTATATGTCCGGCGACCAGAGCCCCCAGGCGGCCAAGGCACAGGCATTTGCTGAGATATTGCGCGAAGAAACCGGCCTGCCGGTCCACCTGTGGGATGAGCGGCTGACGACAACGGAGGCGCATCGTCACCTGCACGCGGCGGGGATAGCCGGGTCAGAACATCGAGCGGTGGTCGACCAAGTGGCTGCGGTGCTGATTCTGCAAGGCTTCCTTGACGCCCGGAGAAGCCAAGGATAGCTGGTTTTTCGCCTGACCGGAGCACTTCCCGGTATAATGGAGTTTTGCGGTTATCCCGGCTCAGTCGTTGACAGATACGGCTCATGCCCATGAGCCGCCACGGATCGTTGAATGCCCGAACATATCAAACAAAAGCTCCAGGAAGAGATACGCCGGCTCGAGCATGAGCTCGCCCATGAATTGCCAGCCGAAATCAAAAAGGCCGTCTCCCTCGGTGATTTAAGCGAGAACGCCGAGTATCACATGGCCAAGCAGCGTCAGGAATTCGTCAACGCTCGCCTTGGACAGTTGAAGAAGCGGATGGCCGAGCTGGCCCTTGTGAATCTTTCCAACATTCCAAAAGACCGTGTCGCGTTTGGATCGACGGTCGTGGTTTATGACTCCGGCAAGGATGAGGAGATCGAATACAAGCTGGTGACCAGCGAGGAGTCCGACGTGAACCAAGGGCTCATCTCAACTACATCGCCGATTGGGCGGGGCCTGATCGGCAAGCAGGTAGGTGATATGGCGGTGATTGTTACGCCCAACGGAAAGCGTGAGATGGAAGTGCTCAAGCTAACTACCATTCACGACACAGCGGATTAGCCGTATCATGACGAGATCGTGGACCAGTGCTTTCGGCCGTGCCTGCGGGGTTCTCCTTCAGAGCATTGTCAACGGTCTTGCGCTCACTCGCATTTCACCGAATGCGCTCACCTTTATCGGGCTCATCATTAATACGGGCGCGGCGGTGCTGTTCGGTTTTGCCAATGAGCACAATTATGTCCGAATGTTTCTGTACGCCGCTCTGGTGATCATCGGAGCGGGTATCTTCGATATGGTAGATGGTCGCGTGGCACGCCAGACCGATCAGGTTACCGTCTTCGGGGCCTTTTTCGATTCTGTCATCGATCGGTATTCGGACGTAGTGCTGTTTTTTGGGCTTCTCGTGTTTTATGCACGAGGAAACCGGCTTTTCTACGTCTTCCTGGCCGCCTTCGTTATGATCACTTCGCTCATGGTCAGCTATACGCGGGCTCGCGCCGAAGCGCTGATCGGCAAGTGCAAGGTGGGCTTTATGGAGCGGCCCGAGCGGATCGTGCTAATCATTCTTGGCGGGCTGTTCAATCGGTGGGGTGTAATGGCACCCGTTCTGTGGGTGCTGGCGGTGCTTTCGACAATCACGGTGATTCATCGCATCCGCTACACCTACCAGATGACGAAAGATCTCGAGCCCGTCCGCGATCCGGTGCTGTTCCAGAGCGTCGCTGCTCAGTCAAGCCGTCAGACGAGGCCCGACCTTCCTCCCGCTCCGAGCGCTCCGCGCGCCTAGCCGATTTTCCCGCTCGTTTCTCGACGATGGATTCTGCGTCAGAATCGATTCTTGCTTACAATGGAGCTGAGAGACATTAATGGCGCATAACGTATTCTGCACCCGCTATAAACAAGAGATGGAGGGCCTTGATGAGCCGCCCTTCGACAGCGACTTCGGTCACAAGATTTATCACAACGTTTCGAAGAAGGCCTGGGACGAGTGGCTTGAACACCAAAAGATGCTGCTGAATGAGTACCGTCTCCAGCCTTGGACGCCGCAGGCACAGGAATTCCTCGTAGAGCAGATGACACAATATTTCTTTGGCGAGGGCGCGGCGTTGCCGAAGGAATATGTTCCGCCCAGCCACTAATTTTGGCTTTTGCGCGGGCTAGGCGTGCTGACAAACGCGCTGTCCTGTAAACTAATCCAGTAACTTCTGCCGTGTCGGGACGTGGCTCAGCCTGGTAGAGCACTCGCTTGGGGTGCGAGGGGTCGGCAGTTCAAATCTGCCCGTCCCGACCATTTAAATCAGACATTTTTGAGGTTGCAACGGCTTGAGCGGCAGGTGAAATCCCCCGTCGTCGATGGCGTGTGAGCGTGAGCCTAATACCGCCCCAAAAGGCTGGCTTTAGACTGTCCGCACAGACACACCTCCGGCACGGTCAGAGCGAAACCCGCTCGTCGATCGAACAAGGCAATCTTCAAGATACAACGGGTAGCATGGGCCGACTTCAAATACGGCCGAGAGAGAGCGCTATCGAGAGGCTCGATGGAACCGTGGACTCGTGGACGAGACTGCGGGTCTGAAATTGGCCACCTCATCAGGTGACGCAATGATGTCGGGTCTGGACCACGTCATACCTGAAGATGAGCCTTGTCCTCTTTTATGCGAGGCGCGCCAGAGGCACGTCTTCTTCGATGAAATCTACGATGGGTCTGCCCACGCTGACATACGTAATGCCGCTCTGACGCATTACATCCGGATCGTATAGATTGCGCCCGTCAACGATGATGGGGCAGCGCATCGTTCTCTTGAGCCGCTGCAAATCGAGGCGACCGAACTCGCTCCAATCAGTGAGGATGAGAACGGCATCTGCATTTTGCGCGGCGGCGTATGCATCGGTTAGGCATCTAAAACGCGGCGTAACCGGCAATGCGTCGGCTGTCCTTGCCATGGCAGCCGGATCGAAAGCCTGGACCGAGCAACCTTCGGCTATCAGATGCCGAACGATGTCGATGGCGGGCGACTCCCGGATGTCGTCTGTGCCCCCCTTAAAAGCAAGCCCCAGCACACCGATCCTCTTCCCGCGAAGGGTCCACAGAACGGAACGCAGTTTGCTGATGAAACGACGCTTCTGACCAGTGTTGATTCTCTCTACTTCGGTCAGCAGCGAGAAGTCGATGCCCAATTCCTCCGCGATGTGACGGAAAGCGGCGACATCCTTCGGGAAACAAGAGCCACCATAGCCGATTCCCGGCCGCAAGAATCTTGGACCGATTCGGCTATCGAGGCCCATGCCGCGAGCTACTTGGCTGACATCGGCGTCAGCAGCCTCACATAGGTTGGCGACCGCATTTATAAATGAGATCTTCAAAGCAAGAAAAGCATTCGACGCATGCTTGATGATTTCGGCGCTCTTAGTTGAGGTCGATACTAATGGCGCAGGTTGTTGCGCGTTGCGCGAACCACTAATGGCGTCGGACGCTGTGTAGTATGTTCCCCGGGTCAAGGGTTCGTATATCTTGCTTAAAAGCGCAAGAGGGCGCGCATGATCGGCACCGATGACGATCCTATCGGGATGAAGGAAGTCAGTAACTGCCGTTCCCTCTCTCAAGAACTCCGGGTTAGACACAACGTCGAACAGGTTCCGAGGAACGCCGTTCCGTTGGATCACACGACAGATCCATTCACTGGTGTAAACAGGCACTGTGCTTTTTTCAACTATTACCGTGTAGTGATTGATCGATCGCGCGACTTCGTTTGCGACTGCCTCCACATATGACAGGTCCGCCTTTCCTGTTTCGGATGGAGGCGTGCCGACGGCAATGAACACCACATCCGCGACCTGCATGGCCTCGCTCAAATCATGCGTGAAACGGAGTCGCGAATGCAAATGCTTACGGACAAGACCAGGCAAATGTTCCTCGTGAATCGGGCATTGGCCGGCCTGCAACGCCGCGACCTTTCGCAGATCGTTGTCCACACAAACGACCTGATGCTCAAGCTCCGCAAAACAGGCGGCAGCGACCAAGCCGACATATCCCGAACCCACAACGACAATTCGAATCGGGTCATTCATGGTATAAGTGTCTCCGCTACAGTAACCGTCATATTCGTCACTCGTCCACTAACCTCTGATGGCAGATATCTGGAATTATTTGCATCCATAGTGGGAAATATCTTCCGGAGCCGCGCAGGTTTTACGCACGTTCGTAGATATGCAATCACTCTTCGAGAATCCACTTGACTCCCTGTTGTCGGGTGTTAGTATTTGACGAAACTAACCTACATAAGCACCGCCCCAGGTCGGACCCGATAGCACGACTCGTCTGTCGTGACCTGCATTGAATCGCTTCCATTTGCTATCTGCTATTTGCCGACTTCGGAGGTTTTTGTATGTTCGCGCCTTTAGTGTCTTTAAGGGCAGCGCGGGCTCGTTTCGCCTGTCTCTTCGTCGCAGCTGGACTTCTAGTTTGCACTTCCCCCAGCGACTCCCAAACCGTAACCGCGAATTTTGGAAGCCGTAGTGGTTCGACACCCGCTGTCCCGGCCGGACTCTTTTCGATAGGCGGCGCGGGTTCCACCGTCAGTGCTTCCGGTCCACTAGGAACCTTGACCACAGCGGGACTTAACCGGACCCGGTTCTGGATTCCCCTTTCACAGGTTTACGCCAATAAAACACCGAATTTCAGCTACCTGGACCGAACGCTGGAAACCATGAAAGCGGCGGGCCTTCATCCCTTAGCCGTGATCTATGACACACCCGCCTCGCTTGCTTCAAGTACATGTGAGCCGCCATCAGATATATGGCAGTGGGGCCAAATGGCGGCGGCAGTTGTCGCTCATGTAGACGAGAAATTCCCTGGATTGCTACAGGACTACGAGATCTGGAATGAGCCGGAACTCGCGGCTTCGCTTTGCATCAGCAACGCTACCACGCGACTTAATACGTACGTGTCGATGTTCGCGGAAGCTGCCGCGGCGATGCACAAACAAGCAGAAGCCGACGGCGAAACGATTCGCACAGGTGGTCCTGTCATCTCCCAACTCTCGCAGGCGTCGACCTGGATTCCGGCACTGCTAAAGAACAGCTCCGCCGCCCCTTACGTCGACTTCGTGAGCTTTCATCTTTATGTCACTGGGCAGACCAATATCGACTCAGGGATGACCTGGTCTCAACTGTACGCGATTACGCAATCCACTCGTGGGTTAGCCGCATATTACAAGCAGATAGAAACGCTGGTTCGGAGCGGTTATCAACCAAATGCTGCATCGACACCGATCTACATCACTGAGTTCAATGACAATTGGGCTTACGCGGTGGACTGTTGCCGCAACGACCCGACATATGGATCGCTTTGGAATACTGTCGCGATCGCTGATTTCCTGAATGTAATTTATAGCGGAGCAAACGCTGTCCCAAGCCAATTGAGCTACTTCAACTCTGCCGGTAGCTACTTTTGCATTCTTGGCCAGTGGAACGAGACCATGAACTGCGACACTTCAGCTACCGATCCCTATCCCCAGTATTATGCGTACAAGCTGTTCGCATCGCCTGACTATCTCGACTTGCAGGCGGGGGGAAACATGGCTGCCTCCGTATCACCCGCAAATACTACGTGGGGCCTGAACGCGACAGCGTTTTATACGTCTGCGGCCGATGATGTGGTGATCATCAACCCAACGTCGACGTCCTATAGTTCCGTGGCTGTCAACCTTACGAACACGGGGCTCAGCTCGCTCAGTGGCACTGAGTATCTCCTGAACAGATCGAATGGCCAAATATCGAGTTGGGGGATAAAGCTTTATTCCACCTCGAGTGGTTATTGGGCTACGCTCGACGTTCCCGCTTACTCCACAGTCGCCCTATCCGTAAAGGGCGGTTCCACGGCTGAGGCTCTAAAGGCCGTGCTGAGTGTGTCGACAACGAGCGGAACACATCCGTTGGCTGTTTCGATTAGTTCGTCAGAGAGCCAAGGCACAATCGTCGGCAGAACGATTACTTTTGGCGATGGCACCTGGTTGAGCTGGGCTGATTCGACCACTCATACATACACGAAGCCCGGTAGTTACTTCGTTGGCCTAACCGTTAAGAATGCATCCGGCCAATACTCTTCGACTGGCACGACTATAACAGTTCGCTAAACGAACTCTGGACGTTCGGGTGGCGTGGCAAGCACGCCGCCCGAACTGCAATCTCTTCACGGCCCGCTACAACCGGAAAGGCATGACGGTCGGCCGTTACAAAGTGCACGATTCTGCTGCGACTACGTCAACCCTTTTCGAGGTGAGATGTTCGAACGTCAACCATAAGCAGAGGGCCAGAGCGGCATCACAGATAACGCTGCTCCACGCTGCCCCTCGCCATGACCAATAGCGGATAAAGAATATGTTCAGCACAGCGTTCAGAACTCCCACCCCCACCTGAACAACAGTGCGCCTTCCCTGGTATCCAGCCCCGGTTAGTCCATCAGCCAAGAAGATGTGGACGCAGCGCAATAGAGGTATGATCGCGATCCAACGAAGTGCCTCTACCGCGGATGAATAATTCTTTCCTAAGATGTGAGGGATAAGCGGCGCACCCAAAAGCAGAGCGACTGTGACTAGCACTCCAAACGGAACCGCCCGCTTAATGAGCCGGTAAGCGTACCTTTTGGTGGCGTTCGGCCCATCGACACCGATACGAAAAAACTCCGGGTATGCTGCCGACAACATCGCACGTACAGGTACCAGGCTGACGTCAATGATGCGATACGCCGCGCCATAGATTCCGGCTGCCGTAAAGGTCGCTAGCTTGCCCACCATCGTCTTGTCGAGATCGTTATAAATTGTGGCCGACGATGTACTAACCGCAAAGAGAGCGGCTTCTGGGAGATCTTTCCAAGCTTGTCGTGGACGAATGTCGATTCCGCCAGCGACAATGGTGGTTCTCACGAGTGCATAGAGAAAACAGGCTACAGATCCCAACACATAGGCGATGGTCCAATCCTGCACGGTTGGGTGATGAAGACTTGCGGAAAGAATTATTATTGCCAGCAGCCTTGTGAGGGTTATATATACGTTGACCCTGGCTGATTCGCCCATTCGACCCAAGGCGGCGAAGGCGAAGGCCGCCAGATCGGCGACCCGAATCATAAATAGATCGGACAAGCAGACAAGAATCGTAAGCAGAAAGAATTGACGGCCCAGCAAGAAGGGGGTCAGAGCGAGGACCACTAAACTCAGGATTGATCCGGAGACGGCGATTGTGAGCAGGCCGTTACCCCAGTAGATCGCAAGTAGGTTCCGTTTCCGCGAGACGTTCTTTAACAGGACGGTTGGACCGCCAAACCCGGCAAAGGGCGCCGCGATTGCAGCCAGTGAGGTCATCGCCACAAAGGTGCCGTATTCCTTTGGTCCCAGGCTACGCGCAATCAGGACAAAGTAAACGGCCTGGATCACGAGGCGCAGGCCCTGACCCATACAGAGCTTGGCAGTGTTCTCCGCTAGCTCGCTTCGGCGCAATTGAACAAGCTTACGCTTAACTCGCTCTAGAACACGCATACTGTCTGTCAGTGAGATTCAAGACGCTGTTAATCTCCGCGATGAGTCTTGATACCGCGACATCCCAATTCAGCTCGGCCTGAAATCGCTGGTGCGAGCTCCAGCACAGGGCCGCATATTTACTGGGGTCAGCCAACAACTGAAGCGCACAATTCGCATAGTCCGTCGGCCCGGCTTCCAGCGGAAGCAAGTAACCGTTGACGCCATCTTCGACAAGTGTGCTGTTTCCCCCCACATTTGTACTAATAGATGGAACGCCGTGAGCACTGGCCTCGGCCAGCGACACCGCAGCGCATTCTGCACGACTTGGCAGGATCAATAGATGGGATTGCATATAAAGTGCAGAGAGTAGTGCCTGCCCTTTGAGGGTGGATTTGTCTATTTTCCCGATTACCGTGACGTAGTCCGGGAGGTTAACAGTACGAGGCGGCACGCAGCCTACCAACGTAAGCCTGGCGTTGATCCCGCGAGCTCGCACAGCGGCAGTAGTGTCGACCGCGATCTGAGCCCCTTTACGCTCCCAGTCTACGCCGACAAAGAGCAATTCCCAGTCACGTTCGTCTCGGCGCCTGAGGCAGGAGGCAATGTCGACCGCGTTGAGTTTTGTGAATAGATTAGCGCCGTAGGGAATTACTCGAATCTTGCCGGGATCAACCTTATAGCTGGCAGAGGCGACATCTGCTGCCCATTGATTAGAGAAGACTGCCAAAGCACAGGAGTCAAGCGCCTGCTGCTCGGTGGAGTGGCAGTCGTCGATACTTCGCTTAGTTAGATTCTTGTAGTAGGGATAGCGATTCAAGACGCCGGCAAATGTTGTGTCCCCCCAAAATACGGAAGGGATGCGACAGTTTTTGGTGACCATATAGAAAGAGGACGTTCCAAGAACCGCGTCAACCTCGTGGCGGCGAACTGCCGCATTGATCTGGTCGGGATAGTGCCGTGCTACCACTCGATCGCGTTCACAGATAATGTGCTTTCCCCTAATAACACGGGAGAGCTTATTCTTGACGCCGACAAGTGCCGCTTCCTGTTGCTTTAGTTTCAAAAAGAATGGTATTTCACAACCCTGCCGCTTCAAGGCAGCGGCCATGCAATAGGGCGTTCCGGAATATGAATGAATGCTCTGCGGATCTTGCAGACCTACGAATCCTAGTTTCATTGTTCTCTTGTGCTTACGGGGTTACGGCACTGCATGCTATCGTGATGCGCATGGTTTATTCAGAGCGAACTAAAAGGCCCCGAGGCCTCTTATCACAGCGGGGATTGTGCGCATCAGGATTTGTAAATCGAGCCAGAAAGACCACCCGTCAATGTACTGGAGGTCTAGTTGCATCCATTTTTCGAAGGGAATCGAGCTTCGTCCCGCGATCTGCCACAAACAGGTCAGCCCCGGACGAACACTGAAGCGGCGGCGCTGCCAATCTTCGTTGAACCCTTCGAAATCGCGGACGGGAAGGGGTCGCGGACCGACCAGACTCATCTCTCCTCGGAGCACATTGATGAGCTGTGGTAACTCGTCGAGGCTCGTCTTTCTAAGAAACTTGCCGAGGGGAGTTATCCGGGGATCGTTCCTCAGCTTGAATACAGGGCCGGACGCTTCGTTCAGATGTTCCAATTGTCGGATTTGCTGCTCGGCGTTCGCCACCATGGTCCGGAACTTGTACATCTGAAACCGACGCTTACTTAGCCCTACCCTGCTCTGTTTGAAGAATACCGGTCCAGGGCTTGTCAGTTTGATCATGACGGCGACTACAAGCAGCAGGGGCGATAGCAGGAACAACAAGAACGAAGAGATCGCTACATCGAACACCCGCTTGGCGTCGGCCCGCCAGCCCTCTTCCATGCCCCTATAATGACTGATGAGCAATCCACCCAGGACATCATCGGCCCGCGCACTGGCGAGTGTGAGATCAAAGAGATCTGAGAACACTCGCATCTTAATTCCTTGCAACTCACACATTGCGGCTACTTTTGCTGCTTGCGCGTGAAGGGTCCGAATTGGTAACGCGATCACGACTTCATCAACAACGTTGGACCTGAGCAATTGTTCCAGTTCATCGAAATCGCAGATCGAGTATCCGCCGTCCACAAAATCCTGTAAGCCGGCCCACGGCTGATCTACGAACCCCAAGATTCGATATCCGAGCTCTGGTTTCGACTCGATGAGGCCAGCAAATTGGCTTGCGCGCGGCCCGGTGCCGACAATCACCATATTTCGAAGATTGCGGCCTTGCTTTCTGGCCGCCCTTAAAGCAATGCGCATAAGGAGGCGGCTTGCGATTGACACGGTGGCCGCGATGACCCAAAAGAGCACGATAAATTTCGCTGAAAACATTCGGACATGGAAGATCAGTCCTGTTAAGCCGATCAATGCGGTTCCTGCGATGGTGGCTTTAACAAGATCACGAATGTCGGCAAGACAATCAAGCATGCGACGGGAGTTATACAGTCCGCACGATGCGTAGGAGAAATGCCACATGAAAAGGAAGACGGCAAATAAGATGAAGTTTCCAACCTTGACTCGCATCGACAGGAATTCTGCAAGAGATAGAGCTGATCGGTCTGGCAGGGCGAGATATGTCGCAAGGAGCAGCATCGTCATTGCGAGAAGAAGGTCGAATGCCTTCAGGGAGTTTAATAAGAACTTACGCCGATATGACGTCATTTATTGCTCCAAGTCAGCTCTTACAGGGTGCGAGTAACGGTCACGAAAGAGAGAATGCCCCTAGTGCGAGCTTGTTCGGGGCAAGGACTTGTTTGTTAATGCAGGTGGTGGATCGTGTTTATGCTCGAGCCGAGCTTTCGATATTGCCCGGGTGTGCGAAAGTCGGATAGATGGGGCTCTCCTCTGGGAGTGGCTCTTCCTCGAATGTACTCGGGCGAATTTCTCTCAGGGCGGTCAACTCGGCGGAACACAGTCGGGCAAATCTGGTGCGGAGTGCACCCAACGCTATCCGCGAATAGGCCCATTTGCTCCAGCCATGGTATCTGCGCAGGCCTCCGTTGAGCATGCGAGCGAACGAGACGAGTCGTACCCACCTCATAATTGCGTTATCTGCAGGGCAAAAAGTCGCAGCGGACTCGTCGAAGTATCCGCGGAGAAACAGCTCCTTTTGTGTTTGAAGGTTCATTCGATATGATCCGGCGGCAGCCCGCCATGGCAAGAGGCAGTCGTAGAAACTTTCAAACAATCCGACGTCTTCGTAGGCATAGCCTTCTCTACTATTCCCGAAATCGACTATATATATGGCATCGCCGGCGACCATGACATGAATAGGTGTAAATTCACCGTGTACGTCGCAACGATTCCGCCGAAATGAAGGATTGGCGATCAGGCACTTTTCTAAAAGTCGGTGAAGTTCGGTGTAGCTGTCTTTCAATGAAAAGAGGCGGAAGGCTTCCAGTGTTCGCGGGTTGTCGAACTCCTGCAGGAGCCACTCCAGCGGATTCCCGGTGGCGCTCTTTCGCGTCAATCTGTGGAGGCTTCCCAGCCATTGACCGGCACATTGCAACAGTTCTGCCAGATTGCGCCTGGGCGCCGGATTGAAAATCACGTCGAACAAGTGGTGTTTGAGTGAATCTCCGGGTACAAATTCCATGAGGAGGAGACGGTTCTCCGGATAGTAGGCAATCGGCAACGGAGAGCGAAGCACGGGGTTTTCAGCCGTGATGAGCGGCGCCACGTTGGATAGGAAGTGCAATTCCCTTTCGAGGTTTTGCACGCCCGCGTAATCCGCCTTTTGAACTTTGGCAAACAGTAACGTCGTGAGCTTTCCGTCACTCAAATGCACCACGCCAGCTGGGTGAACGCCCGGCTCGTTGAGCGCGCGCACGTATACCTTGGAACCCTTAGGCAGGGACGATCTCAGGCCGGCCGCGTTCAACAGAGGCTCGGGCCCAAGCTCCGAAAGTACACAAATAAGGTAAAGGTTGTTTGATCTCTGCACGGCTTTAGTCCCGGAGCACCTTTCTGCTCGCGATTTCGAGACTGGCGTTCCGATTTCAGCGCAATAGCGCTTAGAGGCCCTCATCCGATTCGCAATAGCTCTATGCTTTCTGTGGGTAACTGCCACACCTACGACTGGAGTCTGCAGGCGATGATGGATTTGGTCATTCCGCACCATTTTTCACGTATAATCCTGGCGTCGGGAAATAGCTTCTCCACCTCGGGCTTATTCAACAGGCTTATTTCTTCCACCATCTCATCTACCTGTCGGCGGGTCGGCCGAACTGTAAGTCCCCATACGGTGAAGTGCCGGGCCAAGAGCTTTCTGTATTTTTTCGGCAAGAAGTGTATGAGCGGCGCGAGGAAATGGGGCTCCATGAAGAACGTACGACTGGGAGTCTGCACCCAATAACTGCGGCCAACTCTTCTGATTTCCTCCGCAAACTTCTTCTGCTGCTGCCATTCACCTAAATGCTCGATCACGGAATTACTGACCACGATGTCAAAGCTCTCATCTTCGAAAGGAAGGGCCCGACCATCCCCGACCATTGTGGTGAAACCGGGCTCGTCACATCGAAGCCAGGAGGTCTTCGGGTTGAGGATCGTCACCTTGGGTTTTACCGGCGAATATACCCAGAAGGTGTAGTAGCTGCCACCGACATCCAGGATTTTACTGGTTTCGGAGATACCGCATACTTCGCACATACGTCGAAGTCGCTCCGACCGAAACTTTCGAAAGAATGGCTGATAGATCGCGGCGTAAATCTGTTTGAGTTTCACCGAAGCAACTCCTGTCGACGCGGAATGGTATCCTGGGCCGGTTTTAGCGCTGGGGAGCATGCTCAAATGCTGTTGCCAGAGCCTGCCAAGCTTGTGTTGGGTGTAGATCAGAATCATACGGAAGAGGGCGGAGCGGTTGGCCATCAGGCCGGGGTGCATATTTCGCCAGCCATGTGTAACGCGCACTTAAGCCCCATGTCACCACTGCGATCACCGATTTCTCCTGTAACACCACGTTCAGATAACGACTGATTTCGTTTGCGATCGCACGATCGCGATCGGCCACTGTCGTTTCCGGCCCTTTCTCCGTAACGTCCAGTTCGGAAACGATGATTTTAAGACCGAGGTCGCTCACCTGACTAAGAAAGTCTTTCAGTTTTCCGGCGTCGAAAGGAACTCCGCCCGTATTGAGATGCGATTGAATGCCGAGGGCGCCGATGGGAACCTTTGCATCAAGGAGGCGTCTCAATACCTTCAG
>Ga0335074_10005848_pt1 | contig 17040 bp, 7 predicted proteins | sample Lox_Sample_23_FD_206715 | JGI IMG/M metagenome (GOLD analysis project Ga0335074, IMG submission 206715) | Soil microbial communities from Loxahatchee National Wildlife Refuge, Florida, United States - Lox_Sample_2.3 | ecosystem: Environmental > Terrestrial > Soil > Wetlands | place: USA: Florida...
CTGCGAAGTCGCTGTTGAATGCTTCCGGGCTGGTGAGGAAGTCGTCCGCCATGGTGCCTAGCTGCGCACCGCCTCCCCCGCTCCAGAAGGCGAACCCGCCCGCATCCGGATCGCGCCCGAGAAGTTGTTCATACAGCACATAGATCTGCCGGTAGACTTCGTTATCGGCGTTCCCGGCTTCGGTGATGGAGTAAGTGGCCGAGGCCGCTCCGCTGGCCACCGTAATCGAATCATTCTGCGCGGCGTTATGGGTGTTGGTAAGTCGCGTGTAACTCACGCTGCCCGCGCCCGTCCCGGTTGCGCCGGCAGTGATTTGCAGGAATTCGGGATTGGAGGATGTCGCCGTCCATGCCCCGCAACCGGCGCTCGCAGACACGGTGAACGACCTAGCCGTCTCCGGCAGCACGCCGCAACTCGGCTGACCGGAGTTGTTGGGGCAAGTCTCGATTGTGGAGGTTCCGGTGGGAGGCAGGCTCGCGCCGGCGGCGCCCAGCGTGAGCGAACAGGATCCCGAACTGCCGCTGAAGCCGGCAATCACCGTTTCGGGCGCGCTCATGGTCACCGTGGTGGAAGCGCTGGAAGCGCTGGAGGCCGGCCCCGTCCAACCGCTGAAGACGTATCCGGAGTTGGGCGTAGCGCTAATGTTCACCGCCGTGCCCGCATTGTAGAAGCCCCCCGAAGCCGGTGTGACGGTTCCGCCGCCCGCGGGCGAGGCGGAAATGGACAATTGATACTGCGTCTGGAAAGTGGCCGTGTAAGTGGCCGGCGAAGATCCCACGGTGATGGAGTGCGAAGCCGCACCGCCGTCGCTCCAGGAAGCAAATACATACTGCGTTCCCGCCGCGCCCGCCTGGGGCGAAGTTACCGCGATGGTGTGCGTGCCCTGCGAAAGATTCAGCGTCTGCGCCGTCGTGTATGCCGTGCCATCCACGCTGAACTGCAGGCCGGCGGGGCTGGTCTGGATGGTAATTGGGGTTGTAGCCGTGACCGTGCCACTGATGTTCACCATGGCGGCGGCGAAGGTGCTGGGCATGGTGAAGATGGCGTCCGGCTTGCCGTCCCCGTTCAAATCGGCCACCCGTAGATTCTGCTGTCCCTGGCCGGATACCAAATAGGCCTCCGGCTGAAAAGTACCATCCCCGTTGCCTACCAAATACCCCATCGACACGTCGCCGCAGCAGTGGGCCACCAGCAGGTCGACCTTGCCGTTACCGTTGAAACTCGCCGCGCCGAGTTCCCTCGGGCCGAAGTCGGTCGTGTCGATTTGAGCAGCCCCGAAAGCGCCGTTTCCCTGATTCAGCCGCACACTTACTCCGGGAGCGTCATTGGCGGTGGTGGAGGTGACCAGATCGGGCTTGCCGTCGCCGTTCACATCCGTCACCAGTGTAAATACCGGGTTGGCGCCCGCGGAGTATGGCACCGGCGCCTGGAACGTGCCGTCACCATTGCCCAGCAGGACCATCACGTTTCCCGGATCGCCGGCCGAACCTAAGGTGCCGCCGTTGGTGACCACCAGGTCAAGCTTGCCATCGCCATTCACGTCGATGGCTTGGGCGTATTCGGGTCCCGACCCCACCGCAATCGTTTTGGGATTCTGGAACGTTCCGTCGCCATTGCCCAGATAAACGTAGGCATTGGAATTGGTTCCACCCTGCGAATCGACCACCGCGAAATCCAGCTTGTTATCCCCGTTAAAATCACCCACGGCGGCGCCGGTGATGCCCGTCGAAACCGTGGAGATCAGAGACGGCGATTGAAACGTCCCGTTCCCGTTGCCCAGGAAGACGGAAATTCCGGCGGGATTGGTGGCCACGAAATCCGTATGCCCGCTGGTGGTGAACTGACCCGCCGCCAGCGAAGTGCTGCCCTGCTCGGTGGTCACAGGCTGCGGCGTGAAGGCGCCCTTTCCGTTTCCGGTCAACAGGGTGATTTCGCCAAGCGTACTGAACGGCTCGCCGGACCCTACGACCGCATCCGGCACCCCATCCCCATTGAAGTCGCCGATGGCCAGACCACCGGGCTGTCCAGTTCCGGCCGAGTATGCGGGGGTTCCGTTGAATGTCCCATCGCCGTTTCCGAACAGCACCAGAATCGCATGGGAGTATGGCTGGATGGTGAGCGCATCGGGGTGTCCCTCGGCGAATACGATATCGGGGTTGCCATCCCAATCGAAATCCATGATAAAGAATTGAACGTTTTCCCCGAAGTATCCGGTGACGTAGCTTGCGACGTTTGGGAATGTGCCCCCGCCGGCATTGAGCAGAACCAGCACCACCGACTGGTTGGCCAGGGACGCTACAATATCGGGCTTGCCATCGTGGTTGAGGTCGGCGACGGCGATTCCATACACATTCGAAGGCGTGGAAATGATTTGGGGACCCTGAAAGGTCCCGTCGCCGTTCCCGAAGTGCACGGCGATTCCCGCCGACGTGGAAACCACCAGATCGGGTGCGCCATCGCCATTCAGGTCCGCCGAAGCGATGAACTCGGGGAAACTGCCGGTGTTGACGGTGATGGGAGAGCGGAAAGTTCCATCTCCGTTGCCCAGAAGAATAGTGATCGAACTGGTATTGTCGGTGGTCACCGCGAGGTCGATGTTTCCATCGTGGTTGAAATCCATGGCGGTCGCCGAGAGACTGCCTCCCGAGGAAACCGGAACGGTGGTGGGTGTTCCCAGGGTTCCGTTCGCCTGCGTCAGATAAACCGACAAGGTGGCGGGAGTGTCGGAGTTGAGCACAATCACGTCGGGACGGCCGTCGTTATTCAGATCGGCGATCGAAACACCGTAAGCGTTCTGGCTGACGGTATAAGGGGTCTGCGAAGCCAGACTGCCCGCCAAGGTTCCGATTCCAAACTGCATCTGGCCTCCGCCGCTGTTGCAATACTGCAGGCAGACGCCGGCCGGAGTGCTGCTGTTGTTCAGGAGGTTGGCGGCGGCGGGATCTCGCGATGTCGTCCCCAGAAGAGGATCGCCCAAAAGGCTCCAATTTGTTGGGGGAACCAGTGAGCCTGGCGTGTGGCCGCTGCAGGCGATGAAATTCTGCTGATAACCGGCGACCGGCGTGCCCTCCTGCACGCTCCACGGCTGGGTGCCGAGACTGTAGCTGTAGGGGTACAGAGTGAATGATCCGTTGGCTTGCCGCGCGATTCCAGAGATACTCCCCGGAAGCAGCATGGTCTGGCTGCTGGCAGTGCGGAAATTGACGGCTGGACAGGTCTGCGCCGCCACCGGAACCGCGGAAAACAGCAAACCAACCAGCAAATGAAGACGACCCATGGGACCCCCTTTGCTACTGTGTCCGGCGCAAACCTTTCAATTAATACCCAACGCTCCCATGGCTTGTCAAGAACGGATTGAGCCGATGTGTGCCAGGGGACCCTCCCCCGCCGCGTTATGATGGGCGGCGGATGGAATCCTGGCGGGCGGTGACCAAGCTGGCGTGGCGGGACTTGCAGTTGTCACGGGTGCGGACCGCTTATCTGCTGGCCGCTATGGCAGTCAGCGTGGCCTCCATCAGCGGCGTCCGCAGCGCGGCAAATGTGGCTCGTTCGGCTCTCCACCGGGAATCGCGCTCCTGGCTGGGCGGCGACCTGGCGGTCATGACGGGCGAACCGCTGGATTACGGCCAGATCGAGGAACTGAACCGGCTGAGGTCGCGCGGCATCGATTGGACCGCTGTTACCACCGCGCTTACCATGGGCGCGTCGAGCGAGTCTCCCGATGCCTCGGTGATGGCGGTCAAGGCCGTCGATCCGGCACGCTATCCGTTTTATGGCGCCTTGACGGTCGCGCCGGCGCAGCCGCTCTCGTCCGCTCTTCGGCCCGGCACGGCGGTGGTTTCCCAAGATGCGCTGACACGCTTGCACGTCCGGGTGGGCGACCAGATTCAGGCCGGCGGCACAAACTTCCGAATCGCGGGAGTAATCGTCCGCGAGACCGACCGATTCTCGGATGTGATGGCCCTCGGGGTGCGGTGTCTTCTCTCGCAAGCGGGCTTCGCGCGCAGCGGCATCGCGCGTTCGGGAGATGCACCGCGTCTGCGAATCCTGTTCCGCCTGCCGCCTGGCGAAGATCCGGCGAGGTTAAGCGGCCGGTTGCGCGAACTTTTTCCCGAAGCGGACCTGGTCGACTTCCACGATGCCAACCGGAACGCGGCTTCGATCCTCGAAACGACCACCCTCTGCCTCAACCTGAGCGCGTTCGTGGCGGTCGCGCTCGGGGCAGTCGGCATGGCGGTGGCGGCCCGCCAGCATGTTCAGGAACGCGCCTATACCTTGGCAGTCATGAAGATGATTGGCGGCCGGAATCGCCAGTTGTGCTCGATATTCCTGCTGCAGATTGGGTGGCTTGCCGCGATCGCCTTTTTGCTGGGATTACCGCTGGGCTGGGCGGCAAGGGCTACGGTGCTTTCGTTGGCGGCCAAATATGTCACCCTCCCCCCGGCCGGTCTTTGGAATTGGGCGGCGGTCCGGGATACCGCAGCCGCCGGCTTGGTGGCGCTGGTGCCCGCGCTGGCAGGAACGGCGCTGGCGGTCAGCCGGCTGAAACCGGCCATCCTGCTACGTAAGGACTTCGAAGCAGCACCCATTCCGCACTCCCGCGCGCCAATGACTTTGGCTTGGCTGGGAGTTTGCGCCGTATTTGCCGCAGTCGCCACACCGCTACTGGAATCCTGGAACCTGACGGCGATTCTGATTGGGTCCCTGGCAATCGGCCTGCTCCTGGCTTATGCCTGGGTGCACGCGCTGATGGCCGGTGCGCGGCGCTTTACGCAGAGTCGCGTGTTTCGGAACGCTCCGCTTCTCCGCCATGGAATCGCCAACCTGTGCCGGCCGGGCAACCGCGGGCAAGCGTTCATGCTGGCTATGGCATTCGGGCTGATGGGGATGATGGCCACATTCCAGATGAACCGGGGCGTGAGCCAGGCGGTGATGGAAGCGGTGCCGTTTGATCATCCGGACCTGGTGGTTCTGGAGACCGAAGCCGGACTTCACCCCCTGGTGCGGGCATTCCTCGAACAGCAGCCGGGTGTCGAGAGGGTCCAGGTAAGTGCTCAAGCCTGGGGCCGGTTGGTCAATCGCGATGGAGTCCGCATCGCCAGCCGCGTCGGCTGCGGCGCTGAAAAATCCGCAAAGGGCGAGGCGCAAGCCACCGTTGCCGAGGACGTGGCACGGCGCTTCGGTCTGCGTGTGGGATCGCGTCTCGAACTGGACGCCCGCGACCGGAAGATTCCGGCGGTTGTATCCGAAGTCCGGCGGATGACTTTGATTGAGGAAGTCTGGAACAGTGTACGGATGGATTGCAGCGCGGTGGATCCAGCGAGTCTGTTCTACCGTTTCGCCGCGCGGATTCGGCCGGATCGGGTGGCCGCCGTGCGCCGGGCGTTCGTCTCCAGTTTTCCGGCGCTTCCGGTATTCGCGGCGGACGATTTGTCGGATATCGTCGGGCAGATGAGCCACGATGCGGTGTTCCTGGGCCGCTTGGTGGAGTGGTATGCGCTGGCATCGAATCTGGCGGTTCTGGTCGCCATCGTGGCCGCTTCGAGGGGGGCTCGGCTTCACGAGATGGCGGTACTTTCGGCCCTCGGCGCGCGCGGCGGCGCGGTGATCAAACTTTACACCATCGAGTTCGCCGCCATGGGCATTCTGGCGGGTGCCATCGGCTGTGTGCTGGGGTGCGGCTTTACCGCGGTGATGGTGAGTGCGGTGTTGCGCGGAGTGCATTGGACGGTGGAGTGGAGATCGCTGGTAGCCGCCATTTTGGTGGTCGCCGGTTTGAGCATCGGCGCCGGTTGGCTGCCGCTCTACGGTCTGCTGCGGCGAAAGCCGATGGAAGTTCTGCGCGGCGAATAGAGCGGATGGGCTTTTTCGCATTGCTAAAATTCAGAGGCATGTCTGCGTGTCGTGCAATGATCGCCGGGGTCGTGCTTCTTTCTGTGATGCTGGGGGCCGGCCCTCCAGCCATACGCCGCCAGGGAGTAGTGAATGCAGCCAGTCAAAGGCCGGCGGCGTTGGGGGGCGGAATCTCGCGCGGCTCGCTGATTTGCATTTATGGCGTCCGGTTTGCGGAAGGCGCGCAGGCGAATCGCGTGTCCATCGAAAGCGCCGGCCGGACTCATTCGCTGAGCATTGTGCGCGCCGATTCCCAGCGCCTGGAGGCGTGGATTCCGCCCGATGCTCCACTGGGGCCGACGCGCCTCACGGTGACCTCCAACGGCCTGGAAAGCGCACCGGAAGAGATTGCCCTTGTCCAATCGGCTCCCGGGCTATTCAGCGTCAACGAGGCAGGTTGGGGCCCCGCCCGTTCCTCGAACACGCCGGAAAATTCCGTCACGCCGGGCGGGCGGGTGACCCTCGAGGCCACCGGCCTTGCGCCCGCGGACCGGCCGGAAATGCGCGTGGGCAATTCGAGGGCGCGGGTGGTTTCGATTCGCGCCGGCACCGCGCCCAACTACACCGCCCGGATCACCCTCGAAATACCTGCCGATGCGCCGGAAGGATGCTACGTTCCAGTCTCCGCGCGGCCGCGAGGCGGGCTTGTGAGCAACACCGTCACCATCGCCATTCACCGTGGCGGGGGAGCCTGTGTGCACGCGCCCAACGATCCGGCTGGGGGATGGAAGGGCGGAAGGACCGCGCTTCTGGCGCTCTCCAGAACCGTACGGCGGCCGGCCGAAGCGCCACAGGATCGCATGGAGGACGAAGTGATCGCCGGCTTCAGCGATGTTCCGCCCGGGAAAACTCGAGCCAGCCCGCTGCTGGCGATGCCGCCCGTGGGTACCTGCGCGGCGTACACCACGGTGCTCACCGCGGACACGCAACTGGGCAACTCGGTGTGGAACCTGTTATTTGGCGAAATTCCCGGTAAAGAATTGGATGCCGGCGCCTCGATCGACGTCCGCAGCCAATCCGTGCAACTGAAGGTTCCCGTGGTAGCCGGTGTGACGGGTCTGTACCGCAGAAACCTCTCGGCGACCATCGGCCGCGTACCGCCGCGCAATCGTGTGTCGCTCGATTCCGGCAGGATTATGATTGCTGGCACGGGCGGAGCGCAGGTGGGTCCGTTCTCCGTAGCTTTGCCGGCTCCGGTGGCATTCGGCGCTCCGAATCCGCTGGCCAACCCGGCCGTCCGCTCGGGCCCGGTGACGGTGGAGTGGGCAGGCGGCCATTCCGAAGGCAGTGTCGCGATCATCCTGTTCGGCGCCGATGCCAACCTGAACGTCGCGGGCATGACGTATTGCACCGCACCAATGGCGGCGGGCAGGTTCACAATTCCGGCCGGTCTGCTGGCTCAACTGCCTGCCGGGCGAGGCGACCTGGTGCTGGCGTCGTGGTGGGGCCAGACGATCAGCCCCCCTCCCCCGGGCATCGCGCGGGTCATGGCGATCAGCGCGTTTGCCCGCTCCTTCGAAATACAGTTCGAATGAGGGAACCGCACAGATCGACTCGCACAGACGGCATCGCGGGGTGTGTGGGGGGCGGCCGCGCCGTCACTCAGGCGTAGCGCAGCAGCGCCTTGAAACCGAAATCCATGTGCTGCTGGATGTGGCAGTGGAACAGGGTGTCGCCCGGCTGGTTGGCGGTGAAATCCACGCTGGCCCGGCCGTAGGTGGGCACCACCACCGTATCCTTCATTACTCCCGAGGTCGGCTTGCCGTAGATCTCGGCGATTTCGAGCTGGTGGCGGTGTACGTGCAACGGATGCGCGTCGTCGGTGCGATTGTGGAAGGTCAGCCGGTAGCGCGTGCCCTGCTTGAGCAGGAACTCGCGCTCGTGCGGATAGGGCTTGCCATTCACCGTGAACAGGTTGAAGCGGCCCGCGCCGCGCGGTACTTTTTCAAAGGTCATCTCCAGCTTTTCGGTGGGAGCGGGGCCGGAGGGCGGCTTGCCGAACAAGGTGTAATCCCAGCCCGCTTTGGGCGGCGCCTGCCACTCGGGTGTTCGGTGCTTGTCGGCGTATTCGATGACGATGCCCAGTCCGCCTTCGCGCACCGGGTCCTCGGGCGCTCCCAGAATCCACACGCCCGGCTGGTTCATCTCTACGATTGCGTCGATGCGCTCGCCCGGGCCGAGCATCAGCATGTCCACCGCCGCCGGAGTGGGCACGGGGTTGCCATCCAGCGCGATTACGTTGAACTTGTGGCCGGGCAGAAAAAGGTGCCGGTTCTCAATCGCGCTGGCGTTCAGAAAATGGAACAGCACGCGCTGGCCCTCATTGACGCGGATCGGTTCGCCCGCGCCCAGCGCCTTATCGTTGATGGAATAGAGGTCGGCTGTGACTTCCAGGCCGGGCGCTCGCGTATCCATCACCGCCGGCTTTTCGGGCTGCGCGCCGGCGGTATCGAAAATGTCGTCCGTGTCCATCAGTTGATTGGTGAAATACGGCTCCCAATCGCGCAGCGCCAGGTAATGCTCCTGGTCGTAACGGCCGGGATTCTTCGCGCCCTCGATGACCAGAAAGCCGAACATGCCGGTGTAACTGCCGCGATGCAGATCGTCCATCGACATGGTGTGGGTGTGATACCAGCGCGTGCCGGCAGGGGTGGGCGTGAACTGGTAGCGCCGCGAGCCATGCGGCGGAACGGGAGGCGTGCCTTCTTCTTCCACGCCGTCCACGTCGGCGGGAATCAGCAGGCCGTGAAAGTGGACGAACTCCGGCACGTCGGTTTTATTGATCACGTTGATTGAGACCGGCGTGCCTTCCTTCACGCGCAGCAGCGGCCCGGGCGACGTGCCGTTGTAGCCGATGGTGCTGATAATGCGGTTCTCCGCCAGTTCCACAGCCACCGGTCCGATCTCCAGGGTGTATTCCGTTTTGGCGACATCAGCAGCGCCCGCGGGCGCCAGGATGGATTGCGTCTGCTGGCCCTCCAGTCGGCCCGCGCCGGCCGCCAGGGCGGCCATCTTGATAAATTCGCGTCGTTCCATGGGAAGTGCTGAAGACCAGAGTACCGCACGCTACCGTAAGCGCGTTTGCGGTCCGATTCGCCCGCGAGCCCACCGCCCGCGCGGTTCTGCTATGCTTCAACAATCGAGGGAATTTTCCATGAAGCTGGCGCGGCCTCTTACGGCCAATCTCGTCCTGTTTCCTCTGGCCCTGGGTCTGTTCGCCATGCAAAGGGGAGGCTTCCAGGGCTACGGCCGGCAATCGTATTATTACTCGCAGGGGCCCAATGTGCCCTCGGAGTTTTACTGGACGCGGCTGCAGTACACCTCCAGCTACGCCGGCGGCGGCAGTTATGGCTACGGCTTCCGCGGCTTCCACGGCGGCGGTTGGATGCGCGATTTCCCCAAAGCGGATAACGACTGCCTCATCGCCCTGCGCCGCCTGACCCACATCAACTCTCCCTCGCCCCTGAACGTTGTCGATCTCGATAGCGACCACGTCTTCGACTATCCCTGGATTTACGCCGTCCAGGTGAACACCTGGAGCTTCACCGAGGCGGAAGCCAAGCGCCTGCACGATTACCTGCTCAAGGGCGGCTTCCTGATGGTGGACGATTTCCACGGCACCGACGATTGGGAGCACTTCATGGCCGGCATGCGCATGGTGCTGCCGGATGCGGTGGTGGAAGATCTGAAGGACCAGGACGAGATTTACCACGTCCTCTACGACATCAACGAAAAGTTCCAAATTCCCAGCGAGGTTTACGTCAACACCGGCCGCACGTATGAAAAGGACGGGTACGTGCCTAAGTGGCGCGCCATCCGTAACGATCACGGCCGAATCATGGTGGCGATTTGCGCCAACATGCACCTGGGCGACGCCTGGGAATGGGCCGATAGTCCACAGTATCCCGAGAAATTCTCCGGACTTGCGTTTCGCATCGTGCTGAATTACATTACTTACGCCATGACTCACTAGGCATTGAAACTGGCGCGCTTCTGCATCTCGCGAGCGGCCCACCGACCCATGTTTGAGTTCTTCTTTAAGTATCCGCACTCGGCCTATTCGCAGGGCCGGATCGCACTTTTGGGCGCCTGGCCTAAGTGGGTTCTGGCGCTGCTCATCGTGGCCGTGGCAGTGGCTCTGGCGTGGCTTATTCGCTCGCGTCTTGCGCGCGCCGCGCCGGCCATCCGAAGCTGGCGCGCGTGGGTGATCTGGGGATTGCAGACGGTGCTGGCCGCGGTGGTCCTGGTGCTGCTGTGGCAGCCGGCCATCACCGTAGCCGAGTTGAAGCCGCAGCAGAACATCATCGCTCTGCTGGTGGACGATTCGCGCAGCATGGCGATCGCCGAGGACGGGTCCACTCGCGAGCAGCAGGCCATCAAAGCCCTCAATGACGGCGTGTTGGCCAGCCTCAACCGCTCCTTCCAAACCCGCCTCTACCGCTTCGACGAGACACCCGCGCGCATCGAAAGCCTGAAGGAGCTGAAACCCGCCGCGCCCACCACGCGGATCGGCGACACCCTCAAGCAGTTCAACGAGCAGACCTCGGACCTGCCCATCGGCGCGGTGGTGCTGCTTTCCGATGGCGACGACAATTCGGGCGGCCTGCCGGCCGATGCCGTGGCTGCCCTGCGCGCGCGCCACATTCCGGTCCACACGGTGGGCTTCGGGCGCGAGCACGCCGCGCACGACGTGGAGTTGGACGACGCCGTAGTGGCCCCGCGCGCGCTGGCCGAGTCGCGCATCGCCGCCAGGATCACCTTCCACCAGCGCGGCTATGCGGGCGGCAAGATGGCGCTGGCGGTGCGCGACGTCACCACAGGCCAGCCCAAGGTGCTGGCTTCCCGCATCGTCAATCTGGGGGCGGACGCCAATCTGCAAACCGAGACCCTGATGTTCAATATCGGCGGCGCGGGAGCCAAGATGCTGGAGATCGTGGCGGGTCCGCTGCCCAACGAGGAGAATCGCGCCAACAACACCCTGACCCGCGTGGTCAACGTGGCCTCCGATCCGCGCCGCATCCTGTATGTGGAGGGCGAGCCCCGCTGGGAATATAAGTTCATCCGCCAGGCGGAGGAGGATGACCGCATGGTGCAGATCGCCTCCATCGTGCGCACTACCGAGAACAAGTTCTACCGCCAGGGCATCGCCGACCCGAAGGAGCTGGCCAACGGATTTCCCACCCGGCCCGAGGATCTGTTCGTGTACCAGGGGCTGATCATCGGCTCGGTGGAAGCGGGCTATTTTTCACCTGGCCAGCAGGAGCTGATCCACCAGTTCGTGGACCGGCGCGGCGGCGGGGTGCTGTTTCTGGGCGGCCAGTTTGCGCTGGCCGACGGTTCCTGGAACGCCTCCAGCCTCACCGACGTGATGCCCACCGTGCTGCCTACGCAAGCCAACACCTTTCATCGCGAGGCCGATCCCAAAAACGGCGTCACCCACACCACCGCCGAACTGGCGCCGGCGGGCATGGACAGCATCATTACCCGTTTGGTAGACGACCCCGTGGCCAACGAAGCCAAGTGGAAAAAGCTGCCCTACCTGATGGATTACGAAGATCCCGGCACGCCCAAGCCCGGGGCCACCCTGCTGGCCAACATGATCACCCCCGAAGGCCGCCGCCTGCCCCTGCTCATCACCGAAAATTTCGGCCACGGCCGCAGCGCCATCATGGCCACCGGAGGAACCTGGCGCTGGCAGATGAGTTCGCCTTTGGGCGACACGGCGCACGACCTGTTCTGGCAGCAGCTTCTGCGCTGGCTGGTGTCGGATACGCCGGGGCACGTAGTGGCGTCGATGCCCTCGCAGGTGCTGCTGGATAACGGCGCCGTCAGCCTCACCGCCGAGGTGTTCGACCAGGATTACAACCCCGCCGCGGACGCCAAAGTGGAGGCCCACATTCTGGGGCCGGCTGGGGTGAGCGCATTGGTGGAAATGTCGCCCACGCCGGATTCGCCGGGGCAGTTTCAGGCGGCGTGGTCGGCGCCCAAGCCCGGCGCGTACCTCACCGAGATCACCGCCCAGCACGCCGGGGGACCGGGCGGCGCGGTGAAGGAGTTAGGGCGCGACGTCCTCACCTTCGAGCGCATGGACGGCGTGGCCGAGAATTTCCATGTGGAGCAGAATCGCGACCTGCTGGAGCGCCTTGCCGCGCAGACCGGCGGGCAATACTGGAAGCCTTCCGACCTGGGTAAGCTGGCCGACCGCATTCCTTTTTCCGAAGCCGGCGTGACCGTGCGCGAAACCAAGGACCTGTGGAATCTGCCGCTGGTGTTCCTGGTGCTGGTGCTGCTGCGCTTTTCGGAATGGTGGCTGCGGCGCAAGTGGGGCATCGTCTAAAATGCTGCAGCGCTTCCTCGATCCAGCGGTCCTCGCCAGCATCTCCGGCCTGGAGCTAGTGGCCAAGACGGTGGTGGACGGCTTCGTGGCCGGCCTGCACCGCTCACCCGATTTCGGCTTCAGCCAGGAATTCGCCGAGTACGTGGCTTACTCGCCCGGCGACGACCTGCGACACGTGGATTGGAATGTCTTCGCGCGTAGCGAGCGAATGTACTTGAAACGCTATCGCGGAGAAACCAACAGCCCGCTGACCATCCTGCTGGACGCCAGCAACTCCATGCAGTTCGGCTCGCACCGCATCAATAAGATGGATTACGCGCGCTATCTGGCGGCGTCGCTTTTCTACCTGGCGCTGCACGGGCAGCGCGACGCGGCCGGCCTGATCACCTTCGACGACGAGATCCGCAACTACATCCGCCCCTCCACGCGCCAGGGTCAGTTGCATCGCCTGCTGGCCGGCCTGGAACAGGCGGAAGCCCGGGCCCGCACCGATTTTTCCAAGCCCATGCGCTATTTCCAGGAGTTCCTGAAGCGCCGCGGCATGGTGCTGATCGTGTCCGATTTCTGGGAACAGCCGGAGAGCATCGTGCGCACCATCGAACCGCTGCGCTTCCACGGCAACGAGGTGGTGCTGTTCCACATTCTCGACCCCGAGGATGTGCGCCCGGCGCTGCAGGGCCCTTCGATCCTGGTAGACCTGGAGACCGACGAGCAGCTTGAAGTGACGCCCGATTATGCCAAGCGGGATTATCGCAGCAAGGTGGAGGCGCACCTCCAGGATCTGCGCGACCGCACCCAGGCCGCGGGCATGGGCTATTGCCGGCTGATGACCGACCGTCCGCTGGACGACGCGCTGCGCGAATACCTCACCCTGCGCGGAGGCCGCAACTAAATGGGGCTCTTTGCGCCGTGGTTCCTGGCCGGCCTGGCGGGGCTGGCGCTGCCGGTGTATCTGCACCTGCTCAAGCGGCAGACCGCGCGGCCCAAGAAGGTCAGCTCGCTGATGCTCTTCGAGTCGCGCACCCAAAGCTCCACGCGGCACCGCCGGCTGCGCTATTTCCTGCTGCTCTCGCTGCGCCTGGCGGTGCTGCTGCTGCTGATCCTGGCGTTCGCCAATCCTTTCATCAATCGCAATCCAGCGGCGTTGGCCAGCAACCGGCTGGTGCTGCTGGTGGTGGACAATTCCTTCAGCATGCGCGCCGGAACGCGCCTGGAAGACGCCAAGAACGCGGCCATGTCGGTGCTTGCGGGGAAAGGCGCGGCGCGTGCGCAAGTGGCGGCCTTCGGCTCGCAGCTTAAGCTGATGACCCAGCCCATCGAAGACCAGGCAGCGCTGCGGGCCGCCGTGCAGGCCATCCAGCCGGGCGATGGGCACGGCAATTTCGGCGAGCTGGCGCGCGCCGTCCGCGGATTGGCGGAATCGGTGCGCACTCCTGTCGAGATGCACCTCATCAGCGACATGCAGCGCAGCGACATGGCGGGGGCCTTCGCCGATATGGCGCTGCCCGCCAACGTCAAGTTGGTGACTCACGCAGTGGTCTCCAAAGCCCAGCCCAACTGGACGGTGGAATCGGTGGACGCGCCCGGCCAGGTGTGGGGCAAGGATGCCAAGCCCGTACACGTGCGCGCCGTGATCGCCGGCTTCGGCACGCCCGCCGCCACGCGCACCGCCTCGCTGGTGGTGAATGGCAAAACCATCGCCACCAGGAGCGTAGCGGTCCCGGCCAACGGGCGCGCCACGGTGGATTTTCCGGCGCTCGATGCGCCCTACGGGTTCAGCCGCTGCGAGGTGCGCATCGACTCCGGCGACGGGTTTTCGGCAGACGACCTGCGGCGTTTCGCGGTGGAGCGCTCCGACCCGCAAAAGATGTTGCTGGTACACAATTACGGAGACACCCGTTCGCCGCTGTACATCGAGGCGGCGCTGGCGGCAGCGGCGCAATCGGCTTTTCTGGTGGAATCCATCGCGGTCAATGAGGCGGCCGACCGCAATCCTTCCAACTACGCCTTCATCGTGCTCTCCGATCTGAATACCGTGCCGTCGCTGCTGGAAAACTCGCTCAACCAATACGTGCGCTCGGGCGGCAGTGTGCTGATCGCCGCCGGAACTTCGGCCGGCGCACGTCTGCGCATTCCGATTTTCGACGCCAAAATCCTGGGGACACGCGATTACAGCCGGATCCCCGATCGCTACGTAGGGGTCGGGTCGGGCGATTCGTCCTTTCCCGCGGTGGGGAAGGCCGACGGTTGGGCGGGGGTGAAGTTTTACTATGCGCTGGATGTGGACCCCGGCGACGCGCGCGTGATTGTGCGCCTGGGCGACCAGACGCCGCTGTTGATGGAGAAGCGCATCGGCGAAGGGAGGGTGGTGCTGCTGGCCAGCGGACTCGACAACCTGACCAACGATTTTCCGCTGCACCCCGCCTTTGTGCCGTTCATCGAGCAGACCGCGCGCTACCTGGCAGGCAGCGAGCGGCAAGGCGGCGCGCGCACCGTGGATGCGTTTCTCGAGTTGCGCAACGCCAAGGAGCGGGGGCAGGGAGTGGAGGTCACCGACCCGGAGGGCAAACGACCGCTTTCGCTGAGCGAGGCCGCCTCCGCGCAATCCATTCAGCTTACCGAGGCGGGCTATTATCAGCTCCGCCTGGCCGACGGGCGGCAAAACGTGGTGGGCGTGAATCCAGATCCCAAGGAGTCCAACCTGGACGTGATTCCCGCCGACGTGGTGGCGCTCTGGACCGGCACCGGTGGCGATTCGCCGCAGGAAGCCGCGGCGGGAGGCCCCGTCCGGCAGGGTAAGGTCCCGGAGAGTTTCTGGTGGTACGTGATGCTGCTGCTGTTGGCCGCCGCGATTGCCGAATCGGCGCTGGCCAGCCGTTACCTGGATACCCAGCGGGAAGAAGCGTAACCGAATTTCCGCCCCGTTGCGATATCCTGTAGGCAGCATCTTCGCCACGCGGCTGGAGGGGAAATGAGCTCTCGCGATCAGCTTCACGCCTATATTGCGCAACTGGAGAAACGCCTGCGGTGGAGCACTTTGCTGCGCGGCGCGGCGATTGTCGCCGTGAGCGCCCTGCTGGCGACGGTGGTTGCCGTCCTGGTGGCCAACGCGCGCGCGTTTTCCGCGGGCAGCGTGACCTCCGGCCGTTTCGCTCTGATCGTGGTGCTGGCCATCGCCGCCGCCGCCGGGCTGGCGCTGCCCTTGCGCCGCCTCACCCGCCGCCGCGCGGTGGGCGCGGCTGAAACCACCTTCCCGCAATTCCAGCAGCGCCTCACCACTTTCACGGAGCGCGACGGTCAGGACCCCTTCATCGAACTGCTGGCCGGCGAAACCATGGACGTGGCCCAATCGGCGCCGCCCAAGGAAATGGTAAGCGACTTCCACCTCTGGGGATCGCTGGCCACGGGCGCGGGCGCCATCGCCCTGCTGCTGTGGATGATCACTTCCGGCCCGGGATTCTGGGGATACGGCGCGTCGCTGCTGTGGACCGGCCCGCACCACGATCAGCCCGCGCTTTACGATCTGCGCGTCAGCCCGGGCAACGCCGTCATCCGCCGGCATGCGGACCAGATGGTCTCGGCGCTGCCCATCGGCCTCCGTTCGCCGGCCGTGCGGTTGTATGCGCGCTTTGAAAGCTCGTCCAAGTGGGAGCCGGTGACCATGCAGCCCAAGGCTGCGGGCAATTTCGCGGGCGGCTATCAGTTCCTGTTTGCCGGCCTGCCGGAGAACGTCGAATACTATGTCACCGCTGGCGCCATGACCTCCAAGCACTTCACGATCAAGGTGAGCGATCTGCCGGCGGTGAAGCAGATCACGGTGGTCTATCATTACCCCGCGTGGACGGGGATGCCTCCGGAGACCGAAGAGCGCGGCGGCGATCTGCGCGCCGTTGCCGGCACCGAGGCCGAGCTGGAGGTTTCCACCGACCGGCCTCTCCAGGGCGGCCAGATTCAGCTCGATAGCGGACAGCAGATTCACCTCACGCCTGCCGGCAACAATGTCTACCGCGGCTCGGTGAAGCTGGACAAGGATGGCTCCTATCACATCGCCGGCGTTGAAGCCGGCCAGCCCGTGCGCGTCAGCGAGGATTTCTACATCGAGGCGCGCAAGGCCAATCCGCCGCAGATTGCCCTGGTGCGTCCGGGGCGCGGCGACTACCGCGCCAGCCCCATCGAAGAGGTCACCGTGGCGGCCAAGGCGACCGACGAATATGGCCTGCGCGACCTGACCCTGCACTATTCGGTGAACGGCGGACCGGAGACTGCGGTCGATCTGCTCTCGAAGAAGGGCGCCAAGGAAGCCGACGGCTCGACCACCCTTTCCCTGGAGGATTTCAAGATGCTGCCCGGCGATGTGGTGAGCGTCTACGCCACCGCCAAGGACGCCAACGCCGATGCCCACACCGACATGGTGTTCATTGAGGCCGATCCCTTCGAGCGCGAATTCTCGCAGTCGCAGACCGGCGGCGGCGGAGGTGGTGGTGGCGGGGGCGGCGGGGGCAACCAATCGGCGCAGATTTCGCAGCGCGAGAAGGAAATCATCACCGCCACGTTCCGCCAGCAGGGCGACAGGAATTCCACCCAGCAGCAGGCCGCCGATATTGCCAAGCTGCTCTCGGAATCGCAAGCCACCTTGCGCGACCAGGCCATCTCCCTCTCCGGCCGCCTGCAGGCCCGCGAGCTGACCGACGAAGTGCAAGCGATCAGCGATTTCCAGAAGGATATGATGGCCGCGTCGGAAGCCATGGGCCCGGCGGCCCAGCAGTTGCAGCAGGAGAAGTGGAAAGAGGCCATCCCCACAGAGCAGAAGG
>Ga0335074_10005849_pt1 | contig 17040 bp, 13 predicted proteins | sample Lox_Sample_23_FD_206715 | JGI IMG/M metagenome (GOLD analysis project Ga0335074, IMG submission 206715) | Soil microbial communities from Loxahatchee National Wildlife Refuge, Florida, United States - Lox_Sample_2.3 | ecosystem: Environmental > Terrestrial > Soil > Wetlands | place: USA...
CATTGCTGTCCGGCGTCCACTGCATGGGCGTGCGGACGCCGTCCCTGTCGCCGAGCCAGATGTTGTCGCCCATGCCGATCTCGTCGCCGTAATAGATCACCGGTGAGCCGGGCAGCGACAGCAGCAGCGCGGTGAACAGCTCAAGCTGATCGCGGTCGTTGTCGAGTAGCGGCGCGAGGCGGCGCCGGATGCCGATGTTCGCCTTCATCCGCGGGTCACGTGCGTACTCGGCCCACATGTAGTCACGCTCGTCGTCGGTGACCATCTCCAGCGTCAGCTCGTCGTGGTTGCGCAGGAAGATGCCCCACTGACAGCCCGACGGTATCTGCGGCGTCTGCGCCAGGATCTCTGAGATCGGGTAGCGCTGCTCCCGCCGGACGGCCATGAAGATGCGCGGCATCAGCGGGAAATGAAACGCCATATGGCACTCGTCGCCGCCGACGCTCGGGTCGCCGAAGTACTCGACCACGTCGGCTGGCCACTGGTTCGCCTCGGCCAGCAGCACCCTGTCGGGGTAGAGCCGGTCGATCTCGGCCCTGACCCGCTTGAGGTACTCGTGCGTCTCCTTGAGGTTCTCGCAGTTCGTGCCCTCGCGCTCGTACAGGTACGGCACCGCATCCAGCCGGAACCCGTCGATACCGAGGTCGAGCCAGAACCGCAGCACCTCCAGCATCGAGTCCTGCACCAGCGGGTTCTCATAGTTCAGGTCGGGCTGGTGAGAGAAGAACCGGTGCCAGTAGTACTGGCCGCGCACCTGGTCGTAGGTCCAGTTCGACGCCTCGGTGTCGACAAAGATGACCCGTGCCTCGCTGTACTTGTCGTCGGCGTCGGACCATACATAGAAGTCGCCGTAGGGCCCGTCGGGGTCGGACCGCGACGCCTGGAACCACGGGTGCTGATCGCTGGTGTGGTTCATGACGAGGTCGGCGATGACCCGGATGCCGCGCTCGTGCGCCTTCTCGACCAGCTCGACGAAGTCACCGATGGTGCCGAACTCCGGCAGGATCGCAGTGAAGTCGGCAATGTCATAGCCGCCGTCCTTCAGCGGCGAGGCGTAGATGGGCAGCAGCCAGATGCAGTCGATGCCGAGCCACGCCAGGTAGTCGAGCCGCTCGATCAGCCCCCGGATGTCCCCCGTGCCGTCCTGGTTGGAGTCGCTGAACCCGCGGATCAGCACCTCGTAGAACACCGCGCGCTTATACCAGGTCGGATCGCCAGGGGTCTCGAATGAGAAATGGTCAGGCACCGGCTCACTGGCGGTCGCCTTGAACTCGTGCTGATCAGGATCGGCCATCGCGCCCTGCCCGCTCGCGTGCCCGGTCTGGTCCACTCCCGCTCTCCCGCTGATGCTCGATTCCCTGCCGCGCTACCGCGGCGTCGCGCTACCACGTTTCCTACCTGCCAAGAATGCAACCGGCCGCCGCATTCGCCAAAGCTTGACTACACCACGGTCAGGATGTGAGCCGGCGCGACAGCGGGGTCGAGTCGGACGTAGTTCGCCGCGCCCCAGCTGAATTCCTGCCCGCTTAGCTCGTCGGCGACCCGAAATCCCGCTGCGGCGTCCAGTCCGAGCGCCGCACTGTCGAGCCAGACAGTAGCCTCACGCGGCTGACTGGGGTCTAGGTTTACCACGACGAGAACGATGTCGGGCGCACCGGGAAAGAATGGGCTGGTGCGCTTTGAAAAACAGAGGATCTCAGGCCGGTCGCTGTAGTGAAAGCGCAGATTCCGGAGCCAATGCAGAGCCGGGTGCGCTCGCCTGATGGCGTTGAGCTTGGTCAGCAGCGGGGCGAGGGTAACGCCGGTGCGCGCTGCGGCGTCCCAGTCTCGCGGCCGGTAGGCGTATTTCTCCGAGTCGAGGTACTCCTCGCTGCCCGGCACCAGCGGGATGTTCTCGCCGAGTTCGTAGCCCGAGTAGACACCATAAGACGGTGACAGCATCGCGGCGAGAACCGCGCGGACTGCGAATGCGGGCAGTCCGGCATGCTGAAGGTAGTGGCTGAGGATGTCGGGCGTGTTGACGAAGAAGTTCGGCCGCATGTAGGAGGCTGCCACGCCGGCCAGTTCCTGGCAGTACTCGGTCAGTTCCGCTGCGGTATTACGCCAAGTGAAATAGGTATAGGACTGGTGAAAGCCGATCGCCGCGAGCGCGTGCATCATGGCCGGCCTCGTGAACGCCTCCGCCAGGAAGATCACGTCCGGGTCAGTGGCGCCGATTTCAGCGAGCAGTCGCTGCCAGAAAGCCAGCGGCTTGGTGTGCGGGTTGTCGACCCGGAAGATCCGGACGCCGTGCCCCATCCAGTGCCGGACCAGCGCATTGATCGCGGCGTAGATGCCCTCGGGATCATTGTCGAAATCGAACGGGTAGATGTCCTGGTACTTCTTCGGCGGGTTCTCGGCGTAGGCGATGGACCCGTCTGCCCTGGTGGTGAACCACTCAGGGTGCGCGGTCACCCACGGGTGGTCCGGCGACGCGTTCAGGGCCAGGTCCATCGCGACCTCGAGGCCGAGCTGCGAGGCCCTGGCCACGAACGCGTCGAAGTCGTTCATCGTGCCGAGGTCGGGGTGGACGGCGTCATGACCGCCGGCCGGGGAGCCAATGGCGTACGGCGAGCCCGGGTCGCCGGACTCACAGGTCAGGGAGTTGTTCCGGCCCTTGCGGGCGGTCGTGCCGATGGGATGCACGGGGGGCACGTACACGACATCGAAGCCCATGTCGGCAATCGCGTCCAGACGCTTCGCCGCCGTGCGAAGGGTGCCGGACTCACGCTGGCGCGAGCGCGTCGGGTCGACCACCGCGCCCTCCGAGCGAGGGAAGAACTCGTACCACGAGCCGAAGAGGGCCCGCTGCCGGTGCACGATGAGCGGGTATCTCTCCGATGTCGTCAGCAGGTCGCGAAGCGGAAAGACGGCTAGCGCGGCGTGCACCTGAGCACCGGTCGCCGCGGCTAGCCGCTGCAGCGGCGGCAGCGCCGGGTCGCGAAGCTGGCGAGCCACCGTGGTCAGGGCGGTCCGCGCGGCTCTGGCCTGCTGTACCTCGTCGGGCGGGAGTGTTTTCTGCACCTTGATCTGGGCGGCCGCACGGTCGAGTAGCAGCGCACCTTCAGCCAGCATCAGCTCGGTGTCCTGGCCGATCGGGACCTTGATCGCCGCATCGTGGCGCCAGTGGGCGATGGGATCGCCCCACGCCTCGACATGGAAGTGCCACAGGCCCTCGGAGGTCGGCGCTACCTCGGCGCCATAGCGGTCAGTACCCTCGGCCAGCTCGCGCATCAGCACAGTCGGTTGCGGCAGGCCGCCGGGATCGGTGAGAACAACCCCGGCCCCGAGCATTCCGTGGCCCTCACGGAAAACAGTCGCGCTTACCACGAAACTCTCGCCTGGTACCGCCTTCGCCGGTGAGAGGGCCGCTGAACCTGGGCCAGGCACCCGGACGACCGGCCGTACGTCGAGTATGGGGATCCTCCCGATCACGGTTGAAAGCTACCCATTGACGCGTGACTGACGCGGAGCCGGGTACGCAGATCCAAGGGAGCCCACCGATCCCGCGTCCGGGTGCAGACATTAAGGTCGCTGTGCGTGAGAGCAATCCGCCGCTTCACTATCCATCCGGTCCTCCCAGAGCCGCTCGAGCCGCTCCGCTCGCTGATGATGAACCTGCGCTGGTCGTGGGACATCCAGACACGCGACCTCTTCGCGGCGATCGACCCGGCCAGCCGGGCGCTGGCCGAGCAGGACCCGGTCGCCCTGCTCGGCAGGGTGGCGCAGGACCGGCTGGCCACGCTCGCCGCCGATCCTGCCTTCCTGCAGCGCCTGGCCGCTGCCAGCGCGGACCTGAGCGCGTATCTGACCGAGCCGCGCTGGTATCAGATACAGCCCGGCCTGCCTGCATCGGGCGGACTGCCGCGAGCGATCGCGTACTTCTCGCCCGAGTACGGGATCACCGCGGCGCTGCCGCAGTACTCCGGCGGCCTCGGCATCCTGGCCGGGGATCACCTCAAGGCCGCCAGCGATCTTGGCGTGCCGCTGATCGGCGTCGGCCTGCTGTACCGGCACGGCTACTTCACTCAGTCGTTGTCGCTGGAGGGCTGGCAGACCGAGCGCTACCCGGCCTCTGATCCGAACGGCCTGCCGCTGGCACTGCTGCGCGACGCGGGGGGTGCCGCCGTCCGGGTCTCGGTAGCGCTCGCTGACCACACCACGCTGGCTGCGCAGATCTGGGTGGCCGAAGTCGGACGGGTGCCGCTGCTGCTGCTCGATTCCTACGTCGAGGAGAACCAGCCGGATCTGCGCGAGATCACCGACCGGCTGTACGGCGGTGGCACCGACCACCGGCTACAACAGGAACTGCTGCTCGGCATCGGTGGCGTCCGCGCGGTGCGCGCGTACTGCGCGATCACCGGTCATCCCGAGCCCGAGGTCTTCCATACCAACGAGGGACACGCAGGCTTCCTCGGGCTGGAGCGCATCAGGGAGTACCTGGAGCGCGGCCTCGGTTTCGACGAGGCGCTGGAATTGTGCCGAGCCGGCACGGTGTTCACGACGCACACGCCGGTTCCGGCCGGCATCGACAGGTTCCCGATGGATCTGGTGTCCCGGCAGTTCGCTGACGGTGCGGAGCCAGGGTTGCCGCTCGATGCGATCGAGGCGCTGGGTGCGGAGACCTTCCCCGGCGGCGACCCCGGTGTGTTCAACATGGCGGTCATGGGCATGCGGCTGGCGCAGCGCGTCAACGGCGTGAGCAAACTGCATGGCGCTGTGTCCAGGTCGATGTTCAACGGACTGTGGCCGGGGTTCGACGCGGCCGAGGTACCGATTAGCTCGGTGACCAACGGCGTGCACGCGCCGACGTGGGTCGCGCCGGAACTGGTGAGCCTGGCCGAGGCCGGCTCCGACGCCAGCACCGGCGGGTCGCCGGAACCTGCCTGGATTGCCGACCCGGCGGATGACCCGTCGTTCTGGGACCGGGCGGCCGCCGACCCGGCGCGGCTCTGGGCGCTGCGGCGGCTGCTGCGGTCCAGGCTGGTGGCCGATGCCAGGCAGCGGTTGCGGGCGTCCTGGCGGCAGCGCGGTGCGTCCGACGCCGAGCTGATGTGGATCGACGGCGTTCTCGACGACGACGTGCTGACGATCGGCTTTGCCCGCCGGGTGCCGTCTTATAAACGGCTGACCATGATGCTGCACGACCCCGCCCGGCTGACCGCGCTGCTGCTGGACCCGGACCGGCCGGTGCAGATCGTCGTGGCCGGGAAGGCCCACCCCGCCGACGACGGCGGCAAGCAGCTCATCCAGCAGCTTGTGCGGTTCGCCGATCACCCGCAGGTGCGGCACCGGATCGTCTTCCTGCCTGATTACGACATGGCGATGGCGCACACGCTCGTCCAGGGCTGCGACGTCTGGCTGAATAACCCGCTGCGCCCGCTGGAGGCGTGCGGCACCTCGGGGATGAAGGCCGCGCTCAACGGTGCCCTGAACCTCTCAGTGCTCGATGGCTGGTGGGACGAGTGGTTTGACGGCGGGAACGGCTGGGCCATTCCATCGGCCGACAGCGTGCCCGACCCCGGCCGCCGGGATGAGCTGGAGGCGGCCGCGCTCTACGACCTGATCGAGAAGTCGGTTGCCCCGCTGTTCTACGACACCAGAGGTGACGGGCTGCCGACCCGGTGGCTAGAGATGGTGTCGCACGCGCTGCGCGGGCTCGGGCCGCGCGCTCTGGCCACCCGGATGGTGCGGCAGTACGTGACAGAGCTTTACGCGCCGGCCGCGACTGCGTCCAGGGTGCTGGCGGGCACCGACGGTACGTTCGACGGCGCACGGGAGATGGCCGCCTGGAAGCGGCACGTCGGTGATGCCTGGCTTCGTGTGCACGTCGAGCACGTCGAAAGCGATGACATCGACATGAGCCCCGGCGGCCAGCTCGTGGTGCGCGCCAGCATCGCCCTGGGCACGCTCACGCCAGACGACGTCACTGTCGAGGTGGTTTTCGGTCGCGCCGGTGACTCCGATGAGATCATCGACCCGGCCCGGTCACCGCTGCAGTTCGAGGGCAGGGCGGGTGCTGACGGTGTGGCCAGGTACAGCGGCGCAGTCGAGCTGGGCCAGCCCGGGCCGTTCGGTTACACGGTCCGGGTACTGCCAAGGAACCGGCTGCTGGCCAGCCCGGCAGAGCTTGGCCTGGTCACATTGCCCGAGGGGCCGGCCGGAATGGTCAACGGCGATCTGCGCTGACGCCTCGAGTCGCTAACGTCACCGTTGCACTGCATGTCCCGCAGCGGGGCACCTTCGGCCGGCCCACGGCAATTCCTCGCGTGCTAGCGAGAACGCCAGCAAAGCCAGGGTCGATGTGACATCCTGTGATAGAAGGATTTCGGTCCGTGACGGTCACTAGTCGTCACGATCTGCTACCGAACCGTTACCGCTGAGAGTGAGAGGACCTCTTCGTGAGAACTCAGATCAAGCCGGACACCCGACTGCTCACCCCGGCCGAGGTCGCCGCGATGCTGCGCGTCGACCCGAAGACGGTCACCCGCTGGGCCCGGGGCGGCAAGCTCTCGTCCATTCGTACGCCTGGCGGCCACCGCCGGTACAGCGAGAGCGAAGTGCGCGGATTCCTCAACGGCTGGCAGGGTGTCTCGCTGCCGCGCGCGTCGGGAGAATGATCGAGCCGGTACCTGCCCCGGCGGCGGCCCTGGGGCAGGTTCTCCCGGCCCTGCGTGGCGTCGCAGGGGCTATGACAGCGCGGCTCTACCGCGGTGTCATAGCCCCTGCGCTGTCTCTGGCTGTACCGCCTCCGCCTGATCCCGCTCAGGCAGGCTCAGACCCAGCTGTACGACGATCATCGCCAGCAGCGACCGGGCCTGATCGGCGTCCATTGCCCAGATCGTCGCGAGCAGATCGTCGATCGCCGGTCTGCTTGCCTGCTGTCGAAGCAGCAACTCCGCCGCATCATCGCGGCCGGCCGCACGCAACTCCGCCTCGGTGACCCCGGCGACCGCCGCCATCCTGGCCAGGGTGTCCGCAGGGCCCCGGACGTTCGCGTACACGCCCGGCCGCACGACCTGATAGCCCGCCGTGATCTGGCGCCATCGGCCTTCGCTGAGCCGGGCGCGGCGTGCCGCCTCACGTGCGGAAAGGCCCGCACGGGCCAGCGCCGCGGAGATCAGAATCCCCCACGGCGGCGGCTCCGGGCGGGTGAGCATACCCTAACCTTCGCAGAAACTTCGCATTACGGCTAGCCATTTTTGGCCGTAGACGGTGTAGTTACAGCAGCTTGATCGATAAACGTGCGATTTGCAAAAGGCAAATCCTTGCCGTGCGCTTATTGACCCTTCGCATGCGTTCACAGTAATCTGTCTTGCGCGTCAGCAGCCTTTTGCGCGGCTAGCAGGGAGGGCAGGCAGATGGGAGTGTCGCTCTCCCTTGAGGGGCCACGGCAAGCTCGCGCGCGGCGGCGCGGCGGTCAGCACACCCGCACGGCGGACGAGCAGGCAAGCCTCGACGCCTTCGCTGCGTTTCTGAACGGTGATGCACTGAGTGCCGCACGATGCCTCAGCCGGGTTTCGGATGCGGTGCTCGCCTCTCGCCTGCTACCGGCTGCGCGTGCGCTCGCCCGTGCCTCTGAGCTAGTGCTCGCCAGCGATCCGGTGGCGATCGGCAGCACTGCGAACGACTTTGTCATCTCACCCGCCTGCTTGCTGGGACGCTGCGAAGGCTCCGCATCGATGAGCCCATGCCGGTCGCTGACCTGCCAGCACTCCTGCCACCCGGACGCGGCAGGATCGGCCACTCAGTCGCTGCCCGGAGCGGCGCTGCCCGGAGCGGCGCTGCCCGGACCGGCACTGCCCGGACCGGTGCTAGCGGGAACCGTGCTGCCCGAGGGCATGCCGTACGGGCCCGTGCTGCCGGCGGATGTGCTGGGCGGGCCTGGGCTGGCCGAGGCAGGCACGCCCTGGCCGGTACGGACGCGGCGCGGCTCGCTCGCTACTGGCCGGACCAGGCGCCGCGCGTCCTAGCCGCGCTGACAAATCGCCGCCAGGGGTAGTTGCGCACCTGGCGCTCCGGCTCCGGCCGCGCGCTCACACGCCGCCGCGGTGCTGCGTAGGATCGTGGCTCGGCACGGGAGGTGCGTCGTGGGCGAACTGGTACGAGTGGAAACCGAGCAGGCGGTTGCCACGATCCGGCTGAACCGGCCGCCGATGAACGCGCTGAGCGACGCGCTGGTCGCCGAGCTCGCCGAAGCGGCCGTGACGGTTTCAGCGGACCGGGCGGTGCGGGCGGTTGTCCTATCCGGCGGCGAGAGGCTGTTCGCCGCCGGAGCTGACATAGCGGAGATGTCCGGCGCGAGCTACGTCCAGATGACCGCGCGGAGCCACGGCCTCCAGGACGCTCTCATCGCTGTGGCGAGGATTCCAAAGCCAGTCATCGCGGCAGTCACCGGCTACGCGCTGGGTGGCGGACTTGAACTGGCACTCTGCGCTGACTTCCGGGTGCTCGGCGAGGGCGCCAGGGTCGGTCAGCCAGAGATCCTGCTGGGGCTGATCCCTGGCGCGGGCGGCACGCAGCGGCTTCCCCGGCTGATCGGTCCCGCTCGGGCGAAAGACCTGATCTTCACCGGGCGCTTCGTGGCAGCCGCAGAGGCACTGGCGATCGGGCTCGCCGACAAGGTCGTCCCAGACGGGGAGGTGTACCAGGCGGCGTGCGCGATGGCCGCCACATACACCGGCGGCCCGGCGATCGCCATCGCGGCTGCGAAGCAGGCCATCGACCTCGGGCTGGATACTGATCTGGAGAGCGGCCTCGAATATGAGCGAGCTAGCTTCGCCGGCCTGTTCGCCACGGAGGATGCGCAAGCCGGATTGCGCAGCTTCCTGGAGAATGGACCGGGTAAGGCTACTTTCAGCGGACAGTGACCGGGAATCGCGGATAAGGATGCGGCAGCGATGATGGAGCCTACGGAGAGTCCGTCGCTGGACATGGTCACGGCCGCCCTTCGCGCGGATAGCAGTGACATCGCCATTTATGCCAGAGTCCTCACCGAGTCGCTGGGCGACGCACTGCCGGAAAACTGCGTGATCATCGACCGCGACCGGTCAATGAGCGACCGGATGAAGGGCCGGCCGGGAGCCGTGTCGAAGATCACTGTGCGGCTCGGCGATCAAGTGCTCACGATGCGGCTGACCGGGGGCGCGCCGGCCGCCGAGATCTGCCGCGAGGTCAGGGGGGTGGTCTTGTCGCGGCAGCCGGTGCCAGTCGGGCAGTGGGCAGCTGAGCTGGCAAAAGCCCTGGTCAGCCATGCGGAGCAGAATGCTGAGACCGCTGAGGCGCTGCGCCGACTGGTAGCTGGCAGCTAGCAGCACGCCACTCGGGCCGCCCGGCACCCCAATCGCGCCGTACTCTGTAACACTATGAGCGCCCACTCGGGGGACGAGCGGCTGGGCCCATACCGACTGCAGCAGCAGCTCGGTGCGGGCGGAATGGGCGTGGTCTATCTGGCCAGCGATCCGGCCGGCAGCCCGGTTGCGGTCAAGGTGCTCCGGCAGGGCGTGCCAGCCGAGGCCACGGCGCGGCACCGGCTCGCCCGTGAGGTCGCGACCATGCAGCTGGTGCACAGCCCGTACGTCGCTGAGGTCGTTGACGCGGACGTCGAAGGCGACCCGCCGTACATCGTGACCAGGTACGTGCCTGGCCGCACGCTCGAGGACGCCGTCGTAGCTGACGGTCCGCTGACCGGGGCGGCGCTGGCCGGCCTGGCTCGCGGGCTGGCCGCGGCGCTGGCAGCCGTGCACTCGGCCGGCGTTGTGCACCGGGACCTCAAGCCAGGCAACGTGATGCTGGTTGACGGGCGGCCAGTTGTCATCGACTTCGGCATCGCTCAGGCCGCGGACTCGACCAGGCTGACCATGACCGGGATGTTCATGGGAACGCCCGGCTACCTGGCGCCTGAGGTGATCGAGGGGCGGCCGAGCGGATCTGCCGCAGACGTGCATTCGTGGGCCGCCACCGTCGCGTACGCGGCGACCGGCCGCCCGCCGTATGGCACCGGCCAGTTCGAGGCGATCTTCTACCGGATCGTGCACGGCCAGCCCGATCTCGACCGGTTGCCGACGGCGCTGCTGCCGATCGTGCTGCCAGCCCTGGACAGCGACCCTGCCAGCCGCCCGTCTGCCGCTGAGCTGGTCAGACTTGCGAGCGGTCTGGACCCGGCGGCGCTGATGCCCAGCACGCCCGGGCTGGTGCCGAGTGCGCTCGCCGCCAGGGCTCCCGGTCAGGCCGGTCGGCCGGCGGCGAGCGCCGCTGCAGCGGGTGCCGGACTGGCTGCTCCAGCGGGCGCAGGCGCAGGGCTAGCGGGCATGCCCGCAGCCGCCGGACTGGCTGGTGGAGCCGGGCTTGCCGCGGCCGCCAGGGCGGGTGCGGCCGCCAGCGCGGCTCCCGCAGCCGCAGCGGGTCTGCCTGCGGCGACGGCTGTGGATCTGCTCCGTTCGCCGGGCAAGCGCGGCAAGTTTGGCAGGGCAGGACGAGCCAGGGCGGCTCCAGGCCGGTCGGCTCAGGCCGGATCAGCCCAGGCCGGATCAGCCCAGGCCGGATCAGCCCAGACCGGATCAGCGCTGCCGGGACCTGCCCTCGCGGGGCAGGCCGCCGTGGGCCAGCCACTGGCGTCCTGGCCAGGCACGAGGCCGATAGCGTCCAGGCCAGTAGGTTCGCCGCCCGGGGACAACTTCGCCGACCTGCTGACCCCGGTGCGGTACGGGCCGGGCCCGGCCGCACCCAGTGCGGCAGCGGCCGGCTTCGCCGCGCCACCTGCTGGCCAGCTAGCCGTCTGGCAGCCGGGGGCGGCAGCCATGCCGCCCGGCCAGTTCGGGCCGGCCGCGCGGGGGCGGCTTGGGCCGGCTGTGCCGGCGTCCGGTCAGGTCGACGGGGTGGCCGCCCGCAGCATGTCGAATACGGCCAGGGCACTGCTGGTGCTGGCAACAACTGCGGCGCTGGTGGCCATCAGTGTGCTGCTACCAGTCGCCGGGACGGTGGCCGCATTGTCTGCGCTGGTACTGCTGCGGGCAGCTGACGTAACGGCGGCCTGGCTCGGTCGCCGCCGGTCGCGCCAGGGGTCGCGGCCCAGCGACACAGCGTCTGCGGCGGCGTTCTACCCGGTGGCGGTGTGCCGGTCGGCGCTCGCGTTCCTGCTGATGGCACCGCTCGCGCTGGTATGCGCGGCAGCTGTCGCGACCATGACCGTAATCGCCGTCGGCGGCTCAGGTCTGCCCACGGCCGGAAGCTACGGGGCGGGCGCGCTAGTGGCCTGCTACTGCATCGGTCCAGGGTCACATCGCGGCCGGCGCCAGCTCAGCCAGTTCTACGGCCGCGTCACCAGCACCGCACCGTCCGCGATCCTGGGGACACTAGGGCTGGCCGCGCTGGCAGTCTTCGTCATCGCGGCGGCCCTGACGCTGGCGCCCGGATACTGGCCGGCTGAGCATCTGGGCAGTCAGCTGCAGGCCGCGTCGCTGACCCATCGTTCCTTCAACCACCTGGGCGGGAACGTGCTGAATGACGGCTGGCGGCTCGTCCGCTGGCTGGGGCGGCGGGTGTAGTCGCGCGGGGTACGGGGGGTCGCCCCAGCCAGGCAGCACCGTGCCGGAGGTCACGCCGCGTGGTCTCGTCCGTCTTCGACGGTCGGCAGCGGCCGGACCAGGCCCCGCGCCACCACCTCATTCGCAAGCCTGACCCTGCGGTTCGGCCCCTCGGCAATCCTGAGCTTCTGGTAGAGCCTGAGCAGATGCTGCTTTACGGCCGCCTCGGTCACGACCAGGTCAGCGGCGATGTCACGAGCGGTCGCCGGCGCCACGAAGGCGTCCTCGCAGAGCGCCGGCTTGCAAAGCGCGGCGATGACGTCGACCTCGCGCCGGGTGAGCTCGGGCGCCGTCGTCCGCCGGGTGTCGTCCTCCGGCAGCGCGGCCTCGCTCGCAAGGCCGCCGATCCGGCAGCGCTGCGATCCGAACGACAGCACGTCGCCGTTCTCTAGCAGCCGCTGCGCCACGACCTTGCCGTTGACCCTGGTTCCGTGCCGTGATAACCCGAGGTCACTGACGTAGGCGTACGCTCCTCGGCGGACTATCTCCGCGTGCAGCTTCGAGACACTCGGGTGATCCAGCCTGATGTCAACCGACCGGCCGCGGCCGACGGTGGTCACATCGGCGCGCAACCTCACGATCGCGCCTGTGCTCTCGATCCGGATGTGGGGGGTCTCCATGACGTGCCTCCGGTGTGCCCGGTGAGCTAGGGGGGTGTCACCAGATGGTTACCCAGCCAGTGCCGACTCCATGCAGGACGGCCAGCACGGACGTGCCGGCCGGGCCGCCGAGAGGGTTCGCTCGCGGTAACGCACGCGCTAACCGCCCCCGCAAGCGCGGCCTGAACGGGCCAGGGCGATTGCGGGATATGCCGGACCCGGCCAGTACACTGCCGAGCGGGCAGCAGGAGAGGAGAGCCGATGGCTGAGGCGCCGTCGCGCGGCCTGGCCGATGTGGTCGCGGCATCCACTGCGCTCAGCGACATCGACGGGCTGGCCGGCCTGCTGTCGTATCGCGGTTACGACATCAACGAGCTGGCTGGCCAGGCGAGCTTCGAGGAGATCGCGTACCTGCTGCAGCGTGGCAGCGCCCCAGGCGAAGCTGTGTTGGCCTCCTACCGAGCCGAGCTGGCCGCAGGCCGGAAGCCCGGCGCGCTGGTGACTACTGACCTGCCGGGCATCGCCTTGCGGCAGCGGCCGATGGAGGCGCTCAGAACGCTGGTTTCGCTCAGCAGCGCTGACGATCCCGATACGGGGTCAAACGAGCGCGACGCTAACCTGCGAAAGGCCGCGAGGCTTACTGCCGCTCAGCCAGTGCTGATTGCCGCCTACCAGGCCGCTCGCGAAGGGCGCGAGCTTCCGGATGCCGACCCGGCCCTCGGCACCGCCGCTAACTTCCTCCTCCAGCTGACCGGTGTCCGGCCGGCCCGGAGGTCCGCCGAGATCCTCGATACCTGCCTGGTCCTGCACGCTGACCACACCATGAACGCCTCCACGTTCGCCGCGCGCGTCTGTGCCGCGACGCTGGCGGACATGCACTCGGCCGTGGTTGCCGCTCTCGGCACCCTGTCCGGGCCGCTGCACGGGGGTGCGAACGAGCAGGTCATGCTCAGCCTGGAGACGCTGCGGCGCACTGGCGATGATCCGCTGGAGGCGGTGGCCGCGGGAGTCGGCGAGCGCCTGGCGCGCGGCGAGAAGATCATGGGCTTTGGCCACCGCGTGTACAAGACCGAGGACCCGCGCGCCGCGCACTTGCGCCGGATGTCGGCCGAGCTGGCTGCGGCGAGTGGCGACGACACCTACTACCGGATGTCGCGGCGGATGGAAGAGGTGGTGTTCGCCGCCAAGGGCCTGTACCCGAATGTCGACTTCTACGCCGCGACGGTCTACCACTACCTCGGCATCCCGACCGACCTGTTCACCCCGGTGTTCTCAGCCAGCCGGATGGCCGGCTGGACCGCGCACGTGATCGAGCAGCACGCGGACAACCGCCTCATCCGCCCGGACAGTGAGTACATCGGGGAACGCGGCCTGCACTGGGCGCCGCTTGATAGCCGGTGAGGCATTCGGCGAAGGGACTGGCCAGAGAAGCCAGACGGCAGTCGGACAGCGGCGGAGGTCGGCTTGCGAGCCAGCTTCCGTACGGAATCGTACTGGCCGGGATTGTGATCGGCCTCGCCACCATTCGCGGCGGCGGGCAGGCGGTTAGGGGCGGTACGTTGGTAATAGCCGGCGCGCTGCTGGCAGGATGCCTGGCGAGGCTGGTGCTGCCAGAGGGCAGGGCCGGAATGCTCGGGTCACGACGGCGGCTGGTCGATGTCGCGGTGCTTGGCATCCTCGGCGTCGGCCTCCTCGTTGCCGGCCTGCTCGCTCGGCTCGGAGGCTGACCAGGCTGAGACTGGCAGTACGCGGGGACCGGGTCGCTCCCACCCGGCCAGGGTTCGCGTTGGCAAAGACGCTGGCGCAGTGAAAGGAATGCAGCAGCATGTCGAAGATTAAGGTGGCCAATCCCGTCGTCGAGCTCGACGGCGACGAGATGACCCGGATCATCTGGCAGTTCATCAAGGATCAGCTGATCCTGCCGTACCTGGATATCGATCTGAAGTACTACGACTTGTCGATCCAGAACCGTGACGCGACCGACGACCAGGTCACCATCGACTCTGCTGAGGCGATCAAGCGCTACGGGGTCGGCGTGAAGTGCGCGACCATTACCCCGGACGAGGACCGGGTGACGGAGTTCGGCCTGAAGAAAATGTGGAAGTCGCCGAACGGCACCATCAGAAACATCCTCGGCGGTGTGATCTTCCGGGAGCCGATTGTCATATCCAGCATCCCGCGGTTCGTCCCTGGCTGGACGCAGCCGATCGTGATCGGCCGGCATGCCCATGGTGATCAGTACCGGGCTACCGACTTCGTTGTGCCCGGGCCGGGCAAGGTGCACATCTCGTTCGCGCCGAAGGACGGCGGCGAGCGCACCGAGTACGAGGTCGCCCAGTTCACCGGCGGCGGCGTGGCAATGGCCATGTACAACTTCGACGACTCGATCCGGGATTTCGCCAGGGCGAGCATGCGATACGCGCTGAACCGCCGCTACCCGCTCTACCTGTCGACGAAGAACACGATCCTGAAGGCCTACGACGGGCGGTTCAAGGACATCTTCGCGGAGGTCTTCGAGTCGGAGTTCAAGGCCGAGTTCGAGGAGGCCGGCGTCACCTACGAGCACCGGCTGATCGACGATATGGTTGCCCAGGTCATCAAGGGCAATGGCGGAATCGTCTGGGCCTGCAAGAACTACGACGGTGACGTCGAGTCCGACATCGTGGCGCAGGGGTATGGCTCGCTCGGCCTCATGACCAGCGTGCTGATGACGCCGGACGGCCGGACTGTCGAGGCGGAGGCCGCGCACGGGACGGTCACCCGGCACTACCGGCAGCACCAGCAGGGCAAGCCGACCTCCACCAACCCGATCGCCTCCATCTTCGCGTGGACCAGGGGTCTTGCCCACCGCGGCATGCTGGACGGGACGCCTGAGGTCACCAGGTTCGCCGAGACTCTTGAGCGCGTCTGCGTCGAGACTGTCGAGCAGGGGAAGATGACCAAGGACCTGGCGCTGCTGGTCGGCGCGGGCACTCCGTTCCTCACCACCGAAGAGTTCCTGGCGGCGCTGGACGAGAACCTGCGCGTCGCGATGGCGTCGTCCTGATCAGCGGCCACACGGAACGGGAGAAGAGAACTTTCATGGCGCGCTCAGGGAAGGTAACTGTCGTCGGCGCTGGCTTCTACGGCTCGACGACCGCACAGCGACTGGCCGAGTACGACATCTTCGATGAGGTCGTTCTCACCGACATCATCGAGGGCAAGCCGGAAGGCCTCGCGCTCGACATGAACGAGTCGCGGCCGGTCGAGGGGTTCGAGACCAAGGTCACCGGCCAGACCACCAGTCCGGACGGCGAGGGCTACCAGGCGATCAGCGGCTCGGGCATCGTCGTCATCACAGCCGGCCTGCCGCGCAAGCCAGGCATGAGCAGGATGGACCTCATCGGTGTCAACGCGAAGATCGTCCGCAGCGTCACCGAGCAGGTTGTCAAGTACGCGCCCGACGCTGTGCTGATCGTCGTCTCCAACCCGCTGGACGAGATGACAGCGCTGGCCGCGAAGGTCTCCGGATTCCCCTCGAACCGGGTGATGGGCCAGGCAGGCATGCTCGATACGGCGAGGTTCAGCTACTTCGTGGCTGAGCGCCTTGGTGTCCCGGTGAGCTCGGTCCGCACCCTGACCCTGGGCTCGCACGGCGACACGATGGTGCCAGTGCCGTCAGCCTGTTCAGTGGACGGCAAGCCGCTGGCCGACCTGCTGCCAGCAGCTGACATCGAGGCCCTAGTGGACCGGACCCGCAACGGCGGCGGGGAGATCGTCGCCCTGCTGAAGACCGGCTCCGCCTACTACGCCCCGTCCGCAGCTGCCGCCCGGATGGCCCGCGCCGTTGCCGAGGACTCCGGCGCGATCCTGCCGGTTTGCGCCTGGGTCGACGGCCAGTACGGCATCTCCGGCGTCTACCTCGGTGTCGAGGCAGAGATCGGCGCCAGCGGCATCCGCCGTGTGGTCGAGCGGGACCTGACCGACACCGAGCTGGCTGCGCTGCGCGAGGCGGCCGAGGCCGTCCGCACGAAGCAGGCGGACGTCGCCAGTCTGTAATGGGCCGCGGTCGTGCTGAGGCGGACCGGCCGCTCTGCGGGCTGGCACAGGTTTGCGATGGCTGGCGCCAGTCCAGCCGAGGCGGGCTTGGCGCGCGCCAGCGTGGGCCACGTCACGCCCGCTGAGGCACCCGGCCGGGCCCCATCGCTCATCAGCCAGGTCAGGCCGGCTAGCTGAAGATCGGCCGCAGGAAGTCGGCGAAGCCGTCGTCGGTCACGCTGCCAGTGGCGACGGCCGCTGCGGCAACCAGTGCAGGATCACCCCCGGTCATGGCGATGAACTGGCCGACAACGCTGACGACCGACAGGTCGTTACGTCCGTCGCCGAAGGCGATCACCGCAGCCGGCTCGACGCCCAGAAGCTCGAGCGCGGCACCAACACCGGCGCCCTTGGTGATGCCAGGCGGCGCGATGTCGGCCACGTCGTCGCCGCCGAAGTCGATAGTTGCGCGTCCCGCCAGCACACCCGAGGCGGTCAGCTCGCTCACCACCGCGCCGGCCGGCAGCCGCGGGTGGCACACCGCTAGCGTGCTAGCACGGCGCTGGCGCAGCTCGGCAACCGGCACGACGTACTGCGGCCCGCGAGGCCGACGGCCCCGGGCGGCGTAGTAGCCGGGGCTCAGCAGCCAGCTCCCGCCGTCGTAGCTGCCCAGCCCGGCCTCTGGCCAGGCCGCAGCCAGGAAGTCGACAAGATCCGGGACGGCCTGGTCGTCCAGCCAGTGCTGCCAGAGCAGTTCCGAACCGGCCGCGCCAAGCCCGAGAGCCCCGTTACAGCACACC
>Ga0335074_10005850_pt1 | contig 17039 bp, 8 predicted proteins | sample Lox_Sample_23_FD_206715 | JGI IMG/M metagenome (GOLD analysis project Ga0335074, IMG submission 206715) | Soil microbial communities from Loxahatchee National Wildlife Refuge, Florida, United States - Lox_Sample_2.3 | ecosystem: Environmental > Terrestrial > Soil > Wetlands | place: USA: Florida...
CAGGCCGCGCACGGACACGGTCTCCGGCTGCATTGTTCCGATCGTCTGTGCGTGCAGGGCGAGGCATCGCTGGAGCACGTCGATGGCCTCCCGGTACAGCCCGGCCTCGCAGTACGCGCGGCCAAGCTCGCGCAGGCTGCGGCGTCTCTCCGGGTGCGCGGCTCCGAGCACCTGATCACTCTCCGCCGCGACCCGGCTGCCGAGCCTGATCGCCTCATCCAGCCGGCCGGCGGTCCGGTAGGCGATGGCAAGGCTTGCGCGCGCTGCTATCGCCTCCGGGCTGGCGGGTCCCTCGATCTCGTCAATGTCGGCGCACAGTTCCTCGCGCAGTCCGATGGCCTCATCGCCGCGATCGGCCGCCGTGGCGGCGCTGGCGAGCCGCTCCCGAAGATCCCAGGTATGCGGCGAGTTGACGCCGTGCTGCTTCGCGGAGCGCCCCGCCAGGTCCCGCCAGTAGGCGAGTGCAGTGTCGACCATCTGCGCCTCGTCGAGGCTCTCCCCGGCCTGGACGAGCAGCGGGTGGCGCCCCGGCTCCCACAGCGCCAGATCGTCGCTGCGCCGCAGGCTGGTAGCGCAATCCCTGAGCGCCTGCAGCAGCTCGAGCTGAGAATCGTCCGGCCAGCACTCGCAGATCGCATCGGCGGCCACCTGCACGGCCCGGCGGAGCTCGGTCGGCCCCATCGCCTGCCGCACCGACGACTGAATCACCGCCGCCACATGCACGGTCCTGATCTCGTCATCAGGCTCGATCCGCACGAGTCCGACCCGCTCAAGGTCGCCGAAGACCGCCCGCACGCTTGCCTGGTCAGCCGCGGACACGGCGTTCCGCCCGACGATGTAGGCGGCGGAAGCCGTGCTGGTAAGCACCGCGCCAGGGATCCCGGCCGCGCCCAGCACTGCGATGAGCTTGAGCGCTCGCCAGGGCAGGCCACCCGCGGCCAGCTGGCTTGCGCGGTCGACCGCGAGCATCCAGGCGGACGCGAGCGGGTTAGTGCCGATCCAGTCCGCCCAGTCCCGCCGGTACCGCTCTGACGCCAGCCGGTACTGGCGGCAGTCCTGTCCGGTGTCGAGCAGGTAAGTCACGCTCAGGTCGAGACCCGCTGGCAGGCAGTCCAGGATCGCGGCGACGTCGAGCGCACCTGCCGCCTGGTACGGGTCGTCATTCAGCCGGTCGGTCAGGTACTGGAGGGCCTCGCGCTGGCTGAACGGCGGCAGCGCGATCGACAGCTGCTGCGGCTGCGGCGCATTCCGCTCCGCTCTGCCCGGCCTCGGTATCTTCGGATTGAGCCCGCCGAGAAGAGTGGTGACAAGCGTCTGCCCGCCGGGACCATGCGGCCACAAGCCCTGGGCGTCGGCTGGATCGGCGAGGCCGTCGAGCACAACAAGCCAGCGCCTGCTGGTGGTGCCGAGCCAGCTCAGGAACCGGGCCGCGGCCGCTTCTGGTTTGCCGGGCGGGGCCGCGATCCTGATGTCGCCTAATGCCTTGGCGTAGCCCGCGACGAGCCGGTCGCGGCTGCCTGCGTCGACCCAGACGAGAAGATCGAGGTTGCCGGCCATCCACAACCGCCGCGCGAACGCCGCAGCCAGCTGAGTCTTACCCGTCCCGCCCCGACGCCCGGCAGCTGATCTGGCGTCGTTGTCCGGACCTACGACGATCGTGGCGCCAGGACGCAGTTCCTCCCACGGCCCGCCCCCGGTCTCGGGCCGCCAGGTAAAGCCCTCAGCCAGGACAGGAACGGTCCCGGACTGGATGGGCCAGGTTCTTCGCTGTGGCTCCATCTGGAACCCCTCAGTGGATGTGGGTTACTGCGGTTACCTGCGCAACTATGTGAGCATTATCACAGCGTCATGCGAAAATGGCCGAAAACGGCCCGATCACTCATCGAGAAATTCCAGGTCCAGGAGCGTGTCGTCGCCCTGAGCGCGCATCGCCATGACAGTCAGCAGCGCGGCCACCAGAGCCGCCACGCCGCTGAGGAGGAATCCGAGCGAGTACGAGTGGCTGAGTGCGTTGAAGGCGACCGGCTGCAGCGGGTTGAACGCCAGCACGTGGCCACCGCCCGCGGGAATGGTGGCTGGCACCGCGTTCGCTCCCAGCGGTCCTGACTGGACCGCGTGCACAGCGGCTTCCACTGATGCTCGCTGTGCTGGCGGGGCCTTCGCAGCGGAGGAGACGAACCCGGCCAGCGCGTGCCGCAACGCAGCACTCGTCGCAAGCTGCTGCCGGATCTGTGCCGCCGCCCGGCTCAGCGCGACCGCTCCGATCACGGCCGGACCGAGCGTGAAGCCGAAGTCGCGGAGCATGTTAGTAGTGCCGCTGGCCATTCCAGCCAGATGTGTGGGCGGCGTGCTGACGGCGACGTTGGCGAGGGCGGAGAGCGACAGGCCGAAGCCAATGCCGACGGCGATGAAGCCGGGAATGACGGGGACGAGCGAGAAGTTCGACGCCGGAATCGCCGACAGCCAGATCGCACCTGCCGCCATCACCACGAGGCCGCCAGTCAGCGGCCAGCGAGCGGTATGCCGGCGGAGCAGGCGGATCGTGATCGGCAACTGGACCAGGGCCATTCCGTTGAGACAGGCAAATGCAAGTGCGGTCTTGAACGGGCTGAACCCCTGGATCGCGGACAGCCGGATGCTTGTCGAATACGCCGTGCCGAGGAAGGCGAACATGCCGATGACGGTCACAATCGACGCCACCGCGAAGTTACGGTCGCGGAAGAAGTCCAGGCGGAGCAGCGGGCTCTCCGCCGACCGCTCGATGGCGACGAAGATCAGCAGGAAGACAGCGCCGATCGTGAACCCGGCGATGATCTCCCAGCTTCCCCATCCGCTGGTTGGCCCCTGCACGACGGCGAAAAGCAGGGCGAACAGCCCGACCGCGATCGTGATCTGACCCTTCCAGTCCAGCGAGCGGCCTTCCGGCGAGGACGAGTCCACTGCTGCGAAAAGCGACACGACGGCGCTGATCACCGCGAGGGCCATAACCACCAGCAGAGCCCATCGCCAGCCAGCATCCGGGTCCGAGCCAAACTTGAGGCGTGCGGCGAGGCCGCCGATGAGCGGCGAGCCGCAGTTGCCAACCGACAGCGCGGCTGCCCAGATCGAGACCGAGCGGACCCGGTCGGAGGCGGTGTGCGTGCCGGCCGCGAGCATGGCGAGGCTGGTCGGGAAGATGGCGGCAGCGCCGATTCCGGCCATTGCGATACCAGCCCAGAGCACGATCAGCCGGGTACCGGTCGGCACCGTGGCGCCAGGCGTCAGTACCGCGATCACCTCGCCGACGGCAAGCACCAGGGCGCCGCCGACTAGCAGCCGCTTGCGCCCGAACAGGTCGCCCAGCACGCCGAAGCTCAGTTCCAGGACGCAAACCGGGATCAGGAAAGCGTCCGAGATCCAGGTGAGCTGCGCCGAGCTCGTGCCGAGGTCCTGCTGGAACAGGCCGTTCAGCGCGGCGGGGATAGCCAGCGCCATCTGTGCCAGGCACACCGCGAGCACCGCGGCGATCAGTGTCCTGGGGCGCAGCACGTACACGCCGGTCGGCCTGTACGCACGTCGCGATAACGTCCGCGGGTAGTTCATGGGGGTGTCTCCAGCATCCAGATTCGGAAGGCCAGGACCAGTCAGGTAGCTAGATGCTGGCACGCCTTCGGACCGGATGTACCGATGTCATGCGAATTAGCGCACGAGATCCTGATCGTCCGGGCTGCCGCCCTGGTCGACGACGAACACCGTGCAGCGAGGGTCGTGGCGAAGCCGGCGAGTGCGGACTCTGCTCTCGGTGCCGCTGCTCCACAGGCTCACAGCAGGAGCGTAGCTGTCGCGCCATCCTCACTTGTGAAGCACGGGGCTGATGCCGGTGGTCGTCCCGCCGGCGGTGACAGTGATGGGCGTGGCGGTAATGGTGCTCGACTTGCCGTCCCACCACTCGGTCCGGTAGCCGATCGCACCGCAGCCGGAGCTGAACCGCACCCGGTACGTGCCCGGCGGCAGGTCGATGATCGAGTAGCTGCCTGTCGATCCGGTCACCGCGTACACCGGCTGTCCGAGCGCAGGGCTTGCCTGCGTGGCGGCGACGCACACTCCGTGCAGAGCGCTGCCGCCCGGCTGCGTCACTGTTCCGCTGATCGCGCCGTCGGTCGGCAACGTGACGGCTGACAGCGCCTGGGTCGCGCCACTTGCCACCGTCACGACCTGTGCCTTCGACTCGGCCGCGGCGCCGGGGTACCACTGCGGCGCCAGGTCCTGGTCGCCGTACGTGCAGTACTGGTCGCCGATATACACGGTGAAATTTCCCGGCGTCAGGCTGGTGATCGTGTACTTGCCGTTGCGTCCGGTGGTGGCGACACCGCCACCGAGCCCGTCGGCGGGAATTGCCTCCACACAGATGTTCGGCTGTGCCGTGACCGGGGAGCCGCCGATAACCTGGCCGGTCATCGTGGCCGCGAGCCCGATGCTCGAGTCCACGTGGCCGGTGTTGCGCGCGGCGGAAACGTGGACCCGTCGCGGCAGGATGACAGTGGCCAGGCCGGTCGAGGCCGGACCACACGGGTACGCCTCCAGCTCATAATTGCCGCTGTTCAGGCCGTAGATCGTGTAGTCGCCGTTGCTGCTGGTGGTGGCAACGCCCTGGTCATCCTCGGCCGAGACGTTCTGCGCTCCCACGCATACCTCGCTGGCCGGCTTGCCGGCGCTGGTCAGCCGCCCCGAGATCGAGCCGCCCGGGACCAGTTCGCTGCTGATGCCATTGGCGGTGCCAAGCGGGCGTACGGTGACGTCGGTGGCAAAAGCCGGGTTCGGCTGGTCCCGGTAATACTGCGTCGCGTACTTCAGCCCAATGCAGGACGGCGCGAACGCCACCTGCCACCTGCCAGTCGGCACGCCGCTGAGTTCATACTCCGCGCTTTGCAGCAGCACCTCGGCCACCAGGTCCTTACCCATGCCGGACAGGCCGGTCAGGATGAGGCAGGAGGCCTGCAGCTGTCTGCCGGTGGCTGTGCGCACGTCGCCGGAGATCGCACCGGCCGGCGGCAGGGCAGCATTGATACCGGTCACGGTGCCACTGCTGGCCGACACAGTGGCGGCCGGATCGATCTGCGCGGGGTACCACTCGGTCAGCAGGTCCTCAGAGTTACCGCAGCCCGGTCCGAAAACTACCTGGTACTGCCCTGGTGACAGGTTCGGCAGGCTGTACGAGCCGCTGATGCTGATGGCCTCGGAGAACACGACGCCGGCCGGTGTCACCGCCTCGACGCAGATGCCGCTGAGGCGATTCCCTGAGTTGTCCCGGACGATGCCCTTGATCTGAGGGCCGGGCTGCATCGCGGCGTCGATGCCGGTGAGAGTCTCACCGCCGCTGGCGAAGGTGAGGATCTTCGGATCGAACAGGTTGGTGTTGTGGTAGCCCTGCGGAGCATAGCTGCCCGTGTTTCCGCAGCCGCCGACGAACTGCACCTCGTACTTGCCGGCCGCCAGCTGGTCGACCGAGTAGGTACCGTCCGTTGCTGACGTGACTTCATCGACGATCGTGCCGTCGGTCAGGCTGATCGCCACGCAGATGCCATTGACCGGCTTGCCGGTCGTAGCGCTGGTGACGGTGCCGGAGATGATGTCACCAACCGGAAGGGCTACGTTGATGTCCGAGTCAGTCGCGCCGGTGTAGACGGCGACCTTCTGCGGATATGCCGCCTCGACGTAGTTGGACTCGTCGTAGCAGCCGGGGAAGGCGAGGACGCTGTACTTGCCGGACGGCAGTCCCTTGACGGTGTAGTGGCCCGGTGCCTTGGTGTCGGCAATTCCGGAGACATAGAGCCCGCCGTCCTCCTCGACGAGCACGCACATGCCAGCGAGCGGAGTCGGCGGGGTAGTCGCTGACGTGATGGTGCCGGTGACAATCCCGCCTGGTTGCATCACCTCGTTGATGTTCTGGATCACCGTCCCCGGCTGCACGGTGAGAATCGAGGCGGCATTGTAGTTCTGCGTATCCGGCCAGAGGGTCGGAGCGTACTTCGTGTTCCTGCAGGGCGCGAAGCCCATCTGATAGGTGCCCGGCGGCAGGCCGCGGGCGTGGTACACGCCATCCCGCGCGACGGCGGTGAAGTAAAGCTGGTCGGAGCCGTGCACCAGCAGCGGGCTGACGCAGATGCGTGAGAGCCGCTGGCCGTTCGGTCCGCGCACGGTGCCCGAGATCTCGCCGCCAAGCCTCATCACGGCGTTGATGGTGGTGGTGTGGCTCTTCCTGACGGTTACTATCGTCGGCTGGGCGAGCGCGTTGTATTTGTTCTTGTAGATCTGGAACAGCCAGTTGCCGAAGTTGCCGCAGCCCGGGTAGAAAAACATCTCGTACGCCCCAGCCGGTATTTTCAGGTGGTACCGACCGGTGGTGCCGGTTGTGGCAGTGCCGACCACGCCGGTGACGGGCGAGCCCGCCTCGACGCACATGCCCTTCAGACCCTGCCCGGACCTGCTCTTCACGGTGCCCGAGATCGTGCCGTTGACTCCGCTAGTGCTCACGTGCGGCGTGCTGGCGTGAGCAGCGCTACTCGCTGGCGCGAAGACCGACCGCGCTAGCGCAGCCCCGCTCGACGGGACCTGCCGATGCGAGCCGAACGGGTCACCGGCGACCACGTCAGACGAGTGCTGCGCGACGACGGCGGGCAGGTCACCGAGATTGCTGTCGGCCGGGTACAGGGTCACCGCGCCCAGCGGCTGCACCCGCTGCGGACTGAAGCTGTCGAGGACGACGGTCCGAGACTCTGCGCGTTGCAGCACGCTGCCGTACCACTCGGGCAGGTAAGCGGCCGCCGACCCGGCACAGCTGCGGTACGCGAACTGGTACCGGCCGCTGGCCAGGCCGGAGATGAAGTACCGGCCGCCGGAGTTCGTGACGGCCGATTTGTTCCTGGTCGGTCCGTATGCGGTCACGCAGACGTGAGCTAACGACATGCCGCTGGCGGTTTTGACGATTCCGGTCACCGTTCTGTTCGCCTGCAGCGCCGTGTCGTGCAGGCGGCGGTCCGCCTGCAGCTGCGCGGCCGACAACGGCAGCCTGGCGTGCCGCACCGACGCCCGCGACGCGAGCGCGGCCTGGGCGGGCGCTGCGAGCGCCGCACCGGCCAGTAGCCCGGCAACCGTCGCCGCGCTGAGAGTTGTCCTGACGATGGTCCTGAGCCGGACACTGCTCTGCACGCTTACTCCCGGGGAGCTAGATCCCGAACTCGTCGAGGCCTGAGACGCCGACGCGTGCCATCCGAAGCCGGAAGGCCCCGGGTGGCACGCGTCGTATCACTCCTGCGTTCACCAGCCCACTTACTTCACCAGTACTGCCCCGATGTTAGTCGTGGTGGTACCGGTCGTGACGGTGACAGACGTCGCCGCCGTGGCACTCGAGGCGTCTTTCCACCACTGGGTCTTGTAGCCGGTTGCGCCGCAGCCCGAGCTGAAGCTGACCCGGTACTTGCCCGGTGGCAGGTCGATGATCGAGTAGCTACCGTTCGCATCAGTCACCGTGTAGACCGGCGTCCCGGCCGCGGGGCCGGTCGCGGCGACGCAGACTCCCCGCAGCGCTCCACCGCCCTTGCGGGTCACTGTCCCGCTGATGGCGCCATCGTTGGTCATCGAGACCGGTGAGAGTGCCGTCGTGCCGCCGCTTGTGACGGTCAGCAACTGCCCGCTCGCCTGGGTCGTCGAGTCCGGGTACCACAGCGGGGCCAGGTCCTGGTCGCCAAAGGTGCAGAACGGGTCGCCGACATAGACCTTGTAGTAGCCGGGTGTCAGACCGGTGAGGGTGACCTTGCCGTTGCGGCCGGTGGTGTTCACGCCGTAGCCGATCCCGTTGGTCTGGATCGCCTCGACGCACACATTCGGCTGCCTCGTGGCCGGCGAGCCGCCCAGCACAAGCCCCGTCATCGAGCCGGCCACCGGGACGCTGCCGTTGACGTGGCCGGTCTTGTGCGGTGCGGAAACGTGGACGGTCTGGGGCAGGATCACGGTCGCCAGATTGGCCGAGGCCGGACCGCACGGGTACGCCGCCAGCTCATACCTGCCGGTGTTCAGCCCGGGGATCGTGTAGTCGCCCTTGTTGTTGGTGGTCGCGCCGCCAAAGTCGTCCGCGACCAGGACGTTCTGGGCGTACACGCACAGCTCCTTGGCCGGCTTGCCGGCGCTGGTCAGGTGTCCCGAGATCGAACCACCCACCACTAGCTTGCTGTCGATGCCCTTGACCGTGTGCAGCGGGCGCACCTTGATGTGGGTGGCGCCCGCGGGGCTCGGCTTGTCCTTGTAGTACTGCGTCTCGTACTTCAGGCCAACACACGACGGCGCGAAGGCGACCTGCCAGGTGCCCGTCGGCACGCCGGTGACCTCATACTTCGCGCCGAACACCAGAATCTCGCCGACCTCGTCTCTGGCGTCGCCGGACAGGCCGGTGAGGATGATGCAGGAAAACTGCACCTGCTTTCCGCTGGCCGTACGGACATCCCCGGCGACACCGCCAGCCGCAGGCAGGGTCGCGTCGATCCCGCTGACGGTGCCGGTGCTGGCCGAGATGGTCGCGTCTGGGTTGGCATTCGAGGGATACGACTCGAACAGCAGGTTCTGATTGTTGCCGCAGCCAGGTCCGAAGAACACCTGGTACTGCCCCGGCGCCAGGTCAGGCATGCTGTAGGAGCCGTGGCTGCTGACGCCGAATCCGAACGTGACGCCCGCTGGCGTTACCGCCTCGACGCAGATGCCGCTGAGGCGATGCCCCGACGTATCGCGGACAACGCCGCTGATCACAGGACCCGGCTGCATCGCGGCATTGATGCCGGTGAGAGTCAGGCCCGCAGCCGCGAACGTGAGGATGTTCGGATTAAACACGTTGGTGTTCTGGTAGCCCTGCGGGGCATAGCTGCCCGTGTTGCCGCAGCCACCGACGAACTGCGCCTCGTACTTGCCCGACGGCAGTTGGTCGACCGAGTAAGTGCCAGTCGACTTCGTAATGACCTCGTTGCCGTAGTAGCCGCTGGTCGAGAACACTGCCACGCAGATGCCCTTGATCGGCTTCCCGGTCGTGGCGCTGGTGACGGTACCTGAGACGACGTCCCCAACCGGCAGGGCAAGGTCGATCCCTGAGTCGGTCACGGTGTTGTAGACCGGCACCTTCCGCGGGTAGGTCGACTGGACATAGTTGGAGTTCTTCCCGCAGCCCGGGAACGCGTAGATCGAGTACTTGCCGGGCGCGAGGCCGGTGATGCGGTAATGGCCCGAAGCGTCGGTTGCGACGCTGCCACCGTCATACAGGCCGCCGTCCTCTTCCACCAGGGCGCACATGCCCGGCAGCGGCTTGGCCGGGGTAGTGGCCGACGTCACCGTCCCGGCCATGATCCCGCCGCGCTGCATGACTTCGTCGATGTTGCTGATCTTGTTGGGTGGCTGCACGGCGATGACCGCGGCGGCTCGGTAGCTCTGCGTGTCTGGCCAGAGCGTGGGGGCGTACTTCGTGTTCCGGCACGGGGCGAAGCCCATCTGGTACGTCCCGGCCGGCAGCCCGCGAGCGTGGTAGACGCCGTTGTGCGAGTCCGCGCCGAAGTAGAGGTAGTCGGTGCCGGTCACCATGAGCGGGATGACGCAGATGCCCGACAGCTTCTTGCCCCTCGGGCCGCGCACCGTGCCGGAGATCTCGCCGCCCAGCTTCATCGTCGCGTCGATGGCGGTGGTGTGGTTCTTCGTGACCTTGACTGTCGTCGGCGCCTTCGCCGGGTTGTAGTCGTTCTTGTAGATCTGGATGAGCCAGTTCCCGAAGTTGCCGCAGCCGGGGTAGAAGATCAGCTCATACGGGCCGACTGACAGGTTCGTCAGCCGGTACCGGCCACCCGTGCCGGTTCTTCCGTTGATGATCTTGAAGCTGGTGAGCGAGAGCGAGGCCGCCTCGACGCAGATGCCCTTGAGGCCCTGGCCGGATGGGCTTTTCACGACGCCCGCGATCGTGCCCTTGCCTCTCCTCGCGCTCGCACTCGCGCTTGCGCTGACACTCGCGCTCGCGGTCGGCGTAAGGTGCACGGCACGTCGGCCTGCGGCGACGATCGACCGCATTAGCGCCGCGGCGGTCGACGGGACCTGCCGGTGCGAGCCGAACGGGTCGCTGGCAACTGCGTCGGACGAGTGCTGCGGTACGACGGAGGGCAGGTCGCCGAGAGTGCTGTCGGCCGGATACAGGGTCTCCGCCGCCAGCGGCTGAAGGCGCTTCATGCTGGAGCTGTCCAGGGTGACCGGATGAGACTCGGCGCGCTGCAGCACGCTGCCATACCAGTCGGGCAGGTAAGCGGCCGCCGAGCCGGCGCAACCGCGGTACTGGAACTGGTACCGGCCGCCGCGGAGCCCTGAGATGAAGTAGCGGCCGTTCGTGCCGGTGACGGCCGACTTCTGGCCGGCTGGCCCGTATGCGGTCACGCAGACGCTGGCCAGTGGTCGGCCGGCCGCGTTCCGGACGACCCCGGTGACAGTAGTCGTCGGGTTCTGCGATGCGTTGTGCAGGCGGCGGTCCGCCCGCATCTGAGCCGGCGACAGCGGTAGCCTGGCCGAAACCCCCGACGGCCTGCTCGCGGCTTGCGCCGGCGTCGCGAGTGCCAGTCCGGCTAGCAGTCCGACGGCGGTCGCAGCGGTCAGGCCGCCTCTAAGGGCAGCCCTCACTTGGGTGTTAATCCGCACGTTCTCTCCCCGTGAAATGAACGTCGTGGAATCTGGATCTTCCACCAGTGATGTGAGCATAGACCGCAAGACCGGCCATCTGAATGGGTGCTGAGAATATGCTGACAGATAGTTATCTAGCGGTCATGCCCGGAATACCGCCGCCGGGCTAGCCCGGGCGCTCCGCCGCTGGACGGGCGGTGTTTGCTAGACAAGCAGGGAGCCAGCGCTTAAAATTGACTGTATGGTCAGTCAGTCGGGGATCTCCGTTCCGCTCGCACCTCTTGACCCGGCCGGCGTGGCCGATGCGCTCCGGCCGTTCGGCGAGAGCCGGATGCTGCCGCCGGCGGCCTATGTCGATCCCGCTGTGTTCGCCTGGGAGCAGCAGTATTTCTTCGACGGTGGCTGGACGTGCGTCGGGTTTGCCGGCCAGCTCGCTAGTCCCGGCGACCAGCGTGCGGTCCCGGTCGGCGCCGGCAGCGTGCTGCTGACCCGCGACCAGGACGGCGGGCTGCATGCGTTCGCCAACACCTGCCGGCACCGCGGCCACGAACTTCTCCCGTGCGGCGGCGCGGCCCAGCGCCCGTCGGTCGTCTGCCCGTACCACTCATGGAGCTACGAGCTGTCTGGTGAGCTCAAGACAGCGAAAGGCTTCAAAGGCGCGCCCGGCTTCGACGAGTCCCGCTGGGGGCTGGTCGAACTGCCGGTCACCGACTGGCATGGCCTGCTGTTCGTTGACGGCTCCGGCAGGGCCGCCCCGATGGAACGGGCGCTAGCAGACCTGGATGCGCTGGTGGCGCCGTACGAGCCGGAGCGGCTTGTGATCGCCGGCCGCCACTCCTACGACGCGGCCGCGAACTGGAAGATCCTCACTGAGAACTACCACGAGTGCTATCACTGCCCGATGATCCATCCCGAGCTGTGCCGGGTGAGCCCGCCGAACAGCGGTGAGAACTACCGCAGCGCCGGGCCCTGGGTCGGCGGCTGGATGGACCTGCGTGACGGCATGGACACGATGTCGCTGGACGGGAGCAGCCACGGTGCGGCGCTGCGGGGCCTGGACGCGACCGGCCTGCGCACCGTCATCTACGTCAACATCTTCCCGAATGTGCTGCTGAGCCTGCACCCGGACTACGTCATGACGCACGTGCTCACACCGCTCGCCGTCGACCGGACGCTGATCGAGTGCTCCTGGGCTTTCGCGCCCGAGTCGCTGGAGCAGGACGGCTTCGACCCCGGCTATGCGGTCGAGTTCTGGGACATCACCAACCAGCAGGACTGGCACGCGTGCGAGTCAGTGCAGCGCGGCCTCAGCTCGGCGCATGCGGTGGCCGGCCCGCTCTCGCCGGACGAGGACGCGGTCTACCAGTTCGTCACCCAGATCGCGCGCGGCTACGCGGGCCAGCCGGCCTGGCGAAGCCCGGCTCCGGCAGCGGTCGCGAGCTAACGGGCGGCTGACAGCGGCTGGTGTGGTCTTAACACCGGCCGGGAACGTGGCCGCACCCGGCGAGTGTCGATCGCCGGGTGCGGCCACGTTCCCGTCACGGGTCAGTGGTTTGGAATCTCTCTAGGTAGCGCGAGGACGAGTATCAGCGCGACGACCATGAAGCCGAAGTTGGCCAGCAGAGCCAGCTGAGCGCTGTGCGTGAATGCGCTGGCCACGGCGTGCGGGCCGGGCGTGAACTTAAGGCTGCCGAACAGGACGGTGCCGATGACGGCAATGCCGATCGCGGTGCCGAGGCGCTGCGAGGTGCCGAGGATGCCAGCCGCGGTACCAGCCTCCCGGCGCGGGACCGTGGCGAGCACGAAGTCCTGGTTCGGTGCGATCGTCATGCCGGTGCCGACGCCGGCCAGCAGGAGCGGGCCAATGAGGGCGAAGCCGTTCACCGCTGGCTCGGTCAGGTGGATCACCAGAATAACCAGGGCGAGGCCGGCCAGCAGGAGGGAGCAGCCGAGCACGAGCACGCCGCGCCCGAGGCGGGCGGACAGCTTGTCGCTGTTGGCCGCCGAGACCAGGGTGCCGATTGAGTACGGGGCGATGACCACGCCGGTGAGCAGCGCTGAGTGTCCGAGACCGGCCTGCCAGAGGATCGACAGCGTGAAGAAGATGCTGGTGAAGCCGCCGAAGAAAGCGATCGCGAAGATCGCGCCCGCGGAGAATGAGGTCTGGCGGATGAGCGCGGGCTTCAGCAGCGGATCGCGGCCGTGACGGTCCTCGCGCAGTTCCCAGACCGCCAGCGCGGCGAAGACCACGATGCAGCAGCCGAAGCAGATCCAGGTCCACCCGGGCCAGCCCGCTTCCTGACCCTCGACCAGCGGGATCAGCAGCAGGAGCAGTCCGCCGGTCAGCAACAGCAGGCCCGCCGGATCGAAGCTGCGCTTGGTGTGCGTCTCCGCGCGCGGCAGCCGCCAGATCGCCAGCGGGATCGCGACGGCGCCGATGAACAGGTTCACCAGGAACACCCAGCGCCAGCCATCGGCCGGTCCCGCTCCGGCGATGATGACGCCGCCGAGGAGCGGGCCCATCGCGGTGGACACGCCGATGACTGCGCCGAGCACGCCGAACGCCTTCGAGCGGGCGGGGCCGGTAAAGGCATGCTGGATGGTCGCGCTGATCGACGGGAAGAACAGGCCAGCGCCGACGCCCTGCACGATGCGCGCTGCGACGATGTCGGCTTGCGTCTGCGAGATGCCGCAGGCGACACTCGCGAGAGTGAAGATGGTGAGGCCGAGGATGAATAGGTTCTTGTGGCCGAACCGGTCGCCCGCCCGTCCACCGGGCACGAGGGCGAGACCGTAGGCGAGCGCGTAGCCGGACACGATCCACTCGAGGCTGGCCGAGGACGCGTGCAGGCCAGTGCGGATGCTCGGCAGCGCGACGTTGACGATGGTGGTGTCGAGCAGGGCCATGAACGCGCCGACCAGGACGATCGAGACTGCGCGCCAGTCGCCGCTGGGTTGCGGAGTGGTTCCGCCGCTCGCGGTGTGGGGGCCTCCGGTGCTGGCGTGTTGCGGCGCCGGCACGCTGGCGAGCTCGGTGGCCGCATCGGCATGCTGCGGTGCAGGCGGCGTGGACGGTGTGGTCATTTGCTGGGTCCCGTCGGTTCAGGGGAAGTCAGGTGGTGCGGGCCGCCGACGCCCTCGCGGAAGTCCGCGGCGATCTTCGGCAGCCGGGCGGCTAGTTCGGTGTGCCATCGGATCTCGGCCTCGGTCCGTTCGATGAGGTGCTGCATCACCATGCGCTCGGCCTCGTTGACGTACGGGTCGGCGTGCTCGGCCTGGTGCCGCTGCGAGGCGAGCTGGACCTGCAGGGCCGCGAGCCGGAGCGAGACGATAGCCTCCAGGTCCTCCTCCGCGATGTCCCTGGACTGCGCGAGCGCCATGTCGAACGGGTCGTCGTGGCGTTGCAAGTCGCGCAGCGCGGAGTCGCGCACGGCCGCCAGCGCTCGGCGTCCCTCCTCGGTGATCTCGTAGATCGTCCGCTCGGGCCGGTTGCCGACGCGCTCGGTCCGCACCTCGCGGACCAGCCCTTCGGTCGCGAGGCGCTTGAGCGCGCCATAGACCGAGCCCACCTTGATGTCGCTCCAGGCCTCGGTGTGGTCGGACTGCGCCTGCTGCCGGATCTGGTGCCCGTGCAGCGGACCCGTGGTCGAGAGGGTGGCCAGGATGAAAAGCCGGATTGATGACACGCGATTAGTCTTACACGAGTAATCGCCCGAGAGCAAGTTGGTCCCGATGCAGTGCGCAGGAGATCTCGGAGGGCCGCGATCGCTCTGGCCGGCTGTTCGGCGAAGACGTCGCTTGTAAATTACAAGCGAAGTCTCACGCTGACGATCTGCCGGCCGCGTGGAGGACGCGCAGGGCGTTGAGCGTGATCATCTCGCTCGGGCCGGTGCGGCCCCAGTTGACGACCTCTGGATACGTGCGCGCGCCGACCCCCGTCCACCACGACCCGCCGGGCTGCCAGCGGCCATCCGGCAGGCGCTGTCGTTCCAGTTCGTCAAGCGCGTCGGTCGCACGCGGGTCGGTTGCCTTTCCCATCCGGGACAGGACCAGCAGCGCCTGCAGGATGTCGTAATGCCAGTACGGCGGATAGCGCAGCCCGAGCCACCTGCTGTTGATCACGTCGCCGCTGCTCAGGCTGCGGAACAGCCGGTGCTCCAGGAACAGTTCCGCCGCCCGGTCCGCGGCCGCGGCGGCGCTGGCATCGCCCGCAGCCTGCGAGTACTCGTGCAGGCCCCACATCGTGGCCAGACTCTCGTGAAACGAGGAGCGGTAGCCAGTCGCTCTGGGGTCGCAGTTCCAGCCGCCGTCCGGCCACTGCCAGCTGACGATGGCGGTGGCGATGTCGCCGACGCGCTGATCGCCGGCGAGGCCGAGCCGGCTGGCCGCGGCGAGGGCGTTGCCCCACACCGAGGCGTGCCTGAGCGGCAGGCCCTTCCGCATCGCGGGGCGACGCCGGCTGGGGGTGAGCGCCTCGAGCACGGTGCCGACGGCGGCGATCGCGCCCGGCTCGAGGGCGGGGACCTGGAGTTCTACCAGCGAGACAAGCCGCCAGTGGGCCCCTGTCCACTTGCTGTAGTAGCCGACGCCGAACCCGCCGTCCGCCTGCTGGCCGGACAGCAGCGCGGTCACCTTCGGCCCGGCGAGGATCTCGACCGGGTCGGCGGTCACCTGCTCGCCCAGGAGGTCGCGACGCGCCATCAGGCGGATAGCCGGCTCATCGGAATGCAGCAGCCAGTCCACCGCGGCCTCGGCTCGGTTGGTCACGTCGCTTATTCTGCGCGCCAGACGGCATATCCGCGGGGATCATGGCGTTGTGAGCGGTGCTGCCGGCGGCCTGGCAGCAGTCACCCATCCAGACCCGAAGGATCTCGACGTGAGCTTGCGCGATATTCCCGTGAACACGCTCGCCGGACAGCGGTCATCGCTGGGCGAGCTAGGCGACAAGACCCTGCTGATCGTGAACGTAGCCTCTAAGTGCGGCCTGACGCCGCAGTACACGGGTCTGGAGGAGCTGCAGGAGCAGTTCGCCGACCGTGGCTTCTCGGTGGTGGGCTTTCCCTGCAATCAGTTCGGCGGCCAGGAGCCTGGCAGCGCGGAGGAGATCGCCGAGTTCTGCTCGTCGACCTACGGGGTGAGTTTCCCGATGTTCGAGAAGATCGATGTCAACGGCACCGGGCGGCACCCCATCTACACCGAGCTGACCTCGACAGCGGACGCCGATGGCGAGGCCGGCGACATCCAGTGGAACTTCGAGAAATTCCTCGTCGCGCCGGATGGCTCGGTGGTCGCGCGGTTCCGGCCGCGGACGACACCGGACGCGCCGGAACTGCGGTCTGCTATCGAGGAGAACCTGCCCGCCTAGGGCGAACTCGCGTCGCGTCGCCGCCGTTGGGCATTTGGCAGCGCCGCTGGTAATGGCGCGCGCTGCCAGTGCCCGCGCCATTTGCGTCGACCTGCCAGAGGATGTACATCTTTGCTATCGGCGAGACGTCGGCGTGGAGGTGTGTCGGTGGGAATGCCTCAGCTGGATGGGAAGCGGCAGCGCGTCGCGCGGCGACGCGGGTCGGGGTCGCCGCGCTGCCTCGGCAACGCGGTAGTTGCCGCTTCTGCGTTACTGACGGCCACGCTGGCAATCAGCGAACTGGCCGCCCCGGCCAGCGCGGCGGTGACCGCGGCGGGCGCGACTGCCGCGCAAGCCTGGCACTCGAGCGCGGTGACAGCTCCGTCGGGTGCGGCCAAGGATCCGGAAGCGCAACTCGAGGGGATCTCGTGCCCGCGCGCGAAAGACTGCGTAGCGGGGGGTTTTTACCACAACAGGGCAGGAGCCTTCCTGCCAATGGTCGTCACCGAGTCGGACGGTCGCTGGGCGCGTGCCACCCGACTTGAGCTGCCGGCCAACGCAGCGAAGAATCCCGGCGGCGCGGTTGACGCCGTCGCCTGCTGGGCGGTCGGATCGTGCATCGCGGTGGGCGACTACTCCACCCGCGAGAAGTTGCTTGGCCTGGGCTTTGTCGCCACCGAGTCGAAGGGATCGTGGAGCCGCGCGACGGTGCTGGCGCTGCCAGCGAATGCGGCTCTCGACCCGGTTGCCATTTTCTACGGTGCTACGTGCACGGGCCCAGCGTCCTGCGTGGCAGTGGGGTCTTACCAGAACAGCGCCGTGGATTTTCTGTCCGTCGTGGTCACCGAGTCCCGCGGAGTATGGCAGCCAGCTCAGGAGATCACGCTTCCATCGAACGCATCGCTTGGCCTCGGCGACCAGCTCACCGGTGTGGCGTGCCGCTCGGCTGGATCGTGCGTCGCGGTCGGCTCCTACAGCGTCCACAGCGGCGGATCCCGGGGCATGCAGGTGGTCGAATCAGATG
>Ga0335074_10005851_pt1 | contig 17036 bp, 14 predicted proteins | sample Lox_Sample_23_FD_206715 | JGI IMG/M metagenome (GOLD analysis project Ga0335074, IMG submission 206715) | Soil microbial communities from Loxahatchee National Wildlife Refuge, Florida, United States - Lox_Sample_2.3 | ecosystem: Environmental > Terrestrial > Soil > Wetlands | place: USA...
ACGGACACCCTGACCCACTAACAAGCCGCCCCCGCCCCCGCGCCCCCCCGCCCCCCCGCGCGCCGCGCGGGGGGTGCTACCCCTTGAATACGGGGTTTGAGGGTGTATTTCGCCCTCAAACCCCGTATTCAAGGGGGCGGTCTAGGGCTCAGCTAGGTGTCGATGCTGTCCATGCGGCGGAGGATCACGCCTTCGCGTAGCGCCCAGGGGCAGATCTCGAGCGCAGGGAGCTGGAACAGGTCCATTGCCGCGTCGGCGACGATCGCACCGGCGGCTAGCTGTGGCGCCCTTATCCTGGATACTCCCGGCAGGTTGGCCCGGTCCTTGACCGACATCCTGGGAAGCCGGTCGGCGAGTTCGGCGACGTCGGCGTGACGGAGGATGCGCTTGATGTAGATGCCCTCGCTGGACGGTGCGGCACCTGAGATCCTCGCTAGCTGGCGGAACGTTTTCGAGGTGGCCACGCAGTGATCGGGCTGCCCGGCCGACCTGACTGCGCTCGCCGCGGCGGCGATCTCGGCCCGCACGTGCTTGCGCAGCCTGCGTACGTCGTCGCGCTCTGGCGGGTCACCGTCCAGCCAGAACCTGGTGAGCCTGTTGGCACCGAGCGGCAGCGAGACAGCCACGGACGGATCCTCGTCCTGGCCTGAGGCGATTTCCAGCGACCCGCCGCCGATGTCGAGCAGCAGCAGCCTGCCAGAAGACCAGCCAAACCATCGCCGCGCCGCGAGGAACGTCAGCCGCGACTCATCGGTGCCAGGCAGGACCTTAATGGTGACGCCGGTTTCCGCCTCGATCGCGGCAAGGATCTCGTCACCGTTCGCGGCCTCCCTGACAGCGGAGGTCGCGAACGCGAGCAACTCTTGCACGCCCTTGTCCTCGGCGATCGCGATCGCTTCGCGCACGAAGGCGAGCAGGCTTCTCGAGCACTCATTGCTGAGGCGGTTCCTCGCGTCCAGGTGATCGGCGAGATGCAACTCTTCTTTATGCGAGAACGCCGGCAGCGGCCGGGCACCCTGGTGCGCATCGACCACGAGCAGATGCACCGTATTGGACCCCACGTCGAGCACGCCAAGCCGCATACCATGACGCTACAGCCAGCTTGACACCGGTTCGAGCCGGCACTGACGCGATGCGGAGGCGGAATGTCCGGTGAATCGGGAAAGTCAGTGCGAATCGAGCAAGGACCTAAACGAGTTCGGGCTTACTTGAACGGCGAACTCGTCGCTGATACTTATAAGCCGCTGCTTGTCTGGGAAATTCCCTACTATCCGACATATTATATTCCCGCGACCGATATAGCGGCCGAGCTCATTCCCTCTGGGCAAACTGAGCACAAGGCCGGGCTCGGCGATGGCGAGATCCTGCACGTCAAGACCGGTGCGGGGACAGCCGACAACGCCGCGAGGCGTTACTCGTCTTCGCCGGCCGAAGCCCTTCGCGACGCGGTCAGGCTCGACTGGGCGTCGATGAGTGAATGGCTGGAGGAGGACGAGCCGGTATACACGCATCCGCGTGACCCGTACAAGCGCGTCGACATCCTCGCCAGTTCACGCCTGGTGCGGGTCGAGATCGACGGGGTGACGGTCGCCGAGTCCGACCAGCCCAGGCTGCTGTTCGAGACCGGGCTGCCTACCCGGTACTACCTTCCGCTGACGTCGGTGCGGATGGAACTGCTGCGACCTTCTGATTCAAGCACGCACTGCCCCTACAAGGGCAACGCCGCTTACTGGTCTGTGGATACCGGGACGCGGGTGCACAAGGACGTGGTGTGGATATACCGCACGCCGCTGCCAGAAAGCCAGAAGATCGCCGGGCTCGCCTGCTTCTACAACGAGCGCGTGGACATTTACCTGGACGGGGAGAAGCTGCCCAAGCCGAAGTCGCCGCTAGCCTAGCGCGTCGCGCATGACACGGATGATGTTGCCGCTGGCGAGCTTGCCCAGGTCGTCGGCTGTCCAGCCGCGGTCGGACAACTCAGCGAACAGCCTCGGGTAGCCGGAAACGTCGGCGAGGCCGACCGGGAGGCTGCTCGTGCCGTCGAAGTCGCCGCCGATTCCCACGTGATGTATTCCGGCGACCTCCCTGACGTGGTCAGCGTGGTCAGCTACGTCGCTAACGGTCGCCCGCGGCATCGGGTGAGCAGCGGCCCAGTCGCCGAGCTGGTCAGGACCGGCCCAGGGGTCGAACTCGACGCCGCGCCGTTCTGCCTCAGCTCGCGCGTCCTTAAACCACTGCGAGCAGGCAGCGGAGACGAACGGCGGCACGAAGGTCACCATGACCACGCCGCCGTTGCCAGTGATCCGCTCAAGTACCTGGTCGGGGACGTTCCTCGGATGGTCGGTGATCGCGCGGGCCGAAGAATGCGAGAAGATCACCGGCCTGGTCGCGACGTCGAGGGCCGCGTTCATCGTGCCCGGCGACACATGCGACAGGTCAACAAGCACGCCGATCCGCTGCATCTCCGCGACGACCTCACGGCCGAAGTCGTTGAGGCCGCCGAGTTCCGGCTCATCGGTTGCCGAATCCGCCCACGGCACGTTGCGGTTATGTGTCAGCGTCATGTAACGCACGCCGAGCGCGTGCAAAGCGCGCAGCACGCCGAGCGAACTCGCGATGCTGTGCCCGCCTTCGGCCCCCAGAAGCGACGCGATCTTCCCCGAGGCCATGATCCTGGTTACGTCGGCGGCGCTCAGCGCGAGTTCAAGGTCCGCAGGCTGGCTCGCGATCATGCGGAGTGCCCGGTCGATCTGCTCAAGAGTCGCCGCCACGGCGCTGTCACCTTGAAGTTCAGAAGGAACGAAGACCGACCAGAACTGCGCGCCGACTCCGCCCGCACGCAGTCTGGGAAGATCGGTCTGGGTGAACTCGACGTGACCGCTAATGTCGACCGGGCTTGAGGGCGACTCACCAGCCCATCGAAGCGCCCATGGCAGGTCGTTGTGGCCGTCGAGGATAGGGGTGTCGGCGAGGATGGCCCGTGCCGCATCAAGACTGGCTTGTGATGTTTCGGTCATCACTACACCCTATGAGCCGTTGCTGGCGGGACGCGAGCGCCAGGACGGCCAACGGGGTGACGGCGAGCAAGGCTAGCGCCCACCCGAGGCCGGCCTGCTGTGCGACGACTCCTACGAGCAGCGGCCCGGCCGATCCGGCCAGGCCAGTCACGCTCGTCCAGAACACCGCGATGCCGCTATTGCCAGGCAAGCTGCCGTAGAGTCCGGCCTTGGCCACTGGGTACCAGCACGCGGTGACAATGCTCAGCGCGGCCAGCGCCGCCAGCTTCGCACCCAGCCAGGGAAGCAGCAGGAAGGCCGGATAGAGCACGGCGGCAGCGGCCGCGGTCGAGACAAGAGCCGCGCGTGCCGTGATCCGGTGAGCGAGCGGCACGAACAGCGCGTCGCCCGCCAGCGTCGCCGCCAGCCTTACCGCCACGCCGACCGCGGCGAGTTGCGGACTGGCGTGCGCGACGCCAACGAGATAAAGGCCAGCATATCCAGTCAGCACGTCGAGCAGCAGATCACTGACCTCTAGCAGCACCAGCCAGCGAACCGCGCCCCCTTCGCGCACCGCCCTGATCGCTTCCCTGACCGTGACTCGCCGAGCCTCGTTGTCATCACGAGAGGGCTCTCCGAGAGACGGCCTCGCCGGCCCGCCAGCCACCGCCAGCCCGACAGTGACCACGGCAAGCCCGGCGAGCAGCAAATAGGCATAGCGCCAGGTTCCGCCAGCAGCGAGCGTCCCGACCACCAGCAGCGGACCAGCGACCGCCCCGGCCGCTCCCGCCAGGTTCCAGCCCGCCATCCGCTGCTGCCGCCGGTCAGGGTCCGAGTCCATCAGCGCGGCCTGCGTGAAGCTGACGAAGGCGCCGGACGCGGGGAAGAACACGACGAACCCGACGAGCAGCGCGAGGAACCCTGGTGAAAGCGCCACGAGCACCAGTGACCCGGCGAACACCGCCCCGCCGAGCAAGACCAGGCGGTTACGTCTTTGACCCTGGCCGGCGATCAGCCCGAACGGCAGCTCAAGCAAACCGCCGATGAGCAGCGGCACGGCGACGAGCAGGCCGATCTCGGTATAGCTAAGGCGCAGGCCAGCGCGCATCAGCGGCAGCGCCGCACCGTTAGTGCCCCCGACTAGCTCATCGAGCGCTTCAACGGCAAGCGCCACCGCGAAGGCCGCGGCCAAGGCCGCACCAGCCCGGCTCGCGTTTTCACGCCTAGCGGACGTGCGTCAAAGAAACGGCATGCTCCGATGCTCCTGGCTGGGCGAGAGTTACCCGACGGTGTCGCCGCTGACGTTGGTCAGGAGGTCTTCCGCGGTCTGCATTCCCTTGCGCCAGACGGAACGGGCGATGATCTTAGTGACATCCACCCGGTCCTTGTATTTCTCTGCGACCTGAGTGACCTCGTCGAGCAGGCCGTTGGAGAGCGTCGTCGGGTTGAGGCCGAGGGCGAGGAACTGGTCGTTGCGTACAACGAGGTCGTTCTCGTCGGCTTCGCGGCGCGGATTGGGCAGGTTGGCGATCTCGACACCGGTGATCTCGCTGACCATCTTGGCAAGGTCGGCGACCCGGTGGGTCTCCGTGATCTGGTTGAGCACCATGACCTGGGAGCCGGCCTGCGGCGGGTTCGTGATCGCGATCTCGATGCAGCGGACCGTGTCCCTGATGTGAATGAAGGCACGGGTCTGCCCGCCGCTGCCGTGAACGGTGAGCGGGTGCTTGATCGCGGCCTGCATGAGGAAGCGGTTGAGTACGGTGCCGTAGTCGCCGTCGTAATCGAACCGGTTGATGAGGCGCTCGTCCTTGCACGTCTGATCGGTCTGAGTGCCCCAGACGATGCCTTGATGAAGGTCGGTGATGCGCAGGCCGTCGTTCTTGGCGTAGAAGGCGAACATGAGCTGGTCGAGCGTCTTCGTCATGTGGTAGACGGACCCGGGATTGGCCGGGTGCAAGATCTCGCGCTCAAGGTCGCCGTCCGGAGTCGGCACCTTGACCATGAGGTAACCCTCGGGAATCGGGGCGCTGCCCGACCAGCCGTAACCGTAGACGCCCATGGTTCCCAGGTGCGCCAGCGCGGCATTGCTGCCGGTGGCCACGAGCGCGACGAGCAGGTTGTGCGTAGCGCGGACGTTGTTGTCCACCGTGTAGCGCTTCGTCTTCTCTGAGAGCATCGAGTAAGGGGCGGCACGCTGCTCGGCGAAGTGCACGATCGCTTCCGGCTGGATTTCCTCGATGACCCTGACCACACGGTCGTACTCGGCGGCGAGATCGATATTGGCGAAGCCGATCCGCTTGCCCGACACCTCCTCCCAGGCCCGCAGTCGCTCGCTGATCGGCCGGATCGGCGTGAGCGACTGCACCTCAAGCTCATTGTCGATATTCCGACGGCTGAGGTTGTCCAGGATCGTGACGTCATGACCGCGGTCCGACAGGTATAGCGATGTCGGCCAGCCACAGAATCCGTCGCCGCCAAGAACCAGAACGCGCATTCCAACTCCCGTTACGTTGCGCTGGTGCCAGGTAGCCCAGCGTTTCGAACCACGTGCTTCAAACCACGAGGGTCCAAACCGCAGGGCGGGAGCCAGCCAGACTGTCACTTCTCGGTCAAATCGGGTCATGGCGTCCCGGTGCGCGGTTAGTCTACCCGCCCACTAGCCTGCCACGGCCTGATGCGCTCGACCAGAGTGCTTATCGGTTGAGGCGCCCGTCCCCTTGGTACAGGGATACAGCCAGGCCGAAGGCTGGCGGAGCCGGGCTACCACCGTCACCTTACCCGCCGGCCGGCGTGCCGCCCGAATAGTTTTGCGATTTCTGGTTCACGATAGTGGCCGTTCATTATGCTCGTGGTAAATTAATTACTGACCCCGGTTAATGGAGTCGGCAATTTTATCGCGTTATGTCCACAGGGGGAACCGGGAATGAGACGCCACGACATAGTACTAGGCGTTGCGATCGCAATCGGCGCACTTTCCCTAGCTTGCGGCAATTCGCTCGCCGCGATTCCGGCGAGCGGCGGAAGCTCCAGCCAACTGACCACGCAGGTGCCCTGCGGAAAGTCGATTTCCGCCCAGCGCCCGGCCGCGAACAGCACGCTTGAACTGCAAAGCGGATGTACTTACACAGGCACGCTGGCAATCACGGCGAACTACGTCACAGTGACCTCATACGGCACGGGTTCGCCGCCCGTCCTAACGCTTTCCCGCAACGGCGAAACGATCGACGTCGAGGGCTCGAACGACACGATCGAGGGCTTGTCCCTGGTCGGGCAGGCGCCGAGGACCTGGAACTGCGACGGCGCCAGAACCCCTGACGGGCATGTCGACGGCATCGACATCGAAGGCGGCGCGCTGGACAACACGGTCACCAATGTCTCGGCGACCGGTTTCTATGCAGCTGTGTTCATCATGGCCGGGTCGTCGGGAAACGTTATCGAGAACTCCACTTTCACGAATAACACCATGCTGGACACGAACGACGAAAATGGTTCATCTGGCGCGTTCGGTGTGTTGCTCTGGGGCAACGGCAATACCATACAGTTCAACACGATCAGCGGCAATCAGGCCTGCTCAATCGCGTACGGATATGACGGCTCCGCGATCGAGGTATACGGCGGCTCGAACAACCTCGTCGCGAACAACCAGACGTCCAACAACAACGCCTTTACCGAGCTCGGCAGTTATCCTGGCTCGATCGCGACAAGCAACACTTACCAGAACAACGCCGTGTCAGATGGCACCGGCGGGCTGGGCAGTTCGTTCCTTGTGACCCGAGGATCGGGCGATCCTGACGGCCCGGTTTACAACACCGTCGCGGAAAACAATACGGTCAACCTGACCTTGCCAGGCGACGAAGGCGCAGTGAGCTATGCCTGGCAGCGCGGTGACGGCACGCTGCTCACCCTTACGGGCAACTACCTGAACCTGGGCGGCAACCAGGTGCTTTACGAAGACGGCGGCTACGTCAACGGCGGCGGCAACACCTTCATCGGGCGCTGCAATCCGGCGTCGGCCTGCTGAAGGATTCCCCGTATTAGGAGTTTGTTAGCGATCGCGGAAAATTGCCCGACCGGTGGTTGACTGGCGACTGATGTACCATCACCTGCTCAGGAAAGACCGGCCAGCGATCGCGCTCGGGCTGCTGGTACCGCTTGCCGTGGCACTGATCCTGTTGCCATTCCGTGCCGACTGGTCCAATACCAACGTCGCGCTTCTGCTGGTCGTCGTGGTCGTAGCGATCGCCGCGTTCGGTAACCGCGTCGCAGGCGCACTCGCCGCCGCCTCGGCTTTCCTATGGTTCGACTTCTTCTTTACCAGGCCATACGAGCGGCTCACGATCAGCAGGACGGCTGACATCACCACGGCCCTCCTGCTGCTGCTCACGGGTCTCGCGGTTTCGCAGCTAGCGGCGAACAGGAGGAAGCTGCGCGTCCTCGCGATCACGGACGCCGGCTACCTCGATCAGATCCACGGCGCAGCCGAGCTGTCAAGAACCGCCAGGTCGCCTGATGCGGTCGTCGACCATGTCAGCGGCCTGCTGCGCAGCTTGCTCGACCTGGACGACTGCCGGTTCGAATACGGGTCGCTGATCGGGCACCCGGCGAGGCTCGAGCCGGATGGCAGCGTCGTCACCGCGCACCGGACCTGGGACGTCGGGGAATTTGGCTTCCCTGCCGGAGAGATCGAATTGCGCACGTTCGCGGGCGGCGAGTTCTGCGGTCGCTTCATGCTCACGCCGAAGCCGACGTCAAGGCCGTCCGTGCAAGCCAGGCTTGTCGCCGTTACCCTCGCCGATCAAGCAGGTCGCGCCATCGGAGCCGCCAAGAACACGCGATGATAGCGCGATGGTGGTTCCAGAGGCGGCCAGAGTGGTCGCGGCGGTCATAGGCGCCCTGCTCGTGATCACGGCGGCCGGCAGCGTGATAGGCACGATCATCGTGCCAAGGCCGATCGGAAGCTGGCTGACCAGACTGGTCGATCAGCTCGTGAGCGGCGCTTTCCGCCTCGTCATGCTCAAGATCCACGACTACCATCGCCGCGACCGTGTACTGGCTGCCCAGGCAGCGACAATCTTGCTCGCCCAGCTCATCGCCTGGCTGGCGATCTTCTTCATCGGTTACACCCTGCTGCTCTGGCCGCTGATACCGCACGGCATCACGAGAGCGTTCACGACCGCCGGGCCGGCGCTGTGGGAGATCGGGTCGGTCGATGACATCAACGGCGCGGGGACGCGAGCGATACTCGACATGGCCTCGCTCAGCGGCATCATCACGATCACGCTGCAGATCGCTTACCTGCCGACGCTTTACGCGGCCTTCAATCGCAGGGAAACCGAGGTGACCCTGCTCAACGCCCGGTCAGGAGTACCTTCATGGGGGCCGGAACTCCTGTCCCGCACCCACTACGCGCTCGGTTCAGGCACCTCGACCGTCAATACGCTGCCCGAGCTTTACCAGACCTGGGAACGGTTCGCGGCTGACATCGCGGAAAGCCACACGACCTATCTGCCGCTGGTCAGGTTCAGGTCACCGCGCAAGTACTCATCCTGGGTGATCTCCCTGCTTTCCGTGCTCGATTCCGCCGCGCTCTACCTGGCGTTCGCGCCGAAGGCGGCACCCACCGTCCCGGCCAGGCTCTGCCTGCGCAGCGGCTTCGAGTGCCTGAACGGCATCGCGCAGGCCATGAACCTGAAAGTGGAGCCGGCCAGCCTGGACAGCGGCATCTCGCTGCGGTACAAGGACTTCCTCGACGGCCTTGCCACCATGCAGAAGGTCAATTTCCCCATCGAGCGCGAGCCAGAGGAAGCCTGGCCAGAATTCGTCGGGTGGCGGATCAACTACGAGGCTGCCGCTTACGCCGTCGCTGAGGCGCTCGAGGCCGTACCCGCACTCTGGTCGGGTCCGCGGCATCCGCAGCAGAAGCCGATACCCCCCATCAGGCCACCCGCGGGACGGCCACCCAGGTAAGTAGCAACTTTTGGCTTCCGCTTAACGTCTCTTGAACGACAAGGGACGACAAAAGGAGACCGCGTGACTTATCAGCAGAAGGTCACCAGATGGACCGCTGCCGCCGCCGGGCTGATCCTGTCCGTGACGCTCTCGTCAGGGCTGGCACAAGCAAAGCCCGCCGCCACCGGGCCTACCGTGACACTGGTCGCGGCGCAGAAGAACATCACGATCCCCAGGCTCGGCAAGTTCATTTACCTCGATCCTGGCGTGTACATCGCCTCCTTCGGTTCGCAGTTGCGATTCGACGTCAGCCGGGCCAGCTATACCAAGCCGCTTACCCTCACGCAGGTCATACATGTTCACGGCGCGGGCACCGAGTACCGGCCGCTCCCGGCCAGCATGCTCAACGGCTGGAAAGGCCTTCGCCGTTTCCTCCGGGTCTCGGTCAAGAACTCCGCTGGCAAGACGATCGCGTCGCGGATCCTGTCGATCTGCCCCAACTCCTACAACACCCAGCGGGCCGACCCGAACGCGCCAGCGAAGTCGCCGTTCCCCGTACTGTGCGAGGCCGACCCCTTCCCGCGCGGCATGGTATGGGGAATTCAGCGCGGCTGGGCCGTCGACCCCATCGGCGGCGGCTTCGAGTTCAGCGGCCTTCGGATCAAGGCGAAGCTCGGCCACTACAAGGTGACCGTCAACATCATCGAGGCGTGGCGCAGGCTGCTGCATATCAGCAACGCGGACGCTTCCAAGGTCGTGCGCGTCCACGTCGTGAAGCAGAGTTCTGGCTGCTACATCGAGTGCTTCGCCAAGCACGCTCCCCCGCGGGCCAAGCCCCTGCCCAACCCCGCAAGCGTCCCGATCATGACCAACCCGCCGAAGGCCGACCTGCCTGACCTCGAGCCGCTGCCTGCCTGGCTGATCCGCGTACAGAACACGCATTCGTCGACGACCTACAAGGCAAGCTCAGCGATCGACTTCGGCGCCACGGTCTGGGTCGGCGGCAATGCCCGCCTTGACGTGGAAGGCTTCCGTGTCAACGGATCTGCGACCATGCAGGCCTACCAGTACTTCTGGCACGATGGCCGGGTCGCGGGGCGTGAGCGGGTCGGCACGATGGGCTTCGCCGGCTACAACCACTGGCACTTCAAGCAGTTCGCGCAGTACCGGTTGCTCAACGCCAAGAAGAACCTGGTGCTGCGCAGTCAGAAGGAAGGGTTCTGCATCGGCGCTAGCGACCCGATCAACTTGCTGCTGCCGCACGCGTCGTGGAACCCTGGCAACCTCGACATTTCCAGCGACTGCGGCCAGCAGAGCGCGCTCTGGACGCAGGAAACGCTGCCAGTCGGCTGGGGCGACACCTACTTCCAGACTCTTCCCGGCCAGTCGTTCAACATCACGAACCTGCCGAACGGCAAGTACTTCATCCAGATCATCGCCAACCCTGAGCACCTTCTGCACGAGACCAACACTCACAACGACTCCTCGCTGCGCGAGATCATCCTCGGCGGCACAAAGGGCCACCGCACCGTGAAGGTGCCCGCCTACTTCGGCATCGACCCAGAAAACTGATCTGTTCCATACGGCCGCGGCCCGCCTCAGCGTGCGGGCCGCGGCCTTTGGCTCCCACGTGCGATCGGCAAGATTCCACCGTGATCGACTAGTTCCTTCTGGCAAGCATGGCAGGTGCCGACGTGGACGCTCGCCGTCGTCAGGCGCCCCTGCATGACCCGCATGAGGCCGCCGAGCGGGCAGGCCTCCCCGGCATGAACTCCTGGCAGGTGACCAGCGGGCGGCCGCGCAACCCGCGGACGACTCGGGTCATGCCTGGCGATCAGGGCGTCCAGCAGTTCGGCGGAGTCGGGATGCCCGGCCGCGTAAGCAGCGCTATACCAGCGGGCCGCTCCTTCGACGAGATCAAGTTCCTCGCGCCTTGAGGCATGACTGGCCGGGATGTCGCGCTGCCTGGCGGCCAGGGTATCGAGCACCTTGGCCAGTTCGAAGGTGGCATCGGCATAGTCGTTGGCGGCCGCCGCAGCGTACCAGCGAGCGGCCGCTTCCAGGTTTCCTTCGTCGTGGTACCTGCGGGCGAGCTGGTAAGTCGATCGCTCAAGCTCGCAGGCATCCAGCTCAGCGAGCTCGCGGAGCTCGGCCAGGTCAGATCGCGAGCGGCGCCGTTCCATGAGCTGACGCAGCCGGCGGTCTACCTCGGCCGCCGGCATGTCACCGATCACGGCTCCGGCCGCGAGCAGTTCGGTTTCCTTGATCAACGCCCCACCGCCTGTCCGGCTTGGGTGCTTACTGGCGGACCCGGATCGTAGTCGCCGAGCGCTTCAAGTCCCCGGCGCAGATGCGTCCGCGCGGTGCCCGCGCCGATGCCAAGGATCGCCGACGCTTCTTCGAGGCTGTAGCCGGCCAGATAGCGCAACCCGACGACCTCAGCCTGCCGCCTGGGAAGCCCGCGGACAGCCGCGACGACCGCACGATGCTGGCCGACCCACGAATCGGTGACCGCCACCAGGCGCAGGTCGGAATCGCTTGTGCCCTCCGCCAGCCAGCACCGTTCGCGTGCCCGGGCCTCGAGCCGCCGCAGCCGCCGCAGCGCGATCGTGAAGATCCAGGAATCTGGCCGGTCGAAGGTCAGCAGATCATCCCATTTATCGCAAGCAGCAACCATGGCGTCCTGAGCGATCTCAAGCGCCCACGCGCTGTCGCGGGACTGGGAGATTAAGAACCGCATCAGTACCGGCAGATACCGCCGGTAGAACACCTCAAACGATGCCAGGCTCAACCGTGCTTCGCGCCCGCTGTCTGGCTCGGGCGATACCCGCTTGCTCAAGAGCGACCTCCGTCCGCTGGCTGTGATCGAATCGCTGGAAAGGCTGGCACCGGCCCGGTGACTTGCCCGTGACACTTGCGTTAGCGCACTTCCCAGGCACGTTCCCGGAGCGGAGGCGCACGAGACGGCGTCGATTTCTGCCATCGGCGACTGACCCTAGCAGTCGTGGCACCCGACCCGCTCGCCACGCCGCGCCGGTTGGCCGGCGGGGCGGATCTGACGACAACGTTGGCTACTTGTTCCTGCGCCGGGGTGCATGTGACGAACGTGCCCGGCCGTCGCAGGTGGCGCGAGGAACTCCGTGCTGAGATGCGCCCGGCCCGGTCCGGCCCGCCCCGCGCCAACCGGAGTTCCTGCTCCACTTATGCGGTAGAGTTTTCGTGTGAGGTAGAGTTTTCCGGGATTATCCCTGAAAAGTCTTCCTCACACGAAAAGCCTTCCGGATCATGAACGATCCGGCAGCAGCACTGCCCGGAGACCGGGCCCTTGTCGGCTACCGTGGGCACCCGTGCCCGCCCGGCCAACACCAAACCGGGGTTTGATGGGCAGTACGCAAGACCAAACTCCGGTTCGATGGGGTCGGGTCCTTAGTACCGCGGCTGTCTGCCGGTGCTCATGCAGGTACGGTTGGCAGTGCCATGACTGAGTCAGAAGTCACGCTGCTCGTTACCCTTACCGGCCGGGACCGGCCGGGTGTCACCTCCAGGCTGTTCGGCGAATTGTCCGTGCATGACCTGATCGTGCTTGACGTCGAGCAGGTCGTGATACGCGGACGGCTGATCCTCGGTGTGCTGCTGGCCTGCGGGCAGTCGCCCGACCTCACCGCTATCCACCGGCTGGTGCGCACGCTGGCGACGGACCTCGGGATGGACGCCGAGATCACGCTAGGGTCAGGCGAGCAGGCCGTACGTTCGCGCGGCCGACTCCACGTGACCGTACTCGGCAACCCGCTTACCCCGCCCGCGATCGCCGCCATCGCCGGGCGAATCGCCGCGACCGGTGCCAACATCGACCGGATAGAACGGCTCGCGAGCCGGCCAGTTACCTGCATCGAGTTCGACATATCTGGCGCAGATCCCGACGGCCTGCGGACCGCTCTCGCGCGGGAGTCCGCGACGCTCGGCGTGGACGTCGCCGTGCAGCGAGGCGGGCTGCACCGCCGGGCCATGCGGCTCGTGGTGATGGATGTGGATTCCACGCTGCTGCAGGACGAAGTCATCGACCTGCTCGCGGAACGAGCGGGCCGAGCTGACGAGTGCGCCGCGCTCACGGCGGCGGCGATGCGCGGAGAACTCGACTTCGCCGAGACACTGCACCAGCGAGTTGCCCTGCTGGCCGGGCTCGACGAGGCCGTGCTCACCGACCTGCTCACGCACTTGCGGCTGACACCTGGCGCCAGGACGCTGGTGCGCACGCTCAGCCGCCTCGGATACCGGTGCGGCGCCGTCACCGGCGGATTCACGCAGTTCACCGACTGGCTTACCGAGGAACTCGGTCTCGACTACGCCGCCGCCAACACGCTCGAGATCGTGGATGGCAAGCTCACCGGGCGAGTCACCGGCGAGCTCATCGACCGGCCTGGCAAGGAGCGGATGCTCAGGAGGTTCGCGGCGGAGTGCGGAGTGCCACTCAGCCAGACCGTCGCCGTTGGCGACGGCGCCAACGACCTCGACATGATCGCTGCGGCCGGGCTCGGGATCGCCTTCAACGCCAAGCCAGCCGTACGCAACGCCGCCGACGCCTCGGTCAACGTGCCCCAGCTCGACGTGATCTTGCACCTGCTCGGTATCTCAAGGGAAGACGTGGAGGCGGCCGACGCTGCCGACCTTCAGCTCGCGAACGGGTCAGAGTCGTCACGCGGATCGCGGCTGACAACGATCTCGCGATGATGGAATTAATCCGTCACCTGCGATCGGTGGCGGCTCCAGGCGCGGTCGCCGAGTAGGGCAAGGGCGGCGGGCAGCAGGACTCCGCGAACGACGGTCGCGTCGATGAGAACGGCGGCGGCCAGGCCGACGCCGAGGATCTGCAGGTCGATGAGGGAAAGGCTGGCCAGGATCGTGAAAACTGCGACCATGATCACGGCGGCACTTGTCACAACGCCCGCGCTGGTTGAGATGCCCTCGATGATGGCCTGCCTGGAACGGCGGCCGCCATCGCGCAGTTCCTTGATCCGGCTGAGGATGAACACGTGGTAATCCATGCTCAAGCCGAACAAGAACACGAACAGGAACAGCGGTATCCAAGGCACGATCGCGCCGTAACTGGTGAAGCCGATGAGGCCCTGCAGCCGTCCGTCCTGAAAGATCAGCGTGATCAGGCCGTATGCCGCGGTTACCGAGAGCAGGTTGAGCCCGACGGAAAGCAGTGCGACAGGCAAAGACCCGAACGCGACGAGCAGCAGCAAGAACGCGAGCACGGCGACCATCGCGAGCACGATGGGCGTCCGGGCGTCGAGCGTGGCGACGTCGTCGTAGTTGCTGGCGGTAAGGCCGCCGACCGGATAGCTGAGGCCAGGCACCTTGCCGAGCGTCGATGGCAGGAGCCGGTCGCGCAACTCGAGCAGCCCTCGGTCAGACGCGGCGTTGGTGCCGTTACCTGCCAGCGGAACACTGATGAGCAGCGCACGCCCGCCGGCCGCCAGGCTGGCCGTCACCGGCGGCCTGATCAGGCCTGTCGCTGAGGCGTCGCGTCGCAGTTCGGCGACCGCGGCGCGCACGGCGGGACCGGTCAGGTTCGCGCCGGTAACCACGACCTGTGCAGGAGAGGGAGCCTGCGGGAACGCCTTCTGGATCGCGTCGAGCGTACGCACTACGGGGAGGCTGGCCGAGAAGCCGCCGTTCGGCGGATTGTCCAGGCGCAGCCCGGTCGCGGGCAGCGCAAGCGCGATCATCGCCGCCGCCGCGAGTCCGCCCCACACGAGGGGCCGCTTAAGCACCTGCCGCACCACGGCTGCCCAGAGCACTGAGGGCCTTGACTCGGTACGGCGCCTGCCAAGGAAAGGCACCCGTCCCCGGTCGGCCCAGCGGCCTAGCCAGGACAGCAGCGCGGGCAGGACGGTCAGGGAACCGAGCACGGAGATGCCGACGACGGCGATGGTCCCGAGAGCGATGCCAGTGAAGACCGCGTATCCGGTAAGGAACAGCCCAGCCACCGCAACCATCACGGTCAGCCCGGACACCACGATCGCGCGGCCAGAGGTGGCGGACGCGATACGCAGCGCCTCTGGCAGGCCCTGTCCCGCCGACCGCTCTTCACGCACCCGGCGCAGGTAGAACAGCGAATAGTCGACCCCGACAGCCATCCCGAAGATCAGGATGACCTCCGACGTGCTCTCGCCAACCGGAAGCCACTGCCCGATCACGGAGGTCAGGGAGATGGCCGTGATCACGGCGGTGCCGGCGAGCAGCAGCGGTATCCCGGCCGCGATCAGCGCGCCGAACACCAGGACAAGCAGGATCAGCGTTACCGGCAGCGACGTCGACTCGGCCCGGTGAAAGTCGCCGCTGAGCTGACTGTTCATGACCCTGTCTGCGCTCGCGTCGCCCGCTTCCCGCACGAGGAAGCCCGGATGCGCGGCCTGGATCGCCGCTACGGCTCTGAGCGCGGGCAGCACGTCCTGGTCCTCGTTGCCGCCGGTGACGTCGAACGTGACAAGCACAGACCGGCCGCTCGCCGAAATCAGCGAACTTCCGCCAGCGGACAACGGCGACTTGATGCTGGCGGCGGTCGTGGCGGGCAGCTTGTGCAACGAGATTACGACCTGGCCGACGAGCCGCCGCATCGCCTGATCATTCGCGAACGTGGCCCCAGGCCGCGTGGCCGAGATGAGCACGCTCTCCGCGGGGGGCGGGCCTCCGCCTATGTCCAGCCGGTTAAGCGCGCGCTCGGCCTGGCCTGCCTGACCGGGATCATAGGACTGGACGTCGCCATGGCCGTGGTGCTGGCCGATGAAGAAAACGGCGGTCACCACGAGCAGCCAGCCGAGCACCGCGGTCTTTCTGTGCCTGGCGCTCCATCCGGCGAGCCGCTCGGTCACCGGCCGTCTGGCGGGCGGGCTGCCGCTGCCCGGCTCCTGCTGTCCCTGAGCCGTTTTGGGCAATACTGAACTCTGTGACTGGCGCATCGTGCCTCTCCTAGGTGGTGTTGCTCGTCACGTCGGCCCTTGTCCGGAGTGCCAGCTCCGGGCAAGGGCATTGCTTCTAGCCGCTGGTTGGCCTCAGCGGGCCTAGCGGCCCGCCGGTGGTCAGCACGGACTTGGCTGCGGCCAGCGGGTCGGCCGGCTTCCGCAAGGTGGCCCTGGCCACGCGCGCGTGCATCCGCGCGGTGAGCACGAGCACGTAGTTGAACAGCAGGAACAAGATCAGCGCAATGCCCGCTACGAGCAGCGCCTTTGGCAGATTGTCGACGAACAGGCCCTCGCCGCCTGGCCCGTGCGGCCCGTGCGGGAACGCACCGAAGTTCAGGCCGTTCACCTGATGACCGTTGAACTCGTTAGCCACCCGGTCGTACCAGAAGGGAACCGTGACTCCCGCCGCGAACGTGAGCCAGAGGGTGAACACTGTCGCGTCCAGCGCCAAGAGCGGTACGTGCAGCCCCACCAGGTAGCCGAGCTCGCGCCAGGTGCCCTTTTGCCGCCAGGCTGTCATGGTCTTGATGATCAGCCCTGAGCCTGCCGGAGATCGCCGGTAGCTCGTGGTTACCGGGGTGCGGAACGCGAGCGCCAGCAAGCCGCGCTGCACGCTGGCGCAACCGTGCACCACCCAAGCCGCGGCGATCAGCAGCGGAAACGCGGCCAGCGTGAAGCCAAGGGCGGCGGCGGTGACCGATGCCGTGAGAGCGACAGTGAACAACACGCCGCTGATCAGCAGATAGCTGCCGAGGAAGCCGGCCGCGCGCCACAAGCTGGCCGAGAAGACCAGCCGTATCGGGTTCTGGCGAAGCGTCAGCCGTACGTCGGCGCTGCTCATCCCACGTCCCGCATCAGCTTCTCGACCGCGTCAACCTTCGCGGTCAGCTTGCCCAATTCGGTCCTGAGCTCCCGCTGGTTAGCGACCGCTTCCTCGGCGAGCTTGCGGTACTCGGCCATGGCTACGGCGTCGGCCCTGTGCGCCTGCAGCCTGAAATAAGCGGCAACGATCACGGCGACCGCCGCGCAGATCACCAGGGGTATGCCCACGCTGATCGCGATCGCCGCCAGCGAGTTGGCCGTCGTCGCCAGGTCAGTCATGTGTTGCTCGCCTTCATCT
>Ga0335074_10005854_pt1 | contig 17029 bp, 10 predicted proteins | sample Lox_Sample_23_FD_206715 | JGI IMG/M metagenome (GOLD analysis project Ga0335074, IMG submission 206715) | Soil microbial communities from Loxahatchee National Wildlife Refuge, Florida, United States - Lox_Sample_2.3 | ecosystem: Environmental > Terrestrial > Soil > Wetlands | place: USA...
AGCACAATGGCCTCAAGCTGCGCTACCGCCCGGGGCAAACTGTCATTGATCAGAATATAGCCGTAGTCGCGATATTTCTCAATCTCCCGGCTGGCCTCGCTCAGCCGCCGGTAGAGTTCGCCCTCGTTCATTACGCCTTCAGCCCGGCTGCGGTTGCGCAATCGCGTGCGCAGCTCTTTCGGATTGGGCGGAAGAACGAAAATGCTCACCGCCTCGAGCATCTTGGCGCGCACCTGGGCCGCACCCTGCACATCGATATCGAGCATCAGGTCGTGACCGGCGGCCAGCGCGTCATCCAGCGACTGGCGCGGCGTGCCGTAAAGATCCTTTCCGAAAACCTCAGCGTATTCGAGAAACATGCCGGCATCGATCATGCGCTGGAATTCTTCGCGCGTGGTGAAGTGGTATTCTCTCCCATCCTCTTCCGATCCGCGCGGCGCGCGCGTCGTCCACGAGACGGCAAAATCGACGCCGCTCACCTGTTGACGAAGTTCGCTGACCAGAGTGCTCTTGCCCGAGCCCGAAGGCGCCGAAATGATAAAAAGAATGCCTGCCAAACGATCTCCTTAGTGGTCAGTGGTCAGTGGTCAGTGGTCAGTGGTCAGTAATCGGGGATCCTGCGAAACTCGGGTCAGATTCCAGTTGCACATTCATTTCCGTGCTGGATCTTTCTGTCCCCGTCGGCTGCCCCTGCCCCCTATTGGCTGCTCCCTATTCCCTGCCTCTTCATTCCACGTTCTGCACCTGCTCGCGCGCCTTTTCGATCTCCGCCTTCATCGCCAGCCCAAGCTCGGTGACGCGCATTCCCTTCCCGCTTACGCCGCCGGTCTTCGAGAGCAGCGTATTGGCTTCGCGGTTCATCTCCTGCAGCAAAAAATCGAGCTTCTTTCCGGCATCGCTCCCCGCGCTGAGCAGCTCGCGAAAATGCTCGATGTGCGTAGTCATGCGCGCCAGTTCTTCGCTGATGTCGCTTCGCTCCACCAGCACGGCCACCTCTTCGAGCACGCGCTGCGGATTGAACTCCGGCCCTGTGACCGCGGCCAGCCGTTGCGCCAGCCGCTCCTGGTAACGCTGCTCGATCTCGGGCCGCAACTCCGCGATGCTCGCCGTGGCTGCCGCCAGCCGGTCAAGCGTGCCGCGCAGAATGGCCGCAAGCGCCTCGCCTTCGCGCGCGCGCATCGCCTTCAACTGCTCGATGAGCGGAATGATCTGCTCCAGAACGCTCGTGGCCAGCGCGGCTAGGTCGTCGTTCCCACGATCCTCGGCCTGAAGGGCGCCGGGAAGACGCAAGGCGGCATTCAGGTCCGGCTCGCCCTCGAGCCCGTGCTCGCGCCGCGCCGCTTCAAACGCAGCAAGGTAGCCGCCAACCAGTTCGCGATTGTATCCGGCCCTGGACTGCGAAGACCGATCGACCGAGAGCGTCAGGTCAACATGACCGCGAATAAGATTCTCTTTCAGCAATCTCCGCAGCTCCATCTCCAGCGCGTCGAATCCGGCGGGTAGGCGGAACTGCAGATCGAGAAAGCGGTGGTTCACCGTCTTCATTGTCAGCGTATAGCTCATCTGGCTCTCGCCGCCAGAAGGCACGCTTACCTGCACCCGCGCGAATCCAGTCATCGAAGAGATGGCCATGCTTACTTCCTTGTGCCAGCGGAATGTGCGGCCGCTTCCTCAAACGGCAGATAGAGCGCCAGATGATTCGCGGTTCCGTTCTCGAGTGTCTCCGGCGTGTCAATGAACTGCAACTGGTAGAGCTTCTGGTAAGTGGGCGAAACGTTGAGCAGCTCGTCGTGCGTTCCGATGGCCGTAATGCGGCCCTCTTCAAGGACGGCAATGCGCGTGGCGCGGCGGATGGTCGAGAGCCGGTGCGCGATCACCACCACGGTGCGGTTCTGCATCAGGTTCGAGAGCGCTTCCTGCACCAGCGACTCGCTCTCGGAGTCAAGCGCCGAAGTGGCTTCGTCGAGAATGAGGATGGGCGCATTCTTCAAAATGGCGCGGGCAATGGCAATGCGCTGGCGCTCGCCGCCGGAGAGCCGGAAGCCTTTCTCGCCGATCACCGTGTCATAGCCTTGCGGCATCTTCAGGATGAAGTCGTGGGCCAGGGCATTGCGCGCCGCGTGCTCCACCACGGCGTGCTTCGCATCCGGCTGGCCGTAGGCGATATTGTGGTGCACCGTGTCGTTAAAGAGGATGGTCTCCTGCGTCACCTGGGCCACCTGGCGGCGAAGCGATGACAAAGTCAATTCGCGCAGATCGTGGCCGTCAATCAGAATGCGGCCGGTCGTCACATCGAAGAAGCGCGGGATCAGGTTTACCAGTGTCGACTTCCCCGCGCCGCTCGGGCCGACCAGGGCAAGAACCTCGCCCGCATTTACTTCCAGATTGACGTGGTGAAGGATCTGGTGCTCACCCTCGCCGGTCGAATAGGAAAAGCCGACATCGTCAAATTTGATCGACTGACGAAAACGCGTAAAGGTTGCTGCATGATCGCGCTCTTTCACGTCGTCTTCGGCGTCAAAAAACGAGAAGATCGAAGCCGACGCGCCCATCGCCTGCTGAAAGCTGTTGTAGAAATAGGCAAAGCGGCGCAGCGGATCGTAGAGCTTGAATAGCAGGATCATGAACGCGCTGAATACGCCGAGCGTCATGTGGCCGGCCTTGATTTCGGTGCGCCCCACCCAGAGCAGCGCCGCCATGGCGATGGCGCCCACCGTATCCATCAGCGGCGAGCTGATCGACTGAATGCGCACGCTGCGCAGGTTGGCGCGGAAGAGGCGCTTGGCCGCGCCTTTGAAGCGCAGAATCTCCCACAGTTCGGTATTGAACGACTTCACGATGCGGTTGCCCATCACCGTTTCGTGCAGGATGTTCTGCACTTCGGCCAGCTTGTCCTGACCGGTGCGCGTGCGCGTCCGCACTTCCCTTCCGATCTTGCGCACCGAAGCAACCACCACGGGAACAAAGAAAACCAGCGCCCAGCTCAGGTACCCGCCGATGCGGATAATGAGCGTAACCGCAACCAGAAAGGTGAAGAACTGCTGTAAAAAATCGCCCAGCACCGAGCTCAGGGAGACTTGCACGCGGTCCACATCGTTAATGAGGGTGGAAAGAATCGTCGCCGTCGGATGCCGATGGAAGAAGCTCGATGAGCGGCGCAGCGTGGCTTCGTAAAGATGATTGCGCAAGTCCGTGATGGTCCCGAAGCCGGCGTAATTCACCAGATAAGTGCCTGCATAGTCGCACAGGCCTTTCAGGACCGTGGAGAGCACCAAAGCGTAGGCCACCACATCCCACGCGTTGTGCAGGTGCAGAAAATGCGGAACCAGGATTCGCAGATCAAAGTGCCACTTGCTGTTGCGAAGGCCGAGAAGGATCGGTCCCTCCGGCGTCGTTGGAGCCATGACGCGGTCGAAGATGGGTTGCAGCAGAAGGATGCGGAACGCATCCAGGATGCCTACAACCGCGGACAACACCACGCCGGGCAGCCATTCCAGCGTGTAGGGCAGCCCATAGCGAACCAGGCGGAAGAAGTTCTTCATGCGGCCCGGCCTGCCTTGGGCGATCTGCCCTTTCTCCGCTGCAAATGGCTGTGGGAGTCCATCCCAGTATTGTATCCGGGTCAGAAGCGGCACACCGCCTGCGCCCGCTGGGGAAGGCCGCTCGAATCACGCGAGTTACGCCGCACCGCGGGAGATGAAAGCAAGAGATACGGTACATGGCGGCCTGCCAGCGTTGCTATGATGGCCACGTGACCGATCCCGCAAGCCCGGCGATCCCGCGCGAGCTGCGCACCGTCTTTCTCGATCGCGACGGCATCCTGAACGAGAAAATGCCCGAAGGCCAATACGTTACCTGCCGGGAAGACTTCCACCTGCTTTCCGGCGTGGCAGACGCCGTGGGCCGCTTGAACCGGGCGGGACTGCGCGTAATTGTCGTGTCGAACCAGCGCGGCATTGCGCGCGGGCTGTACACGCTGGCCGATGTCGAAGCCATCCATGCGGCCTTTCAGCAACAGCTTGCCGGCGCGGGCGCGCGCATCGATGCCTTTTTCATTTGCCCGCACGATAAGGATGAGTGCAATTGCCGCAAACCGCTGCCCGGACTCTTCGAACAGGCGGTCGCGCAATTCCCCGCGATTACCGCCGCGACCAGCGTGATGATCGGCGACTCGCTCTCTGACATGGAATTCGGCCACCGCCTCGGCATGGCCACGATCTTCGTGGACGTGGATCCGCAACGGCGATCGCCTTACGCAGAAGAAGCTGCAAACCTGGCCGAGCTGCGCTACGCCTCCTTGCCCGATGCTGTCGATGCGCTGCTCGCCGTTCGGTGAGGGCGCTAACCCGCGCACTCAGTATTCCTTCAGCTCCACAATCGCCTTCAGAATGGTCTCCGGCTTCGGCAGGATGGCGTCTTCCAGGATCGGCTGGTAGGCGACAAACGTGTCGAGCGATCCGATCCGCCGCACGGGCGCGTCGAGGTCGTCGAAGAGCTCATCGGCAATGCGCGCGGCGATCTCTGCGCCGTAGCCCCAGCTCAGCATGTCCTCGTGGGCCACGATGACGCGGTTGGTCTTACGCACCGACGCGGCAATCGCCTCCCAATCGTAGGGATTCAACGTGCGCAGGTCCACAATCTCCACGTCGATCGAATGCTCGCGCTCTGCATGCTGCGCCGCCTGCAGCGCGCGGGGCACCAGCGCGCCATAGGTTACCAGCGTCAGGTCCGCGCCCGGGCGCACGACCTTCGCCTTCCCAAAAGGAATGGCAAAGTCCGGTCCCGGATACGGCGCCCGCCCGTATGTTTCACGATAGAGCCGCTTGTGTTCCAGAAACAGAACCGGGTCGTCGCAGCGAATTGCCGTGCGCAGGAGGCCGTTCGCATCCAGCGCATTCGACGGGAACACCACGCGCAAACCCGGAATGTGGGTGAAGATGCTTTCGCCCGATTGCGAGTGGTAGATCGCGCCTCCCGTCAGATAGCCGCCAATCGGCACGCGGATCACCGCCGGCGCGGCCCAGGCGCCGTTCGACCGCCAGCGCATAAGCGATAACTCATTGCGGATCTGGTGCATGGCTGGCCATATATAATCAAAGAATTGAATTTCCACCACCGGCTTCACACCGCGCAGGGCGTAGCCCACGGCCCGGCCAACAATATTAGCTTCTGCCAGCGGCGAATTAAACACGCGTTCCGACCCAAACTCCGTTTGTAATCCGGCAGTTAGCTTGAAAACTCCACCTTTGCCTTTCACTTCGGCCAGCGCCTCTTCGCGACTGGCGTCGGCTACGTCTTCGCCGTAAACCACGATCCGCGGATCGCGGCGCATCTCGTCGCGAAGGCATGCATTGATCAGGTCGGCCATGGTGCGCGCAACAGGCTGTTGGCCGTTCGTATTCGGAGCCGGCTCCAGCCGCTCCGCGGCAAACTCGGCGCGCGTCGGATCAAGATCCTCAGAGTAGACGTGCGCGGTGACTCCCGTCGCCTCAGGCACCGGAGCTTCGAGCGCCCGCTCGGCCGCCTCGGCGGCTTCATGCTCCAGCGCCCGCTCCAGGTCGTCAATCTCCGCAGCCGAAAGAATCCCTTCGCCAATCAGCCGCGTCCGCATTCTTGCGATGGGATCGCACAAGGCGTCGGTTTCACGCTCAGCCGCCGACCGGTAAGCCTTGTCGTCGTCAGAAAGCGAATGGGAGTAAAGCCGCACGCAATGGCCGTGAACCAGCGCCGGCCCATGGCCCGCCCGGCAGTGCGCGGCTGCCTGCTGAAACGCACGCAAGCTCGCGACGGGATCGTTCCCGTCCACCTCGGCAAAATGGAAGTGCGGGAAATTCGCCACCAGCCGCGAGATGTTTCCCCCCGGCGTATTCACCTCGACCGGCACGCTGATCGCGTAGCCGTTGTCTTCCACGCAAAAAATCACCGGCAACTTCTGGTTCGAAGCCGTGTTGATCGCCTCCCAGAACTCACCCTGCGAAGTCGATCCCTCACCCACGGTGGCGAGTACCACCTCGTCGCCATGGAACTCCACGTCATGGAAGGCGCGATAATCGCCCTCGGCTTTGGCCCCCATCTCAGGCCGCGCGCTGAAGGCCTGGCCGGCTTCTGCGCATCCCACGGCATGAAGCAACTGTGTCGCTGTGGAAGAGGAAGTGCTCACAATATGCAGCGCGCGGCTGCTCCAGTGCGTGGGCATCTGCCGCCCGCCGCTGGCCGGATCGGTGGCAGCGCCCACCGCCTGCAGCATCATCTCGTAAGGTGTAACGCCGAGCGACAAAACCAAGGCCCGATCGCGATAGTACGGGAAGAACCAGTCGTAACCGGGCCGCAGCGCCAATGCGGCGCCCACCTGCAGCGCTTCGTGGCCGGCGGCGGAGATTTGAAAATAGGTCTTCTGCTGGCGTTTGAGATTGATCTCGCGATCGTCGATCGCGCGGGAGAGAAACATCAGGCGGTAGATTTCAACCAAGTGCCGCGCCGTCAGTGTTTCCGCCGCTGGAAACTCACCGGACGCACGAGCGCTGGAAATTGCCACTTCCATTCCGGTCGACCCCCGTTTAAAAAACCCGTGGAGCAGAATACGGCTCCTCCGCCTTGCCGCACACCGCCTCTGAAATGCTTCCCGTTTGATTGTAGCAATTTACATGGGGTGAAGGGTTCGGCCCTCAATGGCTTCCGGTCTGCCAGCCATCGGCCTCAAAGTGTCCTGCGCCCCCGGCACTCAGTGCATTGGATACACCATCGCGGGGGAAGGAATCACGGGTTGCGGCTGCCCGACTGCGCTGGCCATTCGCTCTTTTACGTTGCGTGCGAGCTTTTCAATCTCGGCAATCTTGCGAAGCTGATCGACCGTAAGCGCGTCGGATCTTTGACCGGCAACCTCCGCGTTCAGCTCCCGCGCAAGCTTCAGCAGCTTGTTAGTGTCGGAGACCATCTCCTTTTGGCGCTCCATATTGAGAGCGCGCAGCCGGCGCGCCATCATGGCCGGGTCGTAATCGTCGCTCGAAGCAAGCGGCCCCAGATCGATCTGCGGGGGGAAATTCGAGCCCCGAGGCGCACCTGACCCGGAAGTACCGTTTTGCGCCATGCCAGCCGGAACGCAAGCAAACGCGAGCACGAACGCAACGCACAAGGCCAGGCCCATCGGCACGCGGATGCTTTCCACCCGGCAGTCGCCGAATCTGCACCTTGCATCACTCATGTTGCACCGTCCCTGCATTCCTTCTCCTGCTCCCCTAGCTCTTTCCTGAGCCGAGTCTCACCTTGCGGGCAAACTGTTCGATCTGGTCAGCCTTACGCACCACGGTTACCGAGAGCATATCCTGATTGGTCTTGTCCACCGCTTGCTTGAGTGAAGTCGCCATCTTCAGCAGATCGGCGCACTCGCGAACGGCTTCCGGCTCATTCGGATCCGGCGTCGCCGGCTGCTGCTGATCCGCGGAGTCCTGCTTTGCCTGCTCGCCAGCCACTGCGGGCCTGAGCGCCATACTCGGCGGATCGATTGCCGGAAGCGAAAACGAAGCTGGTTGCTGATCCGCTGCGCCCGGCTGCTCGTCGTTTGCAGATTGCTGGCGGCCCGCCGCGCCGGCTTTCGGCGCCGGCGGAGCGGCTGCCGTTTTGGGCGGATCGATGGCCGGGAGCGAAGCCGAACCTTGTTGCGCGCAGGCGCGGCGCAGTCCCTCGCCGGCCAACAGCACCAGAACCAGCAAAGCTGCCATGCCGCAAAGCCGGCCTACCCGCTTGCTCGCCCAGCCTGCGAAGCTTTTCGCGCTGATGCCACGCTCTGGCCGCATCGATTTCACCTTGGTAGAAGACCAGGCTGGAGAAAGCGCTCACAAGCCGGTCGATTCCTGCGCACAGTCTAGTCTAGTAAGAGGAGTTTTGGCATGTTTCGTTGTCTCGCGTCGATAAATTTTTTGCTGGCGATGCGCTGGGGCTGGTTTCAGGAAGGCAGCTTCATGGGCAAGGTTCTGGACGAATGGATCGCCGACAGCCAGGAATTTCTCCACACGAAACTGCCGCGCCTGATTGGCATTGCCATTATCGCCTTTGTGCTCAGTCGCTTGCTGCGGGTGGTCACCTTTCATATCACGCGAGCGGCGGAGCGCAGCGGCGCCGGCCCAGGCAGGCTCGCTGAAGTCAAGACCATGTCAGGCGTGATTCGCGCCACCGGCCTAGCCATCATCGGCCTCATTGCCGGACTGCAGTTTCTCGCCGCCATGGGTTTCGATCTCGCTCCCCTGCTCGCCTCGGCTGGCGTGGCGGGCATCGCCATCGGCCTTGCCGCGCAGAACATCGTCAAGGATATGTTCAACGGCTTCCTCATCCTGGTGGAAGGCCAGTTCACCGTCGGCGACACGGTTCGCCTGGCCGGCGTAACCGGAATCGTGGAGGCGCTCACCCTGCGCAAAACCACGGTCCGCGATGGCGACGGAACGCTTTACGTGATTCCCAACTCGCAGATCACGACGGTGGCCAATCTGAGCGCCGGCTATTCGGTGGCGACCATCCACGTGAGCGTGGATTTTTCCGCCAACCCCGACGAAGTGCAGGAGTTGCTCACCAACATCGCCATGGACGTGCGCAACAGCCAGGAATTCAAGAATGTCTTCATAGCCGACCCGCAGGTGCTGGGCGTGGACGCCGTGAAGGGCTCGCAGATGATCTTTCTGGTCAACTTCAAGACCCGCGCAACGCAGCAATACGGCCCCATGCGCGAGTTTCAGCGTCGCGTGCGGCTCGCGCTCGAACAGCATCACATGCTGCCCGGCGATCCCAACCGCGTCTTCGCGCCCGCAGGCAGCGCGGCCTACCCGGGCGTCCGCAGCCAGGAACCGGAGCCGGAACCTCATGCGCAGGATGCCACAACACTGAAGCCGCAGGAGAGCAATCCCTTCAGCGGCGAGTGATCAGGGCCTGCATCAACTCATCGTCAACGGTGACTGGCGGCAGACAGGTCCTTCCGCGGCAAACCAGCGCCCATGCGTCCGCAGCCGGTTTTGGCACCTGCAAAACCGTCTCTGCCAGCGCCTCGGGCAGCCCTCCTGCCACAAGCCGCGACGGCGAGATGCGGATCACCGTCTTGTTCACAGCGAATCCGGCGACGGCCGTAGCCTCAAGCCGGTCAGCCGTTGGTCCCGCACCCACCACAACCACCTGCACCGGATCGAGTAAAAGCCGTTCCGCCGCCAATCCGTAGCTGCCCGCGTACAGGCCAAATTGCTCCACGATCCCGGCAAACGCAGCCAGCGCGTTCTCCGCAATCTGCCGGAGTTCTTTGCGCCCGCTGAGTGTTGCCAGCCGCAGCAGCGCCGTTGCCGCCGTCGGGTTTCCCGCCGGCGTTGGCGCATCCTGCAGCGGTTTGCGCCGCGCCGTCAGCGCACCCAGCGGCATTTCGCCGGGAACAGCGTTCAGCGGCGCGGAGGTATCGAAGAATCCGCCGCCTGACGCGTCGTGAAACTGCTCGATCATCGCATCCGCCAGCTTGATCGCCGCGTGATAAAACCTCATCTCGCCGCTCGCCTCCCACGCATCAACACAGGCGTTCACCGTGAACGCATAATCGTCCAGGGTGCCGGGTGCGCTCTCCTGCGGCGAAAGCCCATCGGGATATGCAATCACATGCCCGAGATGTGTTGCGCCGTCCCACGCTTCTTTGAGCAGCCGGTTGAGCGTGAGCAGTGCAAACTGCTGCGCACTGTCCATGCGCAAAACGCGCGCCGTCTCCAGGTACGCCGTCACAGCCATCGCGTTCCAGCTTGTGTAGAGCGTGCGGTCGATAAACGGCGTAGGCCGCCCGGCGCGTGCAGCCAGCAACTTCGTCCTCGCCGAGTCGCGCAGCTTGCGCAGCGAATCTTCGCTCGTGCCGCCCGCAGCCGCCATCTCCGTCAGCGTCTGCTTCACATGCAGCACATTTTTGGCCGGGTTGTGGTGCATGTCGCCCAGCTCGCCAATGTCCCAGTACTTCGTCGCGAAATCCAGCTCCTCGCCGTTCAGGACGGCGCGCGCCTCATCCAGCGTCCAGGTAAAGTAGTCGCCGTCGTCATCCAGGCCGACATCGGCGTCCTGCGAAGCGTAGAAGCCGCCGCGCTCGCGATCCGTCATCGTTCCATCGAGCCACGCCACGATCTCTCGCGCCGTCCCAAGAAAATCTTCGCGCACAAAACTCTGGTAGCCGTGCACGTAGTTCCGCAGCAGCTCGGTGTTGTCATAGAGCATCTTCTCGAAGTGCGGCACGCGCCAGTTTTCGTCCACACTGTAGCGATGGAACCCGCCCGCCAACTGGTCGTAGACGCCGCCGCGCGCCATTTTTTCCAGCGTTGTCGCGAACGCCTCGCGCGCCCGCCCGCTGCCGCGGTTCAAGGCCACCTGAAGCAACAGATCGAGCGCAGTCGAATGCGGAAACTTCGGCTGCGATCCAAAACCTCCGTTATGCTCATCGAACATGCCCACGATCGACGCGGCAATCTTGTCCACCAGGGCCAGGCTCAACCCGTCGGCGCGGCCAGAGAAGCTTTCGTTGTGCTCGATGGCAGCCATCACGCTGCCGGCCGTTTCCAGCGCTTCGTCGCGCCGCTCGCGCCACACCTGCGCCATGGCCAGCAGCACGCGCCCGATTCCCGGCCGCCCATAGCGTTCGTCGCGCGGAATGTAGGTGCCGCCGAAATACGGCCGGCCATCGGGCGTGAGAAACGCCGTCAGGGGCCACCCGCCCTGCCCGCTGATCGCCGACACGGCGGCCTGATAGCGCGCATCCACATCGGGCCGTTCGTCACGATCCACCTTCACGGCGACAAAATACTGGTTGATCAGCGCGGCCACCTCGGGATCCTCGTACGATTCGCGATCCATGACGTGGCACCAGTGGCACCACACCGCGCCAATGTCGAGAAGGATGGGCTTGTCTTCAGCTTGCGCGCGCGCAAAGGCAGCCTCACCCCACGCATGCCACTTTACCGGCTGATGGCGCGCCGAGCGCAAATAGGAGGATGCGGCGTTTTCCAGTTCATTGCCGGCGGTGGTGGGGGGGGAAACGGCCTCTGTCATGCAGTGAGGATACAGTGACACCATTCCGCATCGCTACTTCCCGGTCCGAAAGCTGACGGCTGAAAGCTTCTAGCTTTTGTCGAGTTCCGCCTCGATCGCCTTCACCAGCTCCGGCGCATCCGGCGCGGTGTCGGGCGCAAATCGCTTCACCACGTCGCCGTTGCGGCTCACCACAAACTTCTCAAAATTCCACAGCAGCTCCGGTTCCGGCAGTGTTTCGATCCCATAGCCTTTCAGCTTTTCGCGCCACGTCGGCTCGTTCACCGTCACCGCCCTGGGCTGCGCCGCGATCAGCGCCGAGTAGAGCGGGTGCTTCTCAGCGCCCGTGACCGTGATCTTGCTGAACAGGGGAAACTTCACGCCGTAATTCAGCGTGCAGAAGGTCTGAATCTCGCTGTTCGTTCCCGGCTCCTGGCTCTTGAAGTCGTTGGCCGGGAAGCCTGCGACCACGAGACCCTGCCCGCGGAAGCGCTCATAGAGATTTTCCAGGCCCTCGTACTGCGGCGTGAGCCCGCACTTCGAAGCCACGTTGACAACCAGCAGAACCTTGCCTTTGAACTCGGCCAGCGAGGCCGCTGCGCCATCGATTTTGTTGAGGGGAATATCGTATATGGTTCCGGACATGAAGACTTCTCCTTCTCGTCCCTATCCTATCGAAGCGCAGTTAGGGTGTCAGGTCCCGATCTCTGATCCGTGTTCTCCGTTCACTCCACCAGCTTGATGGGCGCGCGCCAGAACGCTGCCTTCTGTGTGGAGGGATCGAGGATTGTCACCTGGCAGTCGTAGATGCCGCGCGGCAACTTGTCGACACCGAGGTCGAAGTTCAGCGACATGGTACCCAGTTCGTTCGCGGCATTGGGAACAATCGACTTCGGCTCTGTCTCAAACAGCCGCTTGCCGCCCTGGTACAAGCTCACAAACGCGAACAGCGGCTGGCTGGCCTGCGGTGATTTCTGTCCCGCCGCCTGCGCCGCCCGCGATCCCGCCGACTGCTTGTAGGCCTGGAAGTACACATAAATCTGGTGTCCGGTCGAGAATACCCGCGTCACGCTCGGAACCAGCTTCATGCCGTCGCGCACCAGCGGATTGGCGGCCTCATCCTTCGCTCTTTCCTTGGCTTTCTCCGTGTCGTAAATCGCATCCTTCAAGTCCACGCGCTGGCTGCTCAGCACCACCGCGCTCAGCGGAATGCGATTCTCCACCTTGTTCAGGTTTGGAATCACGAACGTGGTCTGGTAAGTGCCGATGTTGCCAGTCTCATCGTCGCGCGCCAGCACTTTGATCATGTACTTGCCCGGCAGGAGTGTATAGCCCGAGTCATATTCAATCGGCCGCCTGGCGAGCTCGGCCGCCGTCTGATCCGACAGCTTGATGTTGACGTTGTCCCGCAGGTTCTCTACCGTAGTGCCGCCGATGAGGTCCTTGATCTCGCCGATAAAATCGATCCGCGCATATTCGGCGCCGTGCCGCTTGGCCAGCGCCAGTTCGCTGCCCGGGATCTTCATGATCACGGGCACAAAATACTCCGCGCGGTTGAGCTGGAAGTAATCGATCTCCGTTGCGATGGTGAGCTGGGTCATCGGATCCTCGAGCATCAATGCGTCTTCAAGCTGGCGCTCGCGGTCCACATCGTTAAACTTGGCGAATACTTTGCCGGCATAGTAGCCCTGGCGGTAATCGAGCTTGGCCTCCTGGTTGTTGGCAAGCGAAATCTTGATGCGCCGGAACTTTCCATTTTCGTCGGTGTTCGTGGTGTAGTAACCCAGAATGTAGTAATCAGAGATGGCCTGCTGCGCCTCCACAATGCCGCGATCCAGATCGTTGTTATCCAGGAACGCTTTACCGCCGGTGTCGCTGGCAATGGCATACAGCGTGTCCTGCGAATTCTGGAAGTTGGTCATCATCTGCTGCGCCGAGCCGCCGGTATACATTGACTGGCCGCCCGGCGAGCCTTGCGTCGCGTCGCCCATGGGGGCACTGGCCACCAGGCCGCGCGCATCCACCGTCCATATCTGCACCCCCGCCTTGATCGCGGCATCGGCGGTGGCGTGCATCTGCGCCTGGTTATCGATGCCGTTCAGCCGCAGTCCGCTGGCAAAATAGAGCAGCTCTTTCTTTTCGCTCACATGGCCCAGCATGTCCGCCGCGGTCTGCAGCGCGGAAAGCTGCCGGTCGGTGTTAAACACATTGAACTCGCTGTCGTCCTGCCCGAAGGCCGCGCCAGTATCGGCGCTGCTCGCGTCGTCCTCGCTGTCGGCGGTTCCCTGCCCTTCGCCCACGACCATGGTTTCCAGAATGCTCAGCAGCCGGTTGCGGTCGGAGGTAAAGTCCTGCAGAACGTCCACCGATCCGCCGTTGTAGCGCATGATCGACACCAGGTCGGCCGTCGTCAACTGCGTGCGGATGAATTGCTCGGCAGCGCCCAGCGCGCGCATCTCGTCGGGCGGCGACAACGCGCTCATGTCGAAATAAAGAGCCAGCAGGCGATGGTCTTTGTAACGTTCATCGTCCATCGACTCCGGTGCAATCTGCGTGTTGACCAGGCGGTTATAAATTGTAATGTTTTCGTCGGAGGGGGTTTCGAGGGGCAGCGGCTTGGCAGTCCCGGCCAGGTTCTGCCATTCGCAATAGCGAATCGTCTGCGGCGTGCCGTCTTCGGTCAGCACAAAATCCTTCGCTGTGAGCCCATGAACGAAGTTGCCCTGCTTGTCCTTCACTGTTACGGCTTCGAGGACAAGATTTGACTGCACCTTCAGGGTGAAGCTCTGCGTCGTGCCGGGTACGCTGTTCTGTCCAACCTGCTGCGGGCGCGAACCCGCAGCCGCCGCGAGCAGGAGCACGATGGCTGCCACATACCGCATTATTGCCACCTCAGGTGAATTTCCGTTTGCAGGCTGCGCATCGGATTCGCGCCCACTGGCACGCCAAATTGCGTGCTATCGACATTGTTGACCCAGCTTGAAATCGTGGGGTGATTCAAAGTGTTGGTTGAGTTCACGGCGATGTCGAGATACCACTTGCCATGCGGCCGGAACGTGCGCGCCACCTGGCTAGTGAAGGAAAACTGGTCCGGCCCGGTAATCGAGTTTCTACCCGCCGTTCCCCATTGCCCCGGCAGCGGCGCAGCATACGCCGCGGCATTCAGGTGCGCCGCCCCGGAGCTGTAAATCGGAGCGCCCGTCAAATCCGGCCGGATAATGCCGGAGTAGCCCGTGCCCGGCACCGCAAACGGATAAATCGGATCCTCCGGCAGCCCGGTTCCATACGTCATGTTTGCCTGGACCGTCCACTCCTTCAGCGCGCGCCCCCTCCAGCCGCCGAGCAACGTGCCGCCTTCCAAACCTTGCCCGGTCGTATACTGCCCCTGCACGTAAAGCAGTTGCCGCTGATCGAAGCTCGAAAGCGATCGCTCTGCCCGCGGATCGAGCCAGTTCTGCGCGTAAACCCCATGCGGCATGGAGAGAGACGCTGATTGCGCCTGTCCGCCGCTGCTGGCCACCGTGTGTCCCTGCCCGCCCAGGTACGCGTCGTCGTCAATCGATTTGGAGTAGGTATAAGTCACGGCCGCCGCAAACCCCGCGCTCAGCCTGCGCCGCAACTGGATCTCGCCCGCGTTGCGGATCGAATTTCCGTTCGACGTTTCGTAAACAAATCCCGAAGGGCAGCTCGGGCATGGATTGGCTTCGCCCAGCGGATAGCTGTTAGGCAAAATCTCCTGCGGCCCGTGCGTGCCTTTCCCGCCGTTGTAGGTCGCCGTCATTTGCATTGCGAACGGCAGATCGCGCTGCACCGAGACTTGCCATTGCTGCAGGTAACCAATCCTGAACTTCGGATCGATGCCGAAGGTGTCGCTCGTGATGGCTGCACAGGGGGTGAATCCGTTCGCGAGGGTGAGCGGGCAGGTCGCGCTGTTCTCCACCTGCAGGCTTTTTGAGAGCGGCGCCTGCTGGGCCATCTCCAGCACGATGTTCTGGTAGACCGATGTATCGGGATAGATGCCGTAACCGGCGCGAATCACGATGGTCGATGCGGGGATCGGCCGCCAGCTAAGGCCGATGCGCGGAGTGATCAGCTTGCGATCGGGATTCATCAGCGATCCAGGATAGTGCGTCCCCGTCAGCGAGCCCACCGGGCTGCTGCCGACCACCGGCGCCACAGCCGTGAATCCGTTCGCCACATCCAGGTTCACCAGGCGCCCGAAGAGCTCCGAGATCGGCGCGCTGTAGTCCCAGCGCACTCCGGCGTCGATGGTCAAAATCGGCATCACGCGCCAGTCGTCATTGGCGTAAACGTCGTAGACCGGCTCGCGCAGATATTTGTCTGCATTGCCATAGGCGATCGAGCTTGTGTCGGGGATCCCGATCAGGAAGTCCGCCAAATCCGATCCATTGCTCGAGCCGCTGGTTACGCCCGCCGGTCCCGCGGTGGCCGCGCCGGTAAACGTGAAGCCGCCGCGCGGATCCTGCTGCGCATCCACGTTGTAGTCCTGCTTGCGAAAATCTCCGCCGAACGAAATGTTGTGCTTGCCGCGATAGAAAAGAGCCTGTTCGGACACCGCATTGGTCTCGTTGCGGTTAAACGAGCTGTTGGCGTCGCTCATGGGATAGAAAGAGGTGAAATTCAACGCCGGAGGGCCCCAATCCGCCGCATCCTGGTCGTTGCCCGTAATTCCTGCCGCGCCCGACACGTTCACATGGCCGGCAAAATTAGGCGTCACCTCGGCGCGCAGCCGGCTGAATGTGTAGCTGGTGAACAAAAACAGCCGCGGCTTCAGCCGGTGCGTCCAGTGGATGTTGCCGTTGATCCCCAGCGTGCCCGTCTCGTCGACAAAGTTGAAGAGATTCACGCTGTCGGCACGCGTGCTCTGGAAGTTGAACCCGCCGTAAAACTGGTCTTTGCGCCCCAGCGCCTTGTCGAGCCGGGACTGCAACGAGTCCTGATGGGCGTCGGTGAGGAACGGCGCCTCGTAGTTATAGCCGGCCACATTCGCGATGTTGGGCAGCGGAAAAAATTTTAGAAGTGCCGCCGCCTGTGGGCTTACCGGAACCTGGTTGTTCGCGTAGGGCTTGCCGGTCGCGGGATTGTAGACCGTCACCGGCTGGCCCAGTGCATTGGTCAATCCGGAAAGGTCGCCGCTCTGCTCGGCCTGCGTAGGCAGCAGGCCCGACAAGATCTGCTCGCTGCTGTTGCGCGTCCACTGGTAGGAGACAAAGAAAACCGGCCCGCGGCGATGCACGACAGGAATCAGGATCGGCCCTTGCAGCGTTGCCACTCCGGTGAACAGGTTAAACGAAGGCTTGGTGGTTGGAACGCCGCCTACCGGGAAAGGCTGCGCATCGAGCGCCGAGTTGCTCTCCGTTACCTGGAAGCCGCCGGTGTACAGGGCTCTGATCCCGGAGCGCGTGTTGCCGAATGCCGGATTGGTCGCATAGATCGACGTCGCGGCATTGTTCACGCTGCCCTGCACCAGGAGCCCGTCGGCGCTCTGCGCGTTCTCTTCCTGCGGCTTGGGCATCTCCGGCGCGGGTTGCCCGTTGGCTTGCGCGTTCTTCTGCCCGCTCTGTTTGCCCTCGGGCCGGTTCGCCAGCGCGGGAGCAGGTGCAGGCGGTACTTCCACCGGCTGCGTCGCCGGTTGCGATTCAGACAGGATCTTTCCTTCCGGCTGCAACTTCATCTCAAACTTTGCAGGCGGCATCTTCGCCGCAATCGTCACTTCCGTCTTCAACGTCGCGAACAACTGCATCGACACCTGGATCGCCCATTGCCCGTCAGCCAGGTCGTCGAACTGGAAATCCCCATCCTGATCGGAGACGGTCGTCTCTGTTTTGCTGCCTTGCGTGGCCGTCACTGTCGCTCCTGGCAGCGGCAGCCCACCGTAGGTCACTACGCCGCGATAAGGCGCCGCCATCGCCACGGCTGAAAACGCCAGCCAAGCCAGGACAAGAACGAAATTTCGAAGCCGATTCATGAGCCTCATGTATCT
>Ga0335074_10005855_pt1 | contig 17027 bp, 13 predicted proteins | sample Lox_Sample_23_FD_206715 | JGI IMG/M metagenome (GOLD analysis project Ga0335074, IMG submission 206715) | Soil microbial communities from Loxahatchee National Wildlife Refuge, Florida, United States - Lox_Sample_2.3 | ecosystem: Environmental > Terrestrial > Soil > Wetlands | place: USA...
GGCATCGCGGTCAACGAGCACCACCAGAGCGCCTACGGGCTGATGCCGTCGCCGAACATCATGGCGGCGGCGCTGACCCGGCGCACCGAGCGGGCCCGGATCATGGTGCTCGGCAACGCGATCGGCATCCGCGGCAACCCGCTGCGGGTGGCCGAGGAGATCGCGATGCTCGACCTGATGTCCGGCGGGCGGGTGGATTCCGGGTTCGTCCGCGGGATCGGCTGGGAGTACTTCGGGCACTCGATCAACCCCACCAAGTCCAGAGCGCGGTTCGACGAGGCACACGACCTGATCATCCGCGCCTGGACGTCGGGAGAGATGTTCTCCTGGTACGGCGCGAACTACGAGTACCGGTACGTGAACCTCTGGCCGCGGCCGCTGCAGACCCCGCACCCGCCGGTGTACATACCGGGCGCCGGGTCGACGGAGACGATGAAGTTCTGCGCTCTTCATCGCTATACCTACATGTCCGTGTACGCGCCCACGCCGATCGTCCGCCGCTGGTTCGACGGGTACCGGCAGGCCGCGGCGGACCTGGGCTACGTGCCCGACCCGGAGAAGATCGCGTTCTCTGTCCCCGTCTACGTGGCCGACACCGACGCGCGTGCCCACGCCGAGGCCCGGCCTGCCCTGGAGTGGCTCTACTATCGCGGGCTGAAGCAGACGCCCGAGATGGTGACTCCCCCTGGGTACATGTCGCCGGGCTCGCTGCGCGGCGTGCTGATGTCCGGCATGCGGGGATTCCGCGCGTCCAGCTACGAGGACCTGCTCGCCGCGGGCCAGGCGGTCGTCGGGTCGCCGGCTTCCGTGGTGTCCCGGCTGCGCGAACTGTATGACCAGCTAGGCGGGTTCGGGCAGCTCATCGGGCTGTTCGCGATCGGGCCCTCGACGCACGAGCAGGTGACGCGCAGCGCGGAGCTGTTCGCCACCGAGGTGATCCCGGCGCTCCGCCCGCTCGGCGTCGCGGCCGGCGCCCCGCCGGCATGAGCGGCGACACGCTGGCCGCCGAGGGCGGGCTCCGTGCCGAACTGCTCGGCGCCATCCGCCGCCACCGGGCCGAGTTCGAAGCCGCCGGGGACGAGGCAGAAGAGCTGCGCACTCTGCCGGCGGCGACGGTGTCGGCGCTGCGGTCGCTCGGCCTGTTCTGGCTGAAGACCCCCGCCGAGCTCGGCGGCACGCCGCTGCCCCCGGTGGAGTTCTGCGACGTGATCGAGGAACTGGCGTACATCGACGTGTCCACCGCGTGGGCGGCCATGATCGGCGCCGGCTGCTGCGGTCTGGTCGGCGGGTGGCTGCCCGAGGCGGGCGCGCGGCGGGTCTTCACGCCCGCGCCCGTGGATGGCGCGGGCGCCCGGGACACGGGACTGCCGGTAGTGGCGGGGCAGCTGGCGCCGCGTGGCACCGGCAAGCCGGTCGCGGGCGGGTATCTGGTGACCGGACGCTGGGGGTTCTCCAGCGGCATCCTGCACGCGGACTGGCTGCTCGGGGCATTCAGAGCGGACTCGCCGACCGGTGACGGGGCGGCCGGCCAGACCGGCTTCGGTCGCATGGTGGTCTTCGCCGCCCCGAAGAGCGCGGCCGAAGTCATCGACAACTGGTACGTCGCCGGGCTGCAGGGCACTGGCAGCCTGGACTTCCGGCTGGAGGGGCTGTTCGTGCCCGAGGAGATGACCTACGACCTGGGCGCCCCCGCCGTGCGCGGCGGGGACCTGTTCCGGCTGGGGATGCCCGCGTTCGTGTCCAACGAGGTGCCGCCGCTATGCGTCGGGCTGGCCCGCCGCGCGCTCGACGATATGACGGAGCTCGCGCTCAAGACCGCCCGGTTCCCCGGCGGTCCCACGGTCAGCGAGCGCGCCGTCTTCCACAAGGAGCTCGGCCGGGCCGAGACGAAGCTGAAGGCGGCCAGGCTGGTCCACCGCGAGGCTATGGCGGACGCGTGGGCGACGGCGCGTGCCGGCGAGATCCCGCCGGAGGAGCAGCAGCACGCGGTCACGACGGCGTCCATCTTCGCCGTCGAGACCGCCGCCGAGGTGGTGAGCGACCTGTTCAGGTTCGGCGGCGGCCGGGTCCTCGCCCTGGCCAGCCCGATACAGCGCCATCTCCGCAACGCGCTGGCCGCCCGCCAGCACCTGGCCCTCTCCGAAGAGGGCTACGAGGCCGCCGGCCGCCACCGCCTCGAGTCAGCGAAAGGCCGCCAGCTGCCCTGACGCGGCCTCTGCCCGGTCTCACCAATCCCACCCCCCTCGCAGGTCTCACCGGCACGAATACCTAGGGTCACTTTGTAACTGAAATGACCATTTGTGACCGGTCACATGACTGAAATGGCTCCGGAAGTGGTCATCTCCGGTACAAAGTCAGCAGAAGTTACTGATGTGACTGGCGGTGCGAAGGACAGCCGGGATCGTTGGTGTCCGCGGGGGGTGGAATGACCACGGGGTGGAATCACCACGGGGTGGAGTCACCACAGGGGGAGTCCCCACGGGGGGGAATGACCACGGGGTGGAGTCACCACGGGGGTGGAGTCACCATGGGGACAGGTGCAAGCGGGGCGGCGGCGGGGTTAGTCGAAGTTGTTCTTGCGGCCTTCGCGGATGTAGTCGACGGTGGAGCGGATGTGGCCCTCGCCGTGGACGGCCCTCTGCTTGGCGATGTGGCCGAACATCTGGATGCCGAACCCGCCGTCCAGGTCGTTCACGATCCGCTGCTTCCACGGGCGGCGGACGATCTGGGTGGTCAGGCGGCGGGTGGTGCGCGGCTGGGTCATGATGTGGTCCGCGATCTGGTACGCCCGCGCGATCAGCGCCTCCCGCGGGACGACCTCGTTGACCATCCCCCACTGCAGGGCCTGCTCGGCCGTGATCGCCTCGCCGGTGAGCAGCGCGTACGCGGCGCGCTTGACGCCGAGCAGCTCCTGGAAGCAGTTGTGGATGCCGTCGGCGGGCACCGAGCCGATGTCGTAGTGCAGGTCGAAGACCGTCGCGCCCTCGGCGGCCAGCGAGATGTCGCACATCAGGACGATCTCGGTGTGGAACCCGGGGCCGTTCAGCAGCCCGATGGTCGGGATCTCCAGGTCGTTGACCAGCGCCGAGACGTTGATCCGCCCGTCTTTGTACGCGTACTCGTAGGCCCAGTACGCCAGGTCCTCCTCCTCGAGGGCGAACCCCTCCGGGTCGGAGCCCATCATGAACTCGTCCCCTGAGCCGGTGAGGATGAGGATCTCGTTCTCCGGGTCCGCGCCCACGGTCTTGAGCATCTGGCCGAGCGCCCGGTGGTTCTGCACGGACAGCTGGATCGGGCCGCCCAGCGTGTGCGCCTCGACGAGCAGCACGCCGTCCGCGCGGCGGGTGAACCTGAAGAAATCCCTGAACCGCTCGCTGTACTCCGCGAGCTTGGGTGTGGGCACGAACTCCTGTAGCGACATCGGGGCTCCTCCTGGTCAGCCGGCCGGATCGTCAGCCACCCTAACCCCGCCCGCCAGGTCGCCGAACGCGTCCACCACCCGGTTGCTGATCATGTCGCCGTAGCCGAGCGCGTTCGCCACCCCGAACGCGGTCAGCGTCGCCGGGCCGACCAGCGTCGTCACCCCCAGGTCCTCGGCCAGCGACAGGTACAGCCGGACGTCCTTGGCCATCAGCGCACCGGTCAGCCCGCCCTCCAGGTAGTCGCCGGTGATGATGCGCGGGAACCGGTTCGTGGAGGCGTAGCTGACGCCGCTCGAGGAGTTGATCACCTCGAGCAGCTGGGCGAGGTCGAGCCCCGCCTTCTTGCCCGCCACCATGACCTCGGCGGTGGCGGCCAGCGTCACCCCGTTGAGGAAGTTGTTCAGCACCTTGGTGACGTGCCCCGCGCCGCTCGCCCCCATGTGGTGCACGCGCGCGCTGAACGAGTCGAGCAGCGGCCGGACCTCGGCGAGCGCTCCCGCGTCGCCCCCCACCATCAGCGTCAGCGTGCCCGCATCCGCCGCCGCGGCGCCGCCGGAGATCCCCGCGTCCAGGTAGCGCGCGCCGCGCGCGGCCAGCGCGCCGTGCAGCGCGCGGGTCGACGCCGGGTCGGCGGTCGACAGGTCCACGATCACCTGGCCCGCGCGCGCGTTCTCGAGCAGGCCGCCGGGCCCGCGGACCACCGACTCGATCACCGAGCTGTCGGGCAGCGACATCATGATCACGTCGCAGCGCGCCGCCAGGTCCGCGAGGCTCGCCGCGGGCCGCGCGCCGCTGGCCGGCACCCGCGCCGGGTCCGCGTCCACCGCGAGCACCTCGTGCCCGGCCGCCACCATCCGCCGCGTCATCCGGCCGCCCATGTTGCCGGTGCCCACCATGCCCGCCGGGGCCAGCGACACTGCCATAGTCACGCTCCTCGTCGAGGGAACAAACGGGTCCGTTCCGGATAATTTTCCCGAACGCAGCGGACTGACTCGCCAACCGCCACCCTGCTACTGTCGCGGATGTGAACCTGGTCGCCGGTGTGGATTCCTCTACCCAGTCCACGAAGGTGCTGCTGTGCCGGGCCGAGGACGGCGGCGTCGTCGCGGAGGCGGCCGCGCCGCATCCGGACGGCACGGAGTGCCCGCCGGAGCGCTGGTGGGAGGCGCTGACGGCGGCCGGGCGGGACCTGCTCGAGCGGGCGGACGCGGTCGGGGTCGCGGCCCAGCAGCACGGCATGGTCGTGCTCGACGACGACGGCGCGGTGATCAGGCCCGCCATGCTGTGGAACGACGTCAAGTCCGCGCCGCAGGCGCGGGAACTGGTGGCCGAGCTCGGCGGGCCCGCCGAATGGGCCGCGCGCACCGGCAGCGTGCCCACGATGTCGTTCACCGTGACCAAGCTGCGCTGGCTGGCGGAGAACGAGCCGGAGAACGCGCGGCGGACCCGCCGGGTGCTGCTGCCGCACGACTGGCTGACCTGGAAGCTGTCCGGCTGCCCCGACGAGCCGGTCACGGACAGGGGGGACGCGTCCGGCACCGGCTACTTCTCCCCCGCCGACGGGACGTGGCTGCCGTCCTTCGCGGCCACGGCGCTCGGGCATCCCGTCGCGCTGCCGCGGGTCGCCGGGCCGGCCGACGCCGTGGGACGGACCTCGTGGGGGGCGGTGCTCGCGCCCGGCACGGGCGACAACATGGGCGCGGCGCTCGGGCTCGGGCTGCGGGACGGCGACGTGGTCGTGTCGATCGGCACCTCGGGGACCGCCTACGCGTCCACCGCCAAGCCGGCCGCCGACCCGACCGGGCTCGTCGCCGGATTCGCCGACGCGACCGGCAAGTTCCTGCCGCTGGTCGCCACCGTCAACGCGGCGCGGGTGCTCGACGTCACGGCGCGGCTGCTCGGCGCGGACGCGGCCGGGTTCTCCGCGCTGGCGCTCGCCGCGCCGCCGGGCGCGGACGGGCTGACGCTGCTGCCCTACCTGGACGGCGAGCGGTCCCCGAACCGCCCGTCGGCGAACGGGGTGCTGCGCGGGATGACGTCGGCCAACGTGACACCGGCCACCATGGCGCGCGCCGCCGTCGAGGCGGTGCTCTGCTCGCTCGCCGACGCGATCGACTACCTGCGGGCGGCCACGGGGATCACGCCGGGGCGGGTGGTGCTGATCGGCGGCGCGGCGCGGTCGGCGGCGATCAGGGCGCTGGCGCCGGGAGTGTTCGGGATGCCGGTGACGGTGCCGGCGGCGGCCGAGTACGTGGCCCTCGGCGCCGCGCGGCAGGCGGCGTGGGCGCTCGCGGCGTCGTCGGGCTCCGGGCCGGCCGAGCCGCCCGCCTGGCCGGCCAGGCAGTCGCGGACGTACGAGGGGGACCCGCAGCCGATCGTGCGCGAGCGGTACGCGGCGCTGCGCGACGACGCGGCGGCCTGGCAGACCGGGTAACGCCGGGTTCCCCAGCGGCGTCAGACTCCGCCGGCGAGCCGGTAATACGCGGCGTTCCAGCGGAGCTCGTTCTCGAAGGCGGGGACGGTCGTCGACTCGTCGATGACGAGCAGCTCCACGCCCGCCATCCTGGCGTAGTCCGCGAAGGCCTCGGCGCCGACCGCCGTGGACATCGCGGTGTGGTGCGCCGCGCCCGCCATCAGCCACGCGGTGGCGGACGTGCGGAAGTCCGGGGCCGGCTGCCACACGGCCCGGCCGACCGGCAGCTTCGGCAGCGGCTCGGACGGCGGGACCAGCTCCACCACGTTCGCGGTGAGCCGGAAGCGGTCGCGCATGTCGGTCAGGGACACGACGACGCCCGGCCCCGGGTCGGCGGTGAAGACCAGCCGCACCGGGTCCTGCCTGGCGCCGATCGCCAGCGGGTGGATCTCGAGCCGGGGCGTGCTCGTGGTCAGGGTCGGGCACACCTCGAGCATGTGCGCGCCGAGGATCAGTTCCCGGCCCGGCGTCAGGTCGTAGGTGTAGTCCTCCATCATCGACGCGCCGCCGGGCAGGCCCGCCCCCATCACCATGGCGGCCCGGACCAGCACGGCCGTCTTCCAGTCGCCTTCGGCGCCGAACCCGTAGCCGTCCGCCATCAGCCGCTGCACGGCCAGGCCCGGGAGCTGCTTGAGCCCGCCGAGGTCCTCGAAGTTCGTCGTGAACGCGCCGAAGCCGCCCGCGCCGAGGAACGACCGCAGCCCGATCTCGATCGCGGCGCCGTCGCGCAGCGACTGGTGCCGGTCGCCGCCGCGGCGCAGCTCGGGCGCCACGTCGTAGCTGTCCTCGTACTCTTCCGCCAGCGCGCCGATCTCGGCGTCGGTGGCGTCGCCGACGGCCTTCACCAGGTCGTTCACGCCCCACGTGTTGACCTGGACGCCGAACACCGCCTCCGCTTCTGTCTTGTCGCCCTCCGTGACGGCCACGGAGCGCATGTTGTCGCCGAACCGGGCGAGCTTGAGCGCGCGCGTCGCCGCCCAGCCCGCGGCCGCCCTGGTCCACGTCGCGACCTCGGCCACGACCCGGGGATCGGACACGTGGCCCACCACGGTCTTGCGGCGGGCCGCCAGCCTGGTCTGGATGTACCCGAACTCGCGGTCGCCGTGCGCGGCCTGGTTCAGGTTCATGAAGTCGAAGTCGATGTCGGCCCACGGCAGCCGGACATTGGCCTGGGTGTGCAGGTGCAGCAGCGGCTTGCTGAGCGCCTGGAGCCCGCCGATCCACATCTTGGCCGGGCTGAACGTGTGCATCCACGCGATCACGCCGATCACGGTGTCGTCGTTGCTGGCCGCGAGCATGACCCGCCGGATGTCGTCCGGCCGGGTGACGACGGGCTGCCAGACGACGCGCACCGGGATGCTGCCCGCGCCGGCGAGTTCTCCGGCGATGGCGCGGGACTGTTCGGCGACCTGCCGGAGGGTCTCCTCGCCGTAGAGTTCCTGGCTTCCCGTGACGAACCAGACCTGGAGCTCACGCAATTGCTCGGGGCTGCCTGATGGTGCGGACATCGTTCACGCGCTCCTCGTCTGTCCGATGTGAGCGCTCACATCAACAGGTCATGCTACGGGCAGGCGTATAGTGCGCGTCAACATGCCCCAGCAGCGACGAAATTCTCGTTACCAAGACGTGCTGCTAGCACGACCTTTGTGCGTTGACGGAGGAGTACTTCTTGGTCTAACTTGCGCGGAGGGCTGTTGTTAACGTTCACATCAGCTGCCCCATAACTGCATAATCCGGGCGGCGGGGGACCATCGCTCAGCCCGCAACGGTGCACCATGGGCAACGACAGATACCGGAGGTCCGGATGGGCAAGGTTCATCCGAAGGTCGACGAGGCAATCGAGACCCTCAATATGGGAGACGGCCCAACCCGCCGCCGGCTGCTCGCCGGCACCGGGCTGGTCAGCGCCGCGGGCGCCGCATCGGCGCTGCTCGCCGCCTGCAGCAGCTCCAGCTCATCGAGCAGCAGCTCGTCGAGCAGCGTGTCAACCGCCGCCGGCGGCCACAACCCGTTCCCGTCGATCCCGACGCAGCAGTACTACTTCAACAACCACGCGGACACGAACGAGTTCTTCACGCCCACCAAGTACGGGTACGCCGACGCGGCGACCCTGCTCGGGCTGCCGACGCCGATCTGGGGCGGCTCTCCCACCTCGGCCGACTCCCAGATGATCGCCTTCATGAACACGGCGATCGCCGCGAAGGCGGCCGGGATCGCGACGTCGGTGATCGACTCGTCGATGACCACCCCGGTGGCGAACGCGATGAACGCCGGCATCCCCGTGGTCACCTACAACGCCGACGGCATCTACAAGAACGGCGTACCGGAGATCTACACCAACCGGCTGGCCTACGTCGGGCAGGCGCTGTACGTGTCCGGGCAGACCATGGGCCAGCAGATCAAGACGCTCATCCCGGGCGGCGGGGAGATCGTGATCTTCATCGCGACCCCGGGCACCGGCAACATCCAGCCCCGGTACGACGGCGCGGTGTCGGTGCTCGGCAGCAACTACCACGTGACCGAGATCGGGACCAGCACGGTCGACTCCACCGAGCTGTCGACGGAGAAGTCCTACCTCCTCGGGCACAAGTCCCTCGCGGGCGCGTTCGCCGTGGACTCCGGGTCTACCGCGAACCTGTACGAGGCCCTCACCACGACCGGCCTGGCCGGGAAGATCCCCGCCGGCGGTTTCGACACGGACCCGCGCACGCTCAACGGCCTCAAGGCCAACGTGATCAAGTTCAGCATCTTCCAGGACCCGTACCTGCAGGGGTTCCTGCCGGTCCTCTACCTCTACCTGTACAACCTGTCCGGCTCGCAGCTGCGGCCGCCGGACACCGACACCAGCCTCACCGTGCTGACCCCGAGCAACGTCAGCCTGTTCACGAAGGACAGCCGTTACCAGGGCGGATCCTCGGCCGAGCTGTACCTCCCGCGTCCGTCGGGACCGATCAGCCAGCCGGTCGGGACCACCAGCACGTGACACAGCCCGTTCGCGCGGGGCGGGGCAGGCCGGGATCGGTCTGCCCCGCCCCGCGCGAACGCGTGCATGACAGCGGTAACGTGCCGAACGGAAGAGGCGGGAGATGACGCCAAGTGAGTGACACGGCCCAGCACGCCATCGGCTCGACCGGTGCCCCTCAGCGAGGTTCGGCGGGCGGCGGCGGCCTCGACATGCTGATGCGGTTTTTCCGCTTGCTGGGGCGGCAGCGCGAGGCAACCGTGTTCGTGATCGCCGTGGCCCTGTTCCTCTACTTCCTGATCGACAAGGGATCGGAGTTCACCGGGAAGACGAACCAGGTCACGCTGTGGTCCGACAGCGTGGCGCCGTACGCGATCATCGCCCTCGGCGAGGTCTTCCTGCTGATCTGCGGCGAGATCGACCTGTCGGTCGGCTTCGTCGTCGGGTTCGCCCCCTATCTCATGTACTTCCTGATCGTCGACTACCACTTCCCCGGCTTGCTCGCGATCCTTTTCGCCCTGCTGCTCGGCGTGTTCGTCGGCCTGGTGAACGGCTTCTTCACGGTCACGGTCGGCGTGCCCTCGTTCATAACAACGCTGGGTACAGGGTTCATATTGATGGGGCTCACCGGCATGACGTCGCACGACGAGCCCGCGCCCGTCCCGCCGCAGGTGATGGGCATCGGCAAGTGGATCCAGAACTACGCGTGGGCGCCGATCGTCTGGGCGGTCGTGCTCACCGCGATATTCCACGTCGTGCTGACCAGAACCCGCTGGGGCCTGCATACGGTCTCCGTGGGCGGGAACCTGCTCGGGGCGCGGGAGGCCGGCATCCACGTCAGCAGGATCAAGTACGGCAACTTCATGATCACCGGGCTGCTCGGCGCGCTCGTCGGCCTGCAGCAGATGTACTTCACGACCAACGAGTCCCCCACCCTGGGCTCCTACCAGTGGATGTTCTACGCGGTCACCGCGGCGGTGATCGGCGGCACGGCGATGCTCGGCGGCGTGGGGACGATCGTCGGCGCCTTCATCGGCGCGGTGGTGGTGGGCATCCTGCTCGACGGGTTCCCGCTCATCGGCGTGAGCGCCGATCCGACGAACGTCGTCTTCGGCGGCGCGATCCTCATCTCCATGGTGGCGAACGTCCAGCTCACGAGGCTGCGGGAAAGGGGACAACGCTGACATGACCGCGACCACACCGGACGGCCAGACGGTGCCGGCGAACCCGGACGGGGACGTCCTGCGCTGCGAGCACATCGCCAAGAACTACGGCGCGGTGACCGCGCTGACCGACATCAACCTGCAGCTGCGGCGCGGGGAGGTGCTCGGGCTCATCGGCGACAACGGCGCCGGCAAGTCCACCCTGCTCAAGATCCTGTGCGGGTTCCAGCCGCCGAGCGCCGGCCGGATCTTCCTCGAGGGCCAGGAGATCACCCTCAAGTCGGTCGACCACGCCAGGTCGCTCGGCATCGACGCCGTCTACCAGGACCTTGCCCTGGTCAACCAGCTCACGGTGTTCCAGAACATGTTCCTCAACCGGGAGAAGGTCCGCTGGCCGCTGGTGCGGAACGGGGTCATGCGGAGGGAGGCCAGGAAGCGTCTCGACGAGATGGGCGTGCAGATCCCGTCGGTTGACGCACCGGTGGCCATGCTGTCGGGCGGGCAGCGCCAGGCGATCGCGGTGGCCCGCTCGGTCTACTCGAACCCGAAGATCCTGCTCCTGGACGAGCCGCTGGCCGCGATGGGCGTCAAAGAGGGCGCGATCATCCTGGACCTGATCACCCGGCTCAAGCAGGACGGCAACGTCTCGGTCATCATCATCGCGCACAACTACGCGCAGGTGCTCGAGGTCTGCGACCGGGTCAACATGATCCAGGGTGGCCGGATCACGCTGGACAAGCGGAGCTCGGAGACGTCGGCGGAGGAGCTCACCGACCTGGTGGTCGAGGAATACCGCAAGGCACTCCAGGAGCGCCAGCGCTCGGCGTGAGCCGCGCTCAGCGCTGGCCGTACTCGGTCTTGTACCGGTGGTGCAGGGCGTCGATCTGATCCTGCGGCAGCGGGGTGAGTTCACCGCGGCTGACCGCCAGGTGCACGGTCGCGGCCACGTCCTCGCACATCACCGCCGCCTTCACCGCGTCGCGGGCGGTGCCGCCGATCGTGAACACCCCGTGGCTGCGCAGCAGCACGGCCGGCGAGCGATGCCCGGTCAGCGTCTCGACCACGGCGCGGCCGATCTCGTCGCCGCCGATCGGCGCGAACGGCCCGAGCGGTATCTCGCCGCCGAACTCGTCGGCCATCGCGGTCAGCACGCACGGGATCGGCTCGCCGCGCGCCGCCCACGCCGTCGCGTACCGGGAATGCGTGTGCACCACGCCGCCCACGTCAGGCATGTGCCGGTAGATATAGGCGTGCGACGCGGTGTCGCTCGACGGGCTGAGGTCACCGTCCACCCGGTTGCCGTCCAGGTCGCAGACCACCATCGTCGCGGGCGTCAGGTCGTCGTACCCGACCCCGCTCGGCTTGATCACGAGCAGGCCGGCACCGGGCACGCGGGCGGAGACGTTGCCTGAGGTCCAGGCCACCAGGCCGTTTTCCACCAGCGCCATGTGCAGCTCGGCGACCGTGCGGCGCAGCTGGCCGACGGCCGCGTCGATGGCCGGGTCGCTCAGCGCGTTCGGGACGTCCTGGCCCGCCGTCACCGCCGCGCTCCTTCTGACTGCCCGGTGACCTGGTCACGCAGCGCCCGGAGCCGGTGCATGACCTCGTTGGCGCCCCGGCCGAAGTAGTCGTGCAGCAGCACGTACTCAGCGTAGAGGCGGTCGTACGTGCCGACGGCACGCGGGTCTGGGGTGTAGGCGTTCGCTGTCTTGCTGCCCATGGTGGCCGCGGCCGCGGGCACGTCGGGATAGGCGCCCGCCGCGACGGCCGCGTGGATGGCGGAGCCGAGCGCGGGCGCCTGCGCGGAGTCGGTCAGGTGCAGCGGCCGCTGCGTCACGTCGGCGTAGATCTGCATGAGCAGCTCGTTGCGCATCAGGCCGCCGGCGATCACCAGTTCGGTGACCGGCTGGCCCGCCGCCTCGAACGCGTCGATGATCACCCGGGTGCCGAAGGCCGTCGATTCGAGCAGCGCCCGGTAGATGTCGGGCGCGCGGGTGGCGAGCGTCAGGCCGACGATCGCGCCGGACAGGTGATGGTCGACGAGGACGCTGCGGTTGCCGTTCAGCCAGTCCAGGGCGACCAGGCCGTGCGCGCCCGGCTGCTGGGCGGCCGCCTGCTCCGACAGCAGCTCGTGCAGCCCGATGCCGCGGCGCTTGGCCTCGGCGTGGTACCGCGGCGGCACCGCGTGGTCCGTGAACCAGGCGAAGATGTCACCCACCCCGGTCTGGCCCGCCTCGTAGCCCCACGAGCCGGCCACGATCCCGCCGTCCACCGCCCCGCACATGCCCGGCACCTCGGCCAGCGCGGTCCCGTTCATGATGTGGCAGGTGGAGGTGCCCATGATCGCCACCATCTGGCCGGGCCCGAGGGCGTTCGCCGCCGGCCCGGTGACGTGCGCGTCCACGTTGCCGACCGCCACGGCGATCCCCTCGGGCAGGCCGGTCAGGCTCGCCGCGCGCGCGGTCAGCGAACCCGCCCTGGCGCCGAGCGCGAGAACCGGATGCGCGAGCTTGTCCGCGGCGAAACCGGCGAAGTCCGGGTTCAGGGCGGCGAGGAACTCGCGGGACGGGTACCGCCCGTCCTGGTAGATGCCCTTGTACCCGGCGGTGCACGCGTTCCGCGTCTCGGCGCCGGTCAGCTGCCAGATGATCCAGTCCGCGGCCTCGATCCAGCGGTCCGCCAGCCGGTAGACGTCCGGGTCCTCCTCGAGCAGCTGCAGCCCCTTGGCGAACTGCCACTCCGACGAGATCTTCCCGCCGTACCTGGCGAGCCACGACTCGCCGCGGGAGCGGGCCAGCTCGGTGATCCGGTCGGCCTGCGGCTGGCCGGCGTGGTGCTTCCACAGCTTCGGATAGGCGTGGGGACGCCCTGACAGCTCGTCGTGCTGGCACAGCGGCGTCCCGTCCTCGAGCACAGGCAGCACCGTGCACGCGGTGAAGTCGGTGCCGATGCCGATCACCTGATCGGCGGCCACGCCGGCCTCGGCCAGCGCGGCGGGCACCGCGGTGCGCAGCACCTCCACGTAGTCGTCCGGGTCTTGCAGCGCCCAGTCAGGCGGCAGCGGCTTGCCGGTCGACGCCAGCGTCTCGTCCATGACGCCGTGCTTGTACTCGCTGGTGGCGGTGCCGAGCTCCGCGCCGTCGGCGACCCGGACGACGAGGGCACGCCCGGACAAGGTGCCGAAATCGATGCCGACCACGCAGGCGTCGCCGCCCGATTTGTTAACGCTCACATCCGGCATTCTCGCCTATTCGGGCGGCCCTTTGCCACTACCGCGGGGCCGGCGCCGCGGAGCTGGACCTGACGATCAGCTCGGGGACCACCGGCGGCGCTGGCGGGGCCTCGCCGCCGGCGGTGATCTGGCTCATCAGCAGGCGCAGCGCGCGCTCGCCGAGCGCCCCGAAATCCTGCCTGACCGTGGTGAGCGGCGGGGAGAAGTAGGCGGCCTCGGGGACGTCGTCGAAGCCCACGACGCTGATGTCCTGGGGGACACGGCGGCCGGCTTCCGCGGCCGCGCGGAGGAACCCCAGCGCCATCGGGTCGTTCGCGCAGAACACCGCGGTCACGTCGGGCCGTGCGGCCAGCTGGCGCCCGGCCTCGTACCCGGATTGCGGCGACCAGTCACCGCGCGGCAGGTCCGCCGGCTCCGGCGCGCCCGCGGCGCGCAGCGCCTGCCGCCAGCCGTCGACCCGGTCCCTGGCGTCATTCCAGCTGTCCGGGCCGGCGATGTGGTGCACGGTGCGGTGTCCCAGGTCGAGCAGGTGCCTGGTCGCCAGCACCGCCCCGGCGACGTTGTCGATCTTGACGGACGACATCGGGACACCGCCGCCGCAGTCCACCGCCACGAGCGGGACACCGACGGACAGGCCCGCGAGCGCCTCCACCACGCCGGTCTCCGGCGCGATCACGATGATTCCCGCGACCGCCTGGCCGAGGAACCGCTCCACCGCCCCGGTCAGCGACGCACGGTCGAGGGACGGCAGGCTGGCGACCGCGACGAAATACCCGGGACGGGCCGCGCGCTCGATCCCGTACAGCATGGACGCCGGGCCGTAGAGCACGCTGTCGAAGCTGATCACGCCGAGCACGTTGGTCCTGCCCGTGACGAGCGCGCGGGCCGCCGTGTTCGGCCGGTACCCGAGGTGGCGGATGGCGGCCAGCACGCTGGCCCGCGTCGAGGGGCTCACGTGGGGATGACCGTTCAGCACCCGGGAGACGGTCTGATGCGAGACCCCGGCCAGCCGCGCGACGTCAGCCATCACCGGGCGTGGAATCTCCTGGTCCACAGACGCCGACACGCTGCCTCCCGCTGCCCAGCACGCCGCCAGCACCCCGGTGTCCCGGCCGTACATATTGGTCTACAAGAAACTATAGGTCAGCCGTCCAAGTCGTTACGATCCCCCCATCAGGGGGTGATGAGGACCTTCAAGCCGGCCCGGCGCTGAGCGGCGGCGAAGGCGGTCGCCGCGTCGTCCAGGCTCGCCCGCGTGGAGACCAGCGAGTCCAGGGTCACCGCGCCGCGGGCGGCCAGGGCGATCGCGCGCGGATAGACGTCGTTCATCCGCCGGACCATGGCTATGGTCAGCCCCTTGCGCCGCGCCAGCGAGGCGGAGAACGTCGTCGCGTCCCGGTCAGGGATGCCCGCGAGCACGACCCGGCCGCCCGGCCGCACCGATTCCATCGCGAGCCGCACCGCGCCGTCGGTGCCCGCCACCTCGAACGCCACGTCGGCGCCGTACCCCGTCAGGTCGGCGCCCGGGTCCGTCACCTCGCCGGCGCCGCGGCTCGCGGCGGCCTCGCGGCGGTGCGGCAGCGGCTCGGCCGCCACGATGGCGGCGACGCCGGCGGCCCGCAGCAGCTGGATCAGCAGCAGGCCGATCGGCCCGCAGCCGGCCACCGTCACCCGGCCGCCGAACGGCACGTGGCCCAGGTGCAGCGCGTGCAGTGCCACGCCGAGCGGTTCGAGCAGTGCTCCCGCGGCGTCGCTGACCTGATCGGGCAGCGGGTGCAGCAGCCTGGCCGGCCAGGGCATCAGCTCGCGCAGCATGCCGTCGGTCTCCCCGTGTCCGGCGAACCGGATGCGGTAGCACAGGTTGCGGTATCCGTCCCGGCAGGCGCGGCAGGCCTCGCAGGGAATCGCCGGGTCGATCGCGACGCGCTCGCCCCGCCGCGGGCCAGTCTCGATCACGCCGGAGCCCTCGTGCCCGAGCACCAGCGGGCGGGACAGCTTCGCGTCGCCGATGGCGCCCTCGGTCCACCAGTGCAGGTCGCTGCCGCAGATGCCGACGGCGGTGACCCGGACAAGCGCCTCGCCGTCCGCCGGCCGCTCCGGCGCCGCCTCGTCCCCGACCCTGATGTCCCCGGTTCCGTACAGCCTCGCGACCCGCACGCTCGCTCCAATTCACGATGAGAAACTCTCGCGACGCACTGCCAGCCTAACGGCCGGGCTACCTAGGGGGCTGGACGGTTCCGGTCCTCGCCGACACCCCGCACATGGCTCGCGCGCGGTGGCATGTGAGGTTGGAGAGTTCGGTGGGGCCGCAGGTGCGCTGCCCTGCGGGCATCTTACTATCACTTCGGTGACTCCCTATCAGTTTCATAGGGATATTCCGGGCGAATCGGACCACGAAGTGGTCATAGGTGATAGAAGGATGAAAAAGTAGTCATAACCGATAGAAGGATGCGCCGATTCCTCCTTCGGCCCGCCACGCTTGCGGGCAGGGCCGCCCCGCCGCCCGGGTAGGGAGGGGGAGTGGGACCTGCCGGGCGGCGGGGCGGGTCCTCGGCCCCCTAGCGGACCCCGTAGAGGTGTTCGAGGGCCAGCTGGTCGAGGCGCTCGTAGTTCATGCCGCGGCGGCCGAGGGCCGCCGCGTTCACCGTCGCGTCGCGCACGTCGCGCCAGGTCTCCCCCGGCTCGATGGTCGGCACGGCCAGTTCGGGGAGGCGGGCGGCGCGCATGGCCTCCTGCACCTCCGGGTCGGCGCGGAACGCCTGGGCCTTCTCCCGCAGGATCAGGTAGTTGCGCATGCACGCGGCGGCCGACACCCACACGCCCTCGTCGTCCTCGGTGCGCGGCGGCTTGAAGTCGAAGTGCACGGGGCCGGAGTAGCCGCCGGCCAGCAGCGTGTCGACCACCCAGAACGCGCCGCGCACGTTCCCCGCGCCGAACCGCAGGTCCTGGTCGTAGCGTGGGCCGTTCTGCCCGTTCAGGTCGATGTGGAACAGCTTGCCGTGCCACAGCGCCTGGGCGATGGAATGCGCGTAGTTGAGTCCGGCCATCTCCTCGTGCCCGATCTCCGGGTTGACCCCGACCATTTCCGGGTGCTCGAGGGAGTTGATGAAGGCGAGCGCGTTCCCCACGGTCGGCAGCAGGATGTCCCCGCGCGGCTCGTTCGGCTTCGGCTCGATCGCGAACCTGAGGTGGTAGCCCTGGTCGATCACGTACTGGGCCAGCACGTTCAGCCCCTCGGCGTACCGGTAGAGCGCGGTCTGGATGTCCTTGGCGGCGCCGCTCTCCGCCCCTTCCCTGCCGCCCCAGAAGATGTAAGTCTGCGCGCCGAGCTCGGCCGCCAGGTCGAGGTTGCGCATCACCTTGGCGAGCGCGAACCGGCGGACCTCCCGCTCGTTCGCGGTGAAGGCGCCGTCCTTGAACATCGGGTGGCCGAACAGGTTCGTGGTGGCCGTGGTGACGACAAGACCGGTCTCCTCGAGCGCCTTGCGGAAGGCGGAGATCCGCTCGTCCCGCTCAGCCGGCGAGGCGTCGAAGTCGAAGACGTCGTTGTCGTGGAAGTTGACCCCGTAGGCGCCGAGCTCGGCCAGCTTGCGGACCGCGCGGTCGGCTGGCATCGGCGGCCGTACCGGCCCGCCGAAGACGTCGGTGCCCTGCCATCCCACCGTCCAGATCCCGAACGAGAAATGGTCTTCCTTCGCCGGCGTGTACCGGTCCGTCATGGCTTGCTCCCTTCACCGCGGCCATCGTTACCCACCATCGTGCGCTGACTTGGAGA
>Ga0335074_10005857_pt1 | contig 17026 bp, 15 predicted proteins | sample Lox_Sample_23_FD_206715 | JGI IMG/M metagenome (GOLD analysis project Ga0335074, IMG submission 206715) | Soil microbial communities from Loxahatchee National Wildlife Refuge, Florida, United States - Lox_Sample_2.3 | ecosystem: Environmental > Terrestrial > Soil > Wetlands | place: USA...
GCCGCGGGCCGGCTAGCTAGCGGCGGGCCAGCACTGGCTGCGGCGGAGCGACGCGGTGCTGCGACTGGGCGGCCAGCCGGCGCGTGATCTCGCTCGAGGCGGCGGCGAGCATGCTGGCAAGCACCTGCGGCTTCGCTCGGGCTGCCTCGACCACGACGCTCAGGGCAGCAGCCAGGCCGCCGTACGGGCTGTGGACCGGCACGGCGACGACGAGATCCGGCAGGGTGATCTGGCCGACCGCGACCGCGTATCCGTTCTGCCGTACCTGGGCGAGCTTGCGGCGAAGCTCGGCCGGGTCGGTGACAGTGAGCGGCGTGAATTTCTCCAGCGGGCGGCGGAGCGCCTCCTCCTGCGTCTCGCGATCGGCGAATGCCAGCAGGACCAGGCCAGTGCCGGTGGCGTGCAGCGGGAACCGGTCGCCGGCCTTGCCGTTGGTCGGGTGCGTGGCGCAGGCCCTGATCGCCTCCACATAGACCACTTGCATGCCGTCCCGCACCGCGAGATGCACGTTCCCGCGGGTGCGGTGGTGCAGGTCGTCCAGTACGGGGAAAGCCGCCTCGCGCAGGTCCAGCCCGCGCGGTGCCAGTGCCGCTAGCTCCAGCAGGCGGAGACCGATCGAGTAGCAGCCGCCCTGGTCTCGCTCCAGCGCGCCCCAGCTCAGCAGCTCATGGACTAACCGGTGGGTGGTCGACAGGCTGAGCCCGGACCGCCGGGATATCTCGCTCAGTGACAGCGCCCGGCTCCGCGGTCCGAACGCATCCAGGACCGCGAGCAATCGGCCGGCCGCATTAGTGTGGCCCGCATGAGCAGAGTGTGCGGTTGCCTCCGCAGAGGCGGCGTCGAGCAGTTCCGGCATGCTCCACCCTCGCCCTGAGCGCTATTGGGACCCAGCTTGATAGCACGCCAGGCTATCGCCCAGTTGACGCGCTGGAAACACTTAATACGGCTGAAATAATGCTGGCACGCGGTGCCCGGTTCCGCAAGAAGTGAGCGATTTGCAGGAAGCCCGCCGAAACCGAGGCACTAACACGCGGTGAACTCCCGGGCCAGCATCTCCCTTTCGCCGGGCGGAAGCAGTGTGGACGCACCTAGGGCCGGTCGCGGAAGCTGGGCGCGTTATCAGTGCGGCAGCAGAAATCTCGCACTGCCTTGAGGTCTGCGCAGCCGTGCGGCCCGGACTGGGTTCCACGGCCTGCGAAACCGCCTGTCCATACCGGGAGCATTTCTATAGCGGGAGCATCGAGTGAGACCCAAGAGTTGCCTGAGACGAGACGGCAGGGTGTCAGCCCTGCGGGTGGCGTCTGTCATTTTCGCGACGGCCCTGGTGGCCACCCTGGCCGCTTGCGGGTCGAGTAAAAGCTCGGGGGGCACGGCCACGAGCGGACCCAAGAGCGGCGGCTCGCTGACCGTGCTGGAAGGCGACAGCTTTGCCGGCTCCTGGCCAGGCCTCGACCCGGCGACCGACACCGACGGTGCCGCGAACATGAGCTACATGGACTCGATCTATGGCGAGCTGTTCGAGCTAACCACCGGCGGCAAGGAGACCGGCGACCTCGCCACCGGCTACAGCTTCACCAACGGCGGCAAGACCGTCAACATCACCCTGCGTCAGGGCGTCAAGTTCTCCGACGGGACGCCGTTCAACGCGGCCGCCGTGGTCTACAACTGGAAGCGGGACCTGACCGCGACCTGCACCTGCAAGCCGACCTTCGCGCAGAAGACCCCGCCGGTCATTACCGCGACCGGTCCGTACAGCGTCTCGCTCACGCTGACCTACGTGGATGCCCCGTTCATTAACGGGCTGCAGGGGAACGTGTTCAACTGGATCGCCTCGCCAACCGCCATCCAGAAGATGGGCGAGAAGGCATTCGCGCTCAAGCCGGTCGGGGCCGGCCCGTTCACGGTGGTGACGGACACACCCTCGTCGCTGCTGGTGCTGAAGAAGAACCCGCACTACTGGCAGAAGGGCCTGCCGTACCTGAACAGCCTGACCTTCAAGTCGGTCAGCAGCGACGAGGCCGCGCTGACGGCACTGGAGTCAAACGCTGGCCAGGCCTACGAGGGCATGTCCACGCCGCAGCTCGTCTCGGCGTTCAAGGCCAAGTTCCAGACGACGGCGGAGCCGTCGACGTCGCCGTACGACATCCAGCTCAACACCAAGATTCCCCCGTTCAACAACATCAAGGCCAGGGAGGCGATCTATTACGCCACGGACGCGGCCCTACTGGATAAGAGCCTGTTTGGCGACACCTATCCGGTCGGCGAGTCGTTCACCGCTCCGGCTGGGTTGTTCTACGAGCAGACGGTGCCCGGCTACATCACCTACGACCTGGCGAAGGCCAAGGCCCTGGTGAAACAGCTTGGCGGGCTGAAGTTCCAGCTCGGCACGATCAGCGTGCCGACCGCTACCGAGATGGACACGGCCATCCAGACCGAGTGGCAGGCGGCCGGGATGAAGGTCTCGCTTGCCAGCTGGGACCTGACCGGGCTCATCGGCGCGTTCACCGGCGGCAAGTGGCAGTCGATGCTGCAGACCGCGGGTGCCTATGACCCGGGCACCGGCGTCGGCGTGTGCTTCCGGTTCTGCTCAACATCGCCTTTCACCGGGGTGTGGAGCACGCAGCTCAACGATCTGCTGTTCGGTGCCGCCGGCACGATCAACCCGGCCACGCGTAAGTCGCTGTACGACCAGGCTGCCGCGTTGATCGCGAAGAACGCGTGGGGCCCGTTCCTGTTCCCGATTGCCGGCTACAACATCGCGGACAAGGGCGTCGGCGGACCTGGCCTGAACTCGCCGCTGCCGGTGACTGACGTCAACCCGGAGATTCTCTGGCAGTACGTCTACAACAACAACAACGCATAGGAACAACGCATGAGGTTCGGACCGTCACCGAGATGAGCAGCACCTCGGTTGGAGTCCAGCCAGCTAGCCGGCCAGGCGGCGCGACTGCGCGCCGTCTGGCCGGTCTGGCCAGGTCGCCGTCGCTGCGGGTGATCGGCCGGCGGCTGCTCTCCGCCATCCCGGTTCTGTGGGGTGTGACGCTGCTGTCGTTCCTCGTCATGAACGCGCTGCCGGGTGACGCCGCATCGGCGATGCTCGGCATCAACGCCACCCCTGCCGAGCTGCACGCATTCAGCGTTCAGCTGCACCTCAACGAGCCGCTCTGGGTCAGGTACGGGCACTGGCTTGGCGGTGTGGTGACCGGCAACCTGGGCACCTCGCTCGCCTCTGGCCACCAGTCGGTCGCCTCGATCATCGGGCAGCGGCTGCCAGTGACGCTTGAGCTCGTCGTCTACGCCCTGATCATCACTCTGGTCGTATCGATCCCGCTCGCCGTGCTGTGCGCACGCTGGCCGCGCGGCATCATCGACCGACTGGCCATGCTGTTCAGCATGGGAAGCATCTCCATCGCCCCGTACGTGCTCGCGCTGCTGCTGATCATCGTCTTCTGCGTAGACACCTCGGTCTTCCCGTCGATCTACTCGCCTACCAGCACGATCGTCGGCAACCTGCAGAACTACACGCTGCCGAGCATCATCCTGGCGGTGCCGCTGATCGGCTTCTACACCCGGTTCCTTCGCGCCGACCTGCTGGAGCAGATGCTCGCCGAGGACTACATCGTGACGGCGCGCGCCAAGGGCGTCAGCGAGTGGCGGGTGCTGACCAGGCACGCGCTGCGGAACTCGTTCATCGGGCTGCTCACTGTCATCGGCCTCAACCTCGCCACCCTGATCGGGGTGACGGTCATCGTCGAGCAGATCTTCTCGCTGCCCGGCATCGGCTTCGAGCTGCTGAACGCGATCAGCAACCGCGATGTGCCGGTCGTCGAGGGCATCGTGCTCGTCTTCGGGACCGCCGTGGTTCTCGCCAATCTGCTCACCGACCTGCTCTACGGTGTCCTCGACCCAAGGATCCGCCATGTCGCTTCCCGCAGCTAACATCCTGACGACGGCGTCGATGGCGCCTGCCGCTGAGGTGGCCGGCCCGGCGGGACGCAGGTGGGCGCGCAATCTTGAGATCGCCATCCCGGCCACGATCCTGGTGCTGCTGCTGTTCTTCTGCTTTATCTGGCCGATGGTCTATCCGGTGCCAAAACCCGTTGGCGGCTCGCTGACGACAGTGAACCTGCCGCTGTGGTCGAAGGGCCACATCTTCGGCACCGACATAGTCGGCAACGACGTGATGTCCCGGATCCTTTACGGCGGCCGCGTGTCGTTCGAGGTCGCGGCCGGGGTGCAGGCTATCGGCCTGGTGGCCGGCGGGCTGATCGGGCTGTTCGCCGCTTACCGCGGTGGCTGGACTGACGCAGTGCTCATGCGCATCCTGGACATCTTCATCGCGTTCCCGTCCCTGGTGCTGGTGCTGGCGATCGCTGACAGCCTCGGCCCGAGCGAGACGCACGTGATCTGGGCACTGTCCGCGTTCAGCATCCCGGCGTTCGCCAGGGTGTCCAGGGCTGCCGCGCTTCAGCTGCGCGACCGGCCGTTTATCGTCGCGGCGCGACTGTCCGGCACCAGGGCGTGGCGGATCATGTTCCAGCACCTGGTGCCGAACATGCTGCCCCAGCTCCTGACGTTCACCATGCTCGGCGCCAGCCTCACCATCATCCTGGAAGGCGCGCTTGACTTCCTCGGCTATGGCATCCCGCAGCCGACCGCGAGCTGGGGGAACATGATCGCGTCCGGGGAAAGCTTCATCTCTGTCTACCCGCGCTACGTCGTCGTGCCCAGCATCTTCCTGCTGGTGACGGCTATCTCGCTGAATATGCTCGGCGATGGCCTGCGGGCCCGCTGGGACGTGCGCTGATGGCGGCGCCCGCGACGGCGGCCGATCCGGGCGGTCAGCAGGCCGTCCAGCTGGCCCCGGCGCCGCTGCTGGAGATCTCCGATCTGCGCGTGACGTTCCGCGCCAGGGGAGCGCACATTTACGCCGTGCAGGGCATCAGCTACACCGTCGAGCCCGGCCAGACGCTCGCGATCATCGGCGAATCGGGCTCCGGCAAGACCGTCAGCGCGCAGGCGGTCATGGGGCTGCTGCCTGGATCGGCGCACGTGTCCGGCTCGGTCAAGTTCAAGGGCGAGGAACTAGTCGGCCGCAGTCAGCAGGACATGCGCAGCCATCGTGGTCGGAGTTTCGCGATGGTCTTCCAGTATCCGGAGCGCTCACTCAACCCCACGATGCGGATTGGCGCGCAGATCACCGAGGCCGTCCGCACGCATGTGCAGCTCGGAAAGAAAGAAGCGCACGACCGCGCCGTCGAGCTGCTCAAGATGGTGCGCCTGCCTGCGCCGGAGCGGCGCTTCTACGAGTACCCCCACCAGCTCTCCGGCGGCATGCGGCAGCGCGTCGTGATCGCGATCGCGCTGGCCTGCGGGCCGCAGGTGCTGTTCGCCGACGAGGCTACGACCGCGCTCGACGTGACCACCCAGGCCCAGATCATGGACCTGCTGCTGGAGCTCCAGCAGCAGACCGGGACCGCGCTGGTGATGATCAGCCACGACCTCGGGCTGGCGGCGACGTACGCCGAGGATGTCATGGTGATGTACGCGGGCAAGGTGGTCGAGCGGGCGCCGACTAAGGAGCTGTACGCCGGCGTCCGAATGCCTTACACCCAGGCGCTGCTCGACGCGATCCCGCGGATCGAGCTCGAGCCGCACGTGCTGCTGCCGGTGATCGGCGGCAGGCCGCCCGACCTCGCATCCGTCCCGCAGGGCTGCCCGTTCGCGCCGCGGTGTCCGGGTGTGCAGGACGACTGCCGGGCGGATGCGCCGGTGCTCAAGCAGCACGAGGCCGGCCGCTGGTGGGCATGCTGGCATCCGCTAGGGACGGGAGCTAGGCAGTGACCGCGACCGCGCCGCCCGCAGCATCCGACAACGGCATCCTGCTCGAGGTCCGTCACCTTGTGCAGGAGTTCGTGCTGCGCGACTTCGGCGGCGCGAAGGGCGGCGTGCTCCAGGCCGTGTCCGATGTGTCCTTCGATCTCCGCGTCGGCGAGACGCTCGGCATCGTGGGCGAGACCGGTTCGGGGAAGTCCACCCTCGCCAGGTCGGTGATCCAGGCGCCGCCGCCGAAGCACGGCGAGGTGATCTTCCAGGGCGAGGAGCTTGTCGGGCTGCACCACAAGGCACTGAAGGCAGCGAGGCGCAACCTGCAGATGGTGTTCCAGGACCCGTTCAGCTCGCTTGACCCGAGATGGCCGGTGTCGCGGCTGGTGGAAGAGCCGCTGATCGCCTACGGGGAGGGCAACCTCGCCCAGCGCCGCGAGCGCGTCAAGACAGTTCTCGACCTGGTCGGACTGGACCCGAAGCGATACGGCATCCGGCGTACGCGCGAGCTGTCCGGCGGGCAGTGTCAGCGAGTCGCGGTGGCCAGGGCGCTGGCCCTGGAGCCGAAGCTCATCCTCTGCGACGAGCCGGTGTCCTCGCTCGACGTCCTGGTGCAGGCCCAGGTGCTGAATCTGTTCGAGAAGCTGCGCGCCGAACTGGGCCTGTCCTACCTCTTCATTGCGCACGATCTAGCCCTGGTGAAGCAGGTGAGCGACCGTGTCGCGGTGATGTACCTGGGCAAGCTCTGCGAGATCGGCCCCGTCAGGGAGATCTACAGCGAGCCGCTGCACCCGTACACGCTGGCCCTGCTGAGCTCGATTCCGGATCCGGATCCGCAGGTCGGACGGCGGGATACCGGAAAGGTGATCAAGGGCGAACTGCCGTCGCCGCTCGACCCGCCAAGCGGCTGCCGCTTCCGCACCCGCTGCCCGCGGGCGCAGGACCGGTGCGCTGCCGAGGTGCCGGAGATGCGGCCGATGTCGAACGGCCGCTATGTTGCGTGTCACTTCCCGCTGGCAGGGAACTGGCAGGAGGCAGCGGAACCGGCCAGCCAGCATCCAGCGGCCCAGCAGGCAACGACAGGCGGGATCCCCCAGCAAGGCACCATTGTTGACGATATTGTTAACAATCAGCCCGCATGACCACCAGCCGAAGGGGTGCTGATGACAGCCACGCAGAGCCGCCCGCCGTTCCGTGCCGACCACGTCGGTAGCCTGCTGCGTCCGCCTGAGCTGCTGCGGGCGCGCGAGGAGTTCGCTGCCGGGACGATCAGCGCCGACCAGCTACGCGGTGCTGAGGACACCGCGATTCGCGAGGTAGTGCGCAAGCAGGAGCAGGTCGGCCTGGCCGATGCCACCGACGGCGAATTGCGTCGGGAGTCCTGGCACATGGACTTCATCTACCAGCTTGGCGGGATCGAGAAGGTCCAGGACGACACGATCAGGGTGGCCTTCCACAACAAGGAGCGGAACTTCGAGTGGGCGCCGCCGTCGGCGCACGTAGTCGCGCCGCTGAAGCTGGAGCACACCATCTTCGGGGACGCGTTCTCGTTCCTGGCCGACACGGTCACCACTGCCGTGCCCAAGCTCACCATCCCGTCACTGAGCATGGTGCACTACCGGGGCGGCCGCTCGGCCATCGACCCGTCGGTCTATCCCGACCTGGACCAGTTCTGGACTGACCTGGCGGGCGCCTACGGCGAGGAGGTTCGGCGCCTTTACGACCTCGGCTGCCGCTACCTGCAGTTCGACGACACCAGCCTGGCTTACGTCAACGACCCTGCGCAGCGCCAGCATGTGGCGCAGATCGGCGGAGATCCCGAGCACCAGCACGAGCAGTACATCGAGAACATCAACCGTGCACTGGCGAACCGGCCGGCCGACATGGCGGTCACCACGCACATGTGCCGGGGCAACAACCAGAGCATGTGGGCTGCCGAGGGCGGCTACGAGTTCGTGGCCGACGCGCTGTTCAACAACCTTGATGTCGACGGCTTCTTCTGCGAATGGGACGACGAGCGGTCCGGTGGATTCGAGCCGCTGCGGTTCGTGCCGAAGGGGAAGCGCGTTGTGCTCGGCCTGGTCACCAGCAAGCGCGGTGAGCTGGAGAGCAAGGACTACCTGAAGCGCCGCCTCGACGAGGCGACCAAGTACATCGACATCGACCAGCTGTGCCTCTCGCCGCAGTGCGGCTTCTCCTCGACCAAGGAGGGCAACGACCTGACCCAGGATCAGCAGTGGGCGAAGCTCGCGCTGATCGTGGAAACCGCGCAGGAGGTGTGGGGCTCACTCTGACGGTGTTCGCGGCAGTGTCCTCGCACGGGGCCCAAAGGGCTCCGCGATGAGCGCGGCGGGGTCGGCGCTTGCCGACCCCATACAGGCAGTGGTCGCAGAGGTGCGGGCGGCCATCCTGGCCGGGGAACTGGTTCCGAACCAGCGCCTGGTCGAGACTGATCTCTGCGAGCGCTTCGGCACGTCCAGGTTTGTGGCGCGGTCAGCGTTGCACGAGCTGGCGTCGATGGGCCTGGTCGAGTTCCAGCGCCACCGCGGCGCGCGCGTGCGTGCTGTCTCGATCGACGAGGCGATCGAGATCACCGAAGTCCGCAAGCTGCTTGAGGGGCTCGCAGCCAGCCGTGCCGCCGAGCGTGTGACCTGCTCGGAGGCGGACGAGCTCCGCGCCATGCTCGCCGGCCTGCGGGCCGCGCTCGCGAGCGGCGACGTCGGACGCTACCGCGAGCTCAACGCGCGGCTGCACACCATGATCAGCGACATCGCTGCCCACGGGACGTGCGCGCGGCTGCTGCGGGAGCTAAGCGACCAGACGGCCCGGCACCGGTTCTCGCTCTCGCTGATGCCCGGCCGGTCAACCGTCTCACTGCCACAGCACGAGGCGATCCTCGCGGCCATCACGGCGCATGATTCCCCGGCAGCTGAGCGCGCCATGCACGCGCACCTGCAGACGCTCATCGACGACTTCCGGGCGCTCAAGGCCCAGGTAGCCAGTGCCAAGGGGGAGAGTGGTACCAGGAGGTATGGCAGTAGCGAGGAGTACGGCCGATGAGCGGTGACGCACTCGTCATCGCGGTCCTCGGCCTGGGCGAGGCAGGCTCGGCGATCGGCGCGGACCTCCGTGACGCAGGCATCAGCGTGCGTGGCTTCGACCCCGTTGTCCCGGCCCCGGATGGCATCATCGCGTGCGACGGGGACGCGGACGCGTGCCGTGGCGCGGCGCTGGTGCTGTCTCTGACGACAGCACACGAGGCCGAGGCAGCGCTGACTGCCGCCCTGCCCGGCCTCCGCCAGGGCGCTATCTACGCGGATCTGAACACCAGCTCGGCCGGGCTCAAGGAGCGGCTCGCCGCCGTGGCCGGGCAGACCGGAGTCGCGTTCGCCGACGTCGCGCTGATGTCCCCGGTCCCCGGCCGCGGGCTCCGCACGCCCATGCTGGTATCCGGCCCGGCTGCGGAAGGCTACGCCCGGCTCCTCGGTCAGGTCGGAGCCGCGGTCGAGGTCCTCCCCGGCCCGCCCGGCGCGGCCGCGGCGCGCAAGCTGGTGCGGAGCGTGTTCTTCAAGGGTCTGGCCGCGGCCGTGACCGAGTCCCTCAGAGCTGCTCAGGCGGCCGGGTGCGAGGACTGGATCCGCGAGAACATCGCGACGGAGCTGGCGAGCGCATCGGCTGCTACCGTCGACCGGCTCGAGCAGGGCAGCGTCCAGCATGCCCGGCGGCGCGCCGAGGAGATGGCCGCCGCCTCCGACCTGCTGCGCGAGCTAGGCATCCCGCCCCGGATCGCCAGCGCCAGCGAACAGTGGCTACGGGAGCTCCTGGCCGAGCACGAACAGTAGCTAGCGCTTGGGAGCCTTGGGTTTTTGCTGCGCTGCTTTGCTCCGCCGGAACTCCTCGCGCCAGTCGGACTCGGACATCTCGATATTGAAGTGCTTGGCGGCCTTGCGGATGCGCTTCCACGCCTGGTCGCGCTCGGCGTCCGTGACCCCTTCTACCTGGTCAAAGCGCGCGATCGCGGTACGCACATGCCGGGCGTCGGTCAGCGGCTCCTTGCGCTCCTTCGGGAAGGCGAACTCTGCGGCAGGGAGCCGGTCCTTCTCCGCCGTGCTCAGGCCCTCGCTCTGCCTGGGAATGCTGGCGCCGTGGGCCCGCTCGCTCTGCACTTCCCTGGCCTTGGCGATGTTGCGCCGGGCTGCTTCCTTCTGCCTGGTGGTGGCCATCGTGCCTCCTCAAGGAGGATTTGTGCCGTTCGCCAAAGGCCTACCCCGGATCAGGTGGGAAAATCATGGCTATGCCGCCCCCGCACCCGGCGCTCGGCCATGCCCGAGTCCCGCCCGCCGACGACCCCCGTACTGACATCGGCAGGCTGCTCATCAGCTGCCCGGATCGGCCCGGAATCGTGGCCGGGGTGTCGCGCTGCCTGCTCGAGCAGGGCGCGAACATCGTGGCGTCGCAGCAGTACTCCACGAATCCGTCCGGCGGCACGTTCTTCCTGCTAGTGGAGTTCCACCTGGCTGGCCTCGAGCGACAGATGCCCACGCTGGAACAGGTAATGGCCGAGTTGGCCGGCTCGTTCTCGATGACCTGGCGCATGACGCGCGCAGCCGCCAGGAAGCGCATGGCGATCTTCGTCTCCCGGTCCGACCACGCACTGCAGGAACTGCTCTGGCGCACCCAGTCCGGGGAGCTGAACGCCGAGATCACGATGGTGATCTCGAACCACCGCACGACCGAGGACGTCGTCCGAAGCTGGGGCATCCCGTTCCATCACGTGCCGGTCACGCCGGGAGCGAAGGCCGAGGCGGAAGCCACGCAGTTGCGCCTGCTGGACGGTCAGGCGGACCTTGTCGTCCTCGCGCGGTATATGCAGATCCTGTCGCCGGAGTTCCTGGCCGCGTGCCAGCAGCCGATCATCAATATCCACCACAGCTTCCTGCCGGCATTTGCGGGTGCCGACCCGCACCAGCAAGCCGCCGACCGCGGCGTCAAGCTGATCGGCGCGACCGCGCACTACGTGACGTCTGAACTGGATGCGGGGCCGATCATCGAGCAGGACATCGTCCGGGTGGACCACCGCTGCTCGATCGACGATCTGCGGCGGATGGGCCGGCATGTCGAGCGCGCCGTGCTCGCGCGAGCCGTCGGCTGGCATCTGGATGACCGTGTGATCGTGCACCAGAACAAGACGATCGTCTTTACCTAACTCGTTTATTTCACCGGGTGAAAGCCGCATTGCCCGCACGTTTCCCGGTATGCAACTGTCGGCCGCATGACCGAGCCGGTGGCCGATGGCACCCTGCTGTGGACACCGAGCGCCAAGCAGGTTGCGGACACCAACATCACGGCGTTCCTGGGCTGGCTCGCCGAGCGCGGCCGGAGTTTCGACAACTACGACGAGCTCTGGCAGTGGTCTGTCTCCGATCTGGACGGTTTCTGGCAGGCGATCTTCGACTACGCGGGAATCGAGTGCTCAGTGCCGCCCGAGCGGGTGCTCGGCCGCCACGAGATGCCAGGTGCGCAGTGGTTTCCGGGCGCCCGGCTCAACTACGCGCAGCACATCCTGCGCCGCGAGACGCCCGGTCAGACCGCCCTGCTCTCGGTGACCGAAACCACGACGCTGGCCAGCATCGACTGGGCCGATCTCGGCAGTGCGGTACGCATCCTTGCGACCAGGCTGCGCGAGCTGGGCGTACGGCCGGGCGACCGGGTGGCGTCGTATCTCCCGAACATCCCGCAGGCTGTCGTCGCGATGCTGGCGACCACCAGCATCGGCGCGGTGTGGGCAAGCTGCTCGCCGGACTTCGGCTGGCGCGGCGTCCTCGATCGCCTGCGTCAGCTCACGCCGAAGGTCCTGTTCTGCGTCGACGGCTACCAGTACAACGGCGCCTACTACGACCGCCGGGAGGAACTGACTCAGATCATCGACGGGCTGGCCAGCCTCGAGCAGGTGATCTGGGTGCCGTATCGCGCCGGTTCGCCGCCCGCGTCCGGAGCGCTGGAATGGTCGCAGGTGCTCGATCATCCGCCGGTGACGAAGACGGCGTTCGAGTTTGAGCAGGTGCCGTTCGACCATCCGCTGTGGATCTTGTTCTCGTCCGGCACGACGGGGCTGCCGAAGGCGATCGTGCACGGTCATGGCGGCATCCTGATCGAGCAGCTGAAGCTCCAGCTGCTGCACATGGACCTGCGGCCAGGCGACCGGATGTTCTTCTTCACCACCACCGGCTGGATGATGTGGAACTTCCTGGTCAGCTCCCTGCTCGTCGGTGTCACGCCGGTGCTGTATGACGGCTGCCCCACGTATCCGGAACCGGACATGCTGTGGCGGCTGGCGCAGAACTGCGGGGTCACGTTCTTCGGTGCCAGCCCCGCCTATATCGAGCAGATGACCAGGGCCGGCGTGGTTCCCGCCGAGCACTACGAGCTGGCTGCGCTGCGCGCGATCATGCCTGCCGGATCGCCCGTGTCCGCCGAGTGCACGGCCTGGTTCTACACGAATGTGAAGAAGGACGTGTGGATCGCCACCGGCAGCGGCGGAACCGACGTCTGTACCGGCTTCGTCGGCGGCGTGCCGACACTGCCGGTCTACGCGGGCGAGATCCAGGCGCGCCACCTCGGGGTGGCCGCCTACGCGTTCAACGAGCAGGGCGAGAGCGTCGTCGACGAAGTTGGCGAGCTCGTCATCACCGCCCCGATGCCATCCATGCCCCTGTACCTGTGGGGAGACGAAGGCGGCGCGCGGTACCAGGAGTCCTACTTCGCGGACTTCCCTGGCGTCTGGCGGCACGGCGACTTCTTCCGCATCAATGCCCGCGGTGGGTGCTTCGTGCTGGGCCGGTCGGACGCCACGCTGAACCGCCACGGCGTGCGGATCGGCACCGCCGAGGTGTACCGCACCCTGGCGGGCATCGACGAGGTCGAGGACGCGCTGATCGTGAACCTGGACCTGCCGGGCGGGCAGTTCTTCATGCCCCTGTTCGTCAAGCTCGCCGACGACCTGGCGCTCAACGAGGAGATCGAGCGGAAGATCCGCGACCGGCTCCGGCGGGAGTACACGCCACGGCACGTGCCCGACCGGATCCTTCAGGCGCCGGAAATCCCGGTCACGCTCACCGGCAAGAAGATGGAAGTGCCGGTGCGCAATATCCTGCGCGGCATACCCGCCATCCAGGCAGCCAACCGCAACGCGATGGCGAACCCCGCCTCGCTCGACTTCTTCATCAAGCTGGCAGGTATGCACGACCTCACCTGAGGAGGCCTCATGGCAGGCGACGGCTTCAGCTTCCCGCTTCCCTCGCAGTTAACGGACGTTCCCGGAGCCGAGGGCTGGCGCTCGATGTACCAGTACTTCACCAGGTTCCAGCCAGCGGACGACAACCGGTTCTGGTTCCACAACGCCATGCACTTCCCCGAGCCGATCCCTGCCTTCGACACCGTGACCTCGGAGATCCCGTACAGCGCGATCGGGGCGAACACGGCGCGGCTGTTCGTGTTCCCGACCACGCTCGGCATCGAGCACCGCATCGTCAACGGGCGGGTCTACATCACCGCGATCCCGGTCACCGATCCGGCTGAGATCGAGCGGAGGCTCGCGATCTTCTCTGAGCGAGCTGGCTACTACTACGAGAACTGGGACAGCCTGTACGTCGGCTGGAAGCAGCGCATGACCGACCTGATCGCGGAGATCGAGTCGATCAAGGTCCCGGAGCTGCCCGAGTTCGACGACGCGGAGGCCGTCACCAGCTCGCGCGGCGTCGCGCAGAACCACTACGTCCGCGAGAACTTCCACCGCTGCATCGACCTGTACTCCATCATGTGGCACCACCACACCGAGTTCCTCATGCTCGGCTACGGCGCCTACGTGGTGTTCTTCGAGTTCTGCAAGCAGGCGTTCCCGGAGATCCCCGATCAGATGGTCGCGCGGATGGTGGCCGGGATCGAGGTCATCATGTACCGGCCGGACGACGAGCTGCGGAAGCTGGCCACGCTGGCGGTCGAGTGCGGTGTCGACGACTTGTTTACGGAAGACAACTCTGCCACCGAGGACAGCTCGCCGGACGCGGTGCTCGCAGCGCTCGCCGAACGCGGCGAGGCGGGGGAGCGCTGGCTGTCGGCCTTCCACGCTGCGCGGGACCCATGGTTCAACGTCTCCACCGGCGACGGCTTCTACCACCACCACCTCAGCTGGAACGAGAACCTCACGGTTCCGTTCTCCGCCCTGCCCCGCTACGTCCGGATGGCACGCGACGGCGAGCCGATGACGCGGCCGACCGAGCAGCTGAAGGCCGAGCGCGAGCGCATCGTGGCCGAGTACCGGTCGCTGCTGTCCAGCGAGGAGGAGCAGGCGGCATTCGATCAGATGCTCGGCCTGTGCCGCGTCGTCTTCCCGTACGTGGAGGACCACAAGTGGTACTGCGAGCATCGGTTCACCACGCAGTTCTTCATCAAGATCCGCGAGTTCGGCGCGCTGCTAGCGCGCGAGGGCGTGCTGGCCGAGGCCGGCGACGTCTTCCACCTCCACCACACCGAGGTCGACCAGGCGCTTTCGGACGTGATGCTGGCCTGGGCGGCGGGCAGCAAGCCGCTCGGCGGCCCGCACTGGCAGCCGGTCATCGCTGAGCGCAAGCGGATGCTCGACGTGCTGAAGGGCTGGGTACCGCCGCCGGCTGTCGGCCCGGTGCCGGAAGCACTGAACGACCCGGCCGTGCGGATGCTCTGGGGCATCACCGCGGAGACGCTGGCGACCTGGGCGGCCGCACAGGAGGGCGACGGTCAGGTCATCCACGGCTACGCGGCGTCGCCCGGGGTCGTCGAGGGCACCGCCAGGGTGCTGACGAGCGTCAACGACATCGGCCAGATCAAGGACGGCGAGATCCTGGTGTGCGCCGTCACGGCGCCGAGCTGGGCACCCGTCTTCGGGAAGATCAAGGCAGCTGTGTCCGACATCGGCGGCACGATGTCGCATGCCGCGATCGTGGCGCGCGAGTACGGGATGCCAGCCGTCGTCGGCACCGGCCACGCGACGAAGCTCATCAGGACCGGCCAGACTGTGCAGGTTGACGGCGACCGCGGGATCGTCCGCATACTCGATTAACTGATGGAAACGACGGCCATCCCGGAGTCCGGCCTCGTCCGCTCGCTGGGTGAGGTGGGCATAGCTGACCGGCTCGCGGCAGGCGGCAAGGGCGCCAGCCTCGGCGAACTGCGCCGGGCCGGCCTGCCAGTGCCGGACGGGTTCGTTGTGACGACACGGGCGTTCGAGCGCGCGGTAAGCGCCGCCGATCCATCGAGTTCGGACATGAGGGCCCGGATCGCTGCCGCGCCGATTCCCGCCGACGTCGCGGCAGCGATCAGGACGGCCTACCAGGGGCTAGGCGAGGGGCCGGTCGCGGTCAGGTCCAGCGCCACGGGCGAGGACGCGGCCAACGCGAGCTTCGCCGGCCTGCAGGACACCTACCTCTGGATCCGGGGTGAGCAGCAGGTACTTGAGCACGTCCGCCGGTGCTGGGCGAGCCTCTATAACGTCGAGGCGGTCAGCTACCGCGTCCACCTGGCAGCAGAGCAGGTAGCAGAGCAGGCGGGACCCCCGGCCGCGATGGCGGTGGTGGTCCAGCGCATGGTGGACCCGCGCTGCGCGGGCGTCATGTTCAGCTGCAGCCCCACCAGCGGCGACCGCTCCGTCGTCGCCATCGAGGGTAGCTGGGGCCTCGGCTCGGTCCTGGTCAGCGGCGAGGTGACGCCCGATTCCTTTGTCGTTAGCAAGATCACCGGCGAGATCCTGAAGCGTACGGTGTCGCTCAAGGAGCGGATGCACCGGCAGGATCCAGCGCGGTCAGGCACTGTCACCGCAGCCGTGCCTGCGCCCCTGCGCGCGAGAGCGTGCCTGACCGACGAGGAGATCCGCTCGCTCACCCGCCTGGCGACGCAGGTCGAACGGCACTACGGGGCCCCGCAGGACATCGAGTGGGCGGTCGAGGAGGGCACTGACGCCGTCGTGCTGCTGCAAAGCCGATCGGAGACGGTCTGGGCCGCGCGGCGCAGCACCGCGCCGCTCGCGGTGCCGAAGGCGAGGCCGGCGGACCACGTGTTCGAGCAGCTCAGCCGGGTGCGAGGCGGCACATGGAGCTGACCAACGACGACGTGCAGGACATCCTCCGCGTGCTCGACGGGCTGCCGTACACGGAACTCCAACTCGAGACGGCGCACTTCAGGCTGTCGCTGCGGCGGAGCGCGGGCGCGCGCGGCTGGACCCAGACGATGGAAGTACGCACCGCTCCGACGGAGCTGCCCCCGGCAGTTGCTGAGGCGGCCGCACCTCAGCTCGTCACAGAGATTCAGGCGGATGGGGCCGGCCTGATCGATGTGCGCGCACCGTTGCTCGGCACGTTCTACCGGGCACCGCGGCCGGGCGCGCCGCCGTTCGTCGAAGTCGGCAGCACGGTCGCGCCAGACACCGTCGTCTGCATCCTCGAGACCATGAAGCTGATGAACTCGGTCACGGCCGGCGCGAGCGGCACGATCGCGCAGATCCTGGTCGAGAACGCGCAGTTCGCCGACCAGGGCATGGTGCTGATGCGGATCCGGCAGGAATGATCCTTCGCCGCATCCTCATCGCGAACCGGGGCGAGATAGCGGTGCGCATCATGCGCACCTGCCGCCGGCTCGGGATCGAGACGGTACTCGCGGCCACCGACCCGGACCGGGACTCGCTGCCGGCCCGGCTGGCCGACGCGGTCGTTCCCATTGGCGCGCCGATGAACTACCTGTCCGTCGACGCCATCGTGGCGGCCGCGCTATCGGCGGGCGCGCAGGCCGTGCATCCGGGCTACGGATTCCTCTCGGAGAACGCGCAGCTTGCCCGAGCGTGCGACAAGGCCAGCCTCATCTTCATCGGCGCCACCGCGGAGCAGCTTGAGGCGGTTGGCGACAAGCTTGCCGCCCGCGCGCATGCCCGCTCGGCCGGGCTGCCCGTGCTGCCGGGCGGCGAGGTGACTGACCCCTCGGGCGGCAGAGAACTCGCTGCCGAGATCGGCCTTCCCCTCGTCATCAAGGCGACCGCGGGCGGCGGCGGCCGGGGCATCCGCACGGTGTTCGATCCCGCTGCGTTAGAAGAGGCGGTCACAGTCGCGATGGCGGAGGCGGGCGCCGCGTTCGGCGATTCGCGTGTCTACCTCGAACGCTTCATCCGCTCCGGGCG
>Ga0335074_10005858_pt1 | contig 17026 bp, 21 predicted proteins | sample Lox_Sample_23_FD_206715 | JGI IMG/M metagenome (GOLD analysis project Ga0335074, IMG submission 206715) | Soil microbial communities from Loxahatchee National Wildlife Refuge, Florida, United States - Lox_Sample_2.3 | ecosystem: Environmental > Terrestrial > Soil > Wetlands | place: USA...
GCGCGGCGCTTCCTGCACCAGATCAGGAAACCCTGCCTGCGCGAATAGGCCTGATTGCCATCTCTGGTCCTTGCACAAGCAGCCCAGAAGGACGGTTCGGGTTGTGGTCCATTAGGCCCACGGTGTGATGTCGCAAGACATCGGAATGACCACCGAACAGCGCGTGGGTCCGGGGTGTTGTCGTCCCGAGCGCAATAGAGCTGCCCGGAGCTGACGGCGGTCACGCCCTGCGGCGCCGGTACCTCGCGCTGCTTCTTCAGGCGCTACGCGCGCCTGGCGCCGAACCAATGCCCGGTAGTCCCGCCCGTTCCAGCGAGCTTGCCGGCCGGTGGGGCGCCCGCCGCTGACCTCTGCTGAAGCCAGGAGTTCGCTTCTATGCACCTCAGATCCGGACGACCTCAGCGCACTGTGTCCTGAGCCAGACCGGCCTGAAGATGATCGCGTCATGATTATCGGTGTCTGATCGCCGCCGGCGAGCGCGCTAGCGTCGGCGGCGGATCGGGGCCGCCCAGGCGGTGCGGAGGCAGATGACTGCGGTGGCCGACCAGATCACCCACGCCATCGGCTCGTGCCGGAGCATTACGTTCGTCGCCGCGGCGACGAGCAGCAGGCTAGCCATGCCGAGCACGAACGTCAGCCGCCACGGCTGCCGCGCGGAGTCCCGCTCCGTCAGCAGCTCGTCCAGAATCTCGGCAACCCGGTCGTCGAGCGCATCGCCGTAGCGGTCCAGGAACTCGTCGTCCGACGGCAGGCCCGCACCGTTCTGCTGGCGGCCGCTCTGCTCGCGGCCTCGATCAGGGGAAACAGCCACTGTCCGGGCTGGCCTGCCCTGGCTGCCCTGCCCGGGCTGCGCGGCTCCGGCCAGACTGCGGACCGGCATGGGCCTACTCGACTTCCTTGAGGATTCTCTGCAGCGACTCCTGCTGCTGCCGCAGGAAGTCCAGCTGGACGCTGACATCGCCGAGCTTCAGGTCGGTGTGCTCCTGGGCGGTGATCGCCAGGTCGGCCAGCCGGCGGTACTCCTCCGCCAGCTGGTGGTACTTCTCGCTGCTGGACAGCTCAAGCCGCGACCGGTGCCTGCTGGTGAGGTAGCGGTATCCGCCAGCCAGCCCGAGGCCGATGACCGCCAGCACGGCGAGCAGGACGAGAGGCTTGCCGTAGTTGTGCTCCCCGGTGCTCGGCGGGCCCAGCTCGAACGGAATGGTCAGCAGCGCGACGATGATGACGACCGCCGCGCAGATGATGGCCGTCTCGGTCGTGTTCCTTGGCTTCATTGCAGTGCCGCCTCCAGGCTTGTGTCCGTGCTCAGAGTTCGTGCCGCGGTCATGATCGTTTCCGGCGTCAGGTCCAGGGCAAACGGCGTCACCTGGTAGAACTTCATCGCCTTGCCGTCCTCCGAGACCTCGATGGAGGCAGAAACCAGGCCGGCCGCCTCCAGCTTGCGCAAGTGCACCTGCAGCAGCGCCCGGCTGATACCAAGCTCGCGGGCCAGCCGCGAGACATAGTTGCGCTCGGCCGCCAGTGCGGCGACGACGCGCAGCCGGTGCGGATTGGCCAGCGTGGAAAGCACCTGAAGCAGCGCATCCCCCGTCATGCCCTCAGTCTGCATAAGACCCCTTAGCATCTGCCAAGGAAAGTTAGCAGGTGCCAGGCCGGAGCGTCAAGCAAGCCGATGAGCGGTCCGGCGCTACTGCTGGCTGGCGAGTTCCGCGTCCAGCTCGCCGAGCACGCGGTAGCACGGCAGCACGCCGCGCACGCTGGCGTTCGGCTCGCGGCCCTCGCGGATGGCCGCGACGAACTCCCGGTCCTGGAGCTCGATGCCGTTGGTGGACACGTCGACGCCGGACACGTCGACCGGTTCCTCGCGGCCGGTGACCAGGTCGTCGTAGCGGGCGATGTAGGTGCCGTTGTCGCAGATGTAGCGGAAGAAGGTGCCGAGCGGCCCGTCGTTGTTGAAGCTGAGCGACAGTGTGCAGATCCGGCCGGCCGGAGTCCGCAGCTGGATGGACATATCCATGGCGATGCCGAGTTCGGGGTGGATCGGCCCCTCGACCGCGTGCGCGATCCGGACGTCCTCGCCAGTCTGGTACTGGAACAGGTCCACCGTGTGCGCGGCGTGGTGCCACAGCAGGTGGTCGGTCCAGCTGCGCGGCTGGCCGAGGGCGTTCATGTTCGCGCGGCGGAAGAAGTACGTCTGCACGTCCATTTGCTGAATGGACAGCTCGCCGGCCAGGATCCGGCGCCGAATCCACTGGTGCGACGGGTTGAACCGCCGGGTGTGGCCGACCATGCACACCAGCCCGGTCTCCTGCTGGACGCGGTCCACCTCCTGCGCATCCGCCCAGCTGTCGGCGAGCGGGATCTCAACCTGGACATGCTTGCCGGCGCGCATGGCCGCGATGGCCTGGCGGGCATGCAGCTGAGTTGGCGTGCACAGGATGACCGCGTCGTTGTCGTCGCGGGCCAGGACCTCATCCAGGTCCGTCGAGGCATGAACCGCGCCGTACTTTTGCGCGACCTCCTCCGCCTGCTCCTGCCGCCGGCTGACAACCGACGTGACGGTGACGCCGTCGATCTGGGCGAGGGCGTCAAGGTGCCTGATGCCGAAGGCACCGGCCCCGGCGAGGGCGATCCGCATGGGTCTGCTCACTTCCTCACGGCTAGACGGGCTGCCGGATGACTAGACGGGCTGCAGAACGAGATGCCCGACCGCGGTGTTGGATCCGGGGACGTGATAGTGCCGGTGCAGTTCACTGACGTGCGGCCCGAGTGCGCCGCGCATGATCAGCCAGGCGACGAGCTCGATGCCCTCAGATCCCGCCTCGCGCAGGTACTCGAGGTGGGTGAGCAGGGAGAGCTCCTGCGGATCGGCGATGAGCCGGTCGAAGAACGCGTTGTCGAACGGGGAGTTGATGAACCCGGCTCGCGGCCCCTGGAGCTGGTGGCTCATGCCGCCAGTGCTCCACACCTGCACCGAGATGTCCTCGGGGTAGGACTCGACCGCGCGCCGGATCGCCTTCCCGAGACTGAAGCAGCGGTTGCCCGTCGGCGGCGGGTACTGCACCACGTTGACCGCGAGCGGGATCACCCGGGGTGGCCATTCGACCGGCTGGCCGTACACCAGCGACAGCGGAACGGTGAGGCCGTGGTCGACCGCCATCTCGTACATCAGGGTCAGGTCGAACTCGTCCAGGATCAGCGACTCGGCCAGGTGCGCGGCAAGGTCTGCGTGCCCGCGGACCACTGGCACCGGGCGGGGTCCGTAGCCCTCGTCAGCAGGCGGGAACTCATCGGCGCAGCCCAGCGCGAACGTCGGGACGATGGCCGGGTCGAACGCCGAGGCATGGTCGTTGTAGATCAGGATCACGACGTCGGGCGGGTCATTGGCCGCCCACTTCTTCGTCCACTCGTAGCCGGCGAAGACCGGCTGCCAGTATGGCTCTTCGGTCTTCCCCAGATCGACCGCGGCGCCGATGGCCGGGATGTGGCTCGTGGTGAGCCCGGCGGTAATGCGCGCCATGGTTACCTCCGTTCCCGCACCGAGCGCCAGCCCTCCGGCGAGCGACCGCCCGACACCATCATCTGCTGGTACTCCTCGGTGGGCATGCCGGTCATCGTGCTGACTGCCTGGAGGTAGCTGAGTCCGTCGGTGGCGAAAATCTTCGCCAGGTAGTAGATGTTGCCGCCGAGGTCGAGCAGGGTGTTGTAGTCGCGGTCCAGGACGGCACGCTTCTGCGCCTCGGTGATCGGCCACTCATCCAGGTACGCGCGCTCGTCTGCCTTGAAGCGCTCCCGGTTCTCCGCCTTCATGAGGCTCATGCAGAACTTGTTCAGCTGGAACCCGCGCTTCGCGCGCTCGGCCGTGAACACTCTGGTCCCCGGGATGTCCTCGAACTGCGCGGTGTATGCGCTCATGGCGTCTCCCAGTAGAGGCGGAGCGGGTTGGCGACCAGCAGCCGGCGCTGCAGGTCATCGGCGGGCGCGATCCGGGGGATTAGGTCCACGAGGGCGCCGTCGTCGGGCATGTGGCTCTTCATGTTCGGGTGCGGCCAGTCCGTCCCCCACAGCACCCGGTCCGGGAACGTCTGGACCAGGTGCCGGGCGAACGGCACGACGTCGGAGTAGTCCGGCGGCCCTGACACCGACAGGCGCTCTGCGCCGCCGACCTTGGACCAGACGTTCTCGTGCTCGGCCAGGAATCGCTGGAAGAGCGTGAAGCCCTCGCTGTCGAGCGGCTTCGTCACGTCCGGGCGGCCCATGTGGTCCACGACGACCACGGTGGGCAGGGTGGTGAACAACTTCCAGCGCTCGGCCAGGTCAGGCGCCTCGAAGTAGACGACGATATGCCAGCCGAACTCGGCCACCAGGTCCGCCAGGCCCAGGTAGTACTCATCCGGCTTGGGGTCGACCAGGCGCTTGACGAAGTTGAACCTGATGCCGCGCACGCCGGCCTCGTGCAGGTGGGCCAGCTCGCCGCGGGACACGCCGGGCCGGATGGTGGCCACGCCGCGAGCAAGATCGCCGGCCGTGACCAGCGCGTCGGCAAGCGCCCGGTTGTCGGCCCCGTGGCAGGTGGCCTGGACGATGACGTTGCGCTCGAAGCCGAGAAAGTCACGCAGCGCGAACAGCTGATCCTTGGTCGCATCCGTCGGCGTGTACTTCCGCTCCGGGGCATACGGGAAGACGTCACCGGGGCCGAACACGTGACAGTGCGCGTCCACCGCGCCCGGCGGCGGACGGTAGGCCGGCTTGCTCGGGTCGGGGTCGAACGAGAGCCAGTCGGCATCGGGCGTGAAGGCTGTCATCGGCGAGTCCTCAGGCGTCTATGCATTTTCATTACGGGAACGGGTCCACCGGGGCTACTGCGCCTCGTCGGCTACTGGCCGCGGGCGCGGAGTGCCTTGTCGAGGCGCGGGTACACCCGCCTGGCGTTGCCCGAGTAGACCTTCTCGGCGTCCGTCGCGGGCAGCCCGAGTGCGTCGACGTACCGCTTGGTGTCGTCGAAGTAGTGGCCTGTCTCCGGGTCGATGCCGCGGACGGCACCGACCATCTCCGAGCCGAAGAGGATGTTGCCGGTGTCGATCACCTCGAACAGCAGGTTGATGCCTGGCTGGTGGTAGACGCACGTGTCGAAGAACACGTTCCGCATGACATGCTCCGCCAGCGGCGGCTTCTTCAGCATGTCCGACAGCCCCCGGTACCGGCCCCAGTGGTAGGGCACGGCGCCGCCGCCGTGCGGGATGACCAAGCGCAGCTCCGGGAAGTCGGCAAACAAGTCACCCTGGATGAACTGCATGAACGCCGTCGTATCGGCGTTGATGTAGTGCGCGCCGGTGGCGTGGAAGTTCGGGTTACAGCTGCTGGAGACGTGCACCATCGCGGGCACCTCCAGCTCGACCATCTTCTCGAAGAGCGGATACCAGTACTTGTCCGTGAGCGGCGGCGAGGTCCAGTTCCCGCCGCTCGGGTCAGGGTTGAGGTTGCAGCCGACGAAGCCGAGCTCGAGCACGCAGCGCTCCAGCTCGGCGACCGAGGTCTGGACCGGGGCGCCGGGGGACTGCGGAAGCTGGCAGACGCCGATGAAGGAGTCAGGGAACAGTCCGACGACCCGGGCGATGAGGTCGTTGCAAGCTCGCGACCATTCGCCGCTGATCCGCTCGTCGCCGAGGTGGTGCGCCATAGCGGACGCTCTCGGCGAGAAGATCGTCATGTCCGCACCGCGCTCCCGGATCAGCCGGAGCTGGTTCTGCTCGATCGACTCGCGGATCTCGTCGTCGGAGATGGCGGGATAGGCGGGCGTCGGGGCACCCTCGCGAAAAGCCGCGAGCTGATCCTCCCGCCACTGATTGTGCTGATCGGGCGCGGTCGTGTAGTGCCCGTGACAGTCGATGATCATTGGACTCCCGTCCACACTGACCTTGGCACCATGACCTCGCCGCGCATCAGCAGGCGAGCCGTGCGGAGCAGCGCGGACCTGGTGACGGTAACGGAGCCGTCGGCGACCTCGACGGCCAGGGTCACGGTGAAAAAGCCGGTCGGGTGCTCGACCTCGATGTCGGTGTCACCATCCGTACTGGCCGGGAGCTTGGCGATCGCGTGCGCCACCGAGCCGGGCAGCATGCACGCTGTCGCAACCGACACCGCGCCGAACACGCCGATCGCCTCGTGCACCCGGTGCGGGATGAACGTCCGGGTCGAGACCGCGCCGCCGTGGGCCGGCGGTGACAGCAGGCTCATCTTGGGCACCGTCTGGTTGGTCACATCGCCGAGATTCATCAGCGGCCCGGCCACCAGCCTGATGGCCTCAACGCGCTTGCGAAGCTCGTCGTTGGCCTCTAGCTCGGCAGGCGATTCCTGGCCGGTCAGGCCGAAGTCGGCCGCGGCCAGGCACACCACCGGCATGCCGTTGTCGATGCAGGTGACCTGCGTGCCCTCGATGTCGTCGGTGACGTTGCCGGTCGGGAGCAGCGCACCGCAGGTCGACCCGGCCACGTCTGCGAACTCGATCGGGATCGGGGCGTGGTTGCCGGGCACGCCGTCGATGCGCGCCGTCCCGTCGTAGCGCACCAGGCCGCCCGGCGTCTCGACTGCGGCGATGGCCAGGGTGCTGGTGTTCCGCATCCAGATGCGAACCGGCGTGACGTCCCCCGCCACAGCGACGAGCCGCTGTTCGATCGCGAACGGGCCGACACCCGCGAGCATGTTGCCACAGTTCTGGCTGTCGGACACCTCCGGCCGGTCCGGCCACACCTGGAGGAACAGATACTCGACGTCCGCGTCCTCGCGCGACGACGGGCTGACGACTGCAATCTTCGACGTCAGCGGGTGAGCGCCGCCCATCCCGTCGATCTCCCGAGCGTCCGGCGATCCCATGGCGGCGAGCAGCACCGCGTCCCTGGTGTCCCTGTCGGCTGGCAGGTCAGTCTCGAGGAAGAACAGCCCCTTCGACGTGCCGCCGCGCATGGCCGAGGCCGGGATGGCGGTCTGGCTGCTCGCCCGTAGCTCCCAGGCTGGCCGTGCGTCCCTCGGCGCGGTCATGACTCGTCCGCGTAATCGACGTAGCGCAGGCCCCTCTCGGCGAGCCGGCCGCGCATGTCGTAGATGTCGAGGCCGAGCTCGCCCTCGGCCAGCCGCTTGCGCTTGGATGCCTCGTTGGCCTCTCTGGCCCTGGCGCCCTCCAGCGCAGCAGCGGCACGCTCGCGCCGGACCGCGACGACGCCGTCGTCGTCCGCCACGATCACGTCGCCTGGCCGGATGTAGACGCCGCCGCAGATGATGGGGGTCTGGACATTGCCGGGGGTCTCCTTCACTGTGCCCTGGGCGGAGATCGCCTTAGACCACACCGGGAAGCCCATCTCGGTCAGTGACATGACATCCCGCACCCCTGCGTCAATGACGACGCCGCGGACCCCGTGTGCGCGCAGACTCTCAGCGAGCAGGTCGCCGATGTACCCGTCGTCGCACGGGCTCGTAGGGGTCACGACCAGGATGTCGCCGGGCTGTGCCTGCTCGACGGCCACATGCACGGACCAGTTGTCGCCCGGTGCGACCTCGCAGGTCAGCGCATTGCCGGCGACTCTGGCGGGGCGGAAGATCGGGCGGATGTCGGCGCGCAGCAGGCCGGTCCGTCCCTGAGCCTCATGCACCGTGGCGACCCCCGCGTGGCCAAGCCCGTCGACGACCTCGAGATCTGTCCGCGGAGTGTTCCGTACTACCGTCGGCACCTGAGTGCTCCTCTCCCGAGCCATCGATCGTCATGCCGGAGACTTTGCTTGCTACGGACAAGCGGAGTCTCCGGCAGAGCTGGCCGGACGCCCTTGACCCGAGCCTAGTGGCAGGAGTCTGCGGCGCCAGTGCAGTATTCCGGCTGACGGCAGTCGGTGGCGAGGGCACTGACGGCGACGGGGCACGTTCCCGTCCTTATGGGTTTGGGGTTGTATGTCTGCATCACACGCGGGCCCGGTCGGGTTCGACCTGGATCTCACCCTGATCAACTCCAGGGAGGCGATCCTGACGTCCTGGTCGTTGGTCGCAGCGGAGCTTGGCGTGCGGATCGACCTGACCGAGGTGGACCGCCGCATGGGCGTCAAGCTCGAGGACGAGGTGAGTTACTGGTTCCTGGCGGAGGAGCAGGCGGCGGCGGCCGAGAGTTACCGGCGGCATTACGTCCGGCTCGCGCCTGAGCTGACGTTGCTGCTGCCGGGCGCAAAGGAGGCTCTGGCGGCCGTCCAGGACGCGGGGGAGCGGGCGGTCATCATCACGGCCAAGCACCCCGTGTCGGTGCGGCCGAGCCTGGACGCCGTGGGTCTCGTCGCGGACGAGGTCTTCATGCACGTACACGGTCCGGAGAAAGGGGCCGTGCTGGCCCGTCTCGGTGCGGCCGTTTACGTCGGCGACACCCCGGCCGACATGGCTGCCGCAGGTGCGGGCGGGGCAGTGGCCGTGGGCGTGCCGACCGGCTCCTTCACGTCGGCCGAGCTGGTGACCGCAGGGGCCGCGACCGTGCTGCCGTCGCTGCTGGAGTTCCCCTCGTGGTACGCGGACTTCCGCGGGGACAGGGAGGCGTCCGGTGACCGCTGACATCCTGGAGCTGGCCGACCGGCTGTGGCGCGGCGAGGCGAGCGTCCGCGAGTTTCATCCGGTCAGTCACCTGGGCGGCCTGACCGAGATCTGCCCGGACGTGGCGTTCCTCCCGGCGTTCGCGAACATCACGGCCATCAAGACCGAGGACGGTCTCGCGCTGGTCGACACGGGCAGTGCGTTCGTAGCCCGGCAGAACCACGAGGAGATCCGGCGCTGGACCGGCGAGCGGCTGAACACGGCGATCTACAGCCACGGCCACATCGACCACGTGTTTGGCGTGGGGAGCTTCGAGACCGAGGCGGCCGAGCGGGGCTGGCCCGCGCCCGTCGTGGTGGCCCACGAGGCGCTGCCGCGCCGGTTCGACCGGTACCGGATGACCGTCGGCTACAACGAGATCATCAACCAGCGGCAGTTCGGCCTGCGCGGGCTGCGCTGGCCCGCCGAGTACCGGTATCCCGACCGCACCTACGCGAGCGAGCTGGCGCTCGAGGTGGGCGGGACCGTTCTCACGCTGCGGCACGAGAAAGGCGAGACGGACGACCACACCGTCACCTGGCTGGCCGACAAGGGGGTGCTGTGCTGCGGCGACCTGTTCATCTGGGCCTCGCCGAACGCCGGGAATCCGCAGAAGGTGCAGCGTTACCCGCTGGAGTGGGCGCAAGCCCTGCGCCGGATGGCCGCGCTCCAGCCCGAATACCTGCTGCCCGGTCACGGCCTGCCCGTCATCGGGGCGGATCGGGTTGCAGTGGCTCTGGCCGACACTGCCCAGCTGCTGGAAACGCTGGTGAGCCAGACGCTGGCGGTAATGAACGGCGGCGGGCGGCTGGACGAGGCCATCCACTCGGTCACCATTCCGTCGCAGCTCGCGGACCGCCCGTATCTGCAGCCGGTGTACGACGAACCGGAGTTCATTGTCCGGACGGTCTGGCGTCAGTACGGCGGCTGGTGGGACGGCAATCCGGCGACGCTGAAGCCAGCCTCGGAACGTGCGCTGGCTGTTGAGCTTGCCGCACTGGCGGGCGGCGCGGCTGCGCTTGCGGCCCGTGCAGTCGAGCTGGCGGAAGCTGCCGTTGCCGGTCCGGCAGCCGGTCCGGCAGCCGGACCGGGTGCTGGACTCCCTGGAGCGGACGCCGGGAATGCCGGACCCGGCGCGAGGGTTGCTGACCTACGCGGTGGCGAGGAAGGGCTTCGGCTGGCCGGGCACCTGGCTGAACTCGCCTGGCTGGCGGCGCCCGACGACCGCCGGGTCAGGGAGGCAAGGCACCGCGTGTTCACGATCCGAGCGGACCGTGCGACATCCACCATGTCCAGCGGGGTATACCGGTGGGCGGCCGGCGAGTCGCTCGGTGATCCACTCGCCCCGTGATCAGGTGCACGGTGATCAGGTGCACGGTGATCAGGTGCACGGTGATCAGGTGCACGGTGATCAGGTGCACTGTCATCAGGTGCACGGCGAACAGATCGGAGGGCCGATGGTGACGATGCAGGGAGTTGACCCGTCGGTGCCGCCCAGCGGCACGGGCTGCGTCGAGTGCGACGCCGCGGGCGGATGGTGGGTGCACCTGCGCCGGTGCGCGCAGTGCGGGCACATCGGCTGCTGCGACACCTCGCCGTCCCAGCACGCGACAAAGCATGCTAAAGCGACAGGGCACAGCGTTATCAGGAGCTTCGAGCCCGGCGAGCCGTGGTTCTGGGATTACTCCACCGACGAGTTCTACGAGACCGGCCCGGCCCTGGCCCCGCCTGAGCACCATCCGGTAAGCCAGCCCGTGCCCGGTCCTGCTGGCCGTGTACCTGGCGACTGGCGTTCACATATTCACTAGCTGCGTTCGCTGGTCGCGCTCGGTCGCGGTGCGGGTGCGGCGCCCGGGTGCCGCTGAGCGCGCATGGCGGCTGCATTCAGGAGCGGGCGGTACGCTCAGAGGAGCGCCACCTCCCTGCCTATGCTGGGGAGGGCTTGGAGGTGTGCGCTGTCTACCTGTGCGGCGCGGGCCCGGTCTAGTCGATCGGCCGGGCTTCAGCAGTCGCCCTCAGAGTCGCCCACGGCAGTCGCCCTCACTCCGCTGAGTCGGGTCCGCCCTAGGCGATCGGGGCCGCGTGGCTGAGCTTCCTGGCCTCGGCTGCGAGGCGCTCGGCGTCGGACAGCACGTTGACGAGCGCCGAGACGTCGCCGATGACGGCCTGCTCCGCGGCACTCCAGAGGATGACCTGGAGGGACGCATCGACCGCGACCGTGAGCTCGCCGCTCCGCCAGATCCGTAGCAGCGGCATCTGCGCGGAGTGCTTTCGGTCGGCTTCGACGATCGCCAATACCTGTTCAAGCTTTCGCACGGTTAGGGCTACTGCCCCGGAAGCACCGGCCTATGCGCCCTGGCGTTGCTGACTCGCGGCAGGCCGGTGCGGCGCCGGTGTCCGGCATACCGTTGTGGTCGCACCGTCAGTCGGCCTGCGGTTCACAGCCGGCTCAGGATTGGCCGGCTTGTCAATAAGAAGTCGCTGAAAGCTTGGTGACCGCGCCATAGCGTCATGATTTGCCGGTTCGCCTGGCGGCGCGGATCACCGGTCTGCCTGACGGCGCGAACATGAGGAGGTACGGATGCGAGTACTTCGACGCGGCGCAGATGGGCGCGGACTGCGCTTAAACGGCTTATACGGCGACCGGCAGGGCGAGCCGATCAGCAACGACTACCAGTCCTACAACGCGGACGGGACTACCGAACCTGCCGACTCCTTCACCTACTGGACCGACCCCATTTACGACACTGCCAGCACGCCGAACGCGGGCACCAACCCGAACATGGTCTAATCGCCGGTGCCTCCGGCCACCTCGGCGACGCCGATTTCCCCCACGACCGTGACACCGGCGCCGTGGGTGCCCTACACCAGGGCTGGTTGCAACGTCGGCGAGGTCGCGACAGCGAATCAGGAGCTGGAGAACGCCAACTACGACATCGGCAAGGTCTTCGGCGAAAACTCGCCGGAGGAGCAGCAGGTGCTCAACGACACCGAGGACTCCTACTACCTCGACCCGGAGGTGGCGGACTACATCGGGCTCGGCATCCACTGCGCCAGGGGCAGCGCACTTTGCGCCAACGCCGAGGCGGTCAAGTACGGCCAGACGACCCCGTCACACACGGCCGTGCCGGACCTGCTGCCAGCTGAGCCCGGCGGCTACAACGGCTACCAGGCGCTCTTCGGCTATAAGTACATCGCGCCCGAGCTGGGCGAGGGCACAGCGAACCTGGCCCATGACGGCGTCCCCGTCACCGACTCGGCTGGCTACCTGACCGACCTGTTCGGCAACGAGATCGACGATCCGTACGGCAACGAGGGCAACGGACCGGCCCCCGGATTCCCCGGCTATGGCAGCATCAACGCGGCCCAGTCCCTCGCATTCGCGGCCGACATGCTGGAGAACAACGTTCAGGTCGTCAACATCTATATGGCCGACCTGCACGGCAACGAGGACATCCCTGGTCTGACTGCATGTGCGGACGCGCCCGACGCGCTCGGCAGCCAGTGCTACCTCGACCAGGCCGCGTACTACAACCAGGCGTTCGGCGTGTTCTCCCAGCGCCTCGCCGCGGGCGGGATCACCCCGAAGAACACTCTGTTCGTCATCAGCTCAGACGAGGGTGACCACGAGGCAGGTGCCAACGTGGGGCGGGCCATCCAGCCGACGCCCGCGAACTGTGATGGCGCCACCGTCTCCGGTAGCACTGTCCCCGACGACGTGCCGTGCACCTACCGAGTCCGACACCGCACCGGAGTTCTACCTGACCGGGGACCCGGGAGCGGATACGAGCACGGTGCGCAACTTCGAGCGCGGCCTGGCCGGGCTGACAGCTGACGATCCGTACTCGGGCAATGCCAATCAGCCGCTCACGGAAGAACTGGCCGATCCCACCGAGGAGGCCATCCTCCATATGGTGAACGCCGACCCCGCGCGGACACCGACGGTGGCCATGTTCGCCAACCCCGATTACTACTTCAATCCGGGGAGCACGAGTTGCACCGCCTCGGGCCTCGGCACCAGTTCCAAGAGCCCGAACTGCGTCTACCAGACTATGGGCTATGCCTGGGATCACGGCGATTATGTCGCCGAGGTGAACACGAACTATGTCGGCTTCGTCGGCCCGGCCGTGAAGAACCTCGGCCTGGACGGGCCCGCCGCGAACCAGGGACCGAGTTCGGCGGGCGCGAACAGCGGCCTCACCGTGGTGTCCGACTACCACCTGCCAGGACCGTGGACGGACGAGACCGACATCCGGCCGACCATCATGTACCTGCTCGGGCTGCGCGACGACTACGAGGTCGACGGGCGGGTCATCACGCAGATCCTGGCTAACCCGAACCACGCGCTCCGCAATCCGGGTGTCACCGCGCTCGGCGAGTGCTACAAGCAGATCAACTCAAGCGTGGGCGAGTTCGCCGCGAACACGCTTCAAGCCGACACCAACGCGATTGAAAGCTCGACGCCTGGTGACTCCGAGTACCTTCAGACCGACGCGGCGCTGCGCGGGCTCGAGGTAGCCAGGGACCACCTCGCCGAGCAGATCAAGGGAGAGCTGGAGGCCGCGGAGTTCCAGGACCAGCCGATCTTTGGGGCCTGGTACCAGATCGGCGCCTGCCGGGCGCTGATCCGCGCAGCGAGCGACCTGGCAAGCGGCACCGCTGACCCAACGGCGAATTCAGCCAGCCTGAAGCGCTAGCTCGCCTTAGTTCGCCCTGGCCGGGGGATAGCCTCGTCCAGCTAGCAGAACCGGCGGCCCCGGGCCAGGCACCCGGGGCCGCCGGTCCGCTTTCCAGCTCGACCGGAGTGGCCGGCGCCCTGATGGCTGCGCGCTGCATGCGGCAGTACGGAACGCGGCCCCGTTTCCTTGCTTTGGCCAGGGGTATGGAGCCTTTTCCGGTGGAAGCCGCAGCCGAAAGTTGCCAGCCGGCCGGCCAGCGCCCAGCATGGCCTGAAAGACTCAGAGGTCATGCGGCGGTCGACGGCGCGGTGAGGTCATCGCGGCTGCCGTCGCGCGGGAAGGGGCGAGGGCGATGGCGGGACCGCACGGGGAGGTCGAGGTGCACGGCACAGTGGCCGTCAACGGCGCTGTCGCCAAGGGAAACCCCGAGGCTCTGGTCGCCGAGATCGAGCGAACTCGCGAGGACCTGGCGCGCACGATCGACGACCTGGCTGAGCGGGTCAGCCCGGCCGGCAACATCCGGCTGCTCAAGGAGAAGCTAGCCGAGCAGGCGACCCGGCCTGAGGTTCAGCTCGGTGCAGCGGCCGTCGGCCTGGCCACGGTCGGGCTGGTCGTCCTGCGCGTGTGGATGAGGCACCGGCGCAGTCGCTAGCCTCCTGATGGCGTCCGAAAACCCGGACGAGCCGCAAGCTAAGCCGCGAGCCGGATGCCGGCAGCCAGACTGAGCGGCCGCCACCACCTCACAGGAAAGTCTGACCCTCGCCGCGGTACGTCGGGACAGTCGCGACGACTGCGTCACCGTCGATCAGGTGCAACTCGGCGAAGCGCTCGCACAGCTCACCTGCCTTGGCGTGGCGCAACCATACCCGGTCGCCGAGCCTGAGCTCGTCGGCGGTCTGGCCGAGCAGCGGCGTCTGCACCTCTCCGGCGCCCTCCTCCTTGTCGAGCCTGAGGCCGGCCGGGAGGTACGGGGACACGACCCGGCTCCACGCACCGGGCCCGGATGCCGGATAGCCGCCGCCGAGTGCCGTCACCATGCCGGGCCCGGGCCGCCGGACGACCGGCAGCGCGAACATGGCGGCTGGCTGACCGGTGAAGCCCCGGTACGCGTCGAACAAGGTCGGGTGATACAGGCCGGACCCGGCGCCGATCTCGGTCACAGCCGCTTCTGCCGATGTGACCGCGAGTGACCCCGTGCCGCCGCCGTTGACGAAATCAAGCGGGGTCAGCTCGCGGATAGCGGCCACGATGGCGCCGCGCCTGGCGGCCAGCTCGGCGGCGGACCGGCGCTGCATCACGCGGATCGCGCGTGCGTACAGCGGCCGCCCCGGCGGGTTGTCTCCGACGCCGGCGATCTGCGCCTCGTAGGCCATCAGGCCGCTCAGTCGCAGACCGGGTCGTGCCAGGATTGCGGCCGCCAGCGCCACCGCCTCAGCTGGCGTGCGTACCGGCGAGCGGCGCGCCCCAGCCCGGAACCGACCGCCCAGCGCCTGGTATCCGGCGTCGATGTCGATGGCGACGCGGACCTGCTGCGGGCTGGCCTGCTCGGCCGCCACTTTCTCGATCAGGTCGAGATGATCGGTGCTGTCCACCATGACCGTGATCGCGGCTGCGGCGGCGGCATCACCGGCCAGCCGGGCGAGGGCCGACCGGTCCGCGGTCGGATACGCGACGACGATGTCGTCACTGGTGCCGCATGCGGCCAGCCACAGGGCCTCGGGCAGCGTGTAGGCGAGGATGCCGCTGAAGCCATCCAGGCACAGCACGTGCTCGATCAGATGCCGGCAGCGCACGGACTTGCTGGCCAGCCGGATCGGCTTGCCGTGCGCCCGGCTGACCATGGCGGCGGCGTTCGCGCGGAAGGCAGCCAGGTCGACGATCGCAAAGGGCGGGTCGAGGTGCGCCGTCGCCGAGTCGAGCCTGGCCTTGTCGCGCGGGCTGCCGCTGCGCGTCACTCGCCGGCTTCCTTGGTGATGGCGGTGTACTCAGCTGCTGACAGCAGTCCCGGCGGTACCTCACCGTCGGCTTCGTCCAGCTTGACCTTGAAGAGCCAGCCGGCTCCGTAGGGGTCGGAGTTGACGAGGCCGGCGTCCTCGTCAATCTCGGTGTTCACCTCGGAGACCTCGCCGTCGACAGGGGAGTACACGTCGCTGACGGACTTCGTCGACTCGACTTCACCGCACGGCTCTCCGGCCGTCACCCGCGTCCCGGCCGTCGGCACGGAGACGAAGACAACGTCACCGAGCGCGCGCTGGGCGTGATCGGTGATGCCCACAGTCGCAATGGAGCCGCTGAGGGCAACCCACTCGTGCTCTGGCGTGTAGTACAGCTCGGTCGGAACGGTCATCTCTGCTCTCCCGCAACGTCTGAAGGGTCTGAAGGCTGTGAAAGCTGTGTCGGCAGGTGGCCTGCCGTCAGGACTGGCGGTGGTAGAAGGGGAGCTCCACCAGCCTGGCTGGCTCGGCGTTGCCCCTGATGTCGACTGCAAGCCCGGTTGATCCGGCGGCCGCGGCCGCCGCCACATCCGGCTTGATGTAGGCCATCGCGATCGGCATGCCGAGCGTAGGGGATGGCGCGCCGCTCGTTACCGTTCCGGCGGGCTTGCCGTTCCACAGGACCTGGTAGCCATGCCGCGGTATCCGTCGTGACTGGAGCTTCAGGCCTACGAGCTGGCGCTGCGCAGGCTGCTGTGCGCGGTCGGCTAGCGCGGCGCGGCCGACGAAGTCGCCGGGCTTGTCCAGCTTGACGACCCGGCCGAGCCCGGCGTCGAACGGAGTCAGGTCGCTGGTCAGCTCATTGCCGTAGAGCGGCATCCCGGCCTCCAGCCGCAGCGTGTCTCTGGCGGCGAGGCCCGCCGGGACGAGGCCATCGCTTGCGCCGGCCTTGGTCAGTTCCGTCCACAGGTACTCCGCGGCGTCCGGAGCCGCGAAGATCTCGAAGCCGTCCTCGCCGGTGTAGCCGGTCCGCGCGAGCAGAACTTCGCGCCCGCCGACCCGCGCGGGGTAGCTCGCGTAGTACTTGACGCCGGTCAGGTCCGCGGACGTCAGCGGGGCGAGAATGGCCGCGGCGCGGGGTCCCTGGAGTGCGATCAGCGCGTAGTCGTCGGTGCGGTCCGCGACCACCGCGTCAAATGCGGCGGCGCGCTCGGCGAGTGCGGCCGACACGACGGCGGCGTTGGCCGCGTTGGCGACGACGAGGAATTCCTCGTCGGCCAGCCGGTAGACGATCAGATCGTCGAGCACGCCGCCGTCCGCGGCGGAGATCATCGTGTATCGGGCCCGGCCGGGCCGCAGCGCCGACGGCTGGCCGGTGAGCGCGTAGTCGAGCGCCGTGGCGGCGCCGGGTCCGGTGACGCTGAGTTCGCCCATATGCGACAGGTCGAAGAGGCCGGCCGCCGTCCTGACGGCGTTGTGCTCGGCGGTCTCGCTGCCGTACCGCAGCGGCATCAGCCAGCCCGCGAAGTCGGTCAGGCTGGCGCCGAGTTGCTCATGCATGCTGGTCAGCGGCGTTCGGCGGGGCGGCGGCGTGCTGCCAGGTGTCACGGGCGCGGAGTCTGTCACGGACACGGAGCCTACCGGGCTGGCGGCCGGGCCGGCGGTCCGAGCCCGCTGTGGCGGCTTGACCGGCAGTCGGCGCCGTGGCGGACAGTGGCGGCCGTAGCGGCCATGGTGGCCGTCTCGTGGCGGCGAGGCGTAGGCGCCAGGTGGCGCGGTGCTGTCGGCCGGCCTGCTGCCGTCCAGTGCGGGCCT